>SMVB01192270.1_pt1 | contig 23381 bp, 21 predicted proteins | sample 2456461 | NCBI WGS metagenome assembly SMVB01 (sample SAMN11095934, study PRJNA526329) | marine sediment metagenome | biome: Marine sediment; feature: Surficial sediment; material: Deep marine sediment; isolation source: Hadal surficial sediment | place: Pacific Ocean | collected 2014-05 | depth...
ACCGTCTGTGGCACGCCCATCCTCGTCATCCTTCCTTGCGCTTCAAGAAAGTCGGTGAACTTTGGTCCGTTCGAATTAGCAACGGCTACCGCGCTCTCTCCCTTCTCGAGGAGGACACCTTCTTCTGGTTCTGGATCGGCACTCACGACGAATACGAGCGACTCCTTTCTGGATGACCCGTGAAGTCTACGCGCGCTACCTGACCAACGTTTGGCACTATGCCGTTCACAGCGCCGTCGTCATCGGCATGGCTGGCGCTCGCTGTGTCCCGGAAAATCCTAAGCTCGGAGACTATCTCCTGAAGCATGCGCGCGAGGAGTTGGGGCACGATCTCTGGGCCTTGCAGGATTTGAAGGCTTTGGGGATTGACGAACAGGCGGTCCGCGCGACACGTCCCGTTCCCGCCTGTGCCAGCATGATCGGAATCGAATATTACTGGGCGGCGCATGCCAATCCGGTCGGTCTGTTCGGCTGGATGTATATTCTAGAGGCCATGGGCGATGATCTGGGCTCGGAAAGCGCCCGGCGAATCAAGGATGGATTGAAACTGCCAGAGGGGGTCAAGTTTCTAGCCGGGCATGGGGATGCTGACGAAGGTCACGCCGCGGACCTGACCCGGGAAATTACGGAGAATGTCAAACCGGCAGACATGGACGACGTGCATCACGTTGCGGATGTAGTTGCGGACCTTTATGTTCGTATCTTCCAGCAAATTGGAGAGGCAGAGGCAGGATAACCGTGGCCTTTACGGTCAAGCGCATAGAAACCTCAGAGGAACAAGAGGCTATCTTCAAATTCCGTTACCGGGTTTACGTGGAAGAGCTTGCCATGACAGAGGACGCCGACCACGAGGGCAAGAGGCTTCTTGACGCCTACGATGCTCATGCGGTTTCCTATGCGATTTTCGAGGATGGCGAAGTTATGGGGTCGCTGCGGGTCATCCATCCGGTCGATCTGCCAGACCCCGGTTCTATTATCGCCCAATATCAAATGCAGCCGGCCATCGAAGCGGTCGAGCTCGGCGGAATTTGCACGACCAGCCGCTTTATCTTGCACCCCAGGCTACGCCATGGAAAGATCATCTTCCGCCTCATGCAAGCCGCATACGGGGACGCTGTTTCGCGGGGGACGCAAGTGAGCTATGGCGATTGCAGCCCCCACTTGCTGCCTTTCTACGAACACCTCGGCTACCGCCGTTATACGGCGGGGTATAACGATACGGCATATGGCTTCAAAGTACCCATTCTCTTGCTTGTCGGAGATCAAGAACATTTCAAAAAAATCCGCTCCCCCCTACGGCGTTTAGCTAAAGCAGTTCCTGATGACGTCGCCGCGCGGAATTGGTTTGCTACGAGCTATCCGGATTATCTAAATTTAGAAAGCGCGGCCTTTCTGGAAGATGACGTATTCTTCGATCTGTTGACCGAACGAGTCTCGGGCGACCCTTTGCATAAGGTGAATTTGTTGAACGGCCTGTCGCGGGAGGCCGCACAAAAATTTCTGGCGAGTGCGGCCATAGTCGAGTTGAAAGGCGGAGACAAGATCGTACGCCAGGGGGATCGGGACGATACCCTTTACATCTTGCTCAGCGGACTGGCCGAGGTTTACAACGATAAGTCAACGGGTCCCCCGGTATGTATCCTCGGTCCCGGAGATACTTTCGGGGAGATCGGATTCTTGACCGCCGTGCCGCGCACCGCTTCTGTGATCGCTCGAGAAAAATCACAAGCGCTGCTATTGAGCGCTGATTTTATGGAGCGCTTCATTAGCCAGGAGCCAGCCACCGGCGCTCGCGTCATGCTTAACCTCGCTCGCGAGATCGCCGGCAGATTGGCTGTGGCTACGGCCCAAATCGCCAGCCAATAGGCAGCGTCTCAGAGCTTCGCGTTCGTCATCAATCTCACGCAACGGCAACTTGACGGTACCCAAATTGGAACCAAACAAGAATTGGCCGGCTGACCGTATAACGCTTGCCGTTGCATTAACGAGCCGCGTTATGCTACGTTGTTGCCGACGGTTTGGTCGCTCACCTCATGCCCGAGGTTGGCTAACGCCCCGGCAATCCGGTCGTAACCCCAGGACTTGTTCTCCTGGGCAAGACAGACCACCAGCTCTTCGATGTCAGCGTCGACACGCGGCCGCCCTGGTATTGACGGATGCGAGAAGCTTGGCTTCCCGCCCGAATCTGGCGAGTCGTTCTTCGTCTTTCGCGAATTCCTCAGGAAGCACTTTGGTCGCGACGTCGCGACCGAGCTTGGTGTCGCGAGCGCGGTAGACCTCACCCATGCCACCTTTGCCGATAGGCTCGAGGATCTCGTAATGCGCAAGTTTGTGGCCGGGCAAGAGTGACATCTTCGAGCGACGATGTTACGACAACGATGGGTCGTCGGCAAGCAGGGAGCGTCGCGACGGTCGGTCTAAATGTCGGTGGCGGAACGGCTCGCCCGTGACCTCGAGACGCTCGAGGTCGAACCCCACGGCAAGGAGCGTTCCGCCCACCCCATAGACGATGTGGCCGGTACCGGCGTAGCGCGAGTTGCCCGGGGCACGAGGAGCTTGGTCTCGCCTGTCGTGAGCGACAGCGCTGCGATCTGAGCGTTCTCGACGCCCGTGCCCACCACCATCAAAGTGAAAATCACCGCATCACCACCGGGAAGGACCTCGGGCCATCTATGAGCTTACCCGGGCTCGGGCGTCGTCAGCTGCTCCGGCTCGCCGCCGCCGGCCGCAGCCCCGCCACAGCCGCTTGAAACTGCGAACACGATGCTGTCGTCGTCGCCCCAACTGGCGCCGTGTGGAGCGCTCCCCTCACAGATGGTCATCGAAGACCGGCCGAGGATCGAGACTTCGAGTGTCTCCTCGCAGGTTGCGAGAAGTCTATTCTGTTAATTCGAACGGATTGATCACCTCGACCCCGCATTCGACAAAATCACGGACGTTGCGCGTCGCTACAGCGAAGCGGCGCGCGCGCGCGATCGACACAATCTGTCCATCGGAGATGCCAAATGGGCGGCCGATTTTCCGACGATGAGCCATAACTTCACCGTAGATCTGGGCCGCTGATTGGTCGAAATTCAGGATTCGCTGATCGAAGGCTCGCGCGACAAATTCTTCGAAGCGCTCCTCGAGAGAGCGTCGACGTTTACCTTCCGGCAATACCCGAAGTCCGTAACCGATCTCGGCGAGCGAGATTGTGGATAAATATAAGGTGGCGCTTTCCTGCGTGTTGAGCCAACCAACCACTTTGCGCGGCGGTGACGGAGCCATCACGGCGGATACGATGTTCGTGTCGAGCAAAATCATTCAACAATCGTCAAGGGTTCGTGTGGCTCACGCGACGGCAGCTCGAGCTCGACGCCGTTCTCACCGAAATATTCAGTCGCGAGGTCGCCGAGCCGGTCCGGCGCCGCAACCACAAGCCGGAGAATCTGCCGTACTTCCTCTTCCATAGATACGCCATGCCGCGCTGCCCGGACTCTGAGACGTTCGTAGAGGTCCTTTTCAATCTTCCGCACACTCAAGCTTGGCATCACCCAACCTCCAGCAAATATCAACCATGATAGCACGCGATAGCAATGCTGGCGCGTGCTATCAATCTCATCCCATATGTGTCACTCGCGTTTTGCTCGTAGGGTCAAGATATTCATGCGGCTTCCCGATGGTAGAAACGGAGCAACCCGCCAAGCCGTTCACGGCACTGAATGGCGCCCTCTAGACCGTTCAAGCGCAAGCGACCCTTGGTCTGATTCCGAAGAATCCGATTCTCGGCTACAAGATATTCGTTCCGCAGGAGAAGCTCCTCGTCCACGGATCCTGAGATATAGGCCAGCATGGTCTTCCAGTCCATCGCGACTCCTTCCGAAGGACTGGAATACCTATCCGACAGGAAGGGTCGATTCAACCGGTCCGCGGGTCCGCGCATCCTGCTGACCCGGTTGTCGTTCGAGTATCTTGACCCTACGGGCAATGCGAAAATAACGCGCGCATAAACCGCGAGCGTCGTGTAACTGTTGTCTCGGAGGCGCCGTTCAGCATCCCGAGGTCGGGCCGTCGGCCTGTGATTCCGTCGATGCGTTCGCCTTTTCACCCGGGACGGGAAAGCCGCGGTCTCTCATGAGTGCGTCAATCCGGGCATCGCGACCACGGAAGGCGCGATAGGCGTCGTCCGGGTCGACCGCGTTGCGCACGGCAAACAAGTGGTCGACGAGCTTCTTCGCCATATCCTTGTCGTAAAAACCGCCCGGCGCCTCCTGGAAGGCCTCAGCCGCATCGGACGTGAGCACGTCGGCCCACAGGTAGCCGTAGTAGCCGGCCGAATAGCCCTCGCCGGAGAAGATGTGCCCGAAATGCGGGCTTCGGTGTCGCATGACGATCTCGTTCGGCATGCTCAGCTCCAAAAGCGCCTCGCGCTCGAAAGCGTCGGGGTCGATGCCCGTCGGATCCGTTGTGTGGTACTTCATGTCCACGAGCGCGGAAGCGAGATATTCTGTCGTCTCGAAGCCTTGGTTGAACGTCGAAGCATTCTTGATCTTCGCGACGAGCTCCTTCGGGATCGGCTCGCCCGTTTCATGGTGAACGAGGTAGGAATCGATCACCGCGTCGGTGACTAGCCACCGCTCCAGAAGCTGCGACTGAAACTCCGTGTAGTCCCGCACGCCGCTATTGAGCGTAGGATATTCGACGGTCGACGAAAAATAGTGCAGCGCGTGGCCGAACTCGTGGAACAGCGTTTCGGCATCGGACCAGGAAACGAGCACGGGCTCCCCCGGCGCTCCTTTGATGAAGTTCGAGTTGTTCGAACCGAGCACCGTCTTCTTGCCATCGAACGTCTCGTGGCTGCGATAGGTGGTCGCCCAGGCTCCGGAGCGTTTTCCTGGTCTAGCATAGGGGTCGAGATACCAGATGCCGATATGCTCGCCGGAATTCTTGTCGGTAACTTCCCAAACGGTCACGTCCTCGTGAAAAACAGGGACGGAGTCTTCCGGAACCGGGTTGAAGTCGAAATGGAACAGCTCACCCGCGACGAAGAACATGGCCTCGCGAAGTTTGTCCAGTTGCAGGTATTGTTTCACTTCGTCGGAGTCTAGGTCGTACTTCGCCTTGCGCACTTTCTCCGCGTAATAACGATAGTCCCAAGGGGCGATGGTGATGCCTGCTCCATCGGCGTCGGCGACGGCTTGCATATCCGCGACTTCTTCCTCCACCCGCGCCATGGCCGCGGGCCACACCGCCTCCATCAGCTCGAACGCGCGCTCGGGCGACTTGGCCATTCGATTCTCGAGTCGCCACATAGCGTAGTCTTCATAGCCGAGAAGTCGAACGCGTTCATGTCTGAGCTGCAAGATTTCGGTGATGATGGCGTTGTTATCGTGCTCGTCGTCGTTGTCGCCACGCTGATAGTAAGTGCGCCAGATCTCTTCGCGCAGCCCACGATCGTTTGCGAATGTCAGGAACGGATCCATCGAGGAGCGCGTGTTGGTGACGGCGTACTCACCATCGCGCCCATTTCCCGCGGCGGTGGCCGCGGCAGCCTGGACGAAGGAATCAGGCAAGCCGCCCAATTGATCCTCCGTAAGGTAATGGACATATCCCTCCTCGTCGGCGAGCACATTATTTCCGAACTGCGTATGAATCTCGGCCAGCCGCTGATTGATTGCCGCGTATCGCTCTTTCGCTTCATCTGAAAGCGTTGCGCCATTACGCGCAAAGCCGTCATAGACTAGCGACACTAGACGTTTTTGGTCGGGCCGCAGTGACGCCATCTCTTCGCCCTCGTAGACCGCTTTGATGCGCGAAAAGAGTACGGCGTTCTGGGTGATCTTCGAGTTGAACTCCGAGAGTTTGGGCGCCATTTCACCCTGAATCTCGCGGAATTCCGGCGTGGAGAGGTTCGCGCTCCAGATCCCCCAATAGGTGAATACGCGGGCGAGATCGCGCCCCGCGCGCTCCAAGGCGAGGATCGTATTCTCGAAGGTGGGGGGGGCGGAGTTCCTCGCGATCGCGTCGACTTCGTCCAAGTTCAAAGCCATGCCGCCCTCGAGAGCCGGTTTCAGAGCGACGAGGTCCATTTTGTCGAACGCCGGCACGCCGCCGTAGCTCCCCGACCACTCCGCCAACAAGATATTGCGTTCGCCTTTGGATTCGTCGCGCATGTCACTGACTCGGTCGGTGCAGGCTACGACGAGAACCGTCGCGCCGATACCCACGGCTTTCAAAAGAGTTCTATGACTAGCCATTGAGCTCTCCATTCTGGCGCAGGATTGTATCAGCTGCGGATGGATCGACGAGATCGAGAGGACGCGCTCGAACCACGGACACGTCTCCTACAACGTGACCACCACCTATCTCACTATGGCCGCGCTGCGCGCAGCGTTGGGACGCTCAGTGCGATGAAGATCGATCCGGTCGAAGCCCTGCCCACGAGCATTGGTGGTCGATGCGCGCGCGCTTCGTTCTAGCGAAGCTCGCAGCCGTCAACTCCGTCTAGAACAGCACGCGAGCCTCGCCTCTTTCCTCGACGAGCTGTTCCATGTAGGAGAGCAACGCGCGCCGCACCGCTTCCGCGTCCCAGGAGACTTCGGGAAACTCTACATCGTGGATCGATTCACCCATCGCGAGCCTGACGCTGTTCCGCGCGAGCCGAGAGGAGCTCGATGGCGGAGCGCACCAGTGCTCCTGGATCCAATCGAGTGAAGGATATCTTCTCGTCGGTTCTCGTCGTTGCCAGCACCCGCTCCACGAGTGCCTCCAAACGCTAGCTCTCGAGCGCCACCCAAAGCGTATGTCAATCGGGTCACAGGCCATCATACCCCCTCGGTCCCAGCCGGAATGTCATGCCATTGTCAGGGCGCCATCTGCTAACAGAACAACCCCGCACTACAATGGATAAAGCTAGTTCGCAATATGGGCGCTTGGTCGTCCGAAAGACTCGTTGTCCTCGATAGCACATACTGATTGGAACGCGAAACAGATTGATGATTGGATCATCTACTTGTTGAAAACGCACTTGAGACCGCGCTCCGTCCGCAGGATGCTCGCCGCGGGACTCTTTTTCGTCCTCCTCACCGGCTTTCTCGAGAGCGCGGTTGTAGCGGAGGAAATCGCCGCCAATCGAGAAACTTACCAGGTCGAAGCCCGCTACATCGTGGACATCCCGGAGATCGACGGCGTCTTGGACGAAGAGGTTTGGCAAAGCGCCCGGATCATCGACCAGTTCACACAGCAAGAGCCGAACGAAGGTGCTCCGGCAACGGAACGAACCGAAGTCAGGATAATTTATGCTGAGGCCTGGCTCTTCATCGGCGTCGAGGCCTACGACTCCGGCGAGCTCGTCGCCACGGAAATGAGACGTGATTCCGACAGGATCCTGGAGGAAGACAACTTCCAGGTCATCATCGATACCTTCAACGACTCTCGTTCGGGATACATGTTCGTCACCAACCCACTGGGCGCCAAGCTCGAGCAGCAGATCTTCGAGGAGGGTGAAGGCCAGGGTCGTGGAAACAACTCCAACGTCAATCGCAACTGGGATGGCGTCTGGATGGTCGCCTCACGCCGGAACGCCACCGGGTGGACCGCCGAGATCGCCATCCCCATGACGACCGTGCGCTTTCGGCGGCTCGAAGCACAGACGTGGGGCATCAATTTCATGCGCACCATTCGGCGCAAGAACGAGAGTGTCTTTTGGGCTCCGATTCCCAAAGCCTATGCCTTGACCCGGGTCAGTCTCGCCGGCACGCTTACAGGTTTGCGGTCGCTGAGTCAGGGAGTGGATCTCCGTATCAAGCCGTACGTCCTCGCCGGCACCGACACAAGCCGCGCGGACACCGAAACGACGACGTCGGCCCTCCGAGATGTGGGGCTCGATGTGAAGTACGGGATCAGCTCGAGCATGAATCTCGATTTGACCGTGAACACCGATTTCGCCCAAGTCGAGGCCGACGAGCAGCAGGTGAACTTGACGCGTTTCAGTTTGTTTTTTCCCGAGAAGCGAGATTTCTTTTTGGAGAATGCCGGGCAGTTCAACGTTGGAACACAGGGTGGGCAACATTTGTTTTTCAGTCGCCGCATCGGCCGCGGTGACTCTGGTGAGTCCATTCCCATTCTTGGTGGGGCCAGACTGACGGGAAAGGTCGGTCGCAACAACATTGCCTTTATGGATTTGCAGACAGACGATGCTTTCGGAGCGCCGGGCGAGAACTTTCTCGTCACCCGCTATAGCCGGGATATTCTTTCTAAATCGAAGGTCGGCGGCCTGATAATCAACAAACAGTCAGGATCGCAATACAATCGCACCTTCGCAGCCGATGCGACCTTGGCTCTAGGCAATCATCTGACCATCAACTCCTTCCTCGCAAAGACCTCCTCGCCCGACATCACGTCGGGAGACAAGATGTTTTGGGGGCGCGTCGGCTGGCTCGATCAAAACTGGAATCTCTTCGCGCAATACACGGATATCCAGGACAACTTCAACGCGGAAGTCGGCTTTATCCCGCGTCGTGGAATTCGCACGACGAATTTCCATATAGGACCGACGCCGCGTCCGAAGAAGTTCAACATTCGCGTCATGCTGCCAATGCTGAACATGACCTATACAACGGATCAGAACAACCGTCTTCTATCCCGCCGCGTCCACTACATGGTCGGTTTCAGGATGGAGAATGGCGCCTTTATCAACTTCATTTACAACCGGCGTTTCGAGCAGCTCGACGTGCCTTTCCGGATTCAAGAGGACGTGACGATTCCGGCGGGCGCCTACAGTTTTGGTGCCTGGAACTTCACCCTCAACTCCGACCCATCGAAACGGATCTACGAGCGCTTCACCTACGCCCCCCAGACTTTCTTCGACGGTAAAAGAACGGATATCAACGCTGCGATAGGGCTGCGCGCGACCAACCGGTTCGCCACCGAGTTCCAATACCGGCGTAATGACGTGGATCTGCCAGACGGTGAATTCGTAGTGAATCTAGGAATACTCAGGTTGGACTACGCACTGTCTCCGCGGACGACCCTGAGAGGCCTCTTTCAGTACAACTCCTCCACGAAACAGCTGAGCACGACCGTTCGGTTCAATTTCCGATACACGCCCGGGAGTGACCTCTACATCGCCTACGATGAGCTGCGAGAAGACGATCGAATCATGTCCTTCGTGAGAGATCGTCGCCTGGTCGTCAAGATGACCTACCTCTTGTCACGGTAGCGTATGTCGACCGCGCATGAAGGCACTGCGAGTTCTCCATGGAACCCGCGTCGGCGAAGACAGCTGGTCTGCGCTAGCTCCGACAACGGGGTATAATCTGGCGCGTGATTGCCGCCGTTGCTCTCGCCCTCGCCCTTGTAGACATCTCTGTCGCCCCTTATGTCGGAGAGGCCCGGAATTTCGATCCGGAGGCGGGCCTGCTCATTCGAGAAAGCGCATCGCCAGACGGTGGAATCCTCCGCTACGAAAGGCCGGTGGTGCTCCTTCCTGTCACCATGGCGGTAGGCGAGACCCACACGAGCCAGCGTCGCTTCGTCCTGCGCGTCGATGGTGAGAAGCGGGAGGTGGGCGCTCACTACTTCGAAGCAGAGCTTCTCGCCGTGGAAGCTTTTGAAGACTACGAGGACTGTCTGAAGATCCGCCGGTACATGCTGCGTATGGACTATTCAGGCACCGAATATGGCGAGAACGTGATCGAGTGGTACGCTCGTGGCCTCGGTCTCGTCAAAGCCGAAGGCGAGCGCTTCTGGAGGGACGCAGAAGGCAACAAGACGCGAACGGAGCGTATAGAGTAAAGCCGTTCGCCCGCCTCAGGCCTTCTCGAGCGCTTTTTCGAGGTCGTCGATCAAGTCCTGCACATCTTCGAGACCGACGGAAAGCCGCACGAGGCCGTCCGTGATCCCTACGCGCTTGCGCTCCGCTTCCTCGACATCGGCATGGGTCATCGTGACCGGATGGGTGACGAGTGACTCGACGGAGCCGAGGTTCTCCGCGAGCGTCCAGAGCTCGAGAGAATCCATGATGGCCTTCCCGGCGGCCATACCGCCTTCCACCTCGAACCACACCATCGCACCGTAGCCGCTCGCCTGACTCGTCGCGAGCTCGTGTTGCGGATGGGATGGAAGTCCCGGATAGCGGACCGTTCCGACTTTGGGATGCGCTTCGAGGAATTTCGCGACCGCCATTGCGTTCGCGGACTGCGCGTCCATGCGCACTGTGAGGGTTTTGCAGCCTTGTAGCGTGAGCCAAGCGACTTGCGGCGACATGATCGAACCGGTCGCGTTTTGTACGAAAGCCACCTTCTCGTGAAGCTCGTCGGTGGCGCTCACGACGGCGCCGCCCACGGTCGCGTTGTGGCCGTCGAGATATTTCGTCGTGCTATGGATAACGAGATCGCCGCCGAGCTCGATGGGGCGCTGGTAATAAGGTGTCAAGAAGGTGTTGTCGATCGCATGGGGGACGCGGTGCTCTTTCGCGATCGCGGAGACCGCGGCGATGTCCGTGAGCTTGAGCGTCGGGTTGGCCGGGGTCTCGGTCAGGATGAGGCGCGTGTTGTCGCGCATGCTCTTCTTCACGTCTTCGGGGTCGGATGTGTCCGCGAAGGTGAACTCGACGCCGAAGCGAGTGAAGACTTTCGTGCACAGTCGATACGTTCCGCCATAGGCTACGTCGGATATAACCGCGTGGTCTCCGGCGTTCAGAAATGCAAGGAGCACCGCGTGGATCGCGGCCATGCCCGTCCCGAAGCTAGCGCAGGCTGCCCCACCTTCGAGCTCCGTGAGTTTCTTGTCGAGTGCTTGCACCGTCGGGTTTCCCGAGCGCGAATAGGAATAACCTTTTTCGAGATACCGGTCGACAGATTCCTGCACAAAAGTCGTCGATTGGTAGATGGGCGTAAGAATGGACCCGGTCGTGGGATCGGGCTCGATGCCGGCATGAACCTGTTTGGTAGCGAAACGCATTAATTTTCCTCCGAGACGCTTGGCAAACGACTCATAATAGCTTACGTTGCGCTCGGAGGACGACATGATCACGAGACGGAGCTTTTTGAAATCGAGCGGCGCGCTCGTCGCGGCGGGGAGCGTGAGCACCCGAGCGGCGCAGGGGCAGCATATCGTGGTCGTCGGGGCCGGCGTCTTCGGTGGGTGGACCGCGTTGTCGCTACTTCGAAAAGGCGCCCGCGTGACCCTGGTCGACGCTTGGGGCCCGGGACACGCCCGCGCGAGCTCGGGCGGCGAGACGCGGGTAATCCGGGCTTCCTATGGCGACCAGAAAATCTACGTCGAGCTCGTGGCGCGTGCGCTCGAGCTCTGGCGTGACAACGAAAAGCGGTGGAACAAGAAGCTGCTCTTCCAATGCGGCTCGCTGCGTCTGAGAAAAGATGCGTCCTACGCGAAGAGTGCTGTGCCGCTGCTCGAAGGCGCGGGGCTGAAGATCGAAGAGCTCACGCCCTCCGAAGCGGGCAAGCGGTTCCCGCAAATTAACATGGACGGTGTCGGCTGGGCTCTTTACGAGCACGACGCCGGGTACTTGCTTGCGCGGCGCGCGTGCCAGGCGGTGCTCGAGTCCTTCATTGCGGAGGGCGGCACCTATCGCCAGCTCGCGGTGAAGCCGATCGATCTCGAGGTCGGGCTACCGGAGGGGTTGTTTCTCTCTGACGGTACCTACCAGCTCGCGGACCAATATGTTTTTGCCTGCGGCCCGTGGCTCGGAAAGCTGTTCCCCGAGACCATCGGCGAGCGCATCCGGCCCAACCGGCAAGAAGTTTTCTTCTTCGGGACCCCCGCAGGCGATGCCCGCTTCGGCGAGACAGAGATGCCTTGCTTTCTCGACGGCGCGGTCAGCCCGAGCTTTTACGGCATCCCAGGGAACGAGTGGCGCGGGTTCAAAATCGCGGGCGGGACGCCGAACGCGCCGACCTTCGACCCGACGAATGGCGACCGCAGCGCCACGCCGGATCTCGTCGCCGCGGCGCGTCGCTACATGGAGATGCGCTTCCCGGCGCTCAAAGGCGCGCCGCTCGTCGGAACCAAAGTGTGCCAATACGAGAGCTCGCTCGATGGCGATTTCATCGTCGACCAGCATCCGAAAGCGGACCATGTTTGGATCCTGGGCGGTGGCTCGGGCCACGGCTTCAAGCACGGCCCCGCCTTTGGCGAACGGGTCGCCTCCCAAATATTAGGTGAGCGCAACAAGGACGCGCTCTTCTCGTTGAGCCGTTTCGCTTAGCGTCGGCGCCGCATCAGTTGAGCCCGCTGCTGTAGAATCACTACGAATGCGGTTCGCGATCCTCACTACTCCGCTCTTCGTCGCCCTGGGCCGCTACGCGCGTCGACACTCGGGTCATCTTCGAGAGCCGTGCGGAAGCTTGGTAGGCCGGTGACCGTTCATCCGGGAGCCGGAAAGCCGGCGGACCCGTCGCAGCTCGTCGACGTCGACGAGCTCGTCTCCGCTTATCACGAGGCGCCCCCGAGTGAGCCTGTTGCCTTCGGCACGTCCGGGCACCGGGGCTCCTCGCTCAAAGGAAGCTTCAACGAAGCGCATATTCTCGCGACCACCCAAGCGATCTGCGAGTTCCGCTCAGCCCAAGGCATCGACGGACCTCTTTTTCTAGGCGTCGATACCCACGCGCTCTCCGAGCCCGCCCGCGTGAGCGCCCTCGAAGTGCTCGCCGCGAACGATGTGGATGTGCGGGTCGATCGCGACGGTGGCTTCACACCGACGCCCGTCATCTCGCACGCCATTCTGGCGGCCGACGGGGCCGACGGTATCGTAATCACCCCGTCGCACAACCCGCCGGAAGACGGCGGCTTCAAATACAACCCGCCGCATGGCGGTCCGGCCGACACCGACGTGACGGGTTGGGTCGAAAAGCGCGCGAACGAGCTGTTGAACGATGAGATTCGACGGAAGGATATCAACGCACAGGCCTACGACTACGTTGATGCCTATGTGAGCGAGCTCGGGGCCGTTATCGACATGGACGCGATCCGCGGTGCCGGTATCCGCATCGGTGTCGATCCTCTCGGTGGTGCGGGTGTTGGCTACTGGGCGCCGATCGCGGAGAAGTACAAGCTAGACATCGAAGTCGTGAACGATGCCGTCGACCCCACTTTCGGTTTCATGACTCTCGATTATGACGGGAAGATTCGCATGGACTGCTCGTCGCCTTATGCCATGGCGAAGCTCATCGAGCTGCGCGATCGGTTCGACGTCGCCTTCGCGAACGACACCGACACCGACCGTCACGGCATCGTGACGCCGAGCGTGGGGCTCATGAACCCGAATCACTTTCTCGCCGTGAGCATCGACTATCTGTTTGGCCGTCGCGACTGGAAGGACGAGACGGCCATCGGCAAGACGCTCGTCTCGAGCGCCATCATCGATCGGGTGGCGTCGCGGCTCGGCCGTCAGCTCGTCGAAGTGCCCGTCGGGTTCAAATGGTTCGTGAGCGGTCTTCTCGATGGCTCGCTCGGCTTCGGAGGCGAGGAGAGCGCGGGGGCGTCGTTCCTGAGACGTGATGGCAGCGTCTGGACAACGGACAAGGACGGCATCATCATGGGGCTCCTCGCTGCCGAGATGATGGCGCGGACGGAGAAGGACCCGGGCGAGCTCTATCGTGCGTTGACGGCGGAGCTCGGCGAGCCCATCTACGAGCGCATCGACGCCCCGGCGACGCGTGAGCAAAAGTCCAAGCTCAAACGCTTCTCGCCGAAGCAAGTGGACGCGAAGGAGCTTGCGGGTGATCCGATCATCCAGATGCTGAGCGAAGCGCCCGGAAATGGCGCGCCGATCGGCGGGCTCAAAGTCTCGACGGCGTATGGTTGGTTCGCCGCGCGGCCTTCAGGGACCGAGGACGTGTATAAGCTTTATGCTGAGAGCTTCCGTGACGAAGATCATCTGCACCGCATCCAGAGCGAAGCGCAGCAGTTGGTCTCTTCCGTGATCGCGTAAGCGCCCGAGAGCGAGGTATCGAAATGCGGTGGTTGGCCATGCTTCTTCTCGCGGCGTTCCAGACGCTGCAATATGAACAAACGACCGCGAGCCGCGAGAGACTCGCGCGCTCGCCGAGGCACATGGAATATATCGACGTGCCGGCGGGTGAAGACGATTCTGTAACGTCTTTCGTCGTCCATCCGGAGCGGAGCGACGCTACGGAATGACGGGCACGATGGCTCTCTTCATATTCCTGGCTGCCGATTAGCAGCCTGCAGCATTCGCGTTATACTCATCGCCGACTTAGGGAGGCAAAATGTCGAAATCCAGAAAAGTAAGTCGACGTAAGGTGCTGGCGGGAGCCGCTGGTGTCTTGGGATCCGCTGTTTTATCCAGCAAAGCCGGCACCCAGACGACCGCCCCCTCGGACCCGACCAAAGTCCAGGGACGCCTTGCGAGCGAGCTCGGCCAGCGCTCGCCGCACGAGCAGCTGGAGAGGATCCCGTTCCGCTCGACGCGCACGTCGTCTCACACACCGCTCCAGGATCTTGAGGGCATCATCACTCCGTCCGACCTTCACTTCGAGCGGCACCATGCCGGTATACCGGAAATCGATCCCGAGAACTATTCGCTGCTGATCCACGGCATGGTCGACCGACCTACCGTCTACACTCTCGCCAACCTGAAGCGCTTTCCCGCGAAATCCATGATCCGTTTTCTCGAGTGCTCGGGAAACGGTGGGCGCTCCTACCGTCTCGAGAGCAGGCGGCGGGAGATGACGCCACAACGCGCGGACGGTCTCACCAGCACGAGTGAATGGACCGGCGTACCCCTATCGACGCTGTTTACGGAGGTGGGCGCGAGCTCGAAAGCAACGTGGTTTCTCGCGGAAGCCATGGACGCGGCGGTGATGACGCGTAGCATTCCCATGTCCAAAGCCTGGGATGATGCGATGATTGCTTACGGGCAGAACGGGGAAGCGCTTCGGCCCGAGCAAGGCTATCCGGCCCGGCTTTTTCTTCCCGGTTACGAGGGGAGCTCCAACGTAAAATGGATCCGCCGCATCGAGCTCGCGGATCGGCCCTTCATGACTCGCGAGGAAACATCAAAATATACCGACCCGTTGCCCGACGAGACCGCGAGAAGCTTCAGCTTCGTGATGGACGCGAAGTCGCTCATCACCTTTCCGGCCTATCCGGTTCAGCTTTCCGAAAAAGGCTGGTGGACGATTACCGGTATCGCGTGGAGCGGCCGTGGCAAGATCGTGCGCGTTGACGTCAGTGCTGACGGCGGAGAGAGCTGGCAGCAAGCGGAGCTCCAGGAGCCGGTGATTCCCAAATGCCACACACGCTTCCGGCTGCCTTGGAATTGGGAAGGCGGTAAAGCGGTGATCATGAGCCGCGCCACCGACGAAACGGGGTACACCCAGCCGACGCTTCAGGAGCTCGTCGACGTCCGTGGTCCAGCGACGCGCTACCACTACAACCATATCCGTGCGTGGACCGTTCAGGCCGACGGATCTGTGCTCTTCGATGTAGATCCCCCGGCTTGACGGGGATCTGAAGATGGTGCGGACGGCTATCAGGCTGAACGCCTGGCGTCCATAGCGCCCGTAGCGCCCGTAGCGCAAGACGCGGTTGTTCCTGTAGAATACTAATACCGGTTACAACCACTTCTTTCCCACCATGCAGACGCAATCTGTCGTTGGAAAATACCGCGTTCTCGAAGAGCTCGGCCGCGGATCCATGGGTACGGTCTATCTCGCGGAGGATACGACCCTAGACCGCCGCATCGCTTTGAAGGTGATGAGTCTGGGCGCGCTCTCAGACAACGAGATGCGCCAACGCTTCGAGCGTGAGGCGAAGGCCATCGCTCGATTGCATCACCCAAACATCGTCACCATCTACGATCTCGGCTACGACGAGATGGGGGCTCCCTTCTTCGCCATGGAGCTGCTTCGCGGTGCCGATCTCGAGCAAACTCTGCAAGACGGTCTCCCTTCCCGCAAGGACGCCGTTCAGACGCTCATCCAAATCTGCAGCGGCCTCGAGCATGCCCACGAGAACGACCTCGTTCACCGGGACATCAAACCTGCAAACGTCTTCATCACTGAAGAAGGCGTGATCAAGATCATGGATTTCGGGGTGGCGCGATGGACGCAATCTTCGCAAACCCAGCCCGGGTCCGTAATCGGTACCGCCGACTATATGTCGCCCGAGCAAGTCCGCGCGGTGAACGTGGACCATCGCTCCGATCTTTTCAGCGCGGGAGTGGTTCTCTACCGTCTCCTCACGAACAAGAAGCCCTTTGGCGCGGACCGTATCGAATCGGTTCTCTTCAAGATTTTGAACGATCCCCTCCCGGAGCTGGTTCTGCCCGACGGGTCGCGCATCCCAGCGCTTCAAAAGATCGTAAGCCGCGCTCTTGCCAAGTCGCCGGCGGCGCGCTACCAATCAGCCAAGGAGATGGGCGCCGCTCTAGAGGCTTTCCTTCGCTCGGACGAGGATAACTCGCGGGCGCAGCCAGCAAAGGAGGACGAGCGTGATCCTCAGGCCACCATGGATCAATTCAAGAAGCGCTGCGGGAGTACCAAAGATCTTCCCATCCTCAGGCAGACAGCGGTCGACGTCTTGCGTATCTCTGATCGATCGGGAGCCGCGGAAGTGTCACAGGTCGTACTGCAGGACCAAGCTTTCACGACCAAGGTCCTCAATGTGGTTAACTCGGTCTACTTCAACACGACGAGCGAGCCGATTCACTCCGTTACGCGGGCGGTTGTCATTCTCGGCCTCGACCTGGTCCGATCTATCAGTCTGGGACTTGGTTTTGCGGAAATGCACGAGAAGCAGCACCCCGGAGTCGACCTAAAAGTCATCAGCGCCCAAGCGTTCTATGCGGCGACGCTCGCCCGAGATCTGGCAAAACAACTCAAGCATCCTCACCTCGAAGAGGTCTTTGTCACCGCGCTGCTTCAGAACCTGGGACAGTTGGCTTTCGCTTATCACATGCCGGAATCCCACCTCGAAGTTCAATCCTTGATGGAGGAATCCGGGCTCTCGCCACAGGAAGCCGAGGAGACTGTTTTGGGAACATCTCTTCAGGAAGCGGGCGGCTCCATCGCAAAAGAGTGGAACCTTCCGGAGTCCCTCGTCGACTCCATCGGCGTTTCAGAAAGTGCCGTCGGTTCCGAGGCCAAAACGCCTGCGGAAAAGGCCCGCGCTGTTAGCTACCTCGCCAACAAGGTCGCCGGCAACCTTTTCAGTGCTTCGGGAAACTCGGAGGAGCTGGACAAGGTGCTCGATCAACTCAAGCGCTCGGTCGCGATAGACCCCGATCGTGCCATGGCTCTTTTCGAGAAGGCTCACAGCAACGTCATGGAGGTTTCTGCACCATTCGGGCTGGAGCGAGACGACTTCAAGCTGCCAGACACTTTGCGTGCATCCGATTCCAAGAGCCCTTCGGCCCGGTCGGATCTCGTCTCGCGATTACAAGACTGCTTCGACAGCAATCCGTCCGAGATTCCACAAGAATCGACACCCCCGAGCGAGCCGATTGAAGCGGAAGCAGACCTTGCCCCTACGGAAGAGGAGCACCAGACCGCCACGATCGAAGAGACGATGGCGTTCGCCCCGCCCCCAAGCGATCGGGCTGAAGCTAAAGCTGCCCAAGCTCCTACGGAAGAGGAGCACCCGGCCGCCGCCGTCGGAGAGACGATGGCGTACTCCTCGCCGCCCGCTAACAATGCTACGGTCGAAACAAGCCAAGCCGCCCTGCAGCTCACCTTCCTGCGAGAGATCTCGATGCACGTTATCGCGAACGGAGATATCGATACGCTCTTTTTGAAGGTTCTCGAAGGCGTTCAGGTCGGGATTGGTTTCGAAAGAGCCGTCCTGTTGCTCTGCAATCCGGATAGAACGGAGTTTCTCGGGCGCTACGGCATCGGCGCGGGCAGCGAGGACATTGCGAGCGAGCTCGTTCTGCCCAACGATCCAAAGCGCAACGTGTTCGGAAAGGTGTACGCCAGCCAAGATTCTCTTTTTGCGGACAACAACGCAGCTGACTTTTCCGAGCTATATTCGCTCTTGCCGGCGGCCCTGAAGCTGAACGGACAGTCGGCCTTCGCGATAAGCCCCATCGTGGCTCGGGGCAACGTCATCGGTTTCATTTACGCGGATAACGCGGTCGAGGCCAAGGAGATGAGCGAAGAGCAATACCTTTCGTTCCTGGTTTTCACCTTACAGGCTTGCCTGGGAGTCGAAAGGCTACGCGCCTGAGTCGAGAAACACGACGTCTTATGACGTCCAGCGTTTTCTAGTCCCCGCCTACAATCCGAGAAGCGCAGCCCCGAGATCGAAATTCGGCGATCCGTCAGGCGGATGGCGCTACCCGCGAAAGAGTCAGAAATGTTGTAGAGTGTCACGCGGAAGCTCCTGAGCGTGCCCATGCAATTTGAGCAGTTGGTTTCGATCAAGCGGGGATTGCGCTTCTTTCTGGCGATCGCAATCATCCTGTCCGCCGGACTCTTGATTGCAGCCGCCACACTCCAATCATTTGGCGCGGTGCGTCTACGAGTCCTACTGTCGCTGGTGGGCCTCGGCCTGGGTGCTTTCCTCGCTGTGATTCAAGTCGATGCCTTTCCAAGATATAGAAGCTCGGCGATAGCCGGATTCCTGGCGCTTGCCGTCTCGCAAATCTGCTACCACTTGCTGGTCTGGACGGGATGGACAACCGAGCACTTATTGTGGCGCGCGTGGTGGATATCGCTCGTTTTGGCGGTCACGAGCGCTCTGGTGCTGACGCTCGAAGGCGCCTCCGCGGGACGGCGCGACCTCTACGAGCGTGGAACCCCCATTGGCGCCATGGGGCTTGGCCTGCTTCTCATCGGCCTCGCTCTATTCAGAGAGTTTCCCCACACACCGGGTCCCCTATATCAGGGGCTCCTCGCCCTCGTCGCCGTTTCTTCGATGGTCGGATCGGTCGTGATCTGGCGCCGTCGGGTCCGCGAGCGAGCACCATCAGCGCCCATGTCGCGAGGTGCCAAGTTCGTGTGGCTCGTCCTGTCGCACTCCGTCCTCTTAATGGCCGGCTGGTATCTGGGTCGCACCGCATTACCGTCCCCCTCACCCTACGACCAGACGCCCTCGGTGCTGGCGAAACTGACATCCCAGGAGCTAGAGACGCAGCTCGCCACCGACCTGGCGCGCCTGAAGAATGTGGTCGCGGGTATCGACGAGCTTGCGCGCGACTATAGAGCACTCGATAAAGAAGTGCGCGAGAAGATGAATGCCGAGCCGCGCGATTACTATTTGCCGGAGGAAGAAGACCAAATCCGCGCGCTGTTCATGAGCTACCTTATCTTATCGATCGGCGCTTCTTCGCATGGTGGCCACATATGTGAGCTTCGAAGTGGTGCGCGATGAAAGCGCGCGAGCTCGATGTTTCACCCTCGGCTACGCCGCGGCCATGACGACCTTCAAGGCGAGCCTGCAGCTCGTCAACGCTTATCGCGACGAGGTCGCCCGGCTCAAGTTGAACGAGCCCGAGCGAGAGTGGGGTATCCCCGCGGGCATGTTCGATCGGATCTACCAAGGGGTCACGAACGAACGCAACATGGAGTTGACCACGGAAATGGCGGCCTATTTCGAACTCGAGCGGACAGGGTGGCGCGAAGCTGGCATCTGGCCGCGGGAGGACTTCGATTGGCTAGAGAGCCGGATCCTCGACGGCTTTGGCTACGTTCAAGAACACGGTATCGCCGGCAGAAAGGCTCGCCTCGATCTGTTCTTCGACCGGGTCCGACAAAGCGCCTACACGCCTATGTACGCCGCCCAATCCATTTTGGCGGAATGGATCGGCGATGTGCGCATCGCGGAGCGACCGCCTCTCATTACTATCGAGCGCATCGAAGCGATCGAGTCGCAGTTGAAGCCGGGTGACATCATATTAGAGCGGCGCAACTGGTTCCTCTCAAATGCGTTCCTGCCAGGCTTCTGGCCGCATGCCGCGCTCTATGTGGGGCGGATCGAGGATCTACGACGGCTCGGGATCGCGGACGACCCGAGGCTCGAGACCCACTTGGAGGAGTACCTCGAATCCGCCTCGGACGGGCGCGATCACACCGTCATCGAGTCCGTAAGCGAAGGCGTGATCTTCAGCTCGCTTACCCATTCGATGCATGCGGACTATGTCGCGGTGCTTCGGCCTCGACTCTCCGAGCAGGAGATCGGGGAGGCGATCCTGCGCGCCTTTCGTCATCATGGAAAGCCGTATGATTTCGAGTTCGATTTCTTCACGGCGGACAAACTCGTATGTACCGAGCTCGTGTACCGCGCTTACGAAGGCATGCTGCGTTTCGACTTGGTCCGGATGATGGGGCGGGACACATACCCAGCGCTCGAGCTCGTCCGTAAATTTGGCCGAGAACGAGGCCAACCTGACCAAGAGCTCGATTTCGTTTTGTTCCTAGACGCAGAGCCCGCGTCGGGCCGAGCCAACGACGCCACCGAAGATGAGTTTGTGGCCTCGGCAGACCGGCCGAGCGCGTTCAGCCACTAGAGCCAGACCTCCATGACATGGTCGAACGGTCCTTCAACATTGGCTATACCCACGCGCTGGAGTTGAATGCGATAGCCATCCTCCGTTTTCTTTAATGTGTGAGTATACTTGCCCCCGAAATAGCGCTGAGCTTCCAGCCGATACTCGACCATATGGAAGCGCGACGTGCAGATGACGTCGCCCGTGGCTTGATCTTCGCTTTGGATCACTACGTTGGAAACCACATGGCTGGTTCGATGTCCGGCCAATTGTGAATGCGCGTAAGGATGTTCAACCCTGCGAATGCGCATTTCCATGAGATACAGGTCTTCATAAAAAATATTAGGGAGACGCTCGCCGGTTTCCTGTTCCGGGTCTGCCGGCATCCAGTATTTGCCGTCTTCCGTAAAAAGTCCGAGCCAGTCTTCCCAGCGACGTTCATCTAGGATGTCCGCTTGGTTGTAGAGGAATTGTTCGACGGCGCGTTGGGTATCGGCCGAGCTGTTCAATGCATTGTCTTTCGGCATCTTACTCTCCCCCCTGATTCTCGGCCGTCATGTATTCTTTCCAGGCGGCGAACATGTTTCGCATGGGCTGTTCACTCATCCCGGTGACCGATGTCGTTACGCCGTTTTCAACCGGGTCCTGACCAGCATTGCGGTGCAGGCTTACCCAATCACCGCCGCCTTTGAGGCTCAGACCATCCTGGCAAGCTCGGAAGTTGTTGAGATCATCCGCGTTGACCATCGTCGACGGGGAATTGACGTGGTAGTAATAGGCGAGGGATCGGTCATAAATGCCTTCCGGTGCCCCCTTTAATTTAAAGTGCCAAATTTCGGTCAGAGTTTTGTTGGCCGCTAACGGACGTACTGCGCGAAGCTGTTGTAGCGGCGGCTGAACCGACAAACATGGATAAACCAGCACATGGTGAACATTGGTCGAGAGGATTTCATTCATCCGCTCTTCACCGTGAACCGCCGTTAGACTTTCTTCGTGAGCGACCGTTACCGGGTCCCGCGGACGTAAACCCATATAGCCAGCCAAGACAGTATGACCGTACGGGTGGCCAATCGTGCTGAGGCTGTTCCACTTTTCGAGCGGTAAGGTGAAGTCGGCCAGGAATTGATAGCCCATCGGCGGCTCTTCACCAGTTTTTTCCTTGTAGACTTTTTGCATAGCAGCGGCGGCATCACCGGTGGAATGATGAGTGAGTGAGGGATGCAAAGCGTCCAATTGGTTCTCGAGGAATATTTTCCAATTGGAGTGCTGCACGATACGGAAACAATTGGCGACAATTTGTGCTTCGCCTTCAGGAGCGCGGTTACAAATGTCGTCAAACGCCACTTTGCCGCCCCCGAGCCAGGTTTCGAGGTCTGGTCCCTCTTGGCTCAAGCTGGCAAAAACAAAGCCGCGGTAGCTGCCTTGGCGCTCTGCCCGCTTCATTTGCAGTTGCGGATCTTTTAAATCGATGATGCCTTCATAGCCTTCCTTCATCGGTATATTGCGGAGGCTGCCATCCATGGCGAACTGCCACGCGTGATAGGAGCAGCGGAAGGATTTCTTGTTCCCGGAATTGCCGTGAAGATTGTTACAGATCAACGTGCCACGATGCGGGCAGCGATTGTAGAGCACATGAACCTGGCCGTCTTCGGCCCGGCAGATAATCATGCGCTCCTTGCCGATCCAAGTTGTCCAATAGTCGCCGGCGTTCGGGACTTGGCTTTCATGGCCGATGTAGATCCAAGATTTGTAAAAAATGCTTTTCAGCTCTTGCTCGAATACATTCTCGTCCGCGTAGCAAGCTTTGTGGACGCGATCCGGCTCGACAAGTGATCCAAAGTCACGGTTCTGATCTCTTGGCATAATCAATGCTCCCAATTGAATTACTTAATTTGTTGAGCGGTAGTTTTTCAAATAGGCGCAAGAAATGCTAACCCTAGCCAGGTAAAAAACCTGAAAGCGTTTGAACCGCAGAGGCGCAGAGGGCGCAGAGGGCGCAGAAACCGCGTTACCACCCGCGCGCGATGCGCCGTGTCATGGGCAACCAGCTTGAGCGCGAACGCGACGACAGAGTGAAGGTCTACCTCCTCTTGTTTCTCTCCGTCGGCGCGGCCAAAAGCGAGCAACGAGCTCACGATTTCGCCAATCTGCTTGCAGCCCGCCCTCGCGTCCTGCAAGGCAGCCATGATCTCGGAGCTCGCCGTGGGCAGCAGGGTGGCCGGCAGGTCCTGACACAAATATTGCAGGTTACCGCTCAGGTACGTGAGCGGGTTATTGATCTCGTGGGCGGTTCCGGCCGCCAGCGTTCCGAGGGACGCCATCCGCTGGGTGAGCGCGACTTGCCCTAACAGGCAGTTGCGCTCGGCGACGTCGCGAATGATCGCCGAAATTCCGGCGAGAGATAAAGATGATGCCCCGAGAACCGATCCCCACAGTTGTTCGTAAGCTCGCTAAGGAACTGGCCGAGCCGACTCCGATGTGCCGCGGCTCGGTGTCCGAGCGGTTTATGAAGTGTGGTCAAAAGGAGTGTCGCTGCCAGCACGACCCGCAGGCGCGGCACGGCCCGTACTTCAGTCTCACGCGTAGCGAACAGGGCAAGACGCGGTCCCGCTATCTGAGCGCGGAGCAGGCCGCATTGGCCCGCCAGCACGTGGAGGCAGGCCACGAGTTTCGCAAGCAGGTGGAAAGGTACTGGCAGGCCTGCGAGCAGTGGGGCGACATTCAACTGGAAGCCTCCCAGGCGGCCTCGCAAGATGCCGCCAAAAAAAGGGCTTCAAAACGGCGTTCGGGATCGAAATCGTCACCGAGATCGAAGCGCTCCTAGGCACGGGCGTCGTCATGTGGCGCTCTCGTCAGCTCAAGGCGTCGCCGAGTGCTGCCAAGGCTTCCGCCAACTCTGTGTCGGGCGGTGCGCGGCCCGTTTCGACGAAAT
>SMVB01020236.1_pt1 | contig 23369 bp, 23 predicted proteins | sample 2456461 | NCBI WGS metagenome assembly SMVB01 (sample SAMN11095934, study PRJNA526329) | marine sediment metagenome | biome: Marine sediment; feature: Surficial sediment; material: Deep marine sediment; isolation source: Hadal surficial sediment | place: Pacific Ocean | collected 2014-05 | depth...
ATGGTTCCGGCGATGATCTATCTGCTCGGCATGCCCACGGCCGTCGTCATCGGAACATCGCTATTCCAGATCATTTTCGTCACCGCCAACGTGACCTTCCTGCAAGCGACGACCAACCAAACCGTCGATATCGTCCTGGCGTTGCTGCTGCTGACCGGCGCGGTGATTGGCGCCCAATTAGGAACGAAAGTTGGCGGACGGCTGCGCGGCGAGCAGTTGCGCGGCCTGCTGGCGCTGATGGTTTTGGCCGTCTGCGCCAAGATCGCCTTCGACCTCGTATCGACCCCCGCCGACATATTCTCGATCCGCGAAATATCGGGATTTGGCGGATGATGGGCATTCGGCACGCCGCCATTTTTCTGTTTCTGGCAATCGGCGTTGCGGGCGCGCCGGCCGACGCTCAAACGCCAAGCGGCGCCCCAAGCGCGTCGTCGCTCGTGGCCGACCTCAGCGAAGATTTGATCGCCATCACCACGGGCTTCACCGGCGCCGATGTCCTGTTATTTGGGGCGACCGACGGCGCCGGCGAAATTATCGTCGTCGTCCGGGCACCGGAAAGCCGGGTCGTGGTACGCCGCAAGGAGCGGGTTGGCGGCATCTGGATCAACGCAGACCGGTTGACTTTCGACAAGGTGCCCGGCTTTTACCACGTCGCCGCATCGCGGCCGCTTGCCGACTTGTTGCCCGAAGCCGTGTTGGAGCGCGAACAGATCGGCGCGGAACGCCTCGCCCTGCCGCCCCTGTCGTCGGCAACTGAAGACGAGATCGCAGTATTCACCACCGCCCTCATTCGCAACAAACATCGCGATGGATTGTTTAGCGTCGAACTTGGCGAAATTAAATTTCTTGGTAACCGGCTGTTCCGCACTGAGGTACAGTTTCCGTCTAGCGTGCCGACCGGCGTTTATACCGCGACGGTCTATTTGGTCGATGGCGGCGCCATCATCGACCGTACCGAAACACCGCTGCAGGTGCGCAAAACAGGCTTCGAGGCTAACGTGTTCGAATTCGCCAACCAGCAATCGGCCCTCTACGGCTTGATCGCGATTTTAATCGCATTGGCCGCGGGATGGTTTGCCGGCATTGTCTTCCGCAACGTTTGATACAGCTATGACCGATCAACCGAATGTCTTTCTTGTTGTTGTCGATAATTCGCCGGAAATGCGGGTTGCGCTGCGGTTCGCCAGCCGGCGGGCAAAACGCACCGGCGGCCGTGTCGGTTTACTGCGCGTCATACGCAAAGCCGACTTTCAGCATTGGGCGGCCGTTGGCAATTTGATGCGCGAGGAAGCGCGCGACGAAGCCGAGCAATTGCTGCAGGAACATGCTGCGACCGTCACCGAGCTGACCGGCGGCGAAATGCCGATCCTCTACATCAAGGAAGGCGATATCAAATCCGCCGTGGTCCAATTAATCGACGAGGACAGCCAGATCCGCATCCTCGTTTTGGCGGCGTCGACTGGCAAACGCGGACCGGGACCCTTGATCACCTTCCTGATCAAAAAGATCATCGGCAAATCGCGTATTCCAGTCACAATCGTGCCGGGTGGACTAACCAACGACCAGCTCGACACGCTTACCTAAGCGTCGGCAATCAAGTGGGCGTACGAATCCGATTCTATCGAGTGAGAGACAATATGAGTGAATCTTCGAATGCGCTAGTGGATCCGGACTGGCTTGAGGCCCGTCTCGGCAATGCCAACACAAGGATCATCGCGCTCAACTTCACCGACAGCGTCAACTACGACCAGTCGCACATCCCGGGGGCCATTTTCTGGAACTGGAAGGAAATGCTTTGGGATCCTGAAATACGGGATTTCCCCACGCCGGAAACATTCGCCGAGCGCTGTTCGGCCGCCGGCATCGGCAACGATACCACCGTCGTGTTCTACGGCGACCCATCGGTGCAGTTCGGCACCTATGCCTGGTGGGTGTTCAAATATTGCGGACACGAAAACGCCCATGTGCTCGATGGCGCAAAAGTCCGTTGGGAAAACGAGGGGCGGCCCACGACCCAGGAGACGCCGCAAATCGCAGCCGCGAATTACACCCCAGTGCCAAACCAGAACACGGCAAACATGCGGGCGCTGCGCGATGACGTGCTGGCCGCGATCGACGATGAAAACACGGTGATCCTCGATCACCGCTCGCCGGAAGAATTTAACGGCGAGCTGCTAAGCCCGCCAGGGACGCCGAACCATGGCGGCGAACGCCTGGGCCACATACCCGGCGCACAGCACCTGCACTTCGAGGATTTGATCACCGAGGACACGTCGTTTAAGTCCGCCGACGAACTGCGCGCGCTGCTAGAGACCCGCGGGGCGACGCCCGATAAGAACATCGTGTCCTATTGCCGCCTCAGCCACCGCGCGACCCTGGCTTACTTCGCCATGACCCAGTTACTCGGATATGAAAATGTCAGGAGCTACGACGGCTCGTGGACGGAATGGGGCAGCTTGGTGGGGGTACCGGTCGAGCGCTGATAGCGAGCGGGCGAGAAATCTAGAGCGGCCGCTTTTCCAGGCCTCCCCTTATTCGCAAGCCCGGTGAATGCGGGTAGGTTCACCCGCCGCGCCTCGCCATTCGTATGGTTGATGATGACATGTCCCAAAGTACTTTCCTGAATCCCGAAGACATCGACACCTCGCCGCCGGTCAGCGACGAGGTTAAGACCACGACCTGCTACATGTGCGCCTGCCGGTGCGGCATCAACGTGCATCTGCGCGACGGCGCCATCCGCTACATCGAAGGCAACCGCAATCATCCGGTCAACAAGGGCGTGCTGTGCGCCAAAGGGTCGGCCGGCATCATGCAGCATTACTCGCCGGCGCGGCTGTCGAAGCCCCTGAAGCGGGTCGGACCGCGCGGCTCCAACGAATTCGTCGAGATCGAATGGGACGAAGCGCTGGCGACAGCCACCGAATGGCTCGGCGACGTGCGCCGGAGCGACCCGCGCAAGCTGGCGTTTTTCACCGGCCGCGACCAAAGCCAGGGGCTGACGGGGTTCTGGGCAAGCCAGTTCGGCACCCCCAACTACGCCGCCCATGGCGGCTTTTGCTCGGTCAACATGGCCGCCGCCGGCCTCTACACTATCGGCGGTTCGTTCTGGGAGTTCGGCGAGCCGGATTGGGAGCACACCCGCTATTTCCTGATGTTCGGCGTCGCCGAGGACCACGATTCCAATCCCATCAAGGCTGGCTTGGGCAAACTCAAGGCCAAAGGCGACGCCAAATTCGTTTCCGTCAATCCGGTACGCACCGGCTATTCCGCCATCGCCGACGAATGGCTCGGCGTGCGGCCCGGCACCGACGGTCTGTTCGTACTGGCGCTGGTGCACGAACTGCTGCGCGCCGGCAAGGTCGATCTGGAATTTTTGGTGCGCTACACCAACGCCCCCTGGCTGGTGTACCGCGCGCCGGGCGAGGCCCATGACGGGATGTTCGTGCGCAACACCGACGGCGACCCCTTGGCCGTCGACCAGAACACCGGGAAACTGGCGAGCGCCCTGGCAGCCGATATTGCGCCGGCCCTGCAAGGCAGCTTCGATCTGGCGCAACTGGACGGCGGCGATTTGAGCGGCGCCGCGGTGCCCTCCTTCCAATTGCTGCTGGACCGTTACCAGGACCCGCAATACGCGCCGGAAGCGGCCGCCGGGAAAACCGGCATCGACGCGGCGACGATCCGGCGCATCGCCGCCGAGTTGGCGCACGCCGCCTTCGAACAAACCATCGAGATCGACACGCCCTGGACCGACTGGACCGGCCGCCGCCACGACAAGATGATCGGACGGCCCGTATCGATGCACGCCATGCGCGGCATCTCGGCCCACTCGAACGGTTTTCAGACCTGCCGGGCGATCCACATGCTGCAGATGCTGCTCGGCAGCATCGATTGCCCCGGCGGTTTTCGCTATAAGCCGCCGTTCCCCCGCCCCGCACCGCCGGGACCGAAACCGGTGGGCCGCAGCGACCAGATAGCTCCCGAAACGCCAATGCCGGGACCGCCGCTGGGCTTCATCACCGGGCCGGAAGACCTACTGGTCGAGGCGGATGGGCAGCCCGTCGCGCATCGACAAGGCATTCTCGTGGGAATACCCGCTGTCGGCGCACGGTATGATGCATCTGGTCATCCGCAACGCTTGGGCGCGAGATCCCTACCCCATCGACGTGCTGTTCCTGTTCATGGCCAATATGAGTTGGAACTCGGCGATGAACACGTCCGAGACCATCGAAATGTTGACCGACATCGACCCCGACACCGGCGAGTACCGCATCCCCAAGATCATTTATTCCGACGCCTTTGCCTCGGAGATGGTGCCTTACGCCGATCTTATTTTGCCCGACACCACCTATCTCGAGCGTTGGGACTGCATCAGCATGCTCGACCGGCCGATCAGCAGCGCCGACGGGCCGGCGGATTCGATCCGCCAGCCGGTTGTGGCGCCCGACCGCGACGTGCGGCCGTTCCAGGATGTTCTGATCGATCTGGGCGCGCGCCTGGGCCTGCCGGCCTTCGTCGATGAGGCTGGCGATCCCCGCTACGCCGGCGGCTATGCCGACTACATCGTCAACCACGAACGCACACCGGGCATCGGTCCGCTGGCGGGGTGGCGCGGCAAAGACGGCGCATCCCATGGCCGTGGCCCGGCAAACCCCCACCAGCTCGACCGCTATGTGGAGAATGGCTGCTTCTGGAGCGCCAAACTGGCGCCCGAGCAGCGCTATTTCAAATTCGCCAACCAGAGTTACCTGCAATATTCCGCCGATATGGGCTGGATCCCCGAGGCCAAACAAATCGTCCTGCAAATCTACAGCGAGCCGCTGCAGAAATTCCGCCTGGCGGCGCAGGGACATGGCCCCCATCAACCACCCGACATCCACCGCGAGCGAATCGAGACTCATTTCGATCCGCTGCCGATCTGGTATCCGCCGTTCGAGGAAAGCCATTCCGACGACAGCACCTACCCGCTGCACGCGCTGACCCAACGGCCGATGGCGATGTACCATTCATGGGGATCGCAGAACGCGTGGCTGCGCCAAATTCATGGCTGGAACAAACTGTACGTCCACGCCGACACGGCACGCGAAGCCGGTCTCGCCGACGACGACTGGGCCTGGGTCGAGAGCCCCTATGGCCGCATCAAGGCGCAGATTAAAACCATGACCGGGTGCAACCGGGACACCGTGTGGACGTGGAACGCCATCGGCAAGCGGCGCGGCAGTTGGAACCTCGACGACAATGCACCCGAAGCGCGCCGCGGTTTCCTGCTCAATCATTTGATCACCGATCTGTTGCCGCCGAAAAACGGCCACCGCTACGCCAACGCCGATCCGGTGACCAGCCAGGCCGCCTGGTTCGATCTGAAAATCCGTCTGACCAAAGCGGCGCCGGACGAGGCCGGCGAGAGCGCGCCCCAGTTCCCCGTGCTCAAAAATCTACCCGGCGTCGAAAAACGCCCGACGATCCTGCGCTATGGCGCGAAGTTTCTGCCGGTGGGTAACTGGCGGCGGAAGCGGGGCGGATCATGACCAGCTTGCCGCAAACGCCGCCGGCGAAAAAGCTCGGCCTGGTCATCGATCTCGACACCTGCGTCGGCTGTCACGCCTGCGCCGTGAACTGCAAGGAATGGAACACCGGCGGCCATTCGGCGCCGCTGACCGATCTCGAACCCTACGGGGAGCAGCCGCTGGGTGTGTGGTTCAACCGGGTCCACACCTTCGAAGCGGGCGAGGGCGCGTCGGGCCGAACGGTCCATTTTCCCAAGAGCTGCCTGCATTGCGACGAGCCGGCTTGCGTCACCGTGTGCCCCACCGGGGCTTCGTATAAGCGTAGCGAGGACGGCATCGTGCTGATCAACGCCGACACCTGCATCGGCTGCAAGCTGTGTTCGTGGGCCTGCCCCTATGGCGCGCGCGAATATGATTACACCGACGGAGTGATGAAAAAATGCACCCTGTGTATCGACCGCATCTACAACGAGAACCTGGAAGAGATCGACCGGGTGCCCGTCTGCGTTTCCACCTGCCCGGCCTCGGCGCGGCATTACGGCGATTTGGGCGATCCCAATTCCGATGTGTCGAAATTGGTGGCCGAGCGCGGCGGTTACGATTTAATGCCCGAGATGGCGATGCAGCCGGTCAACAAATATTTACCGCCGCGACCCGCCAAAACACGTGTTGGCGACACCGGCGCTTCGGCTTCGCTACCCACACACGAAACAGCTTCAGCGGAGACCACAAACGGTCTTCTCGGCTGGGTCGACCGCGTTCTGTCGCGCTGACCTAAGGTTACGTTGCCGTGAACCCTGCCTATTCCGTTATATTTTTTACCACCGCCTCGGGCGCCGGCTATGGGCTGCTGACCTGTATCGGCCTGGTCGGCGTTTTCTTCGGCATGCCGGCCGACCGCTGGTTCGGCCTGGCTGTATACGCTGTCGCGCTGGTCCTGATCACCGCCGGATTATTGGCGTCGACCGCCCATCTCGGCCACCCGGAACGGGCGTGGCGGGCGCTCACCCAGTGGCGCTCGTCATGGCTGTCGCGCGAAGGCGTCGCCGCCGTCCTGACCTATATCCCGGCGGGGCTCGCCGTTATCGGCTGGGTATTGCTCGGGCGCAACGGTGGCATTTTGGTGTGGCTGACGGCGATTGCAGCCATCCTGTCTATCGTTACCGTGTTTTGCACCGCCAAAATATACCAAAGCCTGCGCGCCATTCCGCGCTGGAACTCGCCTTGGGTGACGCCGGTCTATCTGGGCTTCGCGCTCGCCAGCGGCGCGCTGTTGTTTCACCTCGGCGTGCGCGCCTTTGGCCTCGACTTTCCCGGGATCGGCTGGGGCGCCGCCATTTTCATGGCGGCGGCGTGGGCGTTAAAGCTGGCCTATTGGCGCCACATCGACGCCGCCGCCCCCCGCTCGACGGCTGAATCGGCGACGGGGCTGGGCCATCTCGGAAAGGTCCGGCTGTTCGAGGCGCCGCACACCGGCGACAATTATCTGATGCGCGAGATGGGCTACAAGATCGCCCGCAAACACGCGCGCCGGCTGCGGCGCATCGCGCTCGTCCTCGGCGGCGTCATACCCGTAATCCTGGCCGTCGTGGCGACCCAAATGCCGAACCTGGCTGGCGCGCTTGTGAGCCTGGTCGCCGTCATATCGGCCGGCGCCGGATTACTCGTGGAGCGCTGGCTGTTCTTCGCCGAAGCCGTCCACGCGGTCTCGCTCTATTACGGCACCGACGCCGTCTAAACCGCCAGCGACGGCATCTGGATGGGGCCGTCGATCAATTGATTGACGAACTGGTGGACGTAAGCGTTATCGGTGGTCTCGATTTCGTCGACCGCGCCTTGCCATATGATTCGGCCCTCGTGGAGCATGACCACGCGCTGGGCGATCTCGCGCACCACCGCCATATCGCTGACCACCGAAATCACCGTCGCGCCCAACTCTCTCACGCGGGCGACGATCAGCTCGCTGATGATGTTGCTCATGATCGGATCGAGGCCGGCGGTCGGCTCGTCGAGGAAAATGATTTCCGGGTCGGTGGCAAAGGCGCGGGCCAGGCCAACGCGCTTTTGCATGCCGCCGGAGAGTTCGGCGGGATACAAATCCGCCGTTTCGGCGGTGAGGCCGACCGCAGCCAGCTTTTCGACCGCCCGCGCCCGGGCCGCCGCTTTATCGAACCCCGGATCCTGCAGCAGGCGGAAAGCCACGTTCTCCCACACCGTCAGGCTGTCGAACAGGCCCTGGCGCTGAAACAGCACGCCGAAGCGTCGCATCCAGGCCATGCGCTCGTTGCCCGACAGGCCGACCGAATCGACGCCGTCGATTTCGATACGGCCCGCATCCGGCGGCACCAGGCCCAGGATCAATTTCAGCAATAACGATTTTCCGCTGCCCGAGCCGCCAATCAGCACCAGCGATTCGCCGTCGGCGACATCGAGCGAGATTTCATCGAGCGTCCGATTGTCATCGAATGCCTTGGTGACGCCAGTCAACCTGATCTTGGGATCACTCATCCGCGCCTCAATCGGCTTTCGGCCGCGGCGTCAAATCGCCCAACTGGCCGCGAAAAAAGATCAGCGGCTCGCCACCGGCACTCTCAAATCGCTCGACCTCGCCGACGATGATGACGTGATCGCCGCCGTCATGGTGAACCACATTGCGGCACTCGAAACTGGCGAGACAACCGCCGAGGATGGGGGCGCCGCCCAAGCCTTCGATATAGTCGATACCGTTGAATTTATCGTTGCCCGACTTGGCGAAATTCATACACAGCTCGTTTTGCCCTTCCGCCAGGATGTGAACGCAGAAATGGCTGGCATCCTCGAGCACCTTCAGGCTGGGCGAGCTACGGTCGAGGCTCCACAGCACCAGCGGCGGATCCAACGACACCGAATTGAACGAGTTGGCCGTGACACCCGCCAGCGTGCCGTTCTCCCCCTTGGCCGTCACCACCGTAACGCCCGTGGCGAAATTACCCAGGGCATTGCGAAAAGAGAGGGTATCGAATTCCTGATCCGCCATTTAAATAATTTCCAGCCGGGTTGCATGAGCCGCCGCCGAACGGCGGCGCGGCGCTAAAGATACTGGCTAGAGCAGACGAGACCAACCCCGCAATGACCCCAAACTTCGATGGTGCACATGGTTGGAATAAGGCGTGAATTTTCGCAGCACTTCACAAAAAAGCGAATCACCCGCCAAAACTGATTACAAATTAGGCAGTTTTTGCATATTTGGCGTGCACCAGCATGTCAGCCGCCACTCAGTACTTATTAAACAAAATAACGCCCGCTTTATTTTTGCTGCCGGGTCAGAACCGAAGTAAGTCTGTATTCGGCCCGAATATTCTTGATACACAAGCATACAATCGGACGGTAAGCAATATAACTTCTAATATATTACGTTAAATCAAAGAGAAAGAAAATTTAGGGCCAATAATACCTAAATAATCATATGAGGTTTTGCCAAACAGCCAGACGATCAATTTAATCGCCCTTGACAACACTGCTATATATTGTGGGATATTTATTAGGATCCACTACATCGTGGGTTCTGAGACTTATGAGTCTTAAATCGCCCAAAGGGGGAAACATGCCAGAAAGTATCATCGATAAAGCAAAAAAGTGGATAGGCCAAATAACCGAGCTTGGCCTGCTGTTAGTGGCGCTTGCCATTGTGCTTCAAATTCTGATCGGAAGTAACCTTCCGTTTTTCGGCAACGTCGTTGGCAACCTGACCGAGTTAATCAGCTCGCTCGGTGACAACGGTCTTATCGGCTTGATCGCGATCGCCATTATTCTGTGGCTGTTTGCGAAACGGAACCCAGGTTAAACCGCGTACGTCAACGTACGGCGCTCGATTGCGCCCCTGTAGTTACGCCGCCCCGATAGCAATATCGGGGCGGTTTTCATTGCAGCCCATCTGTGGAGCGCTACAGTGGAGTGGTGGTTCGACCATTTCGGATAGCAGGCATGCCAGTAACCAACCCCCGCGACGGTGTCGCAATTCAATACGAAAGCCAAGGCGACGGACCGCCTCTGATCCTCGTCAGCGGAACCGGCCACGACCTGAGCTTCTGGTCGGGGCAATTACCGTTCTTCGCACCTGAATTCCGAACAATCGTTTTCGATAACCGCGGCGTCGGTGGATCGAGCGTGCCGCCGTCGGGGTACTCTTTGGCTGACATGGCCGACGACGCCGCCCATGTGCTCGACGACGCCGGCATCGATAGCGCCCACGTGATGGGCTTTTCCATGGGCGGCCATATTGCCCAGGAACTCGCGCTGACCCACCCGGACCGTGTGCTCAGCCTGGGTATCCACCATAGCTGGACCCGCAACGGCGCCCGGCTCAAGAAATTTCAGGAAACCCGGCTGTTCCTCGCCGAGCATGACCAGCGGGTCGCCCTGACCGAGCTCAGCATGCTCGCCCTGCACGCCTCGGCCTATTACGACGCCCACGCCGAGGAGATGGAGGCCCATCGCCGGTTCCTGTTGGAGCAATCGCCGGTCAATGCAGGCTGGATCGGACAGTTGCAGGCATGTATCGAGGGCGACACCTACGACCGGCTACCGCAGATCAGCGTACCGACGCTGGTGACGTGCTCCGAACTCGACGTCATTGCCGCGCCGCACCTGTCGCAGCAAATCCATGAACGCATCGCCGGCTCGCAACTGCGCGTCCTCAAGGGGACTGGCCACGTGGCGCTGATGGAAGCGCCCGAAGAGTTTGCACAAATCTGCCTCGACTTCCTGAGATCCCTGCCCTCGGCATAGTCCCCTAGAGCCTATTCAGGTAAGTTGGAACCATTCTGGCGGAGCGGATTTGCGACAAGGGGGGTTTGGTGAAGAGCATAGCCGTAGCTATGGTCGAGCCGGAGCCCGCCGGCATTGCCGCAAAGCCGCCCGCCCCTTCGGGTTGATGATCGGCGGGCATCCACTTTGTCAGACGGTTTGCGCGATGCTACGGCATCGCGCCGCGCCGTCTTCCGCGTGACTGCCGCCCCGATCGCCAACAGAATTGATTCCAACTTACCTGAATAGGCTCTAGCGACGTATCAGCCCCCTTGAGCCGGGCGCGTCATCGCCCGATAATCTGCTATACAAATCTGGCGACCGAATGCCAGCAGAAGTGCTTTGAGGAGAAATTCCATGCGCGGATTGATCATGGACAGGCCGTTGCTGATATCGAGCTTGATCAAGCATGTCGATGTGGTTTCCGGCGACCGCGAGATCGTCTCCCGCACGGTCGAGGGACCGATCCACCGTTACACCTACCACGACGCCCACGCCCGATCACGCCAGCTCGCTGATGCGTTGACCGCGCTCGGGGTCCAATTGGGCGACCGGATTGCCACCTTGGCCTGGAACACCTATCGCCATTTCGAGATCTACTACGCGGTATCGGGCATCGGCGCGATCACCCACACGCTGAATCCCCGGTTGGCGGCGGCACAACTCAGCTACATCATCAATCACGCGGAAGATTCCTACGTCTTCGCCGACATCAATCTGGTACCGCTGGTCGAAGCGGTCGCCAGCGAGCTGACAACGCTGAAAGGCGTCGTGGTGATGACCGACAAGGCCCACATGCCCGAGGCCAAAATCGATAACTTAATCTGCTACGAAGAGCTGATCGACAGCCACTCCATGGGGTTCGACTGGCCGGAGTTCGACGAAAACACCGCATCGTCCCTGTGCTACACGTCGGGTACGACCGGCGACCCCAAAGGCGCGCTGTATAGCCACCGATCGACGATTATTCACGCCTATGCGTCGGCTTTACCGGACACCCTGAATCTCGCCGAACGAGAGGTCGTGCTGCCGGTCGTCCCCATGTTTCACGTCAACGCCTGGGGCATTCCCTACGGCGCCACCATGACCGGCGCCAAATTGGTTTTCCCGGGGCCGAAACTCGACGGCGCGAGTATTCACGAACTGCTGGTCGGCGAAGACGTCACCTTCGCCGCCGGGGTGCCGACCGTCTGGCTCGGCCTGCTCAACCATTGGCGCGAGCACAACACAAATGCGCCATCGCTCAAGCGCACCGTGATCGGCGGATCCGCCGTCCCGCAATCGATGATCGAGGCCTTCCAGGACGAGTTTGGCATCGAGGTGCGGCACGCCTGGGGTATGACCGAGATGAGCCCGCTCGGTACTGTGAGCCTGCTCAAACCGGGCATGGCAAAGACCGACAAGGCCGCGCGAAGCCGCGTACAGATTAAACAGGGACGGCCGGTATATGGCGTCGAAATGAAAATAGTCGACGATCAGGGTAGGAAATTACCCCATGACGGCAAAGTCTATGGCGAACTCATGGTGCGCGGGCCCTGGGTCACCAGCGGCTATTTCAAGCTCGACGATTCCGAGGCCCACCGCGACGATGGCTGGTTCGCGACCGGTGACGTCAGCACCATCGATCCTGACGGTTATATGGAGATCACCGACCGGTCGAAAGACGTGATCAAATCCGGCGGCGAGTGGATCAGCTCCATCGATCTGGAAAATCAAGCAATGGGTCACCCCGACGTTCTGCAGGCCGCGGTCATCGGCGTGGCCCATCCGAAATGGGACGAACGGCCCTTGTTGATCGTCGTCCCGGCTCCCGGCAAGCAACCCACCCTCGAAGATCTGACCGGCTATCTATCCGGCAAGGTCGCCAAATGGTGGCTGCCCGACGATATGGTGCTGGTCGACGAATTGCCATTGGGGCCAACCGGAAAGATTTTGAAAACGAAATTGCGCAAGCAGTTCGGCGGCCACAAACTGCCGACCGCCTAGCACCCGCTCAGGTGCACACGCCGATCAACCGCCCTTTTGGACTTTCACATAGTTGACGATACGGCGCACATCGTCGCGCGCATCGACAATCGCCACCGCCTTATCGAGCTCCGCCTGACTTTCCGCCAAGCCGATCAAATAGACCACGCCGTTGACCGAGCGAACGCGGAAATTCGACGAATCAACGGTGGAGTCGAACAGGTATTCGGCCTGGATGACTTTCTCGATGTAAATATCATCGACCAGAGCTAGGACACCGCCCTCGTCGGTAACCTGAATATCGTTGGTCACCCCGGTTACTTTTTCAGGGACATGTCCAATCTTGCCGGCGCGCATCTTATCCTCGGCCTTCTCGACATCGCCCAACAGATACACATGACGCCGGTAAACCACCGTGCCGACATCCTTGAACAGGCCAAACCCATCTTCCAGCAACAGCTTGTTAAGTTCGAGCTTGATGCCGTTGTCGTCGATCACATCGTTCAGCGTACGCTTTTCGGATGCGGTGTAGGCGCCATCGACCGCCAAGGACAGCACCGTCGGCGCACACCCAGCGAGCGCCAGCGCCGAGACCAATAAAATCAGGAAACGTTTGGTCAGAAGGGATTCCATGATTTTTTCTTTGTGTAGTTCAAATAGCCGACATTGGCCCCGGCGCGCAGTCCAAGACCGGTCCGGATCGGCGCCAATATAATATCACCCGTCTGCTGATAATTAACGCCGACGCCAGCGATAAAATAAAATGTACCCTCAACACCGGGAAAACGCTGGTAAATATCTTCACTCGTTTTGAGGTGGTAAACCAGCACGAACACCTTCGAGGCATTGCCGCCGGCATCGAAACCAATCGATGGCCCCTGCCAATGGACCTTTCGCGTGTCGCCACTTTTACGGTGCAGGGTGCCGTCGCCGTACCGCAGGCCAACGATGAAAGCGGCGCTGATTTCCTCGCCGGTGATGAAGCCGTTGGGGCGCCCCTGGTCATTGAACACATGCTCGATGGCTTTGGCCAGGCCCGCGGTCGTTTCGCCGAAAAACTCGGTGGCCGTCCGGAGGATCGTGTCCTGATCGAAACTATCGTCGTCTTCTGCCGCCCTGGCGTCCCGGGGGGACAACGCGACCGAAAACACCAAGGCGAGGATAAAGAGAAAAGCCGGAAATCGGCCAGCGTGACCGCGCATCGATAGTCTCCCGAACAGACGCGAACAGAAAGGACTTCAGGCGCCGACACTAGCACGGATGCGAGTCGCCGGGCGAAACTCAATCAGACGGATTGGACGCGCCGCCGCGTGATCGCAATGTCATGACGAGCCCCGCGGCCACCAGCAACGCCGCCGCCGCCACTAGCGAGGGTAACAAGAAACTGTCGCCGAATCCGTAGGTTACCCCCGCGAAGGTAGGCCCGACCATCTGGCCCAGGCCGAAGGCGGCAGTCATCAGGGCCAAACTTCGGCGGGGATCGCCGGCCGTGAGATCGCGCGCATAAATGAACCCCAACGCGGTGATCCCCATGAAGGTGCCGCCGAGCAACGCGACGCCAAGCAGCACCACCAGCGCATTTGCCGTCAAAACGCTTAAAACCACGCCAATCCCCTCGACAATGCAGGCCAAGGCAAAGCTTCGGTCGTTTCCCCACCGCCGGCCGATCCATGTCCACAGGGCAATCGACGGAATGGCGGCGAGGCCGAACACCAGCCAAACCACCGGCTCGATCGATTGCAGATCGGGAACGGTTCTCACCATCGTCGAAATGAAGGTCGCGGTGATCACGTAGCCGAAGCCGAACAATCCGTAGGCCACGATCAACGCAGTCAGGCGGCGGTCGAATCCGGCGCTTGGGGTTTCCGCTGCCGGGCGCTCAGCTCCTGTCTCCCGGGGCACCAGCCACACCACTGCGGCGAGCGCCAGCAGCGCGGCCGCGCCGCTGACGAGCCACTGTGCCTGCCACTGGGCGCCGCCTGCCGCCAGGCCGGAGACAATCACCGCCGACACGGCAATACCGGTTCCGACCCAGGCGAAGTGGACTGCCGATAGCCGCTGCCGGCCGGACGCCGCCAGACGGTCGAGCACCAGAGCCGAGGCAAAAACCAGGACGAACGCGCTGGCCGCCCCACCGACGAATCGCAGGCCGAGGAAAACCGCCATCGACGAGGTCAGCCCCATGGCCCCTGTCGTCACGGCGCTGACGGCCAACGCGCCGAGGAACCAGCCCCGCCGCCCCCCGGGCAAGGCCGACCACGCAGCCGCCAACGCACCCAGCAGGTAGCCGAGAAAATTGACCGATGCGATGAAGCCCGCCTGCGGTTTTGTCAGCCCAAGCGCCGCCTCCATAAAGGGCAGCACCGGCGTATAGACGAAACGACCGATGCCCATCCCGGCAGCCAGTGCTATGAGGCCGCCGAGGGCGATAGCGGTCGCATGACGAGAATCAGCATTCATCGCGCAAGGCTACCATGCAGGTGCTCGTGGATAGGCGAATGCTCTCTTATTACCGGCCAGATGCCCCGGCGGCGGCGTCACTGGCGACACGTTGCGTTGCCGCGGCGATAAGTTCGGCTGGCCACAACGCCTCAATCCGGGAGAGAAAATTCGCGGCCGGCTCGATCCCTTGATCGCGCGCCTTCATCAGCCACGCCAAACCGGCGATCCGCTCGACGTCGGTCGAAGCTGTGTTGAGCTGCAGGACCGCGAGATTGTATTGCGCCGGAGCATACCCGACCCGCGCCGCGCGCTCGTACCAATCTGCGGCGGCAGCCATATCGGCGGCCCGGCCCTGCCCGCGCTCCAGTAAGCTGGCGAGCTTAAACTGGGCTTCCGGAATGTCCTGGAGAGCCGCTTTTTCATACCAGTCGGCCGCCTTGGCAAGGTCGCGAGCGACATCGGTAGCGGTTTCATATTTAAATCCGAGCAAGAACTGGGCCCGCGCATTACCCGCTTTGGACGCGTCGAAATACCATTGCAGGGAATCGCCATAAGTACCACGAGAGAGATGCCCGCCAGCGACTGCGGCTATCGGCGCTGCAAGTGCACTCAAGAGCAAAGCAAGCGCGATGGTCCTGACCAAGATGTTTTGCCCCCAAAGCTTCAGCATAATGATCCGGCATGACAAATGACGGATGCTGCGGTTCAAATGACTAAACGCCACAGAACCGATGCGGATTCAAGCTAACAAATATTAGCCAGGGGGCTAGCGAGTCGTTGGGAGTGGTTCCATTTCCGGTGCCGGACCTTCGAATGCGACGAGACGGTTTCCACCGTCTTCGAGCGGCTGATCGTAACAATCGCTCACACCAAGGGTCTCGTAGCAGTACAGAGGCTGCACGGGCTTCGTCGGCGTCGACGTCCGATCTAATCCCATTTTTTCGAGCAGCCAACCCTTGGAGAGTAAGGTCTCCGGCAACGGGGTCTCTCCCGCCAACGGGTTTTCGCAGGCGCTTAAGGCCAGACACATGCCAGCGGCAAGGAAGCCGCGGCGCATCCGGAGTATCGGGAGTTTGCGTACCATTCCCCGATATTTAGCAGAGAACGGTTAACGTCTGCTTAGGGAGTGGATTCGGCCCCGGTCAGGCGTTTACGTCAATGACGGTGCGCCCGCGCACCTGACCCTTGAGAATTTCAGAGGCCAGTTGCGGCACGTCGGCCAGGGGCCGCACGGTGGTCATGGCGTCTAGTTTTGTCAGCGGCAGGTCATCGACAATGCGCTGCCAAATTCGCTGTCGATTTTCCGCCGGCTGCATCACCGAATCGATACCCAGCAAATTTACGCCGCGCAAAATGAACGGCAGAATGGTCGTATCCAGGCCATTCCCCCCCGCCAATCCGCAAGCGGCAACCGATGCGCCGTACTTCATTTGCGCCAGCGCCGTGGCCAAGGTGGTTCCGGCGACGGAATCGACGCAGCCGGCCCAGCGCTCCTTCTCGAGGGGCCGCGCCTCGGCGGCCGACAGTTCGTCGCGGTCGATAATATCCGCTGCGCCCAAATCGGTGAGATAGCTGTCGAGCTCCCGGCGTCCCGTCGAGGCCACCACCGTGTAGCCGCGCGCGCCCAGAATTGCGGTCGCGGTGCTGCCCACCCCGCCCCCGGCGCCAGTGACCAAGACTTCGCCACCATCGGGGCTAAGTCCGTGCTGCTCCAAGGCGTCGACGCACAGCATGGCGGTAAAACCGGCCGTGCCGACCGCCATCGCCTGCAGCGTCGATATGCCGTCGGGCAGCGGCACCAGCCAGCCTGCCCGCACGCGCGCGCGCTGTGCGAAACCACCCCAATGGGCCTCGCCCACCCGCCAGCCGGTGAGGACGACCTTGTCGCCAGACTTGAAGTCGGGGCTATCCGAGCGTTCCACCGTGCCGGAAAAATCGATGCCTGGAACATGTGGAAAATTGCGGACCAGGCGCCCCTTATTGCCATCGACAACCAGGCCGTCCTTATAATTGACCGTCGAATATTCCACCGCCACAGTGACATCGCCGTCCGGCAGGTCGGCCTCCGATAGCGTCTTGATTTCAACGCTGAGGTCCTTGCCGTCGGTATCGAGTACGAGCGCGCTGAAGTTCTTTGCCAAGACTGGTCGGGTCCTTGATTTTCGGTACGGTCTCGCCGCATCAAGCTTTTTAAATTTCCATAAACTCGGGAACGCCGTAACACTTAAGCTGCAAAAAACCAAGCGGTCGTACCTGGTGCAGTACAAGTGGTTTCCATCGCGCGGCATCTTTCGATAGGGTTTGGTCTTGTGTTTGAATCGGGGGGCATAATGAAGCTGCGTGCCAGGGAAATATGGGTTCTAACGGCTATCGCCATAGCCACCGCCATGATGGCGCCGCCGGCGTCAGCGCAGGAACCAAGTTTTTTAAGCGTTGGCATCGGCTGGTACGATATCAATGACGACCAGGATGCCATCGATTTACGGGTCGAGTACCGCTCGAAAGTGAAAATTTTAGGCTTTGTGAAGCCCTGGGTCGGGGTTGAAATAACCTCCGATGCCGCGGCGTACGGCATCGTCGGCGTTCTCGCCGACATCTATTTCGGCCGCCGGTTCGTCCTCACACCCAGTTTCGGTGTCGGCGTTTACGCTGATGGCGACGGCAAGGACTTGGGCAGCGCCATCGAATTCCGGTCGCAATTAGAGCTCGGCTACCGGTTCGACAACAGGTCTCGAATGGCGCTTGCGTTCGGCCACATCTCCAACGCCCACCTGACCGACCAAAATCCGGGCAGCGAGATTTTGACGCTCTACTACCACGTGCCCCTGGACAGGTTCTGAGTTTTAACGCAAGCGCTCGAGCACCGACACGTAGTTCGCGACCGCCGATCCGCCCATATTGAACACGCCCCCGAGTTTGGGGTCCGGCAGTTGCATATCGCCAGCAGTTCCGGTGAGCTGCATCGAAGCGATGATGTGCATGGACACGCCGGTCGCGCCCAAGGGGTGGCCTTTCGACTTGAGCCCGCCGGACCGGTTTACCGGCAGCTTGCCGTCGGCGGCGGTCCAGCCTTCCTTAATCGCCTTCTCCCCTTCACCGCGCGGGGTCAGACCCATGGCTTCGTAGGACAGCATTTCGGCGCTGGTGAAACAGTCATGAACTTCAGCGAAACCGAGATCTTCCAAACTTATGCCAGCTTCGTCGAATGCACGGCTCCAAGCCTCCGCCGGTCCCTCGAAATCGATGACATTGCGGCGCGACAGGGGCAAGAAATCCTGCACATGCTGGGCGGCCCGGAAATACACCGCCTTGTCCATCGTCAGCGCCGTATCGACATCGGCGAGGACCAGGGCCGCGGCGCCATCGGAGACCAACGAGCAATCGGTACGCTTCAACGGTCCGGCAACGATCGGGTTCTTCTCGGACACGTTGCGGCAGAAATCGTAGCCCAAATCCTTTTGCATATGCGCGTAAGGATTATCGCAGCCGTTTTTGTGGTTCTTGGCCGCGATCATCGCCAGGGCATCGGACTTATCGCCATAGGCCTGGAAATAGCGGTCGGTGATCTGTCCGAATATTTCGGCGAAACTCGATGCGGATTCCTCGCGCAGATACGACGCTTTCGACAGAATACCGCCGAGGATCTCACCGCTGACTTCGGTCATCTTCTCCACGCCGACGACCAGGACGATCCGCGCTTTTTTCGCCGCGATATGGTTCAAACCCTGATACAGGGCCGCCGATCCTGTGGCGCACGCATTCTCGACATGGGTAGCCGACTTAAAGCGGAAATCGTCGGAAGCCTGCAGGACCAGCGAGGCGGGAAATTCCTGACGCACAAATCCGCCGCCGAATGTCCCGAGATAGATGGCATCGACATCCTTGGGCGCAACGCCGCAGTCCTTGAGCGCCCCCGTCGCGACCTGGACGATCATGTCCTCGATGTCTTCGCCTTCATGCTTGCCGAACTTCAAATGGTCCCAACCAACGATGCATGCAGTCATTACGTATCTCCTTTTTACCGGACCGAGCCCTCCGAATCGTGGCTCAGTTGAATTTCCATCCTCTACTTAGGCTGCCCGGCGGGCATCGTCCAGAACGTCGAACACATCGCCGCCAATGCCTGAATTGCCGACAATATGGTGATTATGCCATAGGGCGTAAAACAGCAGCAACCAGGCAGCAAATCCCTGCCTTTTTCCGCGGCGCAAATAGAGATTTTCCACCTTTTTCGGCTCACAAATTTCGGCGACCCCCGGTTGGCGCGCCACCAAAGGTCCAACTTCCGCGCCGCGCGCGAAAATCCATTCGGCGACCGGCACCGAAAACCCGCGCTTGCGCTCGAACGCGCCCGAGATAGGCATGCGGTCATCCAGCCAGCGCCGCAACAGCCATTTGCCGAGCCCATCCCTGACCTTCAATTGATCCGACAGGCGGAACGCCACCGCGGCCACGCGGGGATCGAGGTAGGGCGTTCGCCCCTCGACGCCATGGGCCATCAGGCAGCGGTCGATCTTGGTCAACAAATCGTTGGGCAGCCAATCGGTGCAGTCGGCGGCCTGGGCCACCTGCAGCCGGGTCAGATCGCCAGTATTGAGCATGTCTTCGGCCGCCGATATGCCGTCGCGCCAGCCCACGGGAATTTCGCGCAACACATCCAAGCCATCGAGCATTCCGCGCGCGCGCATGCTGCGCCCACCCTGCCACCACGGCCTGACCGCACTGCGGTAACGCCCATACCCGGCAAAAAGCTCGTCGCCGCCCTCGCCGGTCAAGACCACCTTCAGACCGCTTTTGCGAACGGCTTCGCCCAGCAGGTAGGTCGGCAGGATGGCATAGTCGGCGGCGGGATCGTCGACGGCGGCGACAATTTCCGGCAACCGTTGCCAGAGATCGTTCTTGGTAATTCCCACATCGACGTTTTCCGCCCCCACGGAATCGGCGAGACGCCTGGCGTGTTCGCGTTCGTCGGGCGCCGAAGGATCGTCAAATCCAGCGGTGAAGGTCCGCACCGGCTGCTCGTTCAATTCCGACATCAGCGCCAGCAACACCGAGCTGTCGACACCGCCGGAGAGAAACATCCCATACGGCACATCTGCACGCTGATGAACCTCCACGCTGTCGAGCAACGCCTCATCCAATAATTCCAAGGCGGTGTCGGTGTCCCAGTCGGCGGGTTCAGCCTGCGGCAACGCGGACTTGCGGCGGCGCGCGACGATGCGCCCGTCGCGCACTACCAGCGTTTCGCCCGGCAATACCCGCTGGATGTTTTTAAAAATGGTATCCGCCCCGGTCGTATATTGCAGCTGCAGCAGCTCGGTGCGCGCGGTAGAGTTTATTTCACGCTCGACCAGGCCCGCCTCCAGCAACGCCTGCGGCTCGGAAGCAAAACAGAAACCGGCTTCGGTTTCCGAGTAATATAGCGGCTTGATACCGAACGGATCGCGCGCCAGTACAAGCTGTCCTTCGATGGGATCGTACAGCGCGATGGCGTACATCCCGCGTAAATGATCGACAAAATCGAGCCCATGGCGCCGGTAGAGATGTAGCGGCGCCTCGCAGTCCGACGCGGTCGCAAACCTCGCACCGCCAAGATCGTTACGCAGCTCGATGTAGTTGTAAATTTCGCCATTGGCGACCAGCACCGCGCCACCGGGCTCGTAGAGCGGCTGATCACCGGTTTCCAAATCGATGATGGCCAGCCGCGTTTGCGCCATGGCAAAATTGCGGGCGCTGTAGCGCCCTTCGCCGTCGGGCCCGCGGTGGCGAACCGCGGTGGTGAGTTTGCCAATGGTGGATTCGTCCGGCGCGCTGCCGTCGCGCGTCATCAAACCGACTATGCCGCACATTCTTTTCGCGCCTTCTCAAAAAATGCCAAATACTGCGCCGTCACGGCTTCCTCTGTGAATTCTCTTTCGTAGGCGGCGCGCCCGGCGGTGGCCAGGCGCAATGCTCGATCAGGATCTGCCATGAGATCGACGATCGCCCGCGACAACTCGGCCGGCTGATCCACCGCCACCAACACCCCGCGCTCATTATCGCCCAGCAATTCCGCCGGCCCGGCGGCAGTGGTCGCGATGACCGGTTTTTCCGCCGCCCATGCTTCGAGGACAACATTTCCCAACGGTTCGTGACGCGAGGGACAGATGAAAATATCGGCGGCGCGCATGAGCGCGTCGGAATCGTCGCGCCATCCGAGAAAGCGAACCCGGTGGGCCACCCCAAGGTCGCGCGCCAATCCCTTTAAAGCGACGGCTTCGGGGCCATCCCCGGCGATCCACAACCAGGCATCGGGTACGTCTGGCAGCGCCCGTAGCAAAACATCGAACGCTTTATTTTCGTGCAACCGTCCCATCGCCAGCAGCAGCGGCGCCTCCAACGGCGTATCCAGTCCAACCCGGGACAATGGCGGATTGGTGGGTGGATGGACGAAGTTCGGCAACTGCACCACACGGTTGCGGTCGAAGCCTTCAGCAATGACGTAATCGACAATGTCGGCAGTGTTACCCACCAGATAGTCGCAGTGAGCGTAGTACTTCAAATCGTAATATCCGCCGAGGCGGCCTATCAGTGCGTAGCTACCCCGCGCCGCCGGCGTCGCCCAGGCTGCCCGGTTCATCCAGCTCAAAATAACGTCGGGACGAAAGCGCGCGATCTCGCGTTGCAACGCCCGGCGGGTGCGGAAATCCATGCGGCCGCCGAAGGGGAGTTCTATCGGCGCGATGCCGCCGTCACGCAGCGCGCGGGCGCGCGATGGATCGCGCCGGATCACCAGTTGCTGCGCGATATCGAAAGATTGCAGCGCGATCGCCAACCGGACGAAGAATGCCTCTGCGCCGCCGACTTCCGCGCCTGCCATTGTCTGCATCAGACGCAAGGCTTACTCGTCCTCATATCGCGCCTTGAGGTAGCTGAGAATTGGATACAAGCCAGCCATCAAGGCGATTAAAAAACCGTAGGCGCCTTCACGGTAACCGCGGCGCGCAACGTAACATTTCCAAAACCGCGAAAAAATGCGGCGCACATTAGGCCCGAACCTGCCTATCTCACCGCTCGCGCGCAAGTCCATAGCGCGTACCGACGTGTAACGGTCCAAGCGCTGGATCATGTCCGAGATATTGGCATCGACGTAATGCGCCATCGGCTGCTTCAACGTTCCCGCTTGCCCCTTTAATTCGAGGTCCGGGTGAATGCGTTGATCGCCCCACTTTTTCGCCGCCCCCCCAGGGCCTTTCGCAAAAAGCCTGACGGTCGCGCTGACGCCCCAGGAAGCGCCCCAGCCATATTTGATCAGGCGGTCGCCGATATAATTATCGTAGGGAATCAGGAAATGGCCATACGGCGCAGTCGCTATCGTCGTCCGTATTTCCTCGGCCAGTTGGGCTGTCACACGTTCATCGGCATCGACTTCAAGCACCCAATCGCCGGTGCAGGCATCGATACCTGTATTGCGGCGCGGCCCCTCAAGCTCCCATCCGCCTTCAATTAATCGAGCCCCGTGACCTTCGGCTATCTCCTTGGACCCATCCGTGCACCGGTCGAGCACCACGACCAGCTCGTCGGCGAACTGCAGCGCATCCAGGCACGCTTCCAGTTGGGCCTCCTCGTCATGGACAACGACGAGCGCCGACAGGCGGGGCGATGCGGGAGAATGCGCGGTCATTGAGCGGCAATCCGTTCGCGTTGCCGCCACAGCGCAACCGTGGCCTCGACAACGGAATCGACAGATAGGGAGTCCATCATCGTGCCGGTGGTGCGATGGTCGTAGCCCGGACCTCCGACCAGTTCTTCGTAGGCCTCTTCGGTACGGACCGCGAGGCCAAGTTCGCCCCACGGGCCGTAGTTCTCCGGCCGGCTGGGGCCGAACAGACCAATGGTAGGGATACGGGCCGCCGCTGCCATGTGCATTAATCCAGAATCGTTGCCGACGAACAGCGCGCACCGCTTAAGGCAGGCGGCCACGGTAGGCAAATTCTCCCGTCCCACCAGATTGATACGCCGGCCGTCCGGCACGCCCTCGAGGACCGTGGCGGCGGCACCCGCCTCGCCGGGACCGCCGAAAATCGCCACACGGGCGTTCGGCAGGATTGCCTCCGTTGCGGCGTCACCGTTCGTGAGCCGTTCGATCAATTCGACAAAGCGCTCGCCACGCCAAATCTTACCCCGCCAATTAGCCGTCGGCGCTATTGCCAGAACGGGGCCATCGTCGGGAATCAAACGTTCGCTGGCCTGACGATGCTGGTCGAGCGTCCACAGACAAGGCGCCGGAGGATTTTCCGCAAGCCCGAGCGTACGCGCCAGCGATACCACCCGATGTTCGCCGGCATCCGCGGCGGGGCCGGAAACGAACCGCCGGCCCACCCATATCGTCCAGGGAATAATCGACCGCCTGAGATCGACCACCAAGCTCCACCTGGTGCCCACAACCTGCCGCCAGACGGAGAACCAATGACCGGCTGCCGGTTTTTTGACAATCGGTATCACGCGCGCGAGGTTCGGCAGGCCCGCATAGAGCGGCGCCGCTATGGCGCCACAGGCAACGGTAATCGCGGCGCGCGGGTAGGTCTCGCTCAAATGCTGTACGAGGCCTGACGACAGCACGGCGTCGCCGATCCGGGTCGGTCCGATAAACAATATTTCCATCGTAAAATGCTTATACGCGTGCGACTC
>SMVB01327429.1_pt1 | contig 23368 bp, 22 predicted proteins | sample 2456461 | NCBI WGS metagenome assembly SMVB01 (sample SAMN11095934, study PRJNA526329) | marine sediment metagenome | biome: Marine sediment; feature: Surficial sediment; material: Deep marine sediment; isolation source: Hadal surficial sediment | place: Pacific Ocean | collected 2014-05 | depth...
ACTTCATCCTCGAAGCCGAGCACCTGTTCGCGGTACTTGCACATCTGGCAATTCATCACATTGGCGCCGTGGAGAATTTCCTCGACCCGTTCGGCGAAGGTGTCGAGCACCAGCGGGTGATCGTTCAAATAGGGCGCTTTGACGAACTGAATCTGGGGGTGGCCGGCGGCAACCTCGTCGGTGTGGTCGTAGATGCGGCGCACTAGAATGCCGGTAAAGAGGAAATACGGAAATACGACGATGCGCCGGTAACCCAGCTTCGCCGCGTGCGCCAGCGCCGGCTTGACCAGGGGGAAGGTGACGCCGGAATAGGCCGTTTCCGCCCAGCCGAAGCCGAGGCCTTCCCACAGCATGCGGCAGACCTTGGCGACGTTGGAGTTGGCGTCCGGGTCCGAGGCGCCGCGCCCGACCACCATCAGCAATGTCTCGTGGCGGGAGACCGGCCCTTGTTCGGCGTCGGCCTGAATTAGGGCGGCCGCGATGCGTTCGCCGGCGGCGCGGATCATCCGCGTATCGATGCCCAGTTCGCGCCCATAAATTATGTCGAGGCCGGGATTTTGCGCTCTATAGGTGTTCAGCACCGACGGGATGTCGTTTTTGGCGTGGCCGGCGGCGAACAGCATGCCGGGAACCGCCAGCACGCGCGTGACGCCGCGCGCGGCCAGCTTGTCGAGGCCGTCGCGGATGATCGGCTGGGCGAATTCGAGAAAACCGTATTCGACCTCGCGGTCGGCGAAGCGATGCTTGAGCGCCGCCGCAACGCTGGCGAACTCGCTCACCGCGTTGTCGTCGCGGCTGCCGTGACCGCACACCATAATGCCGAAATCTTCACTCATTTCTCTCTGCTCCCGTTATCGCCAATAGACCATGACCGTTACCCGGCTCCAAGACTTTGGCGTTCGACTATGATTGACCCGGCGCGGCGGTGCGCAGCAGGATGCCGGCCATGCTTATTGCCGAATACGGTGCCAGCGGATTGCTGCCGCCTATAGTTCTTTTGGCCGCGCTGTTGATCGACGCGATCGTCGGCGAGTTCGGCCCGCTGTTCCGTATTGTGCCCCATCCGGTGGCGATGATCGGTGCGGTCACCGGCTGGCTGGACCGGCAGCTCAACCGCGAACGCCGCGCCGCGGCGACCCGCGCTGTGCGCGGCGCCTTTGTGGTGCTGATCTTCGCGGCAGCGATGGCGGCGCTCGGTTGGGGGTTGGCCTATGTCAGCCGCTCGATTCCCTATGGCTGGGGCCTTGAATTGCTGCTGGTCGTGCTGCTGCTTGCCCAACGCAGCCTGTTCGACCATGTGCGCGCCGTGGCGCGGGCACTCAAGCGCGATGGGTTGACCGGCGGCCGGGTGGCGGTGGCGCGGATTGTCGGCCGCGACCCCGAACAGCTCGACGAGCATGGCGTCGCCCGGGCGACGATCGAGAGTCTGGCCGAAAGTTTCTCCGACGCCGTTGTCGCGCCGGCCTTCTGGTACCTGCTGTTCGGCCTGCCCGGCCTGTTCGTTTACAAAACCATCAATACCATGGACTCGATGATCGGCTACCGAACCGAACGCCACGCCGCCTTCGGCATGGTGACGGCGAGGTTGGACGATGCGCTCAACTATATCCCCGCTCGTATCGCCGGTGCATTTATCGTCGCCGCCGCCATGTTCGTGCCCCAGGGCCTGTCGTCGCAGGCGCTCAAAGTGATGGTGCGCGACGGCGGCAAGCATCGCTCGCTCAACGCCGGCTGGCCGGAAGCGGCGATGGCCGGGGCGCTGTCGGTCTCCCTGTCGGGGCCGCGCCGCTATGCGGGCAAAGTGGTGGACGAGCCGTGGCTGGGCGAGGAGTTTTCCGCTCGCATCGGTGTAGTGGAAATTCGCCGCGCGCTTTATCTGTTTGTCGTCGCGTGTCTGGTCAACGCGGCGGTGATCGCGGCGGTCATCACCTTTCTTATCGCCTAGAATTAGCACTCAACTCTCCGCCGCAGATAGGAGGGCGTCGAGATCGAGGCTGTCCTCCAGATGGCCGGCCAGCGCGTCGAGAGTATTCTCGATCGAGGCGTCGTAGGAAAACCCGCTGTGTCGTTCGCTATGGAGCGCCGACAAAAATTGATGACGAAAGGCGTCCGCTGCGAACAGTCCGTGCACGTAGGTGCCGGCTGCAACGCCATCGGGCGATGTTGCGCCATCGGGCCGCCCGTAGTCGAGGCGGCAAATGGGACGCGCGGTGTCGGGTCCGGTGGTTCTCCCCATATGCATCTCGTAGCCGGTGACGGCGATGCCGCCATTCGCCGCGAAGCCGCTGACCGGCGCCAGCGATTTGTTGCCGCCGATGACCGTTTCGATATCGAGCAGCCCCAGCCCCTCGGCGCTGCCCATCGCGCCTTCGATGCCGTCGGGATCGGCGATGGTTTGTCCCAGCATCTGATAGCCGCCACAAATGCCGAAGATTTTTGTGCCCCGGCGTGCCGCCGCCAGAATATCGATATCCCAGCCCTGACGGCGCAGTTCGGCGAGATCGGCCAGCGTCGATTTCGAACCCGGCAGGACGATCAAATCCGCACCGGCCGGTAGCGGCTGACCCGGTTCCACCAGGGTCAGGGCCACGTCGGGCTCGGCGGCGAGGGGGTCGAGATCGTCGAAATTGGCGATGCGCGGCAAGCGCGGCACGGCAATGTTGATCGAGCCGTTCATGTTGCCCTGCCGCGCGCTGTGACTTGCCAGCGATGCCGAATCCTCCGCCGGCAGGCGGTGCGCGGCGTCGAACCAGGGAACCACGCCGAACGATTTCATGCCGGTATGGGCGGCGATATCGCCGTGGGCGTCGTCGAAAAGCGACGGGTCGCCGCGGAATTTGTTGACGATATAGCCGCGGATGCGCGCCCGGTCGCTCGAGTCGAGCAGCGACCAGGTGCCGACCAGGCTGGCGATCACGCCGCCGCGCTCGATATCGCCAACCAAAGCGACGGCCACGCCGGCGGCTTCGGCGAAACCCATATTGGCGATATCGCCCGTGCGTAAATTGGTTTCCGCCGGGCTGCCGGCACCTTCCACCAGAACCAGATCGGCGTCCTTTTGCAAGCGCGCGAAACTTTCCAGTACCGCCGGCAGCAATCGCGGTTTCAAGTCATGGTAGGCGCGCGCATCGGCATTGCCGGTGACGCGGCCGTGCACGACGACCTGCGCGCCGATGTCGGACTGCGGCTTGAGCAGCACCGGGTTCATATGGACCGACGGCGCCACACGGCAGGCGCGCGCCTGCAACGCCTGGGCGCGGCCGATTTCGCCCGTCGCGCCATCGCATCCGGCTGCCGGCGCGGCGTTGTTCGACATATTCTGCGGCTTGAACGGCCGCACCGCCAAGCCGCGGCGCGTATAGGCGCGCGCCAATCCCGCCACCAGCAGCGACTTGCCGACGTCCGAACCCGTTCCCTGCAGCATCAAGGCGGCGGTCATGGTTTACGCCGCTATCGACAACACCTCATCCTGAGCCTGTCGAAGGATTGAGGTGTGGTGGCCCCCATGCTTCGACAAGCTCAGCATGAGGATGTCTTGTTTGGTTGCTGTAAATATTTGCATTTCCTAAAACTCGATGCCCGCTTGCGCTTTGACGTCGTCGCGGAAGTGGTGCTTGACCATGGTCATGTCGGTGACCATGTCGGCGGCCTCGATCAGCTCCGGCTTGGCGTTGCGCCCGGTGACGATGATGTGCAATTCGGGCCGCCGCGCCGTCAGGCCGGCGACCACGTCGGCGATGGGCAGATGGTGGTAGCGCAGCACGATGTTGAGCTCGTCGAGCAGGATCAGATCGTAGGCCGGGTCGGCGATCATCTCCTGCGCCTTTTCCCAGGCGGCTTTGGCGGCGGCGATATCGCGCTGGCGGTCCTGACTGTCCCAGGAAAAACCCTCGCCCATTACCGCGATGGTGATCTGATCGGCGAATTTTTCCAGCACCACGCGCTCGCCGGTCTCCCACTTGCCTTTGACGAACTGGACGATGCCGACCTTTTGACCGTGGCCGAGCGCGCGCATGACCAAGCCTATGGCCGCCGTGGTCTTGCCCTTGCCCTTGCCGGTATGGACCATCAACAGGCCCTTCTCCTTGGTCTTGCGGGCGAGGATCTTGTCGCGCGCGGCCTTTTGCTTGCGTTTTTTCTCTGCCCAGCGGGCGTCGTCGTTCTGGTCCTTCATGCCGTTTTCTCCACGGGTTCACCGGCGAGTTCGGACAGGCGCGCATAGGCCGAGTTCGAACGCGCCCGCCACAAGCCGCGGTCGATGGCCTCGCGGAATTTTTCGGCCATTTCCTTGAGCGCCGCCGGGTTGTTGTCTTCGAGAAAGGCGAGCACGTCTTCGTCGCCCAGATACGCGGCGTAGACCCGGTCGAACTGATCATGGCGCACCACGCCGGCGGTGGCGGCGAAGGCGAACAGATAATCCACCGTCGCCGCCATCTCGAAGGCACCCTTGTAGCCATGACGCATCACCCCGGCGATCCATTTCGGGTTGATCACCCGGGCGCGCACAATGCGGGCTATTTCGGCTTCAAGCGTGCGTATCTGCGGCGCGAACGGGCGTGAATGGTCATTGTGATAAACCGTGGGATCGCGGCCCGACTCGTGGGCGACCGCTGCCGCCAGCCCGCCCTCGAACTGATAATAATCGTCGCTGTCGAGCAGATCGTGCTCGCGATTGTCCTGGTTGTGCACCACCGCCTCGACCGCGCCGAGCCGGCGCGAGAAAGTGCTGTGCGCGGCGACGCCGTAGCTCTGGTCGCTGCCGTTACCCGTACCGGCGCCATAGGCATAGCCGCCCCAGGCCACATAGGCGCGCGCCAGGTCGGCGCGGTCGTGCCAGCCCTTCTCGTCGATCAACGCCTGCAACCCCGCGCCATATGCGCCGGGCTTGGAGCCGAACACCCGCCAACTGGCTTGGCGCCGCGCCGTGGCCGCATCCATGCCCTGCGTTACGAGCGCTTGCGCTTCTTCGGCGATGCGCGCGGCGAGGGGGTTGTCATGCGCGGATTCCCCGGTTTGCCCGGCGACCGCCTGCACGGCGCTGTCGAACAGATCGATCAGGCCGGGAAAGGCATCGCGGAAGAAGCCGGAGACCCTGAGGGTGACATCGACGCGGGGCCGGTCGAGCACCGAGACCGGCATCACCTCGAACCCGGTGACCCGGCGCGAGGCGCTATCCCAGGTCGGTTGGACACCGATCAGGGCCAGCGCCTGGGCGATGTCGTCGCCGCCGGTGCGCATGTTGCTGGTGCCCCAGGCCGATAGCGCCATGGCGCGCGGCCAGTTGCCATGCGCTTGCGCGTAGGTCTCGACCAGCAATTGCGCCGACGCCCAGCCGAGTTGCCACGCCGCCGGGGTCGGCACGGTGCGGGTATCGACCGAGTAAAAATTGCGGCCCGTGGGTAATACGTCGGGGCGGCCGCGCGACGGCGCCCCGGATGGGCCGGGGGCGACGAAGCGCCCGTCGAGGCCGGTGAGCAGCCCGGCCAATTCGGCCTCGCCGCAGGCCGCCACCGCCGGGCGAATTGTTCGGTCCAACTGGTCGAGCACCGCGATGGTGGCGGTCCAGACCGGGTCGGGCAATTGGTCGCCGGCGATCAGCGAACTTGCCAGCGCTTCCAGCCGCTCCACCGTATCGCCGGCGGTGCGCCAAGCTCCCCCATGATCCAGAACAGCCGGCTTCGGCCCCGGCCATGGGTCGGCGAAGTCGCAATCGAGGGGGTCGAAATCGAGGCCTAGATCTTTGGCCAGGGCGCGCAACAACGAGGCGTCGCCGTCGCTGTTCGTGCCCCGTGGCAGTCGCAGCAGGGCGGCCAGAAGATCGATCAACTGGACGCCTTGGGGCGATACGCCGAAAACATGCAGCCCGTCGCGGATTTGCAGTTCCTTCAGTTCGCACAAATAGCCGTCGAGGCGCGCCAGCGCGTCGTCGGTGTCCACACCGCTGTCGAAACCGAGATCGCGGTCGAGGCCGGACTCCTGCGCCAGATCGAGGATTTGCCGGCGCAATACCACCAATCGGCGGGGATCGACGTTGGCGGCTTCGTAATATTCGTCGACCAGCGCTTCCAGATCGCGCAGCGGCCCATAGGTCTCGGCGCGGGTCAGCGGCGGCGTCAGATGGTCGATGATGACGGCGGCGGCGCGGCGCTTGGCCTGGGTCCCCTCGCCCGGATCGTTGACGATGAACGGATAGAGGTGTGGCAGCGGGCCAAGCGCCGCTTCGGGGAAGCACTCGGCGCTCAGCGCCACCGCCTTGCCGGGCAGCCATTCCAGATTGCCGTGCTTACCCATATGGACGATGGCGTGCGCACCGAAGCCTTCGCGCAACCAGGCATAGAAGGCGAAATAACCGTGCGGCGGCACCAGGGCCGAATCGTGATAGCTCGCCACGGGATCGATGTTGTAGCCGCGCGCCGGCTGCACGCCGACCGTCACATTGCCATAGCGCACTACCGGAATGGCGAACGCACCGCACTCAATATCGCCAACGTGGAAGAACGGGTCGGCCTCGGGCGGCCCCCAGCGCTCATACACTTGCTGGCGTACAGTCGCCGGCAGCGCGGCGAAAAACCGCTCGTAATCGGGCAGGGGCAAGGTCTCGCGGATATCGCGGCCGGTGATGGTGGCGTTGGTGGGGCCGGTGGCGAGTTCGTCCATCAGCGCCGCGCCGTCGGCGGGTGCATTGGCGAGGCCATAGCCGGCGGCGGCGAGCGCTTGCAGGACCGTTATAGTCGCTGCCGGGGTATCGAGGCCGACGCCATTGCCCAGCCGCCCGTCGCGGTTGGGGTAATTGGCCAACACCAACGCGACGCGACGCTCGCCTATGGCAGTGGTGCGCAACTTGGCCCAGGCCCGGGCCAGCTTGGCGGTGAAGGCGAGCCGGTCGGCGACCGGCTGGTAGATTGTGACGTCGGTCTCGGTCGCCATGTCGCGCCGCGCCCGGCCTTTGAACGAGACCGCGCGCGCCAATATCCGCCCGTCGACTTCGGGCAGGGCGACGTTCATGGCGATGTCGCGCGCCGCCAGGCCGTTGGTCCTGGCCCGCCAGCTCTCCACGTCGGAGCCGGCGAAGACCACCTGCAACATCGGCGCGTCGGTGTCGGCGAACGGTCCCCGGTTGGCGTCGCCGCCGGGAGCGGCCAAGGCAAAACCGGTGGTGTTCAGAATCACCGCAGGCGGGTCCGCGGCCAGAATTTTTTCGAGGATTGCGGCGGCGACCGGGTCCTTCAGGCTGCTGGCGTAGACCGGCAACGGGTTCAAGCCCGCCGCTTGGCATTCCGCGATCAGGCCGTCGACGGCCGCCAGATTCGCCGCCTGCACCAGCGCCCGGTAAAATACGATCACGGCGACCGGCGCATCCCGTTGCCAATTACGTTGCAGGTCGGCCAGCATTGGGGTCGCCGCGCCGGGCCAATAGAGGCCGGCGCGCAGCAATGGCGCCGGTTCGCTCCAGCCGGCATCGTGGCCGGTCAGCGTCGCCGCGAAGGCGAGGAAGTTTTCGGCGTTGGCGCTGCCGCCGTGGACCAGATATTGCCACAGCCGGTGCGCCGACGGCCCGTCGAGGGTGGTCAGTTGGGCGAGCTCGGCGTCGGGCTGGTCGTCGCCCGGCAGGAAGGCGACGGGAATGTTTGCGGCTGCGCAGGCGGCGGCAATCTCGTCGACACCGTAGGTCCAATAACCGCGGCCGCCCAACAGCCGCACGACGACCAGCTTGGCGGCGGCAATCACTCGATCGACGTACAAATCGACCGATAAATTATGGCCGAGGCGCAGATAATTCGCCAAACGGACGCTGGGGGTGACCCCGTCCACCGCCCGGCGCGCGTCCTGCGCCGTCGCCAGGCAGGCGATTTCGGTATCGGCGGCGCTGAGCACAACGATCTCGCCCGGCGTCTGGCCGAGATCGACGGCCTCGCTGCCGTCATCGACAGTGCCCGGAGTTGCGGCCAGCAGATGCATTACCGTTTTCCCCCCACTCCATCCTTCGACAGGCCCAGGATGAGGTAAGTTTGCATATGCAACCTCATGCTGAACTTGTCGAAGTACGAGGTTGCATTCGACGGGTTGGAACTAAATTTTGCCATCAGCCGGCAATCGCTGCGGCGATGGCGGCGCGGTCCATGCCGGCGCGGCCGATCACCACCAACTCGCTGCCGCGGGTTTCGCCGTCGCGCCAGTCGCGGTCGAAATAGCGTTGAAAGCGCGTACCGACGCCCTGCACCACCAGGCGCCGCGCCTTGCCAGGAATATCGACGAACCCCTTGATGCGAAAAATATCGTGCGCCGCCACGGCGGCGGTAAGACGCGCCTCGAGCTGGGCCGGGTCGTCTATGGGGCCGAGCGAGACGATAAAGCTGTCGAAATCGTCATGATCGTGTTCGTCTTCGCCGTCGTGCACGCTGGGGCGCGCGGCAAGATCGTCCTCGGCGCCGGCATCGAGGCCAAGCACCAAGGCCGGGTCGAGCCGGCCGTGGACGGCGTTGACGGTCTTGACCCCGCGCCGGCGGTATTCGCCGATGGCATTGTCGACCGCGCCGCCTTCACCATTCAGCAGATCGGCCTTGTTGACGACGATCAGATCGGCGCAGGCGATCTGATCGGCGAACAGCTCTTCCAGCGGGTTGTCGTGATCGAGCGACGGGTCAGCGGCGCGTGCGGCGGCGACCGCCTCGGGGTCGTCGGCGAAGCGGCCTTGCGCGACGGCGGCGGCATCGATCACCGTGACCACGCCATCGACCGTGGTGCGCGCCTTGATCTCGGGCCAGGCGAACGCCTTGATCAGCGGTTTGGGGAGCGCCAGGCCCGAGGTTTCGATGACGATGTGATCGGGTGGGTCGGCCCGGTCGAGCAAGGCGGTAATGGTGGGCACGAAATCGTCCGCCACGGTGCAGCACAGACAGCCGTTGGACAGCTCGATGATATCACCCTCGTCGCAACCCTCGATACCACAACCGGCGACGATTTCCCGATCGATGCCGAGATCGCCGAATTCGTTGATGATCAGGGCCAGACGCCGCCCGTTGGCATGCGCGAGCAGGTGGCGGATCAAGCTGGTCTTGCCGGCGCCGAGAAAGCCGGTGATGATGGTGGCGGGAATCTTGCGCATGCGAAATTATCCTATTGGGCCTGTGTGAGCCGTTTGTTTAAGCGTGATCGGCAGACCGGCGGCGATGAAATCGACCCGGCCGGCGCGTTCGGCGAGCTGCTGATTGAGCCGTCCCGCATGGTCGCGGAAGGCGCGGGCCAGCGCGTTATCGGGCACAATCCCCAGCCCCACTTCGTTGGCGACGCACACGACCGGCCCCGGTGCGCCCTCAAGGCTGTCGAGCAAGCTGGCGGTGTGTTCCGCAATGTCGAAGTCGGCCAACATGACATTGCTCAGCCATAGGGTCAGGCAATCGATGAGCACCGGCTGGCCGTCATCGGCGCATCTGGAAATAGCCTCGGCCAGCGCCAGCGGCGCTTCCTCGTTGCGCCAGCGGTTGCTGCGGCGCGCCTGGTGTTCGGCGATCCGCGCCGCCATTTCACCGTCGCCGGCTTCGGCGGTGGCGATATAGAGGGGTTGTGCGCCCACCGTTTCGGCATGGGTGAGCACCAAGGCTTCGGCGTGACGGCTCTTGCCCGAGCGCGCGCCACCGAGCACCAGCGTCAACGCCGGGAGAAGGCCCGCCTGAGTGGGCTGCAATAAAACATCGTCCATCGACCGTCCTCCCTCCACCCGAGGAGCCGGTGTTAAAGTTGTGCGCTAAAGAGGTCTCCTGGCTCCGGGTCTCGGGTCCGTGGCGCCCTTCCCGGCGGTGATGACCGCCAGTGGTTTTACGCCCGGCCTCGCCGTTACAGTTGCGGGGGCAGCGCCGGCTTTAGTTCATTTTCGAAAAAACGAAACCGCACCGGACTTCCCTGTTTCAGCGCTGGAGCAACGCTAGCATGGCGGTGTGATCGGGCGCCAGCACGCTTTCCGCTGTGGTCAGCAGATTGACGTGGAAAAGTGCCCAGGCGCCGTCGGGATGGCTGTCCGTGGGACTGAAATGATCGAGCCGCGTGACCGAACAATTGTCGATCTGGCAGGCCAGGGCGACCTCCGGATCCAGGTCCAATGCGTGGCCGATGGCGGCGCGGATGACGCCGCCATGGCCGACGGAAATAATATTGCGTCCGGCATGCTGCGCGGTCAGCCGTTCGATAACCGCCGCCGCCCGGCTCATCAGATCGACAAAGCTTTCGCCGCCGGGCGCCTTGGTGCGCGCGGGCGCCAGCCAAAACAGATGTTTGGGGTCGAGTTCGGCGTAAACTTCTTCGCGCTTGCGGCCTTGCCAGTCGCCGAAATTCTGCTCGGCGAGGTCCTCTTCGACGATCGCCTCCGGCAGTTCCAACCCGGCGGCGCGGATGGCGTCGGCGGTTTGATGGGTGCGCTGCAATTGGCTGGTCACCAACGCGCTGTCGGCCGGTAGAATGCGCGCCAGCGCGGCATAGGTCGGTGGGTCCTCGACATTGGCGGGCGGGTCGGTGTTGCCATAGATGCGTCCGTCGGTCGAGGTGACCGGGGCGTGGCGGACCCACCACCAGCGCGTACGTGTACTCATGCTGCATTTCCTACGATGACGGCGCTGGCGGCGATCAAGACCGCAGCTTCCGCCGCCTGCTGGACGCCCCCCAATACGTCGCCGGTATAGCCGTCGATCTGCCGCAATGCCAGCCAGCCGACGGCAAAAGCGCCGAGCCCGCCAACGATCAACACGATCAGCACGCCGCCGCCCGCCGGTGTGATCAACACCAGGGCCGCCAATAAGGCGCCCAGCGTCAGGCCTTTCCAGGTGCCGCCTTCGTTGGGGGTGCCGGCCAGAGCGCCCAAACCGTCGTCGCGCACCGGCGGCAGCCATCGCATGGTGGGGGCGAACATCGAACGGCTCCAGGTGGTGGCGGCGATCAGCGCGCCCACCGCGGCGCCGATATCGACCGCGGCGATGGCCGCCAGAGCGGCGATCTTGGCGACGATGGTTACCGCCAGGGCCAGCATTCCATAAGCGCCGATCCGGCTGTCGCGCATGATCTCCAGTTTTTGTTCGCGCGTCCCCCCGCCGCCGAATCCGTCCGCCAGATCGGCCAGACCGTCCTCGTGCAGCGCGCCGGTCAACCAGACAACGATGCCGATGGCCAAGGTCGCGGCGACGGCGGCCGGCACGCCAGCCCAGGACAATAGGGCCAGCGCGATCGCCCCGGCGCCGCCAACGCCAAATCCGACAAGCGGGAAGAGCCACATCGCGTTCGCGAGGCCGGCGCGCGTCTCTTTGGCGGCGCTCTCGGCCTGGTCGATGGGAATGCGCGTCAGAAACGCGGCGGCAAGGCGGAACTGCGCGCCCATATCCGAGGCTTGGGATTCGCTTCCGGGCGACTCGGGATTTGCATTCATGGCCTTGTTATAGGACAACTGCCGGCCTTTCGGAACGGGCAACGCCCGCCACCCGCCCAGTGAGTTCGATAATGACCGCTCCCTCCGATGACGCGACGTTCGATGAAATACGCCAATTATTGTCCGGCCTGCCGGGGCCGGACCTCGAGGCTGGCGCCGCGGCGGAGGCGCGCGAGGGACAATTGACCAAACCCGCCGGGTCTCTGGGCCGGTTGGAGGAGATCGCCCGCTGGATGTGCCTGTGGCAGGGCCGTCACCCGCCGCGTGTGGACCGGGCGCGGATTTGCGTGTTCGCTGGCAATCATGGCGTCGCCGCGCGCGGCGTCTCGGCCTATCCAGCCGATGTGACGGCGCAGATGGTGCAAAACTTCATCGCCGGCGGCGGCGCGGTCAATCAACTGGCGGCCATGGCCGATGCCGATTTACGGATCTACGAAATGGCCCTGGAACAGCCGACCGAGGATTTTACCCAAGGCCCGGCGATGAGCGAGACCGAGTGCGCGCGCGCCATCACCTACGGGATGATGGCGGTCGAGGAGGGTATCGAGTTGTTGGCGCTGGGCGAGATGGGGATCGCCAACACCACGGCGGCGGCGGCGATTTGTCATGCCCTGCTGGGCGGCGAGGCCTCCGATTGGACCGGGCCCGGCACCGGTGTCGAGGGGGCGGTTCTGGCGGCGAAAATCGCCGTTGTCGGCGACGGCGTCGCCGCCAACAGGGCGGCGATGACCGACCCCCTGCACGTCCTGCGTTGTCTTGGCGGCCAGGAGATTGCCGCAATCACCGGCGCCATTATCGCCGCCCGGATGGCGCGTATCCCGGTGCTGCTCGACGGTTATACCTGTACGGCGGCGGCGGCGGTGCTGCACGCCATCGATCCGGCCTTGCTCGACCATTGCCTGGTCGCTCATCTGTCGGCGGAACCGGCCCATCGCAATCTGGCGCAGCAGTTGGGCAAGCGGCCCTTGCTCGACCTCGACATGCGCCTGGGTGAAGCCTCGGGCGCGGCGCTGGCGATCAATATCGTGCGCGCCGCCGTGGTCTGCCACACCGGGATGGCGACGTTCGAAGAAGCCGCGGTGAGCGGCAGCACCGCTTCGGAACCTCGACATTGAGATCGAAGAAGGCCAACATCGCGGCCACGAGTATATGAGCGTATCGGCTTACCGAGCGATATGAACCAAGCCGAAACCACGCATTATTTGCCGCCGGTGACGTCTTCCGCGGATGTGTCCGGGCCGCTGCCCGGCGGCGGTGGGCAGGTGCGCTTGCGTACCCTGACGCGAATTCGCTGGGCCGCCGTCGCCGGTCAATTGGTGGCGCTGGTTCTGGTGCGTTTCGGGCTGAATTGGCCGCTGCCGATGGAGGCCGCCATGTCGGTCGTCGGCGTGTCGGTGGTGCTCAATCTGGTGATAACGTTCCGGCATCCGGAGCAGGGCCGGTTGAAGGAGTGGGAGGCGGCGGCTTATTTGGCGTTCGACACGCTGCAGCTCGCGCTGTTGCTCTATCTCACGGGGGGCCTGACCAACCCGTTCGCGCTCCTGTTCCTGGGGCCGGTGACCGTGTCGGCAACTGTATTGACCCGGCGGGCGACGGCGATCCTGTGCGCATTGGTCATCGTTTGCTCAACCCTGTTGATGTTCGACCATTTACCGTTGCCCTGGTCGGCCCGCGGCCTGGAATTGCCCGGCTTATATGTATGGGGTCTATGGGCGGCGGTGGTGATCGGAACGCTGTTCCTGGCCGTTTACGCCGGCAGTCTTGCCGCCGAGAGCCGGCGCATGACGAATGCCCTGTCGGCGACCCAACTGGCGTTGGCGCGTGAGCAACAATTATCGGCGGTGGGTGGCCTGGCGGCGGCGGCGGCGCATGAGCTCGGCAGCCCGCTATCGACCATTCTGGTCACGGCGACAGAACTCAGCCGGGAAATGCCGGCCGATAATCCTTACGCCGAGGATATTCGTATTCTGCGCGCCGAGGCCTACCGCTGCCGGGAAATACTGGCCCAATTGGCGCTTCAGCCGGCCACCGACGACGGCGCCGATCCCTTCGCGCAAACGCCGTTGTCGGCAATGGTGCGTACGGCCGCTGACCGCCATCTTGAAACCGGTATTTCATTGCGTATAGATGCCGAGGGTGACGACGATAGTGCTGAGCCTGTGGTTGCCAATAGTCCTGAATTCAATCATGGATTGGGCAATATCATCCAAAACGCGGTACAATTCGCCCGCGAAAGCGTCGCTATACGCATCGCCTGGAGTGAGGAGACGATCACTGTGACGGTCCGCGACGATGGTCCGGGATTTGCGCCTGCCGTCCTCGACCGGATCGGTGAACCCTATATTTCCAGCCGCGGCGAAGGTCATCTGGGGCTGGGGATTTTTATAGCGCAATCGCTGCTGCAACGTACTGGCGGACAGCTAGCGGCGGGTAATGTGCGCGGCGTGGGTGGACGCGTCGTTGGGGGCGAGGTGTCCATCATGTGGCCGCGTGCGCGTCTTGATGTTAACGCCGAAGCGCGGTAATTGGGCAGTAATGGAACAGCAAAACCAACCCTCTTCACACGACACCGTGTCTTCATCGAGCGACATGTCGCTGCTGATCGTCGATGACGAACAAAATCTTCGCAACCAGCTGGCCAAGGCGATGGAGCGCCGTGGCTTTGTTGTTGCGGTGGCCGAAAGCGTTGCCGAAGGCAAACAACTGGCGCTCGCCAACTGCCCAAAATACGCCGTTATCGACTTGCGCCTGGGCGATGGCAGCGGGCTCGAGGTCGTCGAACAATTGCGCGAGACGCGCAGCGACGTTCGCATCATCGTCCTGACCGGCTACGGCAATATTGCCACCGCGGTGGCCGCGGTTAAGGCCGGCGCCGTCGATTACCTGCCCAAACCGGCGGACGCGGACCAAGTGGCGGCCGCGTTGCTGAGCGACGAACAGGCGCTTCCGCCGCCGCCGGAGCGGCCCATGTCGGCCGACCGGGTGCGCTGGGAGCATATCCAGCGGGTCTATGAGCAATGCGACCGCAACGTGTCCGAGACAGCGCGCCGGTTGAACATGCACCGGCGCACGCTGCAGCGTATTCTGGCGAAGCACGCGCCGCGCGAATAGGGAAGCGGCGACGGGCGCCCTCGCCGAATTATGCAGAGCTGGTTCACCAAATTAGGCAGACACCACCCACGCCATACCCGCGCGCCGGCGCCATCGCCGATTTTGTCGTCGGTGCCGGAAGGCACGCTTATTTACGCAATCGGCGATATCCACGGCCGGCTGGACTTGTTGCAAAAACTAGAGGCCATGATCGAGCGCGATGCCGCCGGCATCGACGCCAGCCGCCGGCTCATCATCTGCCTCGGCGACTTCGTCGACCGGGGCGACGATTCATACGGCGTCATCGAGCACCTTGTGCAAGGTGCTCCGGGCTCGTTCGAGCGCATCTGTCTCATCGGCAACCACGAGTCCTACTTCCTGCGGTTTTTCGATGACCGCATGGTGGCTGGCGCTTGGCTGGCGAACGGCGGGCGCGAGACATTGTCGAGTTACGGCGTGCCGCCGCCGGGGTTCGACATCGATGGCAATTCCGAAGAAATGCAGGCCGAATTGCGTACCCGCGTGCCGGAATCGCATTTAGCGTTTCTGCAATCATTGGCCCTGAGCCACCGCGAGGGCGATTATCTTTTCGTCCATGCAGGGGTGCGGCCGGGTGTCCCCATCGATCGCCAGGATCCCGACGATTTGATGTGGATTCGCGAAGAGTTCCTGGCTGACCAACGAGATTTCGGCGCCGTCGTCGTCCATGGGCACTCGATTCGGCCGGCGCCGGAAAATTTGGCCAACCGCATCGGCGTCGATACCGGAGCCTACACGACAGGGCGCCTGAGCTGTGTGGTGCTGCAGGGCAGCGAACGGCGTTTTCTGAGTACGTAGGGCGCCGTGCGCAATTCAGGCTTCACCCGCTTGGCCGCGATGCCAGGCCCAGGCGGTGGAAACGATCGTATCGAGATCGGATATTTCCGCACGCCAGCCAAGCCGCTTATGGGCGCGTTCCACCGCCGCCACCAACTCGGGCGGGTCGCCGGCGCGCCGGGGCGCGTTGCGCGCTTTTATCTCGCGCCCGGTAATCCGGCGGCAGGTGTCGATGACCTGGCGAACCGAATACCCCGCGCCGGCGCCCAGGTTGGCGATCAGGGGTTCGGGCGACGCCGTCATATAATCCAGCGCCGCGACATGGGCCGTCGCCAGATCGCTCACATGGGCATAGTCGCGTACCGCCGTGCCGTCCGGCGTCGGATAATCGGCGCCGTAGATATCGATGTGCGGGCGCTGTCCCAGGGCGGCGGACAGGACCAGTGGAATGAGGTGGCTCTCCGGATCGTGACGCTCGCCCAGATCGCCGTCGGGATCGGCGCCGGCGGCGTTGAAATAACGCAACGCCGTGTAGCGCAGACCATGGGCGGCGGTGAAATGGCCGAGCATGGCTTCGACCGCGCGCTTGGTCTCGCCATAGGGGTTGATCGGCACGGCCGGGGCGTCCTCGGGGATCGGTACAGCCTCCGGCTGGCCGTAGACCGCCGCCGTGCTGGAAAAAACGATCGAATTAACGCCCTCGTCGATCATGGCGCGCAGCAGCGTCAGGCTTCCGTATACGTTGGCTTCGTAAAAGGCGGCCGGATCGGCGACCGAAATGCCAACCTCGATCAGACCGGCGAAATGGATGACCGCCCGTGGTTTGTGGGCGCGGATCACCTCTCTCAGGCGCTCGCCGTCGGTAATGTCGCCGGCTTCGAACGGCCCCCACCGCACGGCATCGTGGTGGCCGTTCGACAGATTGTCGTAGACGACCGGCGTGTGGCCCGACGCGGCCAACTGTTTGCACGTGTGGCTGCCGATATAGCCGGCGCCCCCGGTCACCAATATGTTGGCCATGTGGAAAAACCCGGTTGGTAATCTACCGCTGGCTAGCACCCTAGGCGCAGACGCCGAGCCGCGCCAAACGAGCCGGCACGTGACGTCCGCCCGGCGCACCTGCTATTGGTAACAAATGACGACGAATAATAGCCTGCAAAGCTGGTTGCCGAAGCTCAACAATGTTGCCGTTCTGTGCATTGGCGATGTGATGCTCGACCAGTATGTCTACGGCGATGTCGACCGGGTATCGCCGGAGGCGCCGATCCCGGTATTGAACGTCAACCGCCGGACGCACGCGATCGGGGGTGCGGGAAACGTTGTGTGTAATATTTCCGCGCTCGGCGCCGTTGCGCAGTTGGTGTCTGTTGTCGGCGACGATATGCCGGCCGGTCAGGTGCGCGAACACCTGGCCGGGTTGAACGGGGTCGAACCCCACTTGCTGATCGATTCCGATCGTCCAACGACGGTTAAAACCCGCTTCATAGCTGGCAGTCAGCAGCTCTTACGCGCCGACGATGAATCCGTCGGCGCCCTGCCCCAAAACTTGCTGGAAACTGTCGTCGAAATCGCGAGCGCCGCTCTGAGCGCGTCAGCGCCGGGCGCCATGATCCTGTCCGACTATGGCAAGGGCGTGTTGAGCGACGAGGTGATCCACCGGCTTATCGCGGCTTCACGAGCGGCAGGCGTGCCCGTCATTGTCGATCCCAAGGGTCGCGACTACGCCAAATATTCCGGCGCCGATATTTTGACGCCCAACCGCCGGGAGCTTAGCGAAGCGACGCGCATGGCGACCGGCGGCACGGACGAAATTATCGCCGCGGCGCAGCATCTGGTTGAAAGCTGTGGTGTGCGGCATGTTTTGGTGACGCGCGGCGGCGAGGGCATGACGTTGGTATCCGCTGCGGGAGCGCCGGTTCATTTGCCGGCGCTGGCGCGCGAAATATTCGACGTGTCGGGCGCTGGCGATACGGTGGTTGCGGTACTGGCCACCGGATTGGCGGCGGGGATGACGGTCGCCGAGGCGGCGCAATTGGCCAACGTTGCCGCGGGCTTCGTCGTCGCCAAGGTCGGAACCGCGGTGGTTCGAAACGCCGAGCTGGCCGATGCCGTGGATGCCGTGGCCAGCGTTTCGGATAAAATTCTCGACCAGAACCAATTGGCGGATCAGGTGGCCCAGTGGCGTGCGCGCGGTCTTACCGTCGGCTTCACCAACGGCTGTTTCGATCTGGTGCATCCGGGGCATATTTCACTGCTCGAGCAGGCGAAAGCGGAAAGCGACCGCCTCATTGTCGGCCTGAACAGCGATGCGTCGGTGACCCGCCTGAAAGGCGAGGGCCGTCCGGTACAGGACGCCGCCGCGCGGGGCCGGGTCCTGGCCTCCGTGGCCGCGGTCGATGCCGTGGTCATCTTCGATGACGACACGCCGATGGAATTGATTCGCCAAATCCGCCCCGATGTCCTGGTAAAGGGCGCGGATTACGATCTCGACGCCGTGGTCGGCGGTGAGCTTGTCGATAGTTATGGCGGCCGCGTGGTTCTCGCCGATTTGGTCGACGGATTTTCCACCACCGAGACCATCGCCCGCCTCGTGCGTTAGGCGCTGGTTTGTCTAAATCCGCGGATTGGTCAGATCGTAAAGCCGCTGCGCCGCCTGGCGGGCAAATTTCAGGATGAAAACCCGGCGCCGGCTGGCATGCAGGGGTGCGGTCCTGGCGGCGCGTATTTCATCGGCGCCCCACTGGTCCGCCACCAATATTCCACATGCCGGCGGCAGACGTTCGAGGGGAAAGTCGCGCGGCGTGGCGAAAAACAACCGGTCGCAAAAATCATCGTATTCCGGCCATTTCCGGTCGGCTTTCAGGTCGGCAACGCTGACTTTTACTTCGACGATCACGACACTGCCATCGTCTCCCAGAGCGATGACATCGGCCCGGCGGCCGTTCCTCAGTGTGAATTCGGTGAGAACGCTATAGCCCAGGTCGGACAGGTAACGGCACACGCCGCGGGTGACCTGGCGCGTTAATTCCGGTGTCGATAAGGCTGAGTTTGCGGGTTCTGCCATCGCCCGCATTATTACAAAATGCGGGCGATGGGCGGAAGAATAGTCGTATTTTTTGAACTTACACTACGGTCCGGTCCGGTCAGGCGGCTTGCGGCACCGAATTTGAGGCGTGCAGCCCCAGCAAGGCCTCGAGACGGGCGGTCCCGCTGGCTTCGGCGGTCGCGGTGACGAGCGTGCCATCGATGACCAGCGCTTCCGAATCGATCGGCTCGGCGCCGTCGCGGGTCAGCTCGCTGCGCAGAGCCTCCGGCGCGGCGATGCGTTTGCCGGCAGCGACATCGGCGGCGACCAGGATGCGGATGGCATCGTCGATCGCGAGAACCGGCTTGCCGCCCTCGACAAAGGCCTTCACCAGCCGTTTGGCATGGGCATTTTCCGTCAGGCTATCGGCGGAGTTGGGTCCGTCGAGGAGAATAAGCCCGCTGTAATCCGCTGAAATCACGTCGGCCAGTTTCCCATCGGCCATGAAGTGATGACCCCAGGAATTTTCGTGCCAGCCCTGTACCAATGCGCCTTCCGGAGTGATGACATGATAGGTGATGTTGGCGGCGATCAAGGCTTTCTGGGTGTTTGTCAAAGATTGCTCGATGAACCCTGCGGCCGCGACAATGGCGATTGGTAAGGTGTTATCCGGCATGTAGTTCTCCTCAATGTTTTGCCTCCGGCGTAATTATCGTGCGGCGGCGCCATCGTAGGGACGGGCCGCAATTGCCTCGGTCATGCCGTGCACGACCGATTACACCGGAAGGGGATGTCGTTGTTGACCGGAATGTAGGTAGCCACCCATGAACTGTCAATCAGACCTGGCGAGCCTGCGCGGTTTCGCCGCAAAGGTGAAATTATTAGTCGGCTTCGGCCGAAAATCCGACATTTTCGACTGTAATTTCTGGCGTCTCTTCGATGCTGGTTCGGCTGATATCGCCGGTGAGCTCGCCCCCCGCGACCACCTCGATACGGCCATAACGCACCGTGCCGGAAACCGATCCGCCGTTCTCGATCCGCAACAGCCCGGTGACCGTGAGATCGCCTTCGAAGCGCCCTTGAATTTCAGCCGATTCGACCCGCACCGTTCCGGTGAAAACGCCGCGCTGGGAAATTTCCAGGGCGTCGCCATCCAATGTCGCATCGACATTGCCTTCGACCACCAGGGCGGCGCAGTTACTGATTTCACCCTTTAGTTCAATGCCGGGGCCAACGCTCATTCGGCTGCCTTGGGAAATCGAAGTTGATATTCCCTCGCCGTCGCGCCGCATCGGCGGAATATCGGGCAAGTTGCGGGAGGGCAGTGGAATTGCCGTGTTTTCGCTGTCACTCATAGACATGTCGCTGTCCACTCCTGTGCGGGTGGCGTATCAGCGCCACCCTGTTATCTCTTCTGCGCCACAATCGGTTTCGTCCGAGCGCTTTTCTAATTTGGCGCCATCTTAGAGCAGTATCCGGTCAGATAGAACCGTTCCGGCGCAGCGGCGTTGTACCGCCGAGGGGCCTTAATCACACAATCTCGGGGCAATATTATGGCAAACTCCGGAAAATCTACCGATTTTCTGCCGCAAACGAATGCTGACCGGCCTCGAAAATATAGTCCCGAACGATCGGCACGGCGTCGCGTTGGACCGACAGCAGGAGCTGAAACACCATGTTGGAGCCATTGAGGAAGCCGAGTTCGACGGCGGCCAAATAAAACTCCCACATGCGGCAGAACGGCTCGTCGTAGAGCGCTGCGGCTTCGTCTCGGTGGGCGGCAAACCGCTGCCGCCAATGGCGGATTGTGTAGTAGTAGTGCAGACGCAAGACTTCCATGTCGGCGACCCAGATGCCCTGCCGCTCGGCGGCGGCGAATACTTCCGAGAGCGCCGGGACGTAGCCGCCGGGGAAAATATACTTGCGGATAAACGGTCCGGTCGTGCCGGGCTGGGACATGCGGCCGATCGAATGCACGAAGGCGAAGCCGTCCGGCCTCAAAAGGCTACGGATTTTGGCGAAATAATCGTCGATATGGCCGATACCCACATGTTCCATCATGCCGATCGAGACCACCCGGTCGAAGCTGCCCTCGACTTCGCGATAGTCCTTTAAGAGGAAACGGACGCGGTCGCCGACCCCCGCCTCGGCCACCCGCCGTTCGGCGACCTTTATCTGCTCGGGGGAAACGTTGATCGAGGTAACCTGGGCTCCGGCCTTGGCGAGCTCTATGGCGAAGGCCCCCCAGCCGCCGCCGATTTCGCACACGCTCATGCCAGGCTCGAGCGCCAGCTTGGCGATGGCGCGCTCCAGCTTCGCCGCTTGCGCCGCTTCCAGGCTGTCGTCGGGCGCATGGAAAAAACCACAGCTATAGTTAAGGTCCTCGTCGAGGAATAATCGGTACAGATCGCTCGACAAATCGTAATGGTGGCGGGCCTGGCGCTTGGCCCGGTCTACGCTGTTGGCCTGATGACGCCGCCGCGCCGACCGCCACAACCGCCGCTGCAGGCTTTGCACCGGATGGGCGCCCAGCGATGGGCGGTTGATCGAGAACAGATAGAGCAGATCGTAGGCCGTCGAGCCGTCTTCGAAGGTTAGCGTGCCGTCCATATACGCTTCCGCCGCCACCAATTCGGGATTGAGGAAGAGCTTCCAATGTAGGGCGCTATCATGCAGGCGCAGGGTCACCGAGGCCGCGCCGCCGTCATCGCCGAACTCATGGAGCTTACCGCGCGCGTCGAACAGCCGTAGCCGGCCGCGCCGCACGAACCCCTTGAGAAGGTTTGCCAAAAGTAACATTGGTGCCTCTCCATTGCCCCGCCCCACAACCTTATCGTCTGCCGGCTGGGGGCGAAAGAGTGACCGGATACGGCGCCTGGCGACGCGGAATTACGTTATTGGGGTTTTGCCCGCGGTTGCGAACAGAGCTCGCGCACGGCAGATTTGGTGATATGCCGGCACAGATCCGGGGCGGCGCCCAAATCGACGACCTGGGTCAAAAAGCAGGCATTGCGCACCATTTCGAGTTGCACCTGCTCGCACAGTTTGGGTGTGCGGGTCGCGGCGGCGACGCCGCTGATGCAGGAATCGCGAAACACCAGCATGCGGTTATTGCGGAGGGGGATGCGCCCGCACGACACCGGGTCGCCGCTATGTTCGGCGAACAGCGCGATGCAGTTGAAGCGCACGGCAAAGTCGTAAGCGACCTCGCACAGGCTGACATCGCCCTCTGATTCGGCGGCGTCGAGGAAACAGCGAATTTGATTGGGCAGGAAATCGGAGTCACCGCACGCGGCGGTGCGGGCGTGATTTTGCGCATCGGCTGGAGTGCCCGTCATCACGACGGCTAACAGCCCCAGCGCTGCTGAAAAAATTTGACCCCTCATCCCTGATTTCCCCGCGTCTCGCCTTCCCTGCCAGTCTACGACAGGCGTGCGCGGGGTCCCCAATCACGAAAAAATGTGCGCCGCGGCCGTTTCAGAGCATGTTTTTTGCGCGCGTTGTGATCCCCGTCACATCGGGATGCACAGACCCTGGCTATTATCAGGCTGCTCCTGAAGGGTGGGAGCGCATAGGGACGGAAACGATGAATAAGACGACGTATAAAACGACAGCCGAGTTTTACGCGCTAAACAGGTCCGCAATGATCTATGTGTGCGTCGCCGCCTTCGCCGTGTGGACGCTGGTCCTGACGTTTATCGCCGCGATCTAGCGCCCGCACTCCGCCTGCGCCTCGATGCGGTAAATCCGCGTCGCGGTGTCGTGAAACAGCGTCGCCTTTTCGTCGGCCGAATAGTCCGCCGCCAGCCGCTTGAACGAATTCCACAAAACGCCATAGCCGCAGCTCAGCTTATCGACGGGAAAGTTCGATTCGAACATGCAGCGGCCGATGCCGAACAGCTCGATCATGTACTCGTAATAGGGCCGCGTCGCCGCCATCAGCTCTTCGCTGGACGGCGGCTTGGGTTTTTCGTGCCAGCCGAACCCGTTGACCTCCATATTGAGGCCGCCGATTTTGGCCACCACATTGGGGCACGCCGCCAGCTCGGCCACATCTGCCTTCCAGGTGGCGAAGATCTCCTCGCGCTTGCCCGCATAGGGCCCAACCCCCAGCACCCCGCCGAGATGGTTGAGGATAATCGTGGTGTCGGGAAAGGTGCGCGCGAGGTCGGTGAGCTCGGGAATTTGCGGATGATAGAGCCAGGCCTCGTAGCTCAGGCCCAGGCGCTGCAGATGGGTGAAGCCGGCGCGGTAGGTGTCGTCGATCAATAGGTGCGGCGGTTTTGGGCCCCGGATCACCGGAACGTCGTCGCTGGCGTCCCACGGCACGGAGTGGCGGATGCCACGAAAGCGCCCGCCGCCGGCCTCGATCTGCGCCTCCAGCACCGGCGCCACCTCGTCGCCCAGGGCCAGGTTGGCGTGGCCGATAATGCCGGCGGCGACGCGCGTGGGGCCATGGGCGCCCGTCGCGCTCACCTCGGCGATAGCATCGACAAATTCGATCTCGCCGACGGGCTTGAGCGCCTCCGGCCCATCTTCCCGGTATTCGGAACCGCACTCGATATAGACCGTCGAGACGATGTTGTGGCCGCTATTGGTGTCGGCCAGCAGGTCGTCGAGCAGATAGCGCGGATCGACCTGGTCGGGGCGCGATACCCACAAATGATGATGCGGATCGCAGATCGGTAGGTCCGGCTCCAGCGCCGCTTCCACCGTCAGCGCCAGCCAGTCGGCGTTGGATGACACCATGATGAACCCCCTCCCGTTTTATTTTTAGTTGCGCCCATTAAAGCACGGGCGGCGAGAGTGGCGACGCGGGAATTTCATAGGAGGGGGTAGAAAGTGGCGCGCCCGACAGGATTCGAACCTGTGACCTTCGGCTTCGGAGGCCCGGTTATTGGGTGGTTAAGTCATTGTTTCTATTGAATACAGGTGCCACCATGTTGCATTTGTGTTGCGTTTATCCGGCCAGTAGCGCGGCTTCGACTTTCTCCATCGCCTCGCGGTTGCCTTCGGTATCCTTGAAT
>SMVB01132619.1_pt1 | contig 23367 bp, 20 predicted proteins | sample 2456461 | NCBI WGS metagenome assembly SMVB01 (sample SAMN11095934, study PRJNA526329) | marine sediment metagenome | biome: Marine sediment; feature: Surficial sediment; material: Deep marine sediment; isolation source: Hadal surficial sediment | place: Pacific Ocean | collected 2014-05 | depth...
GGCGATTTGCAATTCATTTTTGATTTGAGCTGCAATTTTTAGAGATTTGATTTCTTCCAGGTCCAGTCCGTTTGCGACTTCTCTGATTTTGTTTTCAGGGGCGCCAAACTTTTCGCTTAAGATTTTTTTGTCTATCTTGTTTACCGTTATCGTCATATCTACAAATTTAGCTTTGTTTTTGTTAATTAGAGATCTCAAAAAATTGACCTTATCGAGTTGATCGAAATTTAAGTACAACCCGTGGCGTGTCTCGATCAAATAAGGAACTCCGGCTAACTTAGCAATTATGCAGGCAAATTGACCACAGTGACTATGTAATAAATCAAACTTATACTCTTTGATTAAACTATATAATCGTTTAGCGGTTGGATAATCTAAGAAACGTTCTCGTTTCAATGACCAGGCTTTTATACCTTGTTTTCTTAGTAGTTCAATTAAGGGACCGTCAGAAAAACAAACCACAGCCGGATCAAACAAATCTCGATTTAAATTTCTTAGAAGTATCAATAAATGTTTTTCTGTTCCGGCAACTCTGGCTTGATTTAGAGTGCACAAAATCTTGTATTTTGCCATAAAAAAAAAGCTTATCAAAAGTAAAGTCTTTTTAAATGTATTCCGATTGAATTGTGCTTGGGATACTTTGATTTTCTAACAGCTTCTCATATAAATCTTCGAGTTGTCTAACGGCCTTATCCAAATTAAAAAAATCTACAACTTTTCTTCTTGCATTTCGGCCCATTTCTTTTCTTTTGCGTTCATCTTGAATGAGGGAAACAATTGCTTCATTTAATTCAGTCACATTGGCGGCAGCTACTAATATGCCGTCTGAGCCGTTATCAACAACTTCAGGAATTCCGCCGACTTTTGTTGCTACTATAGGTTTTCCCGCCGCCATTGCTTCCAATAAACCTAATGGAATGCCTTCTTGTATTGAAGATAAAACAAAGATATCGAGTTTATTTAAAAATGTGGGAATGTCGTCTAGAACTCCCATAAATTCTGTGTCAGACGAAACGCCTAACTCATAAGCAAGTTTTTCTAATTCTGCTCGCAAAGGCCCATCGCCAGCTATTAATAATTTCAAATTAGGATGTTGATTTTGTGCTTTCTTGAATGCTCTTAACAAATATCCAAATCCCTTCTCTTCAAATAAACGGCCGACACAGCCAAGAACAATGGTCTCTTGTTTATGCTTATCAATAGAGGGCTTTTTGTTTTTTTGTATTTCAATTCCATTTTTGATTACATGAATTTTTTTTGGATCGGTTTTCTCGTGCTCGATGAGATAGTTTTTGATATAATCTGAGACCGTGATAATAGCGTTTGAATGCTTATCAGCAATTCTATTTAAAAACAATCTAAACTTTGTTCTAAATCTTCTGTTGTTTAGTTTCCAGCTATCTACGCTGTGAGTTGTTGTAATAATGATGGGTACTTTAGCCCATATCGCTGCAAATCTGCCAAAGGTGTCCGCTTCTAAAAGATGAGTGTGAACGATATCTATTTTGTGGGATTTAAAGAATTGATACAGTTTGAACAGCCCGCGGATATCTCTTTTGTTGTACATATTTAAACAGCGTACTTTTACCCCTGTCCGCTGAAAATCATTTAGAAGCGCATTTTCTTTGAACATCGGACATACGGTAATGTCATATTTTTCTTTATTTAATTTTTTAACTGTTGAAAGTAATAATTTTTCTGCACCCCCTACAGTTAAATTATTTATGATATATGCTATTTGGGCAGCCACTTTTACATTACCTATTTTAACGTCGGGATGATAAGATTATGTTACTTATAATAGCACTTAAAGCAAATACTATAAATAATGAGACATTGTATTGTTCAGATAAGAATAGGGCATGTACCATGAATCCGATCAGACCAATCATTATTCCCAATGGGTAATAATAATATTTGGAGTTTATGGATTCTAAATATTTCCAACAAGTCCTTAATTTTTTTAATGTCATAAACAATAAAGCCAAAAAGAATGTGATTCCGAGTATGCCTGTTTCGGCCGCAACCTCCAAGTAAGAGTTGTGCGCGACTCGATGTATCAACGTGTTAGTATAAATCTTAGAGTGAGTTAAAAAATTACCCACTCCTACACCGAAAAGTGGATGGTCGAAAAACATTGCAACACCACCTTTTAAGATTTTTAGTCTTTGAATAATTGAAACGTCCGAAGTTAGCTTTGAAATACTTTTGATTCGTGGTAAAAATAAATCCCAGGGTACAATTAGGATCGCAAGCATAATTACGCCGAGTATTATGACAAAATTTTTGCGATTTTGGCCTTCTTTTAGTCCAATTAAAAATAGGACCGTAAATAAGGCTAACAAGCCGCCTCGCGAAAGCGTGAACAGGATCGCAGTTGCCATTGAGATTAGAAACAGAAAACTCAAAATTTTTAAAATCAAACGGTGTTCTGTTTTTATTAGAATGTACGAAAAAGCCACAAGGGGAACCAGTTTAATCGCAAGAGAGTTTGGATCTTCCACAAAACTGATCAATCGAAAATTCTGGCCCACGGAATCCGAAAAAAGGTAGGTATAGATGCCATATAGTATCATCAGAAATCCGGTAGCCGTCGCTATCCAAATAAATTGTCTAATTGAGTTCCATGAATTGATTAAGTTAATAATTAGGAAATAGAAAAATAGATATTTTGCAAAGCCGTACAAGGAATTCATGCTCATTTCGATATCGACTGCATACAGTGAAGAAAAAAGCATGATCGCTCCCCACAATATCAACAGCTTGTTTTGGGGCGCACTGACCAGTTGTTCATCTTTGCTACTTAAAAAATTTAGAATCCAGGCAAATGTTGTAAATAGGATAAGTGGGAGAAATAAACCTTGTAAAACACTCGAAGCAATACCTGAATACGCCGCGGCAGTGGAAAGATATAACCCCCAAATTGGCTTTAAAACAACCAGGGCCAAACCAACTAATAGAATCCCTAAGAGCAAAAAAATAAATTTCTCGAACAAAACCAGATATAGGATAAAAGCTTCACTCACAAAAATTAAGAACAATATTATTTTTGTAATAGCTTTATTCTCTAACGGATTAACGATCGCATTGAAATTTAAAATATTGTTTTTCATTTGACACTTTAGTCAATCATCAACTAAAAATCATTTTATCGGAATGTTCAAAATAGATATCTAAATATTGCCTGTAGTTTTCAACAATTTCTTGCTTGGCAGGGTTTGAACTAAACATATTATGAAATGTGATTAAATATAATGGAAAACACAATTTAATAAATTCTTTAGCAATATTCAATTGCTCACAATAATTTCCTATAAAATATCTTATAAAGTTTGTCAACTCTGATTGCTCGAAATAACTCCTTTTGAAAATAGTCTGCGTACTTATTTCTTTCACCCGTAGAAAAGGCATCAATGAAGTTGTTAGAATATGAAAAAGATCAAATAATGGTAAGTAAGTAAGTGTATAATTTTCCCAATCGATAACCTGAACATGTTCTTTATCCATTAGAATATTGCAGGCACAAAAATCACCATGTTGCGGAATTTTCGGAATAGATAAGTCATTTAGGTTTCTTGCTTGACGAAAAATATTTTCCATTTCATTTGTTAGAGTCTTCCCATTACTATTATCAAAAAATTGTTTAAAAGGTTTAGTTATTTTGAGTTCAAGTTCATCGGGGGTGAAATTAAAATATCCATTTTGAACTGATCGGTGAAATTTTATTAAAAAAGTCTTAACTAAATCTAATTTATGAAACCAAATTTTTTGTTCTTTCTCTTTGTGTGGATGCTTACATGCATTAAACAGTTCGTCTAACCGGATGCCGGGTAGGGTGTTTTGAATTAATATTTGAAATCCATCAAACTCATCGAATAGTAAGAAGCTAATGATTGAGTTTTTTAATTGTACGCTTATTTGATTTTTGATAATTTTTAGATTCTCATATTCTTGTTTTAAAGTGTTCTCGTTGTCTGTTTTTGAGCTTAATTTTATATGAAACAATGATTGGTTTTTGTGAAGTAATAGAAAGGATATTCCGGAAGCATAATTATGACCCAAAAGACTTATATTTTTTAAATGTTTTTTATTAAGATTTAATTTTGTCCAGTTGTTTTTTATATAGTTAATGATTTTATTGTCTGGGATTGGGTCGCTTTTCTGTGTAAAGATGATATAATCTCCGACAACATATTTAAACAAACCAAGGTTTGATAAAGCTTTTGTTAAAAAATAAATTACTCTTTTTTTGAAGTATTTTGACACGATAAATTGTTTTATATAATAATTTACTGCATTTTTCTTTAACTCGAAAATCAAGTTTTGTTTGTTATACCCCGGAAATGGACAATAGAAGTTGGTGTCTTGAAAACCGGCTTGCTTCAACAGCTTTTGATAACCGGAATAGGAGTAAGTATAGGTTCTGTAATCTTCATTCTTCTTTCTGCGAGTGTAAAGATTGGCAAGTCGCCGTGGCAGCAGGGAAGAGTATTTTAAATAACTGTGATCGACCCGTCCCAGGAAATAACTGTAGCCAATTCGGTTTTCGATTCCGATGTAAAGAGTCCCGGTGTTTTTAAGCACCCGATGAATATTTCGCAGCGCCAGTAGCTGCAGGTCCCGCGGATTTTTGCTTTGCTCCGAAAGTCCGACCCATTCGAGCACGCCGTTCATCACCACTAAATCAAAACTGTTCTCTGGAAACGGCAAATCAAGTAAATTGGCACGCACCAATTCCACGTTTTGGATGTTTTCCTGCTGAAAGCGAATTTTACTAAAAAAGAGCCGCTCCGGTACAGTTTCGATTGAGACGATTTTTTCATAATGCCTCGAAAGAGAATGCGAAATTGTCCCCAATCCGCAGCCAATATCCAGTACATGGGCGTTACTTGGCAGCGGTAGAAACAAATGCCAGTTCGCCCGCTTTAAATCGGTGACAAAATCATAAGTTTCTTCTTGATTGTGTTCACCAAGTGTTCTCTTAAGGACATCTTTCCAATTTTCTTTTTGAATTTGCTTGTTTATCTGTTGCATTAAATCCTGGGAGATTTCACCCCAGTAATGATGCTCCTCAGTAAATTGCGGAATGCCATCGATAATCGGCCACTGCTTTTCACATTTTTCACAAGTTAGACAATCATTATGCTTTTTAAGCAGGTGACCGCAGGTGGTGCAAACGTATGAAATATCTTGATTCATCATTTATCCGATTAACTGCTGGGAGATAATTTTATCCAGGCTTTTGATAAGAAATCGGCGATTATTTTTTTGTCGTTATCCGCCAGCAATTGGTAACGATAAGCGACGGTAATGTAAATTGCAAAGAAGAGTAATGAAGAAAGGAGGATGCTTAACAAAGGAGAGAGCGAAATAGATAAGATTGCAAAATAAACGATTAAGCCGATGAGTGCAGCGGCCGTAAAGTTTCTTAGAAAGTCGTTCCAGGGAAGCAGTTTCAACCAGGTCACTTGCAAAAGTTTTTTCGTTTTTGAGAGTTGCAGGTATGCCGTCAAGTACAGTGAAAACACGACAACCATTGGCGGCCCGGTGATGCCAAAAGCTTTGATCGACGGGAACATCAAAGCCGCCGCTACTGCTAAACTTGCAAAACAGGTTTTCGAAATATATTTTGTCTCTCCATATGCTCTTAAAATGACGCCGTAATTAGTCATTTGACGCGGCAGCAACAGTAAGTAAATCATTAAGATTGGAACGCTGTCTTGGTAGTTTTCTGTAAACAGGAAGACAACGATCTGGTTCGCGAGAATTAAAAACAAAACAAAAAGTGGAAAACCGATGAGACTCAATTTACTTGCAGCTTTTTGCCAAAGATTGTGCATTTTGGGAATATCAGATTCCTGGTGCAGTTTGGAAATCTTTGGTAGAATAATGTGAATAACCGGATCAAATATTAAAGCAACGATCGGCACTTGAAAGCACCCGATCGCATAAATTGCATAAATTTTTGAGTCATAAAAATAGGAAATAAAATACTTGTCAATTGTAGTCGTGAGAATAACGAAAATGCCTGCCAGCCCAAACGGCAGGCTGTATTTTAATTGAGTAAAAAAATAGCTTCTGCTGAAGTTACCAAATGACAGTTTATAATTTTTGGATAAATAAAAAATCAGGATGGCGACTCTTAAAACGGCAATTCCAGTGAGCGCAGAAAGTAAAACAAATACGTCGCGCAGAATAAGAGACGCTCCAATTAAAAAACAGAATCTAAAAAATCCGGTAAAAAAAGTCAGCAAAGATGCCTTCAGGGCGTTTTCTTCGACGATAAACAAAATTTCCAGGAAGGATGAAACCAGCATTAGCAGAAGGTAAATCCCCAATAATGGCAAAAGCGGCCCAATTTGAGGATTGTTAAAATAATCGGCGATTAGATTTTGAAAAAAGAAGAGACTGATTCCAAATAAAGTTCCTGCGGCGAGAAGAAAGAATAAAGTCTGGCTTAAAAGCGCTTGCCGTTTTTCAATATCCCGCGGGTAGAAATACAGCAGGCTATTGACCATCCCCAATTGCAGGACGGCAAAGAACGTGTTGAAGATCAATAAAACTTGCTGAAATAAACCGTATTGTTCCTGGGAGTAAAGTCTAACCAAGGCAATCGGTACAAAAAATGAAAACGTAAATGCGGATATTTTTCCAGCTATTAATATGAGGGCTTGGTTGGATAAAGAGGTTTGTTTCATTATTTAAAATATTAACTCTTGAGCTGGTTGAGGTTGGCTCGAAAGGGCAAAAGTGTTATTCAGGTTCTAAATATTGAGCCTTTCGATAGATTCAACATAAAACTTTCGTCAAAGCATATCGTTTTACACAGCCGTCGCGCGCCCCTTCGACTTTGCTCGGGGTGAAGAACGTTTTTAGACAGTTCCAATGAAGAAGCCTTACTTTCTCCTCAACAATTTCCGAAGGTCGCTTCTAAAACTTTGCAAAATGTTCTCAACCTTGCGGTAGTCTTCTTGCCGGTTTTCTTCAAGATACCTGATATATTCAACAAAGAAAACACCGGTGACGCTGAAAACGATGCTTAACAAACCCGCAAGCAGAACCATAATTGCTCGTTTCGGTTTTTTGCGCTTAACGGGTGTGACTGCTTTATCCAGCACCTGTACAGTGGGCGTATCTTTTGCTTCTTGAATTTTCGCCTGTTCATACTGCGGCAACAGAAATTCAAGAATTTTTTGCTGTAGAGACACTTCGCGATAGCGTCTTATATATTTTAGGCCTAAATCCGGGACATCATTTAGCGGGATAAATAATCGAGTATTTTGCGTTCCATTGTTATTTAAAATGTCCCCGTTTCTGCCCGTTTTCATTTCATTGAATTTTTTTCTTAACTCAGTCAGCTCACTTTTAGCCCGCGTGAGTTCACTGTGTGATTCACTTACATATCCGCTCAGTACCGAAACTTCGACTTCTTTGGCAATAATATTTGCGTTGATTTCAGCGGCGGTTTCGATGGTAATTGCGGTTTGCTGGGGCAAAGCAATGACGCCATGAGTTTTTTGAAATGTTTTAAGTTCTTCTTCCGCATTCTTGAGATCGTTGATATTTTGCTCATACCTCTTTTCTATAAAAACGCGGTTATTGTGGGCTTTTTCAGTTTTTAGTCGTGCATTTACTCTGTCTAATTCTTCGATAAAGGCGTTCGCCATGTCTCGTGCCAGAGTTCTTGCTTCGTTTTCTTCTTCATCATCAGGTAGAAATTTTGTACTTGCCATTGAAGAGAGTGTGATGGTGCCGTCTTCATTGATTTCTATTATAACATTTTGTCTGAGCTCCTTGACAGTGTATTCCATGTTGTCATAATCGTACCTTTGCATTAAATCAAATTTTTCGGCAATTGCTTCCATAACTGTGCGACTGTGTAAAATCGCCATAAATGTGTAAGTCTCTTCCGAGACGCCGCCGAATCCTAATGCACCGAGAGGTAAATTTCCAATTAGAGATGACAGCCCGAACGCATCAGCTTCGTTGGTTGGCGGGAGAATCGTTGAATTTGCCGAAAAGGTTTTTGGAAGAATCAGAGAAATGATTGCAGTGATAATACAGACAACAATAAAATTAACGAAAATAAGTTTCCGCCATTTCACAACGACCGAGAAATAATCTATGATGTTCGACTTCGTGCCTTCCATACAAATTCCTAAATTATTTTTTAAAACAGGAAACTGGCAAAATTGCTATTTAAAAGGCTGGGTCTTTAAATACGGACGGAAAATAAATTTAAACGATCTGAGAAATTCGTTGAATTTTCTTATAAAAAATTCAACGCTTTCATCGTGAGTAAAACATTGGTCACTGTGACAATTAGAGTAGTCACGTCTCTGAGGCCAAAAGTATATTTTTGTGGAACGTAAACCGTATCACCCGGCTTAATGATTAAACCTTTCGCCTTTAGGGTTTTCTCCGAATTACTGCGGATGAGCTGAACCTTTGACGGTTTCGCTGCTCTTTCGGTGCTGCCGGCGAAACCCATATAATCGAGGGCGGTTAGATTTGGATAATAGGCATACGGCCCGGGACTTCTAACCGCGCCAATGACATAAACTTCCTCGTTTCTTTGCGGAACCATAATGACGTCACCATCCTGCAAATATAATTCCGAGTGGCTGTTCCCCTGGTTTTTCAGGTATGGGTAAATCGGGATGGTTTCCGAGCCGCCGTTAGAAGCGGTTAGTCTCTGAATGTAAGCGTTGGTCAAGTCAGCACGCCGGTTGTAAGCGTCAACTCTAAGTAGGAAACTCTGCACGGTTTCATTTTCGGACAATTGATAAATACCGGGGTCGTTTACGGGCCCTTCAACGCGCACGGTTGCCCTGGAGAGGTTAATATGAGGGACGTAAATAACGTCACCACCTTTTAGAGTCAAATTTGCGTCTAAGTCTCCGAGTTTTGAGTACCGGTACAAATCCGCAATGTCCACGGTGCCGTCCAGGTGCCGAACCTCGATGGCGCTTTCGGAACCCCAGTTAGTTATGCCGTCGGCTGCTTCGATGAGGTTCGATACCCGGTCAACAGCCAGCGCTTCATAGGAGCCCGGTTTCATAATTTGTCCGGTAACATGCACCCGGAATTGCCGCAGGATTGCCAGGTTGGCGGTTATTTCAGAATTAAGGTATTTATCTGCCGCTGCCTCTTTAACCATAGTTTGAACGTCAGACAGCGTTTTCCCATCGACATCGAGGACAGCGACGGTCGGTATGACAAGCTTGCCGTCAGAGATCACCTGAACTCGAAAAACGATTTCTTCACTTGAGGAAATTACTATTTGAAAAACGTCACCCGGCCCGACAATGTAAGATTCAGGATCGATTGCCGCTTCCAGGGGTTGCTGTAGAAATTCGGGTTGAGGGCGAAAATCTGATTCCGATTTGTCAGTCGGTTTGTTTTTGTCGAACGCTGATTTTAGCGGGCTCCTGAAATTCTGCTGCTGTTTTTTCTTCAGCCGTTTATCGAGTCTTTGCGCGGTCAAGTTCTGCCAACTGGAGAATATCAGGATGAGCAGGATTAAGAAGAGCTGAATTTTTGCTTTAAAATGCATTACTTAATTCGTTGTATTATTGCTTCCCAGGCGAATAATTTTTCGGTCTTTATTTTGGGCGGACTTGGTAGCGTTGCGAGTATCGATAATCAGGTTAGCGTGCTTAACAATATTCTCGAAATCGTATTTGTTGTGGTCCGTGGTAATAATGACACAATCGACTTGAGAAATAAGCTCATCGGTCAGTTTCTGACTCTTCATCGTGGTGCCGTTAAGACGCACTTCGTCTACATGTGGATCGTTAAAAGTAAGGTTTTGCGCGCCTCTTTTTAACAGGAGTTCCATAATTTTAAGCGCAGGTGAGTTGCGGATGTCGTCCACATTTTTTTTGAAAGCGACGCCTAAGAAAAGCAAGCTGCCGGTTTTAACCTGGACTCCGTTCAGGCTGAGTGAACGGATGATTAAATCCAAAACGTAGTACGGCATGTTTTCATTGGTTCTCGCGGCCAACTCAATGAAGTCGGTATGAAAATCATATTCTTTTGCTTTCCAGGAAAGATAGTAAGGATCGACCAGAATACAGTGTCCGCCGATTCCGGGGCCGGGATAAAATGGCATAAATCCGAACGGCTTGGTCGCTGCAGCTTGAACCACTTCCCAGACATCGATATTTTCCATGCGATCGCAAAGTTGGGCCAGTTCATTAACCAGCGCTATGTTTACACTTCTAAAAATATTTTCCAGAAGTTTGGCCATTTCAGCAACTCGCGGCGACGAAACCGTAACAATCTCGTTTATGATTTGCTGGCAGGAAAAAGTCGCGAGTTCGGTGCATTTCTTCGTAACACCGCCGACAATAATGGGCGTAGTCGCTGTTGTGAAATCCTTGCGGCCCGGATCAATTCGTTCGGGCGAGAAAGCTAAGTAGAAATCTTTACCCACTTTGAGGCCGGTTGATTCTAAAATAGGCAGGACCACTTTTTCTGTGGTTTCGGGAAAAGTAGTACTTTTAAGAATAACTAACTGTTCTTTTCGTAGATGTGCAGAAATGTTTTCCGTAGCCTGGCGGATGTATGAAATATCCGGTTCTTTGTTTGGCGTAAATGGAGTCGGGACGCAGATAAAAATTATATCAAGCTCGCCGACGCGCCCGTACATGGTCGTGCCTTCGAGCAAGCCGTCTCCCACCAGCGATCTCATTTTTTCACTGTCAATATCGTCGATGTAGTTTTCACCGCTATTGATCTTTTCAATCTTATTTCTATCGGTATCAATACCCAGCACATAGAAACCTTTGCTCGCGAACTCTACCGCTAACGGCAGCCCAACATAACCTAAACCAATAATGCCTATTTTGGCACTTTTATCTTTGACTTTTTGTTCTAATGTAATAGCGGCCACTTAAACTACCTCCTTGTATTGTTGTTTATAGTACTCCATGTACTCTCCATTTTTTAATTTTTTCCACCACCAGTTATTTTCCATAAACCAGCTGATGGTTTTATCCAAGGCTTCTTCAAAATTATCTTTCGGCTTCCAGCCTAAGTCGGCAATTTTGCTGCAATCAACTGAATACCGCCGGTCGTGCCCAAGCCTGTCTTTGACAAAGGTCATCAGACTTTGTGGCTTCTCCAATTTTTTCAGGATTCGGTCCGTTATTTCCAAATTGGTTCTTTCGTTGCCGCCGCCAATATTGTAAACTTCGCCAAGTCTTCCATTCTGACAAACGAAGTCGACCCCGTCGCAGTGGTCTTCAACATAAATCCAATCACGGACGTTTTTACCGTCTCCATAGATTGGCAAATTTTTGTTTTCGATGGCATTCGTAACGAATAGCGGAATGAGTTTTTCCGGATAATGGAACGGCCCGAAATTATTTGAGCAGCGAGTTATGATAACAGGCAAATCGTAAGTTACGAAATATGAAAATGCCAGTCGATCCGCTCCGGTTTTCGAAGCGGAATAAGGACTCGAAGGCATGAGCGGGTCATTTTCAGTAAACGAGCCTTTGTCGATGCTGCCGTAAACTTCGTCGGTGCTGATTTGAATGAATTTTTCTATCTTGTTTGTGCGGGCTGCCTCCAGCAATACAAACGTCCCAAAAACATCCGTTCTGATAAAATCATCAGGCGCCCCGATAGAACGGTCGACGTGACTTTCAGCCGCAAAGTTGACCACAAAGTCAATCTCGGTCATGATTTTGTTCACCAGAACTTCATCGCATATATCCCCTTTGATGAATTTATAGCGTGAATCTGTTTGGATGTCTTTGAGGTTGTCGGGGTTGCCTGCGTAGGTGAGTTTGTCCAGGTTAATAATTTCAACATCCCTGTGTTTTTTAAGCATATACCGGATGTAATTACTTCCGATAAAGCCGGCCCCTCCTGTGACCAAGTATCTTTTCATTGATGTTTCCCTTTCGATGTGTCGCTAACTGGTTAATTCTATTTAACAAGGTATGATTCTACGAACGTTTAAACTAACAAATCCAAACTTAAAAATCAATGATTTTGTTGGATTGGTTACTCTTTTGAATCGGCAGAATAGCGTTCTTATTTACATTCAAAAGTAAAGAATTAGCAAAGATAAAGAAACCGAATATTTTTGCACTGTTCAGCCTGAAAAAATAAAAATCTTGACTATTTGAGAAACATTTCATAAATTAGCTGCGTTAAAAATTCCTCGGTAGCTCAATCGGCAGAGCGGGTGGCTGTTAACCACTAGGTTGTAGGTTCAAGTCCTACCCGAGGAGCCATTCCGTGCAATAGGCAGAACTCCATCATCTGGGGGCTCTGCTTTTTTTTGTCGAAAGATATTGTATATTCAACGGTTATGTTAGGATGTTCGTAGTCGACGCGGTTAACAAAAGTTTTGATAAAAGTTCCTTGTTCGACTATTGTGCCTTGGCTCAATACCTCTCTCAGGTCGGAGACATATAACTTGATTACTTCGTCATCAGCCAATTGGATTTCTTCTTGACCTAGATTTTCGTTTAGCTCGTCCTGTTTATTTTCCAGCCCATCTATCTTGCTCTTGACTTCCTTGATTCTAGGGGCCAAATCCCCAATTTCAAGTTGCCCGCTCTCTAACGCGTCATAAAGTTTGTCAAGTCGTCCCTTTTACTTATTGATTTGATGTTCCCGGACTTTTAGCTCCTCGTCATATTGACGCTTGGATTTCCCAGGTTCTGCATTCGTCAGTTTCATGAGTTTAGTTAAGTTTTGCTCGGTAAGAATATTGTCTTTAATTTTCACGACTAGAACTTCTCAATCTTAGCTCGATTGACCATTTTAGCGGAGCAAATTTGCTCGCGTGTTGAGTAATTCTGACAAGCGTAATAGAAGTGCTGCAACGATTTGGCTGCGCTTCCAACCATAGAAGGCTCACATCTTGCACAAAAAAGTAACCCACTCAACAAATATTTACTATTAGTGGTTCGTGGGTGAGGTATCTTTGGACTTCGATTTTTTAAAAATTCTTCGACTTTGCTAAACGATTTTTTGTTCACCAAGGCTGGATGATTATCTTCAACTCTAATTACCTCATCGTGAGATTTGGTCTTAACGCACACACCTGATTTGTTTTTTTGATTCCAAAGCATCGTTCCCGTATAAACTTCGTTCTTTAGAATGTAGAAAAAAAGAAATTCTAAGGCTTGTGGCTATCGGTGCATTTTCTCTGCAATGTAATTTTCTCAATATGAACATGTGATGACGAAAATAAAACTCAAACTTCTCTAACAACGCACCTCGATCTCTCGACCACGATCTGCTGAGCGGATGATACTGTCGCCCAAACACTTGTCGAATAGAAAAGTTTCATTTTTTCCTTGACTATTATGGGCCGACCTTGTTAAATTATTGGAGTTCTTCCCGCTAAACATGTTGGGAAGGGATGGAATGATGGCGACGCAACTGAACAACACTCCGCACTTTTTTGGAGACAGTTTCAAAATTGTCTGCAGCCAACGAAAACAAATCTCTTTTTATTTACCCTCACCTCAGCATTTTTTGTGCAATTCAATGGCCTTGTATTTATTTATTAATGAATTTTGAATTTGTTTAACAACTTGGGCCAATGATTTTTTTCCTGAACACCTCGCTCCGCACCGGCTCGCTAAAACACGGGTTAAACCACGACCTATCCGCGGCTCTTTTGTAGGTTTTAATCGAACTATGGTAGGATTGAAATCCAGATGAACCGTTGAAAGCAGCATTGTTTGAAAATGAATGGCAAAGCAGGTTATACGTAGGGGTTATGCTGTAAGGAGAGTTGATGATAAAGGCAATCGATTTTCTTTGACTGCAAGAAAATGAAATAAGACAATTGACGTTCAGCTTTTTCCAAACGTAACATGGATTCCAGTTGATTCCACATCTCTCAATCTTGTTTTTGAAATGCACATGGTAAGACATTCACAACAATAACCACAAAAATCGGCAGGCAAAAATGAAACGTATTAACGCCTTTTTCGCAATCCTACTAACCATGCTTCTGATGTCCGGCCTGGTATTTGCGCAGGACACTACGCGGGTACAACCAGTTCCACAATGGGCACAGGATGGGTTGGCAAAGTGGTATGCCGCGTATAACACAGGAGATGCAGCACGACTAGCCCAATTGTACTCTGAAGATGCTGTTGTAAAGTTTCCAGATAGACCAGCACGTGGAAGAACTGCCATTGAGGCGTCTTTTAAAAAGGGCTTTAAAAGTGCGGATATCCAGACAAAAGGTGCAATCGATGTTGTCCGTGTAATGAACGACCTTGCGATTTTCTGGGGGCACGATGAGTTCACGTCCACGCCTAAAGGTGGTGGCAAGTCCACCACCGGAAGATCCAACTGGTTGTCAGTACATGAAAAACAGCCGGATGGATCTTGGCTGATTATCCGGGATACTTATAATATCGCGGAACCCGAAGCGCCGAAAAAAATGAGTGGCAAATAGTCGGCTACGACATACCCTTGAACAGAAAATTAACGTGGTCTACTCAAGGTTGTCATCGCCTAAGGCATTCAGCCGATTGAAACGGCAGGTGGCTTTAGCCCGTGTTGCACAGCTGGTTCTCTAATCACCAAATAGGTGCCGAACGCCAAAATCAAGCCGATGCAAAACACGCACGGCTGATTTTGGCGTTCGGCGGCAACAAAATGGCAGTTAAGAATAAATAATGGCAAAAAGAGCAAAGCGATTCATAAACATCCTGCTATTTAATGTAGTGCTAATCGGCATTGGGATACTCATACTCGACCTTATTTTTGGCAACTGGATTAACCAAGACAACCTTAATAAATTAAATATTATCCGAGATAGAACAATCACATATAAAATAGGTGAACTGTACGAATCACCCCTCAAAAGGGCAACCTACACTCGGGACAAATTTGGTCTTAGAGGTCAGTTTGAAGATCCTTCTGAAATAGTATTATTAACGGTGGGAGGTAGCACTACTGACCAGAGATACATTACGAATGGGCAAACATGGCAAGATGTTCTTCAGCAAGAATTCAAAACCGTTGGCAACAATATTGTAGTTGCAAACGCTGGGGTTGACGGCCAGTCTACCTTTGGACATATTAAGAATTTTGACTATTGGTTTCCCAATATACCAAATTTAAGGCCCCAATATGTGCTTTTCTATATAGGATTAAATGATTGGTATAAAGATGAAGGTTACGGATATGATGCACTACTAACAAAAAATGCCGATAAATCGTTCCGTCAACTGCTGCAGGAGAGGAGTGCCCTATATTACGTAGGCAGGATATTATATGGGATTTATCAAGCCGAGCATATCCGCCATGGGAACAGTGCCTTAAAAAAGGAAAAATGGGTATCAGAACCTTTACAAACCTCATACGACGAAATAATGGCCACACGTTTAAAAGAATATGCTGAGCGACTCGAGTTGCTCATTGAGAGAACCAAAAGGCTTGGCTGGACAGCTATATTTGTGACGCAGCCCTCGCGCTATTATCGATTAAACAAAGGTAGAATTGAAGGTTTTAAAGAATCAATCAATTATAATGGGGTGCCAATCAATGGGGTCGACTATTATTATATGATGAGAAAGTTAGATCGTGTTACCTGTTCAAAAGCCAGAGAGCATAATATTCTTTGCATAGACTTGGCAAAAGAGATGATGCAGGAATGGGAAGATGATGATTATTACGATTTTGCCCACATGACACCGAAAGGAGCTAAAAAACTAGGTCATTATCTATTTATGATTTTAAGAGACCATCTATAAAAAATGGTGAGCGGATATAACGGTTTCGAACCATTAAGTTTGAAATCAGTCCCTCACGGGGGAAGAACCTCAAGATTAGGACACGTTCTTAAAGTCTCTTAGATCACCCTTTCTCTGTTCACCTTTTTTTTCTTTTCTACCGTTAAGTTGTTAATTTTAATTTACTTTAAACATACTCCTAACCCGAGAAACTGGATTCTGCTATCGTAGGGGAAATAGAACCGAAACTAACTCTCGACTTGATTACAAATGAAACCGCAGTTTAGCAAACGGATTTAGATGTAATAACATTGCATTTGGCTCGTTCATTTGATAATTAGACTCCTGAATTAAAAATAAAGGCTGGTGTATTGAAAAATAAGATTTTAGTTCTAATGGCTATAAGTTTAAGTTGCTTCCTCCTTCAAAGCTGTGGGCAAGAAGATACCGTTGATTCAAAGACGCTTCAAAAGTATTCTCTATTTGTCGAAGTGCCTGAGGATGGTAAGTTGACAGATACTAAGGGAGATGTTCGACCCACAACGGCAACTACGAATGTGGCCTTCATCGACTTAACTGAAATGACAGTAAAAGTCACTGAAAATAATATTGCCGTGACTATGACCGTAGCTGACTTACCGGACCAATTCACCTATAACAAGGCAAAATCTAACCAACTTGAATATTGGTGGACGGTTATTTTCGATACTGACAGTAATTCTAAAACAAGCGTAGGGGATTTGGCACTATACCTAGCGTATGGCAGTCGTACGGAAGCTCAGGAAGCAAAAGGAGCTCTGCTTGATTTTGCCAAACCTTCGTTTCGTGTATTTACAAGCGTGACTGATTCGGGGACTTCGGATACTTCTTTTTTGGATGATAAGATAAATACTACTATTTCTGAAAGTACAATTATTTTTTCTGTGGAGAAATCTTCTCACGTAAATTTGAACAAAATTACTTCTTCCACTAAGGTTCGCTTTGAAGCTTACTATATTGATGCTAGCAATAATGGTTTCTCCGACTTCTATCCCAATACCGGGGGGCAGATGAGGTATGACACGTCCGAGGGTCAGTGGCCGACATACGGCGGCGACCTGGGCAACAGCAAGTACTCACCGCTGGACCAGATCAACCGCGACAACGTGAAGGACCTGGCGGTTGCGTGGGTGTGGGACTCGCCCGACCACGCGCTGAAGCCGCGTCTGAAGGGGCCGACCGATCGATTCAAGGGCACGCCGCTGATGATCGACGGCGTGCTGTATGTGCGCACATCGCTGAACATTGCGGTAGCGATCGACGCCGAGACGGGACGCACCCTCTGGGTTTTCGATCCGGAGAGCTACCTGTTCGGGCGCCCGGGCAATTTCGGGTACACGACGCGGGGCCTGGCGTACTGGCGGGACGACGAGGACCAGCGTCTGTTTTTGGCGACGGGGGACTCGAAGCTGTTCGCGCTCAATCCACGCAATGGGACACCGATCAATTCCTTTGGCAACGGCGGCTTCGTGGACCTGAAGAAGGGCCTGCACAGGAGCGTTGAGGGGCAGGACCGGATCATGAATTACTCGGCGCCGCCGGTCGTCTGCCGCGACGTCGTGATCATCGGTTCGATCGTGACGGACGGGCTGGGGTTTTTCCGGGGTAAGAAGGCGCCTGTGGATATGCCGCCGGGAGACGTGCGGGCCTACGACGTGCGCACCGGCGAGATGCGCTGGCGGTTCAACACGATCCCGCAGGCCGGCGAGTTCGGTGTCGAAACCTGGGAGGACGAATCGTGGAAATGGGTCGGCGCCTGCAACGTCTGGTCGATCATCAGCACCGATGAGGAGCTCGGGTACGCATACCTGCCGGTGAGCGCGCCATCGAGCAACTTCTACGGGGGCTTTCGACCGGGGGACAACTTGTACGGCCAGAGCCTGGTGTGTGTCGACGTAACGACGGGCGAGCGGGTGTGGCACTTCCAGACGATCCACCACGCGGCGTGGGACCTAGACCTGCCGGCGGCACCGAACCTGGTCGACATCACCGTCGATGGCCGGGCGATCAAGGCGGTGGCTCAGGTCAGCAAGACGGGCTTCACCTACGTCTTCGACCGGGTCACGGGCGAGCCGGTGTGGCCGATCGAGGAGCGGCCAGTACCGACCGACGGCGTACCCGGCGAGATACTCTCACCGACCCAGCCCTACCCGACCCGCCCGCCTCCCTTCGATCGCCAGGGCTTGAGCGAGGATGACCTGATCGACTTCACGCCCCAGATGAGAGAGCGGGCCAAACAGTTCGTCAGTCAGTTCCGCCTCGGGCCGATGTTCACGCCGATGTCAACACAAGGGACGATCATGCTGCCGGGCATCAACGGTGGGGGCGACTGGATGGGCGGCGCCTTCGATCCCGAGACCGGGATTCTGTACGTGAGCTCCAAGACTCTTCCGACACTGATCAAGCTCGTCGAGCAAAGCCCTGACAGCCCCTGGCCCATCCGGTACCGCGAGGAATTCTCGTTTGCCTTTGTCGGGAACCTGCCGATCGTCAAGCCGCCGTGGGGGCGGTTTACCGCGATCGATCTGAACAAGGGCGAGATCGTCTGGCAGCGGGCGAACAGCGACGGCCCGCGTCACCAGCCCCGCCTCAAACCGCTGAATTTGCCGCCGCTGGGCACTTGGGCGAAGTCCAACCTGATGGTCACCAAGACGCTGCTATTCGCGGCGGTGAGCGGGCATGGCGTGTACGAGCCGGACGGGAAGCCGTCGCCGGCGAAGCTCTGCGCCTACGACAAGGCGACGGGTGACGCTGTGTGGAAGCATCCGATCAGGCCGGGGGTGTACAACGGCGGCGGCGCGCCAATGACCTATCAATGGAAAGGGCGACAGTACATCGTGATCCCGACCGGCGGCGGCCGGGATCAGGCGCACCTGGTGGCGTTTGCCCTGAAGCGTGAGGGCGATACTCAGGTCAAGGTCGCGCCCGCGCTGCCGCCAAGGCTGATCCCCACGGAGGTGCGTGGCAAGGTGGGCGAGTCGGAGGCGAAGGGCCTTGCGGTATTTCAGGCCAAGTGCCTCGGCTGCCACACCATGGGGCACGGCCCGCTGAAAGGCCCCGATCTGCTGGGCGCGCATGAGCGCCCGCGACCGATGCTGGTGCGCTCGATGCTGCTGATGAGGCTGAGCCACGGGGTGGAGGTCAGCGCCGAGGAGATCCAGCAAGTGGTGGACTTTCTGAAGCGCGAGGACGCGCCGGCGCTGTTGTATACGAAGTGAGGGTGAACAAAGAAGCTGAAGATTGTGGTCATCGTCGTGGTCGCTGTATTTGCTACCAGCTTGATCTGCCCGGCCTTGGACTGAGACAACGAACATCAGTGGCCGCCACACACACAACCCGGACGCGGTCGGTCCGATAATTGAAGATTTTAACGTTCGTTTTCTTCCGCAGATTTCAATGTTGAAGGAAAAAGAGCTTAATTTTTTTGTAAAAGAGAAGAATTGGGGAAAGGGACTCGATTGGTACAAGTCCAATTTTAATGCGGAAAAGCCTTTTAGAGGAGAAGCGTCTCCTAACTACACAGCTTTTCCTTTTTTTGAAGGCGTGCCTAAACAGATGCAATTGGAGGATTAACGGAGAGCGTGCAGCATGGGAAAACCGGTTTGATTGTCCCCGCCCGCGGATGAATGAGCGTTAACAGCGGCTCTCATAGAAATCTTATCAAACCGCCAAATGGCCGAACAAATGAGAAGAACAGGGCGAAAAATTACAATAAGTAAATTCGGTGCAACCGCCTTCATTGAGAAAATGCTTGGGGTTGTATCATAAAATCTTAAAAAACAGCGACAAAATGCAAGGAATTAAACACTGGCACAAAAAAGCTCAAAATCAAAACCCGAATTATCAGTCGTCATTGTAACGCCTTATAAATATCAGCTTTATCCGCTCAACGATTCGGCATCTGCGAAAACAGACGGCTACCACAGATGGGAATTGTGATTGTTACATCGAGTAAAGAAGTTCCTGGACTCACTCAACAGGAGCTTGAGGATTTTTTTGCAATTTCAGGTAGTAGAGGCTGGTAAGCTTAGAACCCGCAGCAAAGGAGCTTTCCTTGGCATCCGTAGGGCAAAGGCTCCCCGTTGGTTACGCTTTTAGAAAATCATTGCTACGCGGAACCTGAATGGGCAGAGGCTTTGATTGAAGCCCATAAGCAACTCCTGGGCGGCTGTCCGGTCGTGGCCAATGCGAATCCCCAAACTATAAACAGCAACGTGAACACAATTTTTGAATGGCCGCCTGTTTGCTTCGATACGCATTAAGAAAATGCCGACGGGTTCCAGAATAATTTATATATTTGGCGGTCCTTTGATTCCGTAATACGGCTTTGCTATATTTTTAGAAACGTATCTCAACCCGGCAGGTCCAAAGGACAATTTATGAAAGTTTTGCCTGTCATAATTTTGGGCCTGCTCATGGATGGGTTGGGCCAGTTTACCGGATATGTTTTCGGTGAGGGCGACACAAGCAAAGGCTTTCTCTGTTACGAATTTCATCGTAATCAACATTTGACAAAGAAGGAAAAGGATATCGCAACTTGACCCCGCCGTTCCTTGAGCAACATGTTCTCAGTTTGTGATGGAAGAACTGAGAGCGTATTATGAACAAAATGCTTTAAGTTTAGTAAAAAATGTTCCGAATATCATAGAAACCAGAGTTATGACCAACCAGGCCAGAAAAACAAATGCTCAACATAAAATGCGACTTTCATCTCCATACCCGCGACGATCGGAAAGATTCGATTGGACATTCAGAAATAGAATTGATAGACCATGCAGCCGCTCGAGGTTTTGGTGCGCTTGCAATTACAAATCACGACACTTATACGTTTAACAACGAGTTACAACGTTACGCCCAGGATAAAGGTGTGCTGCTAATCCCCGGCATTGAAAAGAATGTCGAAAAAAAGCATGTGCTTATTTTAAATGCGACACCTGCAGCCGAGAAAATAAACACTTTTGAGGATTTGAGAAAGGCAAAAGATGATGGTCTTTTTCTAATCGCACCCCATCCGTTTTTTAGATACCCTTGTTCTTTGGGAAAGAAACTTTATGAGCATATTGAATTATTTGATGCACTTGAGTTCTGCTTTTTTTATTCAACATTGCTTAACTTCAACCGTAAAATGTTAAAGCTTTCAGAGCAAAAAGGTCTGCCCGTTGTCGGCAACTCCGATTGCCACTTGCTAAAATATATGGGCATCTGTCACTCGATCATCCATGCTGAGGCGCAGTCTATGGAGGCAATTTTTTCAGCCATTCGCAATAACAGTGTCCGGGTGCTGAGCGAACCCATTTTTATGCCGAAGTTACCCTGGATTTTCTTAGATATGAAATTGGCCGCTTTGAGAGAGGCTTTCGGCTCTAAAGAACGAACGCCCATTGTTGTATCCGCAGCAGAAGTTGGAGAGTCTCGAATTCACATTGTCGAAGAATTTCCTGAATAAATCTCCTTTGTCCCTCTCGTTCCAATGGTTCTCCGTTGGAACGTTCCTAATTACCTCAAAACCCTTGCTTCTCAAAAATTTAGTTTTATCTTTTTTCTAACCTGAATAATTCAAAATGTAAAAATTGTCATTCCCGCGAAGGCGGGAATTCATTAATAATCGAGTTAATTTAAGACGTACCGTTTATTATCGCGGCAGGGATTTCAAATCCCGATCGGGGCGAACATTTATCAATTGAAGACTGGGGGGATCTATATTAAAATGAATGAAAGACTCTCGAAATTTCATAACTCGACCAAAACTCAGCTTTATTTGTACCCACTCCTTGCCGGAATCTGCCTCTTTCTCAGTTTCGAGCGTTACAGACTCTTCCCTGTTTTATTTTTATTGCCGTTTTTTCTCAGCGGCATGCGCCAGCTTCCATTAAAAAAGAAAATGCTTGCTTACTGGCTTATGGCAATCGTTGCCAATGCTTGTGGTTTCCACTGGATACACATCGTGGCGCAGGATTACGGCGGGCTGCCTCCTGTTTTTGCCTGGAGCGTTCTTTTACTTTTTAGTTTACTTAATAATTTAAACTTTCCCCTTTGGGCTTATCTTGAACGCTATTTTGGCGAGAAAGCAAGCCCGTTTATTACCGCGGCGCTTTTTTGTGTCGCCGAGCAAGTCAACCCACAGGTTTTTCCATGGTATCTCGGCACAACTTTGGATTCTGTGCTTGTGCTGTACCAGACCGCTGATTTGTTCGGCGTCATCGGTTTAAGTTTTGTCGCCATGGCGGTCATTCATATCCCCTGGTGGGTTTGGCAGCATCGAAGCTATTTGGGGTCGAATATGAAGATGCCGTTTATCCGGCAATTCGCTTTTTTGTTTTTTGTGGTGAGCTATGGCATCGTCGCCTTAAACAAGTATGATAATAATCCGGCGCCGGACAAGAAATCTGTGGGTGTCTCCCTGATCCAGTCAAATACGACCATGGAAAAATTTTACGGTGACAGATTGAGCACTGAGGAAAGACTGCAGGAATTCCAGGATATTGTCGCGCTGTCGAAAGCGGCGATTCAAACCCATCCGGGAAAAACGGATTTGGTCGTCTGGCCGGAAGGTTCCGTGCATTTTCCAATTTTAAACTCCCCGACCATTTTTACTGAAATTTCTAACCTGGCCCGCGAACACCAGGTGTATGTAACGGCCGGCTCCGGCGAGATTGGCACTGACAGGCACCCCAGCGGCAGGCGAACTTATTATAATACTCAGTTTGTCCTCAATCCCGAAGGCGAAATAATGGGGAAATACCGTAAAATTGTTCTTCTCGCTTTTGGTGAATATATTCCCTTTTTAGAGACATTTCCAGTTTTAGAAAAATGGCTGCCACCAAGCATTTCGCATTTTACCCGCGGAACGGAGAAACCGATTTTTGCAATCAATGAAAATCTAAACTGGCTACCTCTGATCTGTTATGAGGACATTATCAGCGGTTTCATCGACGGCTTTGATTACCGCAAGGCGGACTTCATTGTCAATATTACAAATGACGGCTGGTTTGGCAAATCAGACGCCTCGCATCAGCACAAGCAAATGGCCCGCCCGCGAACGGTGGAATACCGCAAACCGCTTGTGCGTGCCCTGAACACCGGCACCTCCCAGATCATCGATGCCGCTGGCCGCATCATTTCGCGGGAAACGGATCAATACACCCGTGAGTACATCAATTTGACTTTGAATGTGCCGGAGAGGCCGCCGGTTACCCTTTACTCAATTATCGGCAACTGGCCGGTTTATTTTCTGATTGGGGTGGTTGTAGTTTTGTGGGGAAGGAGGAAATTTTTCATGAAATGAGTAGATGCGAAATAAATACGAAGGAGATTTAATTGGCAAAACCCCTCGGCTGCATACGAAGCAGCAGAACGCGCCAGAGTTCTTGGCCAACCGACTCGAAGTGTGTCCACTACTGCTACACACAACGCGAGAACATTACTATCCACATTGCGATAATAGTTAAAGCTCACACTACTTACTCAGCACGTACTTCCTTGCGTACCAGGTCAATGTCACCCCCCGCATAATCATAAACAAGGTCAAAGCCAGCCACAAGCTGTGATTACCCAGAGAATCGCGCAACAGTAAATAAGCCGGCAGGAAAATCGCAAACGTGCA
>SMVB01029506.1_pt1 | contig 23362 bp, 17 predicted proteins | sample 2456461 | NCBI WGS metagenome assembly SMVB01 (sample SAMN11095934, study PRJNA526329) | marine sediment metagenome | biome: Marine sediment; feature: Surficial sediment; material: Deep marine sediment; isolation source: Hadal surficial sediment | place: Pacific Ocean | collected 2014-05 | depth...
TACGGTAGGTATCCACCTCGACCAGCACGTCGTCCATCATGTTGACCGAGTAGAGCTTCGAGCCGTCGCGGCTCATGCGGGCGCCGTGCGGCATCACGCCGACGGCGACCTCGCCGACCTCGGTCATGCTGTCGGTGTCGACGACCGAGATCGAGCTCGGTTCCGGCAGGCCGTGGAGGTTGAAGTTGGCGACGTAGAGCAAGCCGATGCTCGGCGACACCGCCAGCGTCGCGGGAAACATGCCGACCGCGACCTCGCCGAGCCAGGCGTCGTTCGCGGTGGCGTACTTGACGACGCTACCGTGCGGACCGGGTTGGACGTGTGCCAGCGACACGTACCAGTACTCGCCGTCGGGCGAGATGCCGAGCCCGTGCGGCCCTTCGATCTCGGTCGGCCAGGAGCCGACCTCGATGCTCTTGACGAGGCGCAGGCCGCCGGGGCCGAAGGCGATCTTCTCGACGATGTCGTCCGATTCCGCCGCGACATAGAACGTATACGTGCTGCGCGCCTGCGGGATCGCCGGCGCCGCAGCGATCAGCGTGGCGGCAAGGGCGACGAGCGCGACGGTGCCGACGATCGGCGCCTTTCTCATTGCGATTCCTCGTCGTCCTTGATGCGCACCGCCCACAGGCCCGAGTTGTGGTCGGCGAAGAAGATGTTGCCCTTGAAGGGCTGCGGACCCCAGGCGAACGGCGAGTTCTTCACGAACCCCATCGGGTCGTAGGCGAGGAAGTAGCCGATCTCGCGGCCCTGGCGGTACAGGTCGCCGAGCAGCTCGCCGGAGACGTCGACGACACGGAGGCCGCCCTGGTAGTAGGCGATGTACATGATGTCGTCTTCCACCCACAGGTTGTGGGTGCCGACCTCGGGCACTTCGTAGCGCGCTACCTCGTTGGGCTCGCCCCACTCGTCCCACTCGATGACGTGGATCCAGCCGTTCATGCGCTCGGCCTCGCCCTCATAGCCGGGGGTGTTGCCGCGGCGCCCGGACTCGTCGCCGGCGAACATGTAGAACTTGCCGGTCGACTCGCTCCAGTATGGATACGCGGCGTGGTTCCAGCCGCTCGGGTAGGCGTAGCTGCCGAGAAACACGGGGTTGTTGGGCGAGCCGCCCTGACCCCCGCCGCCGACGTCGACGGCGACCACGCCGTCCGACCAGTTCGACGAGAAGGCGATGCCGTTCTGCACCCACACGTCGTGGATCGAGGTGCCGCGGCTGTCGTGCGCGTAGCGGCCGACCCGGTACGGATTGGTCGGGTCTTCGATGTTGATGACGTCGTAGCGTTGCCCGGCGCTCAGCGCGTAGATGTGATCGTCGGCGATGAAGAGGTTGTGGACGCCGCCGGTGAGCTCGTCGTCGTAGGTTGCCAGGATGCGCGCGCCGCCCGTTTGCAGGTCGGAGACGTCGAGGATCACCAGGCCGTTGCGCCGGTTGCTGGCGCCCTCGCGGCTGATCACCGCGATGCGACCGTCCTCCGAGACCTTGACGTCGTTGACGGTGCGGGCGTCGACGTGGATGGTGTCGATGATCACCATGTTGCTCGGGTCGGTGACGTCCCAGATGTAGGCGTGGCCCTCGGCGCCCCAGGTGCCGGTGATGGCGTAGTCCCTGCCGTCGACGCCCTCCCACACCCATAGGTCCGAGGTGTGGCGGTCGCGCACCGCGCCGTGACCGACGAGCTCGATCTCGCGCGCCACGTTGCGGGGCTCGATCTCCAGCGTCGTCATGCTGACCTGATCGCCGGCGTTGGCGACGATGACGTACTCGCCGGCGACGTCGGCGACGAAGCGGCCGTCCTCGGTGATCAGGCCCGACGGGGCCTGGCCGAGGTTGTGGTCGACGGTGCGGGCCTGGAACGAGTACTGGATCGGGATCCCTTCGACTTCGTTACCGTCGGCGTCGAGCGCCCGAGCGTTCATGTGGATGACGTCACCGGTGCGCGCCTTGATCACCTGCGGGCTCATCTCGATGCGTACCGTGGGGTTCTCTTCGACCCGGATCAGCAGGCCGATCCAGGCCGTCTCGGCGGTCGCCGTGATCGTCGCTTCGCCGGCGGCGAGCAAGCTGATGCGGCCCAGCGCCGTGACCTCGGCAACCGCCGTGTTGCTGCTCTCGAACGTGATCGTGACGTCGCTGCGATCGGCGCCCGAACGATCGGTCACCACGACCTCGGGGCGGAAGTTGGTCCCAGTGTAGAAGTGCGACGGGGTGCCGACGAGCTCGATCGCGGTGATCGGCGGGTTCGGGACCACGACCGAGATCATGGTCTGCACGCGCGCCGGGGCGCGGCGGCCGGTGTCGGTCGGATCCATCGGTACGCGCGCCGTGATCCGAAACTCGCCGGGTTTGTAGGCTTCGACCGCGCCGGCCGGGGTGACGCCGAGGGCCCGTCGCGAAGTGGAGAAGAAGAGCACCGTGATGTCCTCGAGCACGTTGCCGTCGGCGTCCTTGACGACCGCGGAGATCTCGGCGGTGTCGCCGACCTCGAGCGTCAACTCACCCGGCGTGATGACGATTTCCGCGGGCTCCTGACCCTGCTGTTGGGCGATCGCCGGAACGACCAACAGGGAAACGAGAAGGAGAATTGCGGACGTGCGAAATGCTCTCATGGAAGCCACCTCGAGTGACGAAGAAAACGAACACACTGGCTGTACAGATGGGGAATCCCAAGCTTGCCATCGGAGCGCTGGATCATCAACAGGAGCGCGTAGAGCTCGACGACGCTATCTTCAGGATGCGGTGAGAAGTCCGGCCTAGGAAAAGGAGTCGGACTGCGGCCCCGGGCTGATCTCGATGACGCCGTCGCGTGTGATCGACACCCACTGGCCCGACTCGAGCTTACCGAAATCGGCTTCGTCGATCATCACCACTGGGAAGTTGGTGCCGTAGAGCTCGTCGGCGACGATCGAGGCGAGGGCGAGAAACGACGCCACGCCGGTGGTGATAATGGCGGCCGGTGCCTTGCCCTGCCGCACAGACTCGAGCAGCACGGCGGTGGTGGTGCTCGATCCCTTGGTGTGGGGAATGGCGATGATCCGATTGGCCCCGATGTGTCCGCACAGCGGGTGGCGACGATCGATGATCTCGCCTGTGTTCTGGTCGTAGCCACCCCAGAAGCTCAGTGGCTGGTCGCTCCACAGCGCCAGGCCTGCGGCTTCGCCTTCGACCAGCGGCTTTCCCTGGATGACGTTGTCCACGCTCAGTCCTCCCAGAGCGTGTGGTCGGTCTTCACCCTGCCGGCGACGGCCGAGCGGACACAGTCGGCCATACTCCCGAACGCCACCTCGACGTCGAGGAGCCCGGGAGAGTAGTAGGCGTACTTCGCCGAGTTCGTCATCAGGCGCCGGGTCTCGGGGAACAACATCGGTGTGGTCAGGATGCAGGTATCGACGGTCACCTTGGCGCCGAAGGCTTCGAGCGCGTCGAGGAGCCCAGCGTCGCGCGCCAGCTTCACCATGGTCCGGCTCGACGTCACCAGGAAGGTGATGTCGGCATGGCGCTGCTTGCCCTCGAACATGGGGGCGAGCTTGCGGAACTCGGCGAGCGAGAAGTGCGGGCTGCCGAGCACCACCAGGTCGAGCGCCTCGCCCTCGGAGTTGTCGAGCTCGGCGCGGGCGCGGCGCAGGGCCGCGAGGTCGATCCGGTGCGTTGCGACGGGCTCACGACCCTGGAACGCTTCGTCGCGGGTCGGCGCCTCGGGTGTTTGACCGACGAGGTGAAACAGGCTGACGGCGCCGGAGCTGGCGCCGCCGGCGCAGATGGCCTTGAGCTGGTCTTCGGTCAGCTCGACGGTGAGCCCGTCGACGACCGGCACGCGATCGTCGGCGATGGTGCCGAGCAGGTGGCCGAGCACCGCCGGGAAGGAATCGTCGCGTTGCAGATCCTCGGGGATGTCGATGAGCTCGAGCAGCACCTCGCCGGCGCGGTTCTCGGCCAGGTGCAGGCCGACGGCCGGCGCCCGGCCGGTGATCGCGGCACAGACGTCGAGGAGGTCCGGATACTGGATCGTGCGCGCCCCGAGCACCGAGTTGGCGAAGGCGACGGCGTTCGACTCGCCCCAGGCGATCTGCTCACCGAACGACGGCTTTTCGGCCACCTGGTAGGGAGCGCAGGTCCATGTCGGCTCGGTACCCATGCTCTGGTAGGCGACCATCTGGCGCTGCGCCTTCTCGGCCCACTCCGGAGGGACGGCCCACTCCTGCCAGCCGTGTTCGTCGACGCCGCTGACGTTGAGTGTCGTCGGCACCACCACCTTGGCGCCCATGTGGACGAGCCTCTCGGCGAACTCGAGCGTCGCGTCGCCCTGGAAGAGCGTGCTGTCGATGTGGGCGCGGGTGATGTCGATCATCTCCTCCGCGTCCTGGATCTCGCCGATGCGCACGAGGATCGACATGGCGAATTTCGATGCTTCGCTGAGGTCCCCGGCGAGGCAGGCGCGATCGAATTCGGAGAGGTTCATAGGCTGCGATGCGACGCGGGGATCGGCAACTCGGGGAAGTCCGTGGGCGGCTGGACCCTGCTAGGATCCAAGCGGGGCACACTCAAGATACACGATCCTTGGAGCGAGGCGATGGGGAAAGGCGCACATTGGCGGCGGCTGCTGAGGGCTGGCCCGAAGCAACTGTTCGTGGCCACCGGCGCGGTGTTGGCAGCCGCGATGGTTCTGGTGCTGGCGCAGCCGGTTGGCGGCAACACGAAAACGGTCGGCGATCCGGCGAGCGATCGAGCCGAGATGTCGGCCGCGGTGCAGGTGACCGGCTCGATATCGGGAGCGGTTCGTTTCGTCGGCAGCCCACCGGATCAGGCGATCCTCCAGATGGCTGCCGATCCGTTTTGTGTCACCGCCCATCAGGGTGAGATCGTTACCGCCGACAACCTGGTGGTCAACGACAACGGCACCCTGCGGTGGGTCTTCGTATACGTTCGTGACCCGGGCGCCGCGGCCCGGCCGGCTTCACCGCCGCCGCCCGTCGAGCTCAATCAGGTTGCCTGCGTCTACCAACCGCGGGTCTTGGGCATGCAGGCCGGCGCCACGCTCAAGATCACCAACTCGGACAGCACGCTGCACAACGTCAACGTTCGGGCGGCCAACAACCCGTCCTTCAACATCGCTCAGCCGATCCCGGGTATGTCGATCGAACGGTCCTTTGGAAACGCGGAGGTCATGATCCCGGTCAAGTGCGACGTCCATGGCTGGATGCAGGCCTACGTCGGGGTCTTGCCCCACCCCTACTTCGCGGTTACCGGCGCCGATGGAGCCTTTGACATCAGCGGTCTTGCCGCCGGTGATTATGTCGTCGAGGCCTGGCACGAGACGCTGGGGACCCGGAGTTTGAACCTAACGGTGGTGGCCGGGGCGGCGGCGAGCGCCGACTTCAGCTTTGGGGACGAGAGGTGAGGCGTCGAGGCTCGACCGGGATGGGCGTGATCGGAGCGGGCGTGACTGAGCGGGGCGCTCCGGACCGCTGCCTCGGACAACGAATCGCGATTCTCACCGCCGTGGGCGTGGGGAGCACCTTCCTGTTCGCCGCGGCGGCACCGTCTTCGGCCTGGTACTCGAGCCGGCAAACGCTCGACCTCAGCACCCCGAAGGGGCTCTACGACGCCGGTTGCCGATACTGCCACGCCGACGACGGGCGCGGTGTCGACCTCAACACGGTGGGATTCGACGTGCCGCTGCCGGATTTCGCCGACTGTAGCTTCGCCACCCGTGAGCCCGACGCCGATTGGTTCATCGTCACCCATGAGGGCGGGCCGATCCGCGGCTTCGCCGACAACATGCCGGCCTACGGCGAGGCCTTCACCGACGAGCAGATCGAGCAGGTCGTCGGCTACCTGAGGGTCTTCTGCACCGATGCGCGCTGGCCGCGCGGCGAGCTGAACTTTCCCCGCCCGATCGTCACCGAGAAGGCCTACCCCGAAGATGAGTTCGTTTTCACGATGGGCGCCAACGCCGACGGTCTCGGCGGGATCGCCGGGCAGTTTCTGTACGAGAAGCGGGTCGGCGCCGCGGGGCAGATCGAAGTCAAGGTCCCCGTCGGCATGCAGCGGATCGAGGTCGATGGGCCGTGGCTGGGCGGCATCGGAGACATCGAGCTGGGCTACAAGCACGTCCTTGCGCACAGTCTCGACCGCGGCATGATCTTCAGCGGCAACCTGGCGGCGACGCTGCCGAGCGGCAGCCAGGACAAGGAGCTCGGCAAGGGAACGTTCGTCTTCGAGCCCTTTGTCTCCGCCGGTTTCGCCCTCCCGGGCGACAGCTTCGTCCACGTGCAGACGGGCGTGGAGCTGCCGGCCGACACGGAAAAGGCCCACAACGAGTTCTTCTGGCGCGGCGTTTTCGGCACCACGTTCACCGCCGGCCGCTGGGGCCGCGCCGTCTCGCCGATGGTCGAGGTGCTCGGCGTTACCGAATTCAAGGACGAGGAAACGGTCAACGAGCTCGATCTGTTGCCGCAGGTGCAGATCACCCTCAACACCCGGCAGCACATCATGGCGAGCTTCGGCGTTCGCTTCCCGGTCAACCGCACCGCGGGCCGACCGACCCAGGTCATCTTCTACCTGTTGTGGGAGTGGTTTGACGGCGGTCTGTTCGACGGCTGGTAGGCCCTCTTCATGAGCTCCCTACCGCACGGCGATGAGACGGCTCCACCGCACAGCCATGAGACGCTGCACCGCACAACTCGCTTTGGCGGCCGCCGTCGCGAGCTTGATGTGCGCCGGCATGTCGCATGCGGTCGGTCTCACCCAACAGCCGGCCGGTCATTTTCCCCGTGGATCCGGCACCGCCTCCGGGCCGGTCGCCTCCTCTGAGCTGCGCACCGCCTTCGGGCCGGTCGCCTCCTCCGAGCCGGGCACCGCGTCGATCGTCGGAACGGTTCGCTACGAAGGTGAGGCGCCGGAGCCGGTCGTTTTCTCGATGATCCAGGATGCCTCCTGCATTGAGGCGCACGGCGCCGAGACCATCGTTTCGAACCGCCTGGTGGTCAACGACGACGCCACGCTGCGTTGGGCCTTCGTTTACATCCGCGAAGCCCTGACCGGCAGCCTGCCGGTTGGAGAGCCCGCGCCGGTGACGCTTGACAAGGTCGGCTGCGTGTACCGGCCGCACGTTCTGGGTATGCAGGCGGGAGCCCGGCTGCGCATCGTGAACTCCGACGCGACGCTCCACACCGTGCAGCTTGTCGCCGCCAACAACCCGTCGTTCAATATCGCCCTGCCCCGGCCTGGGATGGACATCGTGCGCGTTCTCGCCAACGCCGAAGTCATGATCCCGGTGCGCTGCAACGTCCACCCGTGGACCCAGGCCTACATCGGTGTCGTGCCGCACGCGTTTTTCGCGGTCAGCGGCGAGGACGGGCGCTTCGTCATCGACGGGATTCCGGCCGGCGAGTACGTTCTCGAGGCCTGGCACGAGCTGTTGGGCAGGCAGACGCTCCGCGTCGTAATTGCGGCCGGCGAGGAGTCCGACGTGCGGTTCACCTTCGCGAGCGCACGCTGACTGGCCCCCTTTCTCAGCGGCCCGATGGTGACGCCCGCCCCGCCCCTCACCTCGATCACTGATCGCCCTTGAGCACCGGCAGCAGGGGCACTCGTAAGGCGCCGGCCACCGCCAGGACGCTCGACGCGATGCCGGCGGTGAGGACGGCGACGAGAATCAATCCCAGGGAGGCCCAGGGGAGCTCGAAGCCGCCGCCGATGAATCGCGGTGCTACGGCGATGAGCGCGGCGGTGCTCCCGATCGCCGTGCCCACTACCAGTAGGAAAGCGTTCTCGGCCAGAACCATGCGACTCAGCGCGTTGCGCCGAAACCCGAAGGCGCGCAGCGTCGCCAGCTCGGCGCGGCGCTCGATGACGTTGCGTACCGAGACCACGGCGAGCCCGACCGTACCGAGCAACAGGCCCAGACCGCCGAGGAGCTGGAAGGTCGCCAGGTAGGTGTTCTGCACCACGAGAAAGTCGGCGAGGATCTGGTCGGTGCGCTCGGCGTCGAAGCCGTAGGGGCCGAGCGTGCGTTCGAGCGCCGCGGCGACGGCATCTGTGTCGGAGCCGGCGGCATCGACGAGAAACGCTGAGTAACCGCTTTGGCTGGGAAAGTGAGCCAGCAGGTTTTCCTCGGAGAGCAGCAACTCGCTGCGGAAGACGCTCTCGGCGAACGTACCGACGATGCGTAGGTGCAGGGGCTCGCCGTACTCGTCTTGGACGATGAGCTCGTCGCCGAGGCCGAGATGGAGGATCCACTGCACCGAGTTAGCGTCGCCGAGCACGGGAACGACGCCGGGGCCGAAGTCCTGATACAGCAGCGTCCACGGGTTGCCGGCGTCGTAGCCGCCGGCCGCGGCCGGGTCTGCCGGCGGCAGCATCGTCGCGAAGCTGAACCCGCCACGCGCCACCAGCGCCGGGCTGGCGCCGAGCAGGCGGGGGTTCTGTGGCTGGTAGAGGTTCAGGCAACTGGCGTCGTCGCCGGGGAGGGCGCGCAGGGCGAGGATCTCAGCGTTGCTCAGGAGGGTCTCATCGTCGCCGGAGAAGCCGAGGTCGAAGCGGGCGGCGGCGGAGTTCAGATCCTCGTGTAGTGGGATCTCGGAGTGCGCGAAGAGAGCGAACCCGCCGGTGCCGGAGCTCATCGTCTGGGTCTCCCGGGTCGGGTCGCGGTGGTTGGCGGCAACGGTGACGATGACGAAGGAGGCGAACGCGACCAGCGCCACGCTCAGGATGCTGCGGCCCGGGCTCCAGGCGCTGTTGCGCGCCGCCATGCCGAGCAAAGCCGCGGATCCGGGTGTGCCGAGGCGGCCGTGCGAGCCGTGGCACCACTCGGCGAACGCGGCGAGGCCGGCCACCAGGAGCGGAAAACCGATCGTTCCGAACACCATCGGATCCATCGTCGTGCCGCTGGCCACGGCGAACACCAGCATGACGGTTGCGAGCCCGGCGCCGCCGGCGGCGAGGCCGCGTCGCAGCCGGCGACGGGAGACCGAAGAGTCGGCGAGGCGGAAGACCGAGCCTTTCAGAAGCGCGGTCGTCGCCACCTTGCCCAGCCGGCGCACCGTCCACCAGATCGATGCGATCACGACGATCATCGAGATCAACCATCCCGCCGCCAAGCTCAACGGCACGACGTGGAGCGTCAACATCGACGTGCCCACCGCCGGTAGCCACAGCGTGCGCAGCCCGAGCATCATGAGCGCGGCGTAGCCGACGCCGGCGAAGAGGCCGACGAGCGCGCCGATGGCCGCCACGATGCCGCCCTCGGTTAGCAACCGGCGGCGAACGCGCTTGACCGTGTACCCCACCGCCAACAACAGGCCGATCTCCCCGGCGCGGGCTTCGACGCCGAGGCTGAACAACAGCCCGACGAGCAGCGCCGCCGAAGCGATGAGGAAAAAACTGAAGCCGATGAACAAACCGCTGAAATCGGTCGCCCCGCTGGCGGCCCGCAGGCCGTCGGCGCGAATCTCGAGAAAGCGCATGCCGAACTGCGAGAAGTTCAGTCGATCGAGGAGCGCCGCCTCGAAGGTCGCGTTGAACTCATCTACCGGCACCGCCCCTGGTGGCCGCAACCGTATCGAGGTCACGTTGCCATAGCGCGTGCCCCACAGCTCGGCGGCGAATTCCTCACTGACGAACGCCTTCGGAGTGGCGCCGTACTCGTCCCAGTAGTCCTCGTCGGCGGTGCGCACGCGGCGTAAATCGACGGGGAACGGTGGGTCCCAATCGGAGATGTTGTCGGTGTTCTCGATGCCCGGATAGTCGGGGGTCAGGCGGCGGTCGTTGCCCAGCCCCACCATCGCCACGACCCCGGCGACGACGAAGTCCGTGGATTCGATCTCGAGCTCTTCGTAGGGGCCGACGACGTAGTACTCCATGCGCAGCGAGTCGCCGACGACGGCCCCGAGATCGGCCGCCGTCCACTCGTTGAGCAGGATCTCGTTGCCGGCCGGAAGGGGTGCGGGATCCCCGGAGGTGAGAACGAGCGACGAGAGATCGGCAGGGGAGCCCGCCAGCGCGGCGACGGTCGAGTAGGGGACCTCTCCATTGCCGGCCTGCAACGAGGTCGCCAGGTAGCTGGTGACTCGCAGCACCGAGGCTCCGGTTGCCCGCGCCGCGGCCTCGATCGCCGCGACCGTAGGCGGCCGCAGGACGTATTCGCTGCTCTCGATCAGCAGGGCGCCGTCGTGGTCGTCGATCCAGAGGCCGAGATCGTCGAAGCCAATCACGTCGCGCAGCATGTCCGTGGCGGTCCAGGCCCCCTCGCGGGGCTCGGCCGGCGGGATCGTTTCCACCCGGCCGCCCCCTCTTGGTACTCTGCGCGCCGCGGCGCGGGCCACGAACACCGCATTGACGTTGCCGTTCTGGTCGAGCGCCCGCTGTAGATCCTCGAGCGCGACATATGCATTGGACGGAAACGCCTGGTGGGGGGCGAGGCCGAAGCGCCCGATTCCGGCGTCGGGGATGACCGCGACGATCGTCGTGCGAACGCTGCCGAACGCCTCGGTGTTTTCCTTGTTGCCGAGCAGCGTGTCGTCGGGAATGTTGTCGCGGGTGCGGAAGTTCAGCAGGAGCGCGTCACCGACCCGGGCCCCGAGCTGGCGCCGCAACGTCTCGTTGATGACGGCCGACGGGAAGATCTGCCCGGGCGCACGGGAAAAATCGAGAGGCTCGCGACCGGCCGCTCCGGCGGCTGCTTCTCCGGCCGACGCTGCGAGGTCTTCCGCGGCTTGTTGACCTGTTGGCTCGACGTCGGGAAACATGGCGATGAAGCGGGCGTCGATGCCGAGCACATTCACCTGAGAGGCGCGCGTTCCGGTCTCGGCGCGCACGGCGCTGCCCGGCAGCAAGATCGCCGGTGCGGTGCCGCCGTAGCGAGCGCCGAACCCGTCCGCCGCGGTCAGCCGGTCGGCGAGGCTCTGCGGAAAGAACCGCTCCGCCACCAGCGCCAGCTCGATGTCGCCCAGGCGGTCGAGCGTCATGTCACGCAGGCTGCCACGCACCGAGTCGCCGACGATCAGGGCGCCGGCGAGCACCGCCGTATTCACCGCCGCCGCCAGCAGCACCGCGACGTTGATCTTCCAGAAGTGTCTCAGGCCGCGCAGCATGGCTTACCTGGCGGGCCGCGGTGAGAGTGTGCCGCGGCGTGGTCGTTCACCGGACGGCTCCAGCTCCCATCGCCGGCTCACGCGCGCGCGTCCTTGCACAGCCCCTCACGCAGCTCGAAGTGGCGTGGAAACCGACCCGCGAGCTCCAGGCTGTGAGTTACGACGATCAGAAGGTTGCGCTCCCGGGCGTGCAGCTCCGCGATCAACTCGGCGACCGACGCTGCCGTCTCGACGTCGAGGTTGCCGGTGGGCTCATCGCACAGCAGCAGGCCGGGCCGGTTGATCAGCGCCCGGGCGATCGCCACGCGCTGGCGCTCGCCGCCGGATAGCTGCGCCGGACGGTGATCGAGGCGGTGGTCGAGGCCGACCTGCTCGAGCAGCTCGACGGCGCGGTCACGGAGATCGGGGGCTCCGGAAAAGGCGAGCGTGGGGATCAAAGTGTTCTCGAGCACCGAGTATTGGGGCAGCAGGTGGTGGTCCTGGAACACGAACCCGATGCTCTCGTTGCGAAAGCGGGCGAGCTCGGGCTCCGACAGCGCGAAGGGATCCTTGCCCGCGATCGAGACCGATCCGGAGCTCGGCTGATCGAGCGTGCCGATGATGTGGAGCAACGTGCTCTTGCCGGAGCCCGAAGGTCCGGTGATGGCGAGCGAATCGCCGGGCTGCATCGTCAGCGAAATGCCGCGCAGCACGTCGACCCGTCCCGCATCGCCCTCGTAGGCGCGGGTGATGTCGGTGAGCTGCAGGTCGGTGTTCACGCGTCGTTTTCGATCGCCTGGGCGAACCAGTCGGGAATCTCGATTGGCTCCGGGGCCCGGTTCGGGTGCATGATGCAGCACGCTGCGGTCGTCTTGCCCTCGGCCAGCAGGGTGTCCTCGCGCCAGAACTCGAAGCCATAGGTCATCGACTTTGCGCCGCGGCGCACGACCCGCACCCGGACGTCGAGGACGTCGCCGAAGCGCGCCGGCGACTTGAAGTCGCAGGTCGCCGAAACGCGCGGCCAGCTTATGCGGACGCCGTCGACGGTGCGATCGACGCTGGTGCCGCGGGCGCGGAGAAACTCGTGCTCGGCGGTTTCCATGAACACGAAGAAGCGCGAGAAGTGGACGATCCCGCCCATGTCAGTGTCGGAATAGTCGATGCGCCGCCGGTATGTGAATCCTTCCATCAGCCTGTCTCGCTCTCTGCCGCGGCAACGGGTACTCCGGCATCGTGCCGCGGTTCCTGTACCCACCGACGATAGACGCCCAGCGTCGCTTGGGCCATGTCGGCGTCAGAAAAATGTGCCTGCACGGCGTCGGCGCCACGGCTGCCGAGCTCGTGGCGAGTCTGCGGCTCGCGCATGAGTTGCTCGAGCTTGTCGGCGAGCCCCTCGGTTGATCCGGGCTCGAACAGCAGCCCGCCGCCGGTCGCCGCGATCATCTCGGGAAACGCGCCGTGCGCCGGCTGTACGACCGGGATGCCGTTGGCGAGCGCCTCGAGGACGAAGAGGCCCTTGGGGTCGCGATACGTCGTCGGCACCGACAGCACGTCGACGGCCTGCAGGAAGTCGATCTTCTCGGCGCGGCTCACTTCGCCGACGTGGTCGAATACCTCGGTCAGACGGAGCTCGGCGACGCGCTTTTCGATGCCCTGGAAGTAGGGCTCGTCGTGCTTGCCGAGGTAGCCGGCGACCCGCAGCCGCAGGTTTTCCTTGCCGACTCTTTCGGCGAGCGCCGCGAATGCCTCGACCAGCTCGTGGAGGCCCTTCTCGGGGCAGATTCGCGCCAGGTACCCGACGGTGAAGGGAGCGCCAGCCACGCCGGGCGCCGGCGGCGCGCCGCGGTGCCCCTCCAGCTTGATCCCCAGCGGTACGACGTGGATGCGCCCGACATCGACGTCGAGATACTCGGCCATGAAGCCGGCGTAGTACTTGCACGGTGCCACCAGGCCGTCGACGGCGCGGACGTGGGACTGCAGCTCTTCGTGAACCTGGGTCTTGAACGGTTCGGAGAGTTGATCAAGAAAAATATCCTCGCCCTGCAGCGAGCACAGTACGGGCACGCCGACCTCACGCTTGAGCGGCTCGGCGAGGCCGAGAAACATCGAGTTCGTGATATGGACGATGTCGGGCTTGAAGTCGTCACGCAGCCAGGCAACCAGCTCGTCGACCTCACGGCGCTGATTTCCGGCCTCGCCTTTGGCCACCGACAGCGTCATGTCGCCGAGCTCGCTCGCATCGATCGAAACACCGAGCCCCGAGATCCACCCGAGCAGTTTTGGGCGATCGAGCAACCAGTGGAACGGCTCGGGGAGGTGGCGGAACACGGCCGACTTTTGCTCGAGGAAAACATTGAGCGCGCCGTAGAACACTCGGTCGATGCTGACGTCTTCCTCGTCGGTACGCGTCGGCGTGTAGGTGGGAATCAAGGCGACCTCGTGGCCCTTCGCCATCAGCGCCGCCGCCAGCGTGTTGTCGTGCAGGCAGCTACCGCAGTACATGCCGGCCGCCCCCGCGGTGATGTACGCGATCCTCACGACGGGAAGAACTTTCTGACCAGAGCATCGCTCGGCGGCGGCGACAGCAGCGAGCCGCCGACCATCGCCAGCGCCGCGGCGGTGACGATCACCGCGACCGGCATGATGCCGGTGCCGCCGACCGAGTAGTCGGGCTGCCCCCAGCCCTGGATGAAGTAGTAGGTCCACAGCGCCGCGACCGTGAACAACGAGGCGAACGCCCCGGCCTTGGTGCTGCGCCGCCAGAACAGCGCCGCGACAATGATCGGAAAGATCCCCGCGAACCCGGTGAACGACCACGTGCCCATGGCGAAGATGGTCGTGCGGGTAACCAGCGACAGCAAATAGGTCACCACGAGAATGGCGGCGACGAAGACGCGGCCGACGAGCACCTGCTGGCGGTCGGTCATCTTCCGATCGTAGCCGTAGTGCAGCACGATGTCCTTGGTGAACATCGTGCCGAGCGACAGCGCCTGCGAATCGAGCGACGACATCACCGCCGCGAACACGCCGGCGCCCAGGAGCCCGGCGAGGAAATCCGGCGCATGGGCGGCGATCAGCCGCACCATCACGGCGTTGGACTCGGCGACCGTGAGGTCGGGAAAGTCGATGACGCCGAGGACGCCGAGAAGGACGCTCGGAATCCACACGACCGCGATGCAGATGGGGTAGGCGATCACGGTCGTGCGAAAGTTACGCAGCTTGCTGGCGGTCAGCCAGTGCATGAAAAGGTGCGGGAACGCGCCGGCCGACAGGGGAATGAAGAAGAAGGTGAGATAGGTCGCCGGGCTGTAGTGCCCTTCGCGCACCAGAAGGTCGGGGCGCGCCCCCCCGATGCGCTCGAACGCTGCCCCCAACCCGCCCATGGCGTTGGCGACGTAGACGAACGTGACGGCGCCGAGGGTCATGAACACCAGCGTCTGGAAGGTGTTTACCCAGGCGGTGCCGCGCAAGCCGCCGTACGTCACATAGGTCATCACCACCAGCGAGATCACCAGGCCGCCGACCCAGGTCGGCACCTGGCCGCCGGAAATGTCGGCGAGCGTGATGCCGGCGCCCATGACGCCGATCAGCAGGTACGGGATCAGCAACGCCACCAGGGCAACGAACAGCAGCAGGCCGAAGCGATCAGAGCCCCAGCGATCGCGAATGTACTGGACCTGGGTGGTGTAGCCGAAACGCTTGCCGACCGCCCAGGCGCGGGTGCCGACGAAGAAGAACACCGCCGGCACGACGATCGCGGAGGTCGAGGCCATCAGCCCGAAGACGCCGATGCCGGTGCGATACGACTGCCCCGACGCGCCGAGCAGAGCGTACGCGGTCATCTGGGTGCCGAACAGCGACATCAGCAGGACGAACGGGCCGATCGAGCGGGTGGCGAGAAAGTAGTCTTCGCCGGTGCCGCGGAAGCGCCGATGGGACAGCGCGCCGACCGCGAGCACCAGCGCCATGTACACGGCGATGACGGCGAGCGTCATGGCGATGGCACCTCCGAGATGACGGCGGGCGTCATGAGGACGGCACCTCCGCGGGGCCACCCCCCGGAGGATCAGCGGGAGCGTCCGGGGTGTGCTCCGCTGTGGCCTCGAGCTCCACTGGCCACGCGTATCGCACCACCAGCCAGAAGGCTCCGGTCACCACGATGGTCCACAGCACGTGGTAGGTGAAGCCGATCGGCGCGCCCAGCACGATGCGGGGGTCGTCCCAATACCAGACGTCGGTGTGGAGGAGGTACAGCAGCGCCAGCAATCCGTAGACCACGGCTCTCATGGGTTCGTCACGCTCTCACCATGGCCTGCTCGGGACGCGATCAGCCGGTCGATGTGTCGATCGCGATGGGCTCGTACTTCGGCAGCTCGCGGTATTCATCCATCGCGCGCAGCAGCCCGTCAACCGGGTGCCGGTAGATGTTGCCGATCAGCAGATGGACGAGGTTTTCCTGCTGCTCCGGGAACTGCCCGAGGAACCGGGCGATGCTGAAGTCCGGATCGTAGAAGGCGTACACGAGCTTGCGCAATGCGTCGATTCCGGCGACCAGCTCGGGGCCGTGCTTGCCGAGCTGGGCGGCGGAAAAATCGCCGGTCTCGAATCCTTCGATGATCGAATCGGCCGCCAGCTCGCCGCCCTTGAGGGCGAGGAAGACGCCGGATGAATAGATCGGATCGATAAAACCGAAGGCGTCGCCGGCCAGCACCCAGCCGTCGCCGGCGATCCGCGTGGCGGCGTAGGTGAAGTCCTTGAGCACGCGGATCTCGTGCACCATCTCGGCGCCTTCGACCCGCTCCTGCAGCGGCTTGCACAGCGCCAGCTCCTCCGCAAAGACCGCCGCCGGGTCGTTGGAGCGGCCCTTCACGAGGTACTCGAGCGGGCCGACCACACCGACGCTGACCACCTCGTCGGGCTGCGGGATGTACCAGAACCACGACTTCTCGGCCTCGGTGTGCATGATCAGCGTGGCGCCCGCGTCGATCCCCTGGTCGCGGCGCGCACCCTTGTAGCGGGTAAAGAACGCGCAGTGCTTGAGGTTGGGGTCGGTGCGGCGGAGCTTGAGCTTGCGGGCGATCAGGGTGCTCTGCCCGGTGGCGTCGACGATGACCTTGGCGGCGAGTTCCCGCTTGACACCGTCGGTGAATTCGGCGCGGATCCCGATGGCACGATCGCCGTCGAACAGCACGTCGTGAACGCGGACCTCTTCGAACACGTCCGCGCCTTTGGCGGCCGCGTTGCGCAGTAGCATGTGGTCGAAGTCGAGGCGGTCGACCTGCCAGGTCTGGGAGCTCTCGTGCGGATCGACGCGCGAGAAGTAGTACGGTGCCGCCGCCTTGCCGCTCTTGGCGAAGAACTGGACGCTGTGCTTGGCAGGAAAGCCGCTGCACTTCATCTTGTCGAGCACGCCGAGGCGCTCGAGCGTCCAGTATGTCGCCGGCATCAGGGACTCGCCGAGGCGAAAGCGCGGGAACTTCTCGCGGTCGGTGATCAGAACCTTGCGGCCGGCCGCCGCCAGCAGGGCCCCTGCAGTCGAGCCGGCCGGGCCGCCGCCGACAACGATCACATCGTACTCGGAGTCCGGGTACATCGAGCCGCTCCTCGGCACGGTGCTGAATAACTCCCCCCGGGAGCTCTTCAGAACGTTTGCGGGACGCTTCCTATCGCCGGTAGATGACGCCGAAATAAACCGTCGTGGGGTCGGCCGGGGTCACGGAGTTGTCGCCGAAGCCGCGCTGGTTGTACTGGCGGTTGGTGAGGTTCTTGATATTGAGCTCGAGCAGCAGGTCGCGGAACGTGTAGCTCGCCATGGCGTCGAACGTCAGCACGCCCTCGATGACGAACTCGTTGTCCTCGGCGATGAACTGGCTGCTGACGTAGCGTCCCCCACCGCCGATCACGAAGGCGCGGCCGACCGACTGGGAAATCCAGGCGTTGAAGATGTTCTCCGGGGCGAACGCCGGCCGGTTACCCGAACGATCGGCGGTAGCGAAGATCGGCGTGAAGAAAAACGGATCGACACCGATGATGACCTGCTCGCTGAACTCGGTGAGCACGGCGCTGTTGTATGCATAGGAGCCGGCGAAGCGGAGCCCCCGCGATGTCTCGATGAACAGCTCGGTCTCGAAGCCGCGCGAGCGCTGCGACCCTACCTGCTGCGTAATGCCGTTGGCGTCGGGGATGCCGATGTTTTGGCGCTCGAGCTGGTAGACGGCGAAGGTGGCGCGGCCGTGGCGGTCGAGAAACTCGCGCTTGAAGCCGGCCTCGATCTGCTCCCCCTCTTCGGGCAGCACCTGCCCGGTTTGCACGCGCGGCGCCGGCGGCGCGAACGAGCGCGTGTAGTTGGCGTAGATCGAGCTGTTCTCGTCGGCGACGAACACGACGCCGAGCATCGGGCTCGCCTTGGTATCACGCCGCGAGACCCTCTTGAGGTCGTCGCTGAAATCGATCGTGTCGAGGCGCACGCCGGCGAGTACCTGGAAGCGCTCGTTGAACGCGATCTGGTCGATCGCATACGGCGCCGCGATGATCGCCCGCGAATCACCCGCCTGCGAGAACTGCGGCAGGAGGACCGGCGGTCCGGGCGTCGGGTCGCCGGGATCGAGCAGGGGGACGTCCGGCAGGAACCCGACGTCCAGCGTGAAGAGGTCGGCCTGCCGCGCGAGCTCGAAACCCAGCAGCAAATTGTGGCTCACCGAGCCGGTGTTGCCGTTGATTACCGCCTCGAGCCGGTTGCCGATCCAGTTCTGCTCGTTGTCCAGCAGGATCAGCGACCGGCTGAGAACAAACTCGCCGGTGGGCGCGAAGAACTCGTTGAACACCGGAATGACGCCGTTGAACAGCGTGCCGTTCGAAAGCCAGTCGAGACCGCGGTAGTAGAGCTTGTTGCGCAGCGTGAGCGTGTCGGAGACCACGTTCTGATAGTCGGCCTGGAACCGGTAGATGTTCTGCGCCGACGAATCGAGCGCCGACTGGTAGTTGGTCGTGCGGGGAACGGGCGCCACTTCACCGAACACCAGCGGCAAGCCGGCGTCGGGGAAGTAGTCGGCGGAGACGTACTCGAAGTTCAGGTTCAGCGACGCCGTGTCGCCCATTTTCCACGTAGCGGCCGGATTGATCGCGAAGGTGCGCCCCTCGACGCGGTCGCGGTAGCCCTCGCGGTCGCGAAACACCGAGTTGACGCGGAACGAGAAATCGCCGCCGGCGTTGCCGTAATTGAAATCCCCCGCCGCTTCGACCCAGTTGTAACGGCCCAGCGTTGCGCGGGCGCTCCCGAGCGTGTTGGGCAGCGGCTGCTTGCGCACCAGGTTGACGGTGCCGGCGAGCGGATTGCTGCCGTACAGAAAGCCGCTCGGCCCCTTCAGAACCTCGACGCGTTCGACGTTGTAGAGCTCGTACAGCGTCGTCTCCGGCTCGGGCGCGCCGTCGGTCATGATCAGAGTGCTGCTCAGCGAGTCGAAGCCGCGGATAAGGAAGAAGTCGTTGACCCCGTTGCCGGGTTGGATGTTGATGTTGCTGATGTTCATCAACGCCCCGGACACGGTGGTGTCGTAGCGCTCCTCGAAGAGAGCCGCGGTGACGATGCCGACGTGGAACGGCGTGAGCTGCAGCGACAGCGGCAACCTGGTGGCGATTGTGTTGGAGGTCGGCACGTACGGCAGGCTGCCCTCCACGAAGATGAACTCTCGGACCCGGCCGCGCTGCGCTTCTTCTTCTTGTTGCGCCCGGGCGGCGGCCTCGTCCTGCTGCGACGGCGGCGCCTGTTGCGCGCTCGCCGGCCAGGCCGCGGCGAGCAAGAACGTGAGGGCGAGACAAACGACAGTGGTCTTCTTCATGATCATGTGTACCGGGCGTGCTGGAACTCGGGGGCGTAGAAGGCGGGGAGCAACGAGTCGACCCGCAGGAGTCCTGCCGGGGTCAGCTTGACGAGATCATCCTCGATCTCCACGAAGCCCTCCTCTTTCAGTGCATTCAAAGGATCTGCGAACTGCTGCAGGATATCGGCGCCGAACTTGTCGTTGAAGTAGCTCGGGCGAATATGGCCGAGCTTGAGCTGCAGGATCACCTCGCGTGTGAGGCGCTGCTCGGGCGTTGTCGCGAAGGCGCGGGTCACCGGTAGCTCCCTCTCGCCGATCATGCCGAAATACTCGTCCCAGTTGGGCGAGTTCTGCACGTGCACACCGCTCATGTGGCCGAACGACGAGACGCCGATCGACATCATGTCGGCGCCCTCCCACAGAGCGCTTCGGTAGATGAACTCGGTCTGCCGGCCTTTGACCATCGTGTAGGCGCTGGAGACCTCGTAGCCCGCCGTGCGCAGCTCCTCGAAGGCGTAGGCGTGCCACTCCCGCTTGATCTCCCAGTCAGCGAGCGGGACGTCCAGCCGGCCCTCGAAAAACTGTTTCGTGAACCGCGTGTTGAACGGCAATTCCATCTGGTACACGGTGACGGTCTCGGAGCCGAGGTCGATCGCCTTCTGCACCGTCGTACGCCAAGTTTCCCAGGTCTCTCCCACCATGCCGGCGATCAGGTCGATGTTGATCTGCGGAAAGCCCGCCGCCCGCAACCACGGAAAGACGCGGTAGATCTCCTGGGAGACGTGGGCGCGGCCGTTGAGCTCGAGGATCCGGTCGTCGAAGTTCTCCACGCCCAGGCTCAGCCGGGTCACACCGATACCGCGGATCGCCTCGACCTTCGGCTGGCTCAACGTGCCGGGCTCGCACTCGAAGGTGACCTCGTCGACGTCGTCCCACGGGATCGCGCTCTTGAGCCGTGCCACGAGGTCCTCGAGGTGCTTGACCGAGATGTACGATGGCGTGCCGCCGCCGAAATACACGTACGTGAGCGGCCGGCCGGCGATGGCGGTCTTTTCGGCGTAGAGCTCGTTTTCGCGCACCAGCGCGTCGATGTAGTCGTTGACCTGGTCGGCGTTCTTGTCGGTGTAGACGCGGAAATAGCAGAACTTGCAGCGCTTGCGGCAAAACGGGATGTGGATGTACTGGCCGAGAGGGACATCGGGACGCGGCGCCGCGTCGAGCACCGCGTGGTAGTCGGCGAGGTCGGCCGTGTTCCAGAAGGAGTAGGCCGGATAGTTCGAGACGAAGACGCTGCCGACCCCGGTGTCGCCGTCGAGGTCCTGGCGCGTGGTCGCCGGATCGGCGGTGATCGGCCGGCTGGCGGAATCGTCGGTGGTGACAGGCCGGCTGGCGGCGTCGTCGGCCGCGATGTGATCGTTCACCGGTCGCCCCCTCCGCCGGCGGGGCCGAAGGCGTACATCTGACCGTCTTCGGTGCCGATCACCAGCCTCCCCCGGGCGATCGCCGGCGAGGCGACGATCGACGAGGCAGTGTCGAATTGCCAGATGACGTCGCCGTTGGTGACGTCGAGGATCGAGATCTCGCCGCTGCTGCCGCCGAACACGACGCGATCGCCGAAGATCACCGGCGAGCTGTCGATGCGGGCGCGCATCCGATACGTCCACAGCGACTCACCGGTCGCCGCGTCGATGGCGTGCATCATCTTGTCGCGACCGCCGATCAGCACCCGGCCCGCCGACACCGCCGCCGAGGAATAGAACGGGAACTTGCGCTGCGGGTGCTCGTACTCCCACAGCAGCTCGCCGGTCTCCAGGTCGATCGCCAGCACCTGGTTCTCGAAGGTGCCGAAGTAGGCGATCCCATCGGCGATCGACGGGCTGGAGCCGACGTACGCATACACCAGGATCTCGGCCAGTAGGTCGCCGCTGGTCAGATCGACGACGCGGCAGAAGCCGTCGCAGCCGACCGAAACGACCTTGCCGTCGACGATCGCCGGGGTGCCGTTGACGTAGCCCTCGGTCTGGATGCGCCACGCCATCGAGCCATCTTCGGCGTTGAGCGCGTAGAGGCTGTTGTCGTACGAACCGAACACCAGCTTGCCGTCGGCATAATTGGCGGCGGAGACGATGCCGGCGCCGGTGCTGAAGCTCCACTTCTCCTCGCCGGTCACCGCATCGAGGGCGTGAAACTCGCCGAACTCGTCACCGAAATAGACGACGCCGTCGAACACCGACGGCGAGGACTTCACCTCGGCGGCGGCCTGGAATCTCCACAACTCCTCGCCGGTCTCGAGGTCGAGTGCGTACAAGAACATATCGAGCGAGCCGAAATAGACGCGGCCGTCGACGATGGCGGCGGTCGACTCGATGCTGTCGCCGGCCTCGAACATCCAGAGCGGTGCGAGATCGTCGGCAAGCGCGCCGCCGGGCAGGGTGCCGTTCAAGGCCGAGTTGCGGCGGAAGAGGCTCCACTCGTCGTTCTCCTGGGGCGCCGGCGACGAAGGGGGCGCCGAGGCCGCTGCCGTTGCCGTGGGATCGTGGTTTCCGCGGCCATCAGCACTCGTCGGCGACCAGCCTCCGAAAATGACCAGGAGCAAGGCGCCGCCGATCGCGGCTCCACTCGCCGCTCGGCGTGCCGACATGGGCATCCGGCGTGTGGGCATCCGGGGTTTGTGCGTCGGCATCATCGGCCTCAGAAAGACGCTTCGTACAGCGCCAGCAAGTCGACTTCGTTGACCGGCCGCGGGTTGAAGCCCGCCGTCCACTCGGTGGCGGCCTCGGCGGCCATCTCGGGCAGGCTGTCGCGATCGACGCCCAGCGCGCCGAGGCGGAATTCGGCGCCGGTGGCGGCGCGCAGTTGGTCGAACGTAGCGGCCAGAGTGGGCGACAGATCGTCGTAGATATCGCCGACCTCGTGCCGGTTGAAGCGCACGACCTCGGGCAACAGCGCCGCGACCGCGATGCCGTGGGTGATGTCGAATCGCGCCGTCAGCGGGTTGGCGCAGGCGTGCGCCGCGCCCAGCATCGAGCACTCGATGGCTGCTCCGGCGAGGTAGGCGCCGAGCTGCATCCGGCCGCGAATCTCGAGGTCTCCAGGCTCGCGCACCGAGGCCTCGAAGCTGCGCGACAGCAGCCGCCAGGCTTCGCGGGCGTACATCTGTGACACCGGGTTGCGGGTCGTCGCGACGTAGCTCTCGACGGCGTGGGAGACGGCGTCCAGGCCGGTGGCCAGAGCGACGGACCGCGGCACCGTTCGGGTGAGCTCGGGATCCAGGATCACGGTCCGGAAGTGCGCTTTTTCGTCGCCGCATGCCATCTTGCGGTGCGTGTCGGGCTCGGCGATGAGGGCGAACGACTGCGCTTCGCTTCCGGTTCCGGCCGTCGTCGGGACGCCGAGCGAGGGCAGCATCGGCTCGGGGGCCTTGTGCATGCCCCGGTAGTCCTCCATCCGGCCGCCGTTGGTAAAGAGAAAATTGATGCCCTTGGCGCAGTCCATGGCGCTGCCGCCACCCAGCCCGACGATGAAGTCGATGTCGTGCTCCGCCGCGAAGCGCGTGCCGGCGTCGACGTGCTCGGTGGTCGGGTTTTCCTCGACGCCGTCGAACACGCAGGTTTCGATCGACGTGCCGCCGAACGATTCCAAGGCGCGGTCGACGTGCCCGGCGGCGCGGATGCCGGGGTCGGTGACGATCATGGCGCGGTGCCCGTCGAGCTCGGCGACCAGCTCACCGAGCCGCGCCAGAGCCCCAGCGCCGTGCTCGACCTTGACGACGCCGATGCGGGCGGACCACGAGCCGACGGCGTCGCTGAGTTCGGTCACCGATGCCACATCGGGCATTTTCGGGATCCTGTTTGACGGGGCGGTTGGATAGGCTGCGATTTCGGCCGCTTCGAAGGCTCGACGAGGACACTGTGCCGGGTACAGCTAGAGCCACAGAACGATCGTGGGGATACTGCGAAGATACCACAACAGGATGCCAAAACGCCGCCGGGGCCCGGCATGCTGAAACGCTTCCGACAGACTGCTAAAGACCCCGTGGGTTCGAGTTGTCTCGTTACGCTGCAACCGGTAGCTGCACCATTCTTCGGCAATGCGCTTTCCACTCGAAGCGCGCCAGCTTGGGCCGCTTCCGACCCGCCTCGCCACCGAACTCGAGGGGGGTCGTGCCGCCAAGCGAAGCATGAACACAAATTCCACCTTGAATGTGACGGGAAACTGCCCGCAGGATGGGGTCCACCTCTCTTCGCCTCCTCGACCAAGACCTTGATGACGAGCCGATCGTTGCGGATCTCGCTCGACGCATCAACCATTTCCGGGCCCGGTCGTTAGAGTATTCCAGAGGGTGGAATAGACGGGGCGTTCGCCCCGATTCGGGAAGCGCGATGGAAGCGACGCGCACGCAAGCCGATGTAAGGGGGATGAAGGGCGGCAGCCCTCAGGAGGCGAGCCTCATCAGGGCTTGCCAGGAA
>SMVB01069248.1_pt1 | contig 23356 bp, 23 predicted proteins | sample 2456461 | NCBI WGS metagenome assembly SMVB01 (sample SAMN11095934, study PRJNA526329) | marine sediment metagenome | biome: Marine sediment; feature: Surficial sediment; material: Deep marine sediment; isolation source: Hadal surficial sediment | place: Pacific Ocean | collected 2014-05 | depth...
CTGCCGTCGACATCCAGCGCATGACGGTGCTCGACCCCGAAGATCTGCTCACGACCATCCGTATTCCCAACACCTGGGCCGGAGCCAACTTCTACTTCGAAAAGGTGGCGGACCGTGGTGCCTGGGACTTCCCGCTCGTGAACGTGGCCGCCGCGCTCCGGCTCGACGGAGACCGGATCGCCGACGCCCGCATCGTCGTGGGCGCCGTAGAGTGTATCCCGCGGCGCCTGACGGACGTCGAGGACCTCGTGAGGGGCCGGGTCCAGAACGAGGAAACCGCCGCCCTGGCGGGCGCGGCCGCGGTAGAGGGAGCGGAGACCTTGCGCTACAACCACTTCAAGGTGCCGCTCATGGAGAACCTCGTGAAGAGGGCCGTGCGCGACGCCTGAGGCCCGCCCCCCAGGCTCGCTAGGCCCGCGAGGGTTTTTGTGGCCCTACGCGGCTGCCAGCTAGGCCTGTCAGCTAGCCCGAGGACTCGAGCCAGGTCGTCTCAGCCCCCACGTTGATCGCGAGGTGCTCGCCCGCCGTCCCGGGGGCCGCGCCGTGCCAGTGCTCTTCGTCGGGGTCGATCACAACCACGTCGCCCGCGTGGAGCCGGAGCTCGTTGCCCTCGCGGTCGACGACGACACACGTACCACTGAGTCCGTAGAGCACCTGAACGTCGTCGTGTTCGTGCCAGTGGGTTCGGGCGCCCTCACCGAAGGTGACGCGGTAAACCCGTATGGGCAGCCCGTCGGTACGGCCGAGTAGGGGCTGCATCAGCGCGGGGAGCACGAAGTGCTGTTCGTCGGCGGCGCCGTGCGGCCGGCCGGCGTGATCGATGGCTTTCATTCTCGGCAGTCGTAAAGGGCTAGAAGGCTGTTGAAGCGTCGAGGACCCCCCGTATCCAGCGGGCCCCCCCGGGGCGCCCCGCCACGATGTCGAGATGGCGCGCTGACGGCAAGCCCACTATGCCTGAAGCTCAGCTTGACGCGTCCGAGTCCAGCAGATACCTGTGCATGGCGTTGCCGTTGAAATTCCCCGATGTAGCCGATCTCAGCTCAAGCCAATGGACTTCACCAGTCTCGCCGAGAAAGCCATCAAGGAGGACCGCCTTACGGCTGAGGAGTGTCAGGCCGTCTTGGACGCTCCAGATGAGGATGTCCTGGTGTTGCTCTCGGCCGCCTACAGCGTGAGGAAGACCTTCTGTGGCAACAAGGTGCACATTCACGTCCTGATGAACGCCAAGAGCGGCCTCTGTCCTGAGGATTGCCACTACTGCTCCCAATCCAGGATTTCCACGGCTGACATCTCCAAGTACGGCCTGGTGAGCCGAGATCGGCTCCTGGAAGGAGCAAGGGCTGCGAAGGAAGCCAAAGCCAAACGTTTTTGTATCGTGATCAGCGGCAGAGGCCCCGCTTGGGGCGAAGTCGAATACCTCAGTGAGGCCGTCCGTAAGATTCGGGAAGAGGTCGGCATCAAAGTTTGTTGTAGCGTCGGGCTACTGGACGAGCCGAAGGCGAAGGCCCTCAAAGACGCCGGCGTCGATCAACTCAACCATAATCTCAATACCAGCGAAGAGTTCTATTCGAAGATCTGCACCTCGCACACGTACCAAGACCGGTTGGATACCTTACGAGCAGCCCGTTCTGCGGGATTAAACCTCTGCACCGGTGCCATCTTCGGGATGGGCGAGTCCGACGATGACGTGATTAACACGCTCATGGCTCTCCGGGACCTCGCCCCGCAGTCGATCCCCATCAATTTCCTCATCCCCATTGAGGGCACACCTCTGGAGGACGTACATCGCCTGACCCCGTATCAGTGCCTGAGGATTCTGTGCTTGGCGAGATTCCTGAACCCGAAGCAAGAGATCAGAATCTCGGGCGGCAGGGAGTTTCACCTCAGGTCTCTCCAGGCCATGGCGCTCTATCCGGCCAACTCCCTTTTTGTGGAAGGTTATCTGACCACACCGGGGCAGTCGACGAAAGATGCCTGGCAGCTGATCGAGGACATGGGTTTCGAAATCCAGCTAGATTGACGGTCCTTGGAGAAAGTCCTCCAGCCGGCTGCAGCATGGCTCACCCCTATCGCATTTGGCATCCCTTTACGCAGATGGCCCGCTTCGACGCCGAGCCGAAGCTGGTCGTGGAGCGGGCCGAAGGGAACCGCCTGATCGACCGCGACGGTCGGGAATACATAGACGCGGTGGCATCGTTGTGGTCCGTTATCCACGGACATGGGCATCCGCAAATCGTCGAAGCCATCCAAGCACAGGCCGCGAAGCTGCAACACAGCACGCTGCTGGGCATCAGCCACCCCTCGGCCATTACACTCGCGGACTCCCTCATTCGCCATCTGCCACAGGGCCTCTCGCGGGTCTACTACAGCTCAGACGGAGCCAGCGCCGTCGAAGTGGCGCTCAAGATGGCGATCCAATACTGGGTCAATTGCGGTCACCCTGAACGAAAGCGGATCGTCGCGTTGGACATGGCCTATCACGGCGATACCCTCGGAGCCAACAGCCTGGGGGGGGCCGGACCCTTTCGGGACCCGTACGAGCCGCTGCTCTTCGAGCCGCTGCGGATCCCAAACGGGTATCGCTACCGCTGCCAGTGGTGCGCATCAGGCCTCGAGTGCGACTCTTCGTGCGTCGACGTATTACGCGACCTCCTCGAGGCACGTGGGGGCGAAATCGCGGCAGTGATCGTCGAGCCCCGCGTTCAAGGCGCCGCCGGGATGATCGTCGCACCCGAGGGGAACCTTTCGAGCATCCGACAGTTGTGCAGCGACCATGATGTCTTGCTCATCGCGGATGAAGTGGCAACCGGCTTCGGAAGGACAGGCGAAATGTTCGCCTGTGATCTGGAAGGGGTGGTGCCCGACATCATGACGCTGGGGAAAGGCATCACCGGCGGGTACCTTCCACTGTCGGCCACGGTTGCCACGGACCGGGTCTACGAGGCTTTCTACGACCTGTCCGACCGTAACAAGACGCTCTTTCACGGGCATACCTTCGCCGGGAACCCCATCTGTTGCGCCGCCGCCATGGCGAGCTTGAAGATTTTTGAAACAGAGCCGGTCTTGGAGCGTGTACGCGAACGAGCCGCTTTTCTCGGAGCGCTCCTGCACGAACTTTTCGCTGACCATCCTTGGGTTGGGGAAATCCGGCAGCAGGGCCTTATGGTCGGCCTCGAACTGGTACGAGACCGAGCGACACGAGAGTCCTTTCCTTCAGCCGATGCCATCGGTTGGCGGGTCTGTATGGCCGCCCGCGATCGTGGCGTCTTCCTTCGTCCTTTGGGCGACGTGGTGGTCCTCATGCCGCCTCTCTCCATAGAAGAGGAGGAGCTCGTTCAGATCGCCGAGGCCGTCCAGTACGGCCTTTGCGAAGTCGGCAGCGGCCATGGGGCCCTGGCCTAGTGATCCGGGCTGGGGGACGCCATGACACCGTGGCGTAACGATCTGCAAAGTGACCTGCGGCGTCTGGACGAGCTGTCCCTCAGGCGCAGTATCGTCACGCCGGAGACCGGACAGGAGCCTCACATTTTCCTACAGGGACGCCGATATACCCTGTTTACGTCCAACAACTACCTCGGATTGAGTACACACCCAGAGGTGATCGAGGCATGCATCGAGGCCACTCGCTCCTACGGGACCAGCGTCTCGGCCTCCCGGCTGTTGTGCGGGTCCACTCCGCTCCACGAGGAGCTCGAAGCCCGGTTGGCCGCGCTGAAATCACGGGAGGCGTGTCTGCTTTTCAGCTCCGGATACTTGGCGAACCTGGGATTGATGACTGCCTTCTTGGATTCCGACGACGTCATCTTTAGCGACCGGCTGAATCACGCCTCCATCGTCGATGGCGGCCGGTTGTCGGCAGCCCAAGTGGTGCTCTACGACCATTGTGATCCGAACCACCTGGAGGTCCTCTTGCACGAAACGCCCGCGAAACGCCGGCTGATTGTGTCCGAGTCGGTGTTCAGCATGGACGGAGACCTGGCCCCTGTCCCGGACTTGCTCGCGCTGGCGGAGCGTTTCGGAGCGCTTTTGGTCTTGGATGAGGCTCACGCTACCGGACTGCTGGGCGAAGACGGTGCGGGCGTCCTCAGTTTCTTCGGTATTTCCGACGGCCCCATCGTTGTCGTGGGCACGCTCTCAAAAGCTCTGGGTTCCATGGGCGGATTCGTGGCTGCGGACCAGACTTTGATCTCGGTGCTGGTGAACCGGGCCCGCTCGTTTATTTTCAACACTGCTCTCCCTGCTGGCGCGGTGGCGGCCGCCCTTGCCTCCATAAGGCTGTTGGAGACCGAGCCGTGGCGCAGGGAGCGATCACTCTCCTTGGCGCGTGCTCTCCGCGATGGAATCCTCCAGCGGGAGTTTCCCCCCTCGAATTCCGTCACCCAGATCGTCCCTCTGATGGTCGGCAACGCCGAAGCGGCGCTTGCTCTCGATTCGCGGTTTCGCGAGGCCGGTGTGCTCGCTCGAGCAATACGACCGCCAACGGTGCCGGAGGGAACCTCGCGCATCAGGTTCAACGTGATGGCAACCCATGCGGAAGAGGACATCAACCACGTGTTGGACCTCCTCGTGCCAGGCCTCCCTTCCTGATCGCGTATGGGTCGCATCGTGTTGGTAACCGGCACAGACACGGGCGTCGGCAAAACCATCGTCGCCACCTGGTTGGCGTGGCTCACGTCCCGGTCCCAACGAGTGGCGTTGGTCAAAGCTGTTCAAACGGGGGCAGACCCCGCGGTCGACGGCGACGAGGCCTTCTACAGAACGGCCCTCGCGGGTCATCCTGTCACGACAACAACATTGGCGACGTTCCCCGAGCCCCTGGCCCCATCGATTGCGGCGCGGAGAGCAGGCACGACCGTTGACGCACAGGACATCGCGCGGTCTTGCATTCAGATTGCCCAGGATCACGATCTGACAATCGTCGAAGGCTCCGGAGGCCTCATGGTACCTATCGATGAAGACACGAACTTCGCGGACTTTGCCGGGGCCCTGAGCGCCAGCCTGGTTCTAGTGATCCGGCCTGGGCTCGGGACGCTGAATCACACGGCGCTCACGCTAGAGGCTGCATTCGGGCGTAACCTCTCCGTGGAGATGTTGGTGTGCAACGGGTTAGCCGCCAAACCTCGGCTCCTGGAGATCGAAAATCTTCGATTCCTTCGCAACCATTATCCACAGATATCTTTGATTACGCTCCGCCGCCTGGCCCGGGCGAGCCTGCACCGTCTGTCCCTACTCCGGCCGCAGATCCTCGGCGACCCGCCACCCTTGCTGCACGGCTCGACGTTGAAGCGCATGGAGCTTCCACAGCGGGACTCGTGACCACAAACCACCGCAACCGAAAAGAATCATTGCACAACCGGCCCGCCATGCCACAGGATTGAGCATGGAAGACATTCCCCGGAAGCGTAAAGCTCCATCCCAGTCGCCGGGCTCCCGCCAACTCGGTTTCACCATAAGCGACGGCACGAACCACAACTCCGGGACTGAAGTCAGTGAAGTCGCGTTTCTCAATCGAGCTCTCAAGGAAGCGATTACACAGGGGGCCTCCTACATCCATATCGAACCGGCGGACGACGGTGTCGCCGTGCGATATCGCGTCGGCGGTGAATATCGGGAGTTCGCAAGGGAGACTCGCGACGCTTCGGCAGTGATGATGCGGCTTCGGGTGTTAGCCGGCCTCCCCGTGGTTCCGCCACTCGGTCAGGAGTGGGGCGTCATCGAACTCCACAACGACGGAAAGACACATCTGTTCGCCATCCAGATGTTGTCGAGCATCACGGGTGAAAAGGCCGTACTTCAGGTGCTCCGAGAGACCCATATGGACGCCCGCCGTCTGGACGAGTTGGGCATGTTGGACGGGCAGCTGGACACGTTGAAGTCCGCCCTCGCACAGAGGTCCGGACTGATAGTGCTGTGCGGACCCCCTGACAGCGGCCTGGAGACCACCGCGTACGCTTCGCTGCTGAGACTCGACCGTAAGGCTCGTAGCGTCGCTACAATCGAACTCGTGGCCCGAGGTCATGTCCCCGGCGTACATCAGATGGAGGCTGGGGATGTGGACGAAAAAAACGCTATGCTGAGAGCCATCATGCGGACAGACACCGATGTCGTGTATGTGCGGGACCTCACCGGCGTTGAATCCGCGGCCTTGGCCTTGAGCGCGGCGAGCGAGCACAACAAGCTGGTGATCGCCACGCTCTATAGCTCCTGTGCTGCTGCTGCGCTCATGCATTTCGTGAAGCTGGGGATCGAGCCTTGGCTCGTGGGGAGCGGCATCGCGCTGATTCAGGCGCAGAGGCTCCTTCCCCGTCTCTGCCCCGAGTGCCAGGAGAACGCGATGGTCCCGGAAGTCCCGCCGGACGACCAGCCGGTCGGGAAAAAGCAGCCAAGGTCCAAGTCCAAGCCGAAGCCAAAGCGAAATCCCTTGATTTCCCATGGGACCTCAGAGTGCGAAAAGTGTGATGGCCTCGGGTACCAGGATGGAAGAGTTCTGGTATGTGAGTCGATGCCCTTCTCGGGCCATATGCAGCAGTGGCTCATCGAGAAGGCCTCAGAAAGCGAGGTTCAGGCAGCGGCGGTTCAGCAGGGCATGACCACCCTGCGGTCGATGGCTCTGGACTTGGCCCGCCAACGGGTGATTTCCATCGACGAAGTCTATCTCCACACCCCGCCCGAATAACACACTACCCCGGGCCACCTTGCCCCGGCCGTCCCTCCAGAGCCCAAATCAGGGACGCCCTCCCGCGGCACTCAACACATTTTTCAGTCGCCACCGCACGCTCCAAAAGTTACCGTTGGGCATGGCTCAAATTTCAGTGGTCGCGGCGATCATCCGAAGAGAGAACAGGGTACTGTTGGGGCGGAGGCCCGACCACAAACGTCACGGAGGCCTGTGGGAGTTTCCCGGGGGAAACATCGACGAAGGGGAGACAGACGTCGACGCGGTAACCCGTGAACTCCTGGAGGAGTTCGGGGTCGAGACGGTGTCGGTCGGGAAGGTCGTGTACGAGTGTCGAGACCCTGGCTCGCCATTCCTGGTTCGGTTCCTCGAGGTGGTCATCCGTGGAAGGCCCGAGCCGACCGAGCACACCGAGATGAGTTGGTTCGAGCCCGAATCGCTACGGACGGTTCGCCTCGCCCCTTGTGACGCCCGCTTCGTCGCGGAGTATCTTCCTCGGATTCCCGGCTGAGCCGATCGGCGCGTTTTCCTTTCCTACGCTTCTCGTCCCTGCGACGCCGCGCGACTCGAAGACAGCTCCAGAATCTTTGCGAGCCAGCGCGCCTGCACCTTCGGAATTTCGTGATGAACGGTCTCGCCTCGCACGAGGCCTCGCCCCGCGACGTGCCCTTGAAGTCCTAAAGGTACGAACCCCGATTCGACGCCCGGGACCGCGATGTCCTCACCGTTCAGGAGCTTCGCCCATTGATCCCCCGAGAGTGAGACGAGTTTAGGCAGGACCGCCTCCTCCAGAAGCCGAAACAGATCGTTGGTGGGCCTCGGCCGATTCCGGTAATCCGGCACCATCGCTCGCAGACCGACCGAGACCACCCGCCAATGGTCACTCTCCCCCCAGCTTTCCAACGGCCAGCTTCCGCAGCGATGGACCCAAAGATCCTCGCCTCTTACGATCCACCCGAAGTCGCTTCGAACGTCCGCGCCGATCCCGAACAACGATTCGAGCCGAGCGAACCCGGCCTCGATCGTTTCAGCCGCAGCCGCGGGATCCGTACGCCCGTCCGGAAAGGCCGGCGGGACTGGACTCCACCCGGGCAGCTCCGCCCCATTGTCGACGTGGGAGCCGGCGGGTTCGTCCCCACCGAGCCGCTTGAGACGTGCCAGGAACAGTCCTCCCGAATCGAAGTGGTGGGGGTAGATCCGGCAGGCACCCGCGAGGCTGCGGTCGAACTGCTGATCCTCGAAGGAGGTCAGCCCAGGGGCGTGTGGAGCGTCGATGGTGATCGGATCGAGGGTGACGGGGGAATCCTTCAGAACGCGATCGACGACGGCCTCGTTTTCTTCGGGGGCGAACGTGCAGGTGGAGTAGAGTATCGTGCCGCCCGGACGAGTAAGGGCGATGGCTCTCCGGAGCAATGCCTCCTGCCGTCGGGGCGCCTGCTTTCGGAACTTGGCCGTCTGCCCCCTCGGCTTCCCGCGTTTCCTGCGCATCGTCCCTTCGGCCGAGCACGGGGCATCCACCAGCACCCGGTCGAACAACGTCCCGTCCGGCAGCGCCCTGCCGTCCCCGGCCACCACGAGCACGTTTGGGTGCACAGTGCGGTACATATTTCCGAGGAGAGCGCGGATGCGGTTTTCGTTCCTGTCCACGGCCACGATGCAGCCCCGGTCCTGCATGAGGTCGGCAATGTGGGTGGTCTTCCCCCCGGGAGCCGCACATAGATCCAGCACGCGCTCACCCGGACGGGGAGCCAGGAGGGGCGCCGCCACTCCTGTGGAGGCTTGCTGGATGTAGAACAGGCCCAGCCAGTTTTCTAGCGTGTCAGCCACGGCGTGGGGACCACGGATGACGCGCAAGAAGTCCGGCACCCCCTCCACCTCCGAGAGCACGAAACCCTGAGCCTGGAGCCGGTCCTTGAGGTCCACCGGCGAGATCCGTCCTGTCCGAACCCGGAGCGTGGGCGGATCGCGACGAAGCATCGTTTCCCTAAAACCCTCCCAATCGGGAATGATGGATCGATACCGCTCGAGTGGATTCATGGGATCAGTCGGCGAGCGACCTCTGGCTCGGTCTCTTCGCCGCCACCGTGCGTTCTCGCTCCCTCCGAGGTTTCCTTCGACGAATGCGAAGGAGCATCAGGACCACCATCACCGTGATGGCCACGATCGGCCAATACGTATCCGCCTTCACCTGCCAGTAGAAGTGCAGCAAACCCAGGCCGGTCGACAGGTACACCAATCGATGGAGCCTCAGCCAGTTCTTCTTGAGCCTCCTGATCCATCCTTTGGTCGAAGTGATCGCCAGGGGTATCAGCAGCAACCACGCCGTGAAGCCCGCCAGAATATACGGGCGCTCGACCACGTCCTCGATGATGAACTCGAAATCGAGTGTCTGATCTACGATGGCATACCAGAGGAAGTGCATCGTCAGGTAGAAAAACGCGAAGAGTCCGATCGGTCGCCTGAGCGGAGCGAGGCTATTCCAGCCGGTGATACGCCGAACGGGCGTGATGGACAGGGTGACCAGAAGGTAGATCAAGGCGGTGTCGCCCAGGTGGTGCAGAACCTCTTCGATCGGGTTGGCCCCGAGGCGATCCGTAAGCCCGCGCCATATGAGCCACACCAGAGGCGCGAGTCCCCCGAGCCAGACAAGCCCTTTGAGTAGGAGTAGACGACGCTTCTTGTTCAACCGTCGCTCAACGGGGCGTGCCCTCGAACGTCGGCGCGGCGGGTCAGCCCGAGCCGGTTCGGTCCGCTCAGTAGTAGACCCGGAGATCCATCCCCGCATAGAGGCTGGCCACCTGGTCGACGTACCCGTTGAACAGCAGGGTCTCGCGTCTGCGGACCTCACCCAGCCGCCGCTCCCGCGCCTGGCTCCACCGTGGGTGGTTGACCGCCGGGTTCACGTTCGCGTAAAAGCCATACTCGTTCGAATTCGCCCTCTTCCACGAGTTAAACGGCTCTTGCTCCGTGAACGTCATGCTGACGATGGATTTGAGGCCCTTGAACCCGTATTTCCACGGTATGATCAGCCGGATGGGCGCCCCGTTTTGGTTGGGGAGCTCCCGGCCGTAGACACCGGTTACCAGAATCGTGAGCGGGTGGCGCGCCTCGTCCAGGCGCAAGCCCTCCACATAGGGCCAGTAAAGGACCCTCGAACGCTGGCCGGGCATCTGCGCGGGATCGTGGAGCGTCCTGAACTCCACGTAACGAGCGCTTCCGAGCGGTTCGGCCCGGTCGATTACGTCTTTGAGCGGGAAGCCATACCAGGGGATCACCATGGACCACGCCTCTACGCAGCGCATCCGGTAGATCCGATCCTCCATCGTCCCGGGCTTGATGAAGTCCTCCAGCCCGAACACACCCGGGTTGGCACACATCCCTCCCACCTGGATCGTCCAGGGCCGCGGCTGAAGGGTATGTGCATTCTTGTACGGATCGTCCTTCTCGACTCCGAACTCGTAGAAGTTGTTGTAGGTGGTCACGTCCTCATAGGGCGTCAACTCCTCGTCCATTTCGGAGCGCACAGTGCTCCAGTCTCTCTGGCCAACCTGCGCCGTCTGAGCCGCCGCCCGCCCTGGCCGGCCCGCGAACACACCCCCGACGGCGCCGCCCATCAGCGCACCCCCGGCAGCCCCCCCTAAGGCGATCCCGGCGCTCTTCCCAATGAACTCACGGCGATTGACATAGACGCTCTCGGGTGTGATCTCGGACGACGGGATGTCGTTAGGCTTTCGGATCAACATTTGTCGCCTTCTCCAGTCGGGCGGGTAGCGGCGTGTTTTACGCGCCAGAGCGTGACGTCCTTAATCCCGAGAACAAGCTCGGAAGTTCCATTGCTACTCGTTCCATATAACTCTTTCCATATTACCCGTCCATGAAGGCTGTCCGTCAAGCGACCACTCCCGATCCACAGTCTGGCGGATCTTGCTTGCAGGGACATGACGTGCCCGGCAGGTTGCGGGCACGCGAACACAACGAGTCTCATCCTGTGGGCAGTCGATGAAGACATTTTCCCCACGGCAAACATGACCGGCACCCTAAAACTCATGGCCGTCCTGGCCCATCCGGACGACGAGTCATTGGGGACCGGAGGCTCCCTGGCCAAGTACGGTTCGGAGGGAGTGGAGACGTACGTCGTAACCGCAACTCGGGGAGAGCGCGGTCGTTACCATGACGGCACCGAGAATCCGGGTCCTGAGGCCATGGGTCGAATCCGGGAACAGGAGCTCCTGGACGCGGCGGACGTCCTCGGGGTCGAAGAGGTCAGCTTTCTCGACTACATGGACGGGGCCCTGGATCAGGTCGATCCGAAGGAAGCCATCGGCAAGATCGTCCAGCATCTGCGCCGCGTGCGCCCGCAGGTGGTGCTGACGTTCGACCAGGTGGGCGCCTACGGCCATGCGGATCACATCGCGATCTGCCAGTTCACCACTGCAGCCGCCGTCGCGGCGGCGGACGCGGGGTACCTCCCTGACAAAGGGACACCCCACGCCATCTCGAAGCTGTATTACATCTGTTGGTCGGAGACGGAGTGGGCCGCCTTCCAGGCCGCCTTCAAGAAGCTCACGACGACGGTCGATGGTGTGGAACGCCAGACCACTCCGTGGCCGGATTGGGCGATCACGACCCGAATCGACACGCGGAAGTGGTGGCCGCAGGTCTGGAGGGCGATATCCTGCCATGCCTCGCAGATGTCGGCATATGAGAAGCTCAAGGATCTCCCGCCCGAACTCCACGAAGCGCTCTGGGGGTCTCAGGCGTTCTATCGCGTATTCAGCACTGTGAATGGCGGACGTGAGCGTGAAAATGATCTATTCGAGGGGCTGCGGACGTGAGCATCGACGGCGAATAGACCAAACCTTACAGGACCTCGTACGAAGGAGGAACCGTTGAAGACTTCGTTATTACTGTTCGCATTCGGGCTGGGCTGGGCGGCCACCACGATCCCCGCGAGCCTGGCCGCCCAGGACGAGACCCCCGAAGACACGACAACCGCACCCGAGAACTTCGAGCTTTCTCTCTTCCCTCCGGTCCAACTCAGGGGCGAGGACTCGGCGATCCGGATTCTACGCCTGGGCCTCTACAACAAGAACGTCTCAGTTAAGGGCCTGGACATCGGCGTCGTCAATCAGTCTACGGGCGGTATTTCGAAGGGGGTCCAGTTCGGAGTGGTCGGCTTCGTCGAGGGGGATTTCTCGGGTTGGCAATCCAACTTCGTGAATATCGTCGAGGGCGAGTTCAATGGACTGCAAGGCCTGGGCGCGCTCTACAACGAAATCAATTACGGGGAAGCCGTTCAAATTGGCTTTTTCAACCGGGCCCGCGACATCAGTGGCTTCCAGCTCGGTATCGTGAACTGGGCCGAGAACATGTACGGGATCCAGATCGGGCTGATCAACATCATCAGTGGGAAGGAGAGCTTCCAGTTCCTGCCGATCGTGAACTGGTCTTTCTGATCAGGGCTTTACGACAGAACCCGGGCGAACGCCCGTAACGAACCGAACCAGCAGGGCGATCAGCACGGCCAATCCGAACATACATACGAGAAGCGGACCGGTGGGGATGTCCGAGGCGAAAGACGCCACGACGCCGGTCACGAGCGTGACCGCACCCACGGCCCACGCGATCCCGAGGGCCACACGGAACCGGCTCGTGAAGAGGAACGCCACCACCGCGGGAATGACGAGTGCACTGAACACCATGAGGACCCCGGCGATCGGCACCGAGAACGAGATGACGATTCCGAAGAGTGCATAGAAGAGAAAGTCCCAACCACGGGCCCGCGGAGCGTCGACTTCTCCCAAGGATACCGACAGAAAGGGCTTCCGAAAAAGGAAATAGACCACGCCCAGAATCGTGTATACCACAGCCATCCGGATAATCTCCGGCCACCCGACCCAGATCAACGTCCCCGTCAACGTTTCTGCAATGTGCTCGGCCCCCTCCGCGGTGAACCCGGCGATCAGAATCACGGCGGCGGAAGCCACCACGAAGGTGATGCCGATCACGGCCTCCTGAGGCACGACGGTCTCCTCGAAACGGCTATAGGAGAAGATGAGCGCCCCTACGAGCGTAAAACCCATCGAAAAAGCCAGGGCTAACGGCGTATCATGTTCGACACCCATCAAGAATCCCACCGTGGCACCGAGCGCTGCGATCTGCGCGAAAGCGAGATCCACGAAGATCACCCCCCGGGCGATGACGTGAAGGCCCAGATAGGCGTGGATCGAGACGATTACGAGGCCGGCCACAATCGGCGGAATCATCAGATCGAGCATTTTCAGCTCCCGGACGCGGCAAACGCCTGGGCCAAACCGTCGACCCACGTGTCCACCAGGGCGAAGTAGTCGTCGACACCCGCTCTCCCCCCAGGGTTCATCGGAACCACGACCGAGCGGGCCATCCCACGTTGGGCGACCGTCTCGACTTTTCGTTCGTCGTAGTGGGAAGCAGCGAGGATCACCCCGATCCCCTCACTCGTCATCTTCTCGATGAGTGCGGCCACGTGCCTCGGAGTCGGCGGAATCCCGGGTTTCGCTTCGACGAAATCGGCGCAACGCACTCCGAACCGATCCTCCAGGTATGCCCAGTTCTTGTGGTAGCAGATGATGTCCCGTCCCCGAAACGCTTCCGCCACACCCAACCAACCACCCAACTCGGAGATGAGCCGGCGGCCCTCGAACTCTTCACTTTCCAGGAAGGCATGAAGGTTTCCTTGGAGCGCGAGCTGTTCGAGCAGATCTCCACCCAGGAGCTCCACGAGCCGGTCCCCGAAGAGCCGCCGATGGATCTCCGTCGTCAGGCGGGACAATCCCGCATTCCAGACGCCGGTCCGGTCCGGTGCCACTCGGTTGAGACCGACGGTGATGTTGCGAGCCACCTGGAGGGCTCGGAGGGGGTCGGTGGTAACGTGCGGATTGCCGAAAATATGGACGTCTCCTCCGCTCCGGTCCGCGGCTACGGGGATGTCCAGCAGTTCGATCCCCGTGTAGGCGGTCACGTACCCCCTTCCCCCTTCGGACACGTCGGCGTTTCCGGCCCGGTCCAGAACGATCGGAGCCCATAGCTCGAGGTCGAGTCCGGTCGTGATGAACAGATCGGCCCGTCGGATCGAGAGCGCGAAGCTCGGCTTCGGACGCACGAAATGTGCGTCCTCGTTCGGTGACGCGATGGCGCTCACGTCGACCTCCGCGCCTCCGATCTTCTCGGCGAGGTCTGCGTACACCGGAAGGGTCGCAACAACCCGGACGGGATCCGCCTGCGCGGCGCCCTCTCCCACCATGGAACCCAAAGCAATGACCGTGGCGATGATTCTCAGCATGGTGTCACCCCCTCTCAATACGTTTCGTGTCTGTGCGGACCCATCGCGAACGTGATCCGAAGTGTGAACTGCCCCGTGGTGTTTCCGGGATTTCCCAGGATGTCGTACTCCGCCCTCAGCCGTACGTATTCGCTCTGCCAGTAGGTCAACGCCGGGGACGCGAGCCACGCCGACTCCGTGGGATCCTCCGGGTTTTCCACCCACTCGTACCGCCCGCCCGCGATCCACTTGCGAGAGAGCTTGACCTCGACGAGTGACCAGGCACCGAAAGCCGGATCCGGCTCGGGAAGCCCGGAAACAGCTCCGGGATCCGAGAGCATCACTCCCGCCCGCACGACAACTCCGCGGTAAAGCGATCGCGCCGGCGGAGCCCAATTGAACGACGTTTCCACTCCGAAAAGGCGATTGCCGTATCGTCCAGCAAGATCCTCGTAGTCGCCGAAGAGAGCACTCACGCCCAGGTCCAGATCGGTGGACTCAGAGAGTTGCCAGAACGCGTTCATATGGCCCAGATAGCTCAGCCCGTGCGACTCCCCGAACAGGATCTCGTTCCGGCTCCGGGTGAGCTCCACGGTGGCCTCATACGCTCCGGCCCCCCCGGTCGGAAGCAGCCAGTGAGCTGAGACCCCGTCTTGGGCCAAGGACCCCTCTCCGATGAAGACGAGGTGCGGGAGTGATCGGCTCTGAAACTGAAGCGCATGCGAGTGCCACCGGTTGAGCTGCCCGAACTGCTGGAAGAACCGCCCGGCTTTGATGCCGACACCGCCCGGCAAGGCAACCCACTCGATATAGCCTTCCTCCACCGCCACGCTCGCCTCCTGGCTCTCCTCTCCTCCGTCCCCCGGAAACACCTCGATCCGACCTCCCTCCTCCTCCACGGTGAGAAAGATCTTGGCACGAGTGAAGGGGTCGAGTGCCGAGACGAACGAAAACTCGAACTCGCGAGGGATGAAGTTGTCCGCGGCGGGATCGTCGCTCTGGATGGACCCATAGAGGTCCCCGTTCACGCTGATCTCCGGGTTCAGAGCCTGGAGCGACCGTGCACGACCTACGAACTCCTGGGTGCCCTGCACCTGAGCCGCCGTATCTGCTTCGACATCACCGACGGCGGCCCGGGCCGCCGCCCGGAGCCGGGCGAGCGCGTCCGTCGTCTCCTCTTCTTGATCCCGGACCTCCGGACCCGCTTGCCCACGACCCACCACACCCTCGAGGCTGTCGAGCCGAGCTCTCAACACTTCGAGCTCCGCCCGGAGAGAATCCAATCCCGCGGCCGGCACGTCCTGCGCCTGCGCCCTTACCGGGCCCGCAGCAAGAACCCATACCAAGGCTAGAAAGCCTAGGCATCCATATGGTTTGACTCGTAAGGAACTGTTTCGCATGGTCGCTTCCTGAGCATCCGGGTCCATCGGCGGTAAGACCGGACGACCCGATCGGGAAATCCCACCGGTGCTCGCGAGCTGTCGCCCGAAATCCGCACCGACGGTGCTCGATGGTCCCTCTACAGCACGTAGAGGGCCTTCTCAGGTCGTGTGTGGTGGGGCGCGGGAGTGCGTGGGGATGCGGCGCAGGAACTCGACCGGGACATCGTGGCGTGCCGAGACGGGCTCGCCCGGCGCAGGCGGAAACACTTGCAATGGAACCGATGTGCCCTTGGACCAACGCTGCTTTCCGAACTGGATACAGATCGTGTGGTCGTGATGTGGATGAGCGCACGCCTCGTGGCGCCCCGACTCGATCACGACCTCCCAGCCCAGGAGCTCCCGATCCAGCGACGGGATGATCGCGCTGAAAGCCACGATCCAGACTGCCACCGCGGCGATGAAATGATCGCCTATGCGCCCTTTCTTCCTCATCATACCGATCAGGCTCGTCATGCCTAGCACGCTAAGGGGGAAACCAAGAGGATGTCAACAGCGCCATTGCCGAATCACGGCTTGCGGAGGGTATGGCTCCAGACAAAGGTTGTGTGGCGGTCAGAGGCAAGCTACCGGGAAACCAGGAGTCGATCGATGGGCAACATCTCGAGACGCACTATGTTGGGAGCCACCGGAGGGCTGATCGCCGGGGGTCTGCTCAAGACCCAGGCCGACGCGCTCACAGTGGAAGAGGAAGCCGCCAGCCTACAAGCCGCACCGGCCGATCCAACGAAGGTGCTCGGGGCGCCGACCAGCGTTCTGGGCCAACGGGCACCCGGAGAGCAGCCCCGGCGCGGAATGGGCAGACCCGCGGTAACGGCGTCCTCCAGGACTCCCATCGAGCAACTTCAGGGCATCATCACTCCGGCGGATCTCCACTTCGAGCGGCACCATGCCGGTGTCCCGGCCATCGACCCGGATCGGTACGAACTTCTGATCCACGGAATGGTGGACCGCCCTATGACGTTCACGCTGGAGGATCTGAAGCGGTTTCCCGCCGAATCTCGGCTTTGTTTCGTGGAGTGCTCCGGCAACGGTGGCGCTGCCTACAACCGGAACGCCGCTCGGGAACGTGCCCCCAGCCAGATCGACGGCCTGTTCAGCACGAGTGAATGGACCGGTGTGTTGCTGTCGACCCTCCTGAGAGAGGTCGGGGTCAGCCGAGGCGCGAGCTGGCTGCTGGCCGAGGGTGGGGACGCGGCTTTAATGTCCCGGAGCATTCCGCTCGAAAAGGCCTTGGACGACGCCATGATAGCGTACGGGCAGAACGGCGAAGCGATCCGTCCAGCGCAGGGTTATCCCGCGCGGTTGCTCCTACCCGGCTGGGAGGGCAACGCCCAAGTAAAATGGATCCGCCGCCTCGAGGTTTCCGACCGGCCCTCAATGACGCGCGACGAGACCTCCAAGTACACGGATCCGCTGGCCGACGGTACGGCGCGTCAGTTCAGCTTCGTGATGGACGCCAAGTCGATCATCACGTTCCCGGCCTTCCCCAACGTACTTCCAGAGCGTGGTTGGTGGGAAATCACGGGACTCGCGTGGAGCGGACGTGGCCTTATCACCCGGGTGGAGGTGAGCACGGACGGGGGAGATACCTGGGCACCGGCTCAGCTCCAGCAGCCCGTTCTCTCGAAGTGCGCCACCCGCTTCCGGCACATCTGGAACTGGGATGGCGGCGAGGCCCTTCTCATGAGCCGTGCGATCGATGAGACCGGCTACGTGCAACCGGATCTGGAAACTCAGATAGCCGCGCGAGGCGCAGGCAGCTCCTATCACTACAACACGATCCGGCCGTGGAGGGTGGAGGCGGACGGTCGTGTGTTCTTCGCTCAGGGAGAAGGCGCGTGACGGCCTTCCCTCTCGGCCTGCTGGCGGCCACGACGTTCGTGTCGTACGGATGCGGGCCGAACACCGCGAACCGAGAGAGCAGCGCGGCATTGTCGGGCACGGCCGAATGGCCGAGTTCTTTCGCCATCGGTCATGACGCCACGCCAGCCCAGATCGCGGCCCTGGACATCGACTTCGGACCGGACGGTGCAGGCGCTCCTCCGGGGAGCGGCTCCGTGGCCGAGGGTAAACAGGTCTACGACGCCAAATGCGCGGGATGCCACGGCCCCACCGGGCAAGAAGGTCCGAACGATCGACTCGTGGGTCGTGAGCCCCGTGACGGATTTCCGTTTGGCGAAACCCGAGGCGTCCGCAAGACGATCGGGAATTACTGGCCGTACGCCACAACCATATTCGACTACGTGAACCGCACGATGCCGATGACGTCCCCCGGGTCGCTCGCATCAGACGAAGTCTACGCGGTCGCAGCGTATATCCTCTTTCTCAACGAGATCATTCCAGAGGATGCGGTCATGAACGCCGAGACCCTACCGGCCGTCGTAATGCCCGCCCGGAACCGCTTCGTACCGGACGATCGTGTGGGGGGGCCGGAGGTCCGGTAAACCCTGCCTCACGTTGAACGGCCCCGAGCCTGGGTCGCCTTGACGGCCCCGAGCCTGCGACCTACGGTACCGATCGAATTATCCGCCCTCCCTGGAGTATCCTTCCGGCATAAAAGGGGCGGGAAGAAGGGTGAGGTCCGTCACAGGAGGTATTTCATGAAGCGCATTTCGACGTTGCTCATCCTCGGGGTCATCGCGGCGGCGGTTGCGGACACAGCCGACGCCCAGACGAGTTATGTGCGGTACGAGCAAGCTGGCGAGATTTCGTGGGGAGAGCTTGATGACTCCACGATTCACCAACTCAGCGACGCTCCCTACCTCGGGGGCATGCGTACGGGGCGGACGGTTATGCAGTCCGCCGTGACGATGAAGGCTCCGGTCGATCCGACCCTCGTCTTCATGACCGCCTTGAACTTCCGCAGCCACATCAGCGGAGAGCCGGCCGAATATCCGGGCCTGTTCATCGTGCCTGCGAGCTCGATCATCGGGTCCGGTGAGAACATCGTACGGCCTCCGGGATCCGAAAATCTCCACTACGAGGCGGAGATGGTCGTCGTGATCGGCAAGCGTGCCGTGAATGTGAGTCTGGAAGACGCGCCGGATTATATCTTCGGCGTGGCGGCTGGAAACGACGTCAGCGAGCGCGCTTGGCAGGGTGGCGACATCCAGTGGGTCCGGGCGAAGGGCAGCCGGTCGTTCAACGCCGTAGGTCCCGTCCTGGTAGCGGGCCTGGACTACACGAATCTCCAAATCGAGGGCCGACTCAACGGCGAAGTACGACAGGGGGAGAACAGCTCCGACCTGATTTTCGACATGAACCATATGGTCAGCTACATATCGAAATACTTCACGCTCGAGCCGGGCGATCTGATCTGGTCCGGCACCATGGGAAGGACCCGCGCGATGGAGCCGGGTGACGTCTACGAGGTGGAGATCGAGGGCGTCGGCGTCCTACGGAACCGGGTCGTGCAGGGTCACTGATACACGTCGGCGTCTCTTGTCGAGAGGGGGGGGACGTTCCCGCTACGGGCGCGCGCCGTGTTGATGTTCGACTCTCTATGACTCGCCAGCCCAGCTTCCTGCTCCTGCAGGTGCGTGATCCCGACGACCCCATGAGGGAGCACGAAATTCAGTGTTTTTCCCGTTCGTTCCGCTGCGATCGAGATCGGATTCACGTCTTCGACCTCCTGGGTGGCGTACCCTCCCGGCGCGCATTGGCCGACGCCGACGTGGTTCTCCTGGGTGGAAGCGGTGACTACTCGGTCGCCAAAGGTGGTCCATGGCTGCCCGCGGCCCTCGAAACCATGCGTCAGCTACACGAAACGTCCAAGCCGACGTTCGCTTCCTGCTGGGGATTTCAAGCCATGGCCAGAGCCATGGGGGGTGAAGTGGTCACAGACCGGAGCCGGGCGGAGGTCGGGACCTACTGGCTGGAGCTGACGTCCGAAGGTAAGAACGACCCCGTGTTCGGCCCTCTAGGCGACCGTTTTCAGGTCCAGATCGGCCACGAGGATATCGTAACCAAACTCCCTGAGGGGGCTACGCTTCTGGCGTCCAGCGCTGACATCGAGATTGAAGCGTTCCGCTTCGATGACCGGCCCATCTACTGCACTCAGTTCCACCCGGAACTGGACCGGGATGGCCTCATCACGCGCATCGCCCAATACCCGGGTTATCTGCTGCTCACCGGGCACGCCACGCTCGAAGAACTCTCGGCCGCGACGCCGGAGACGCACGAAACCGAGGCGATCCTGAGGAGGTTCGTGAGCGTAGCCCTGCCCGGGTAGACTTGGGGGCCCCTGTTCTTCTCGTGGTAGAAGAGGAGCTCACGGTCCCGCTCCGGCCAGTCTGCCGCCGAAGGCCGTGGAGCGAAGCGCTGGCCGTAGGAGGGCCATCGATTCCTCTCCCCTTCCACACGCAAGAAAAGGAGTCGCCACTCCCGCCCAGGGCCCGCCACTCAGGACGGATACCAATCATGTACGCGCACCTCGATATCCGGCTCACCGCGTAGAGCCTCGACGAATTCGTCGATCGGCCTCTCCCGATAGTGATAGGGATAAACCACGGCGGGCCTGATCATCTTCACACAATCCGCGGCGACCAGCGGCACCATCCGGCCGTTCGGGAGGTTCATCGGCATGAACGCGATATCGATGTCTCCGAGAGTCCGCATCTCGGGAATACATTCGGTAACGCCGGACAGGTAGATACGTTTGCCACCCAACGTGATGACGTATCCGTTGCCCTCCCCCTTGGCATGGAAAGGGTCGCCCGGAAGGATGTCGTACATCGGTACGGCCTCCACGAGGACACCAGAAAGTGTCATGGTGTCGCCGTTGTTCATCACGAGACCGTCGGGAACCCGGAGTAGCCGCTCGCGCGACCCTGCATCCCTCGCGTCTTCCGGAGTAGAGGGGAGCACGACTGTCGCCCCCGGCTTACGAAGCTGCTGGATCAAGTCCGGATCGAGGTGATCCCCGGGTGTATCGGTGATCAGGATCAGGTCGGCCGGCTTGGCGTCGGTGTAGTCCCCCCTGCTCCAAGGATCGACATGGATCACATAGCCGCCTGATTCGATCTGGACCCCGGCTCCGACGAAGGGCGTAATTTCGACGTCAGCGCCGCTAGCGGCAGAAGCCATCTCGTCATCACGCTCCGCACCGCAGGAGCCGATCGAGACGATCAGCGCGAGGAATACCGCGCCTTTGCCAAGGATTACCGCGCCTTCGGTGACGCATACGGCGCCTGCGGCGACGCGTGCTACGGCGCCTGCGGCAACGCGTGCTACGGCGCCTTCGGCGAAACGCAGGGCCGCAGCGTCCGTCCCGGTCCGCCTATGACGCTCGATCGGCCCGTCAGGGAAGCAGGGAAGTCACAGTGACGGTCACGTTCTTGTCGTCGAACAGGGCACCGTCGTCCGCACGCCCGCGCAGCACGTAAGTCCCCGGCTGAGCGAATGTGACCTGGACTTCCCACATGCCATCCTCCGGCACCTCAGGCGCGACCCAAAGGGGCGCCCACGGTGAATTCGAGCCGGCCCGCGTATCCTCCCATACCTTGATCTGAATGGGATCGAAAGAAACCTGGGCAGGGCCGCGATACACGAACCAAGAAAGGTGCAACCCCGTCCTCTTGCCCACAGTAACTCTCGACGGGGGCCGCAGGGCCGCCGCGGGCAACCTCAGCCCCTTCTCTTCCTCCGCCTCCGCCTCCGCTGAATCGGTATCGTCCGTCGTCGATTCGGAAGCCTCATCAGTCGATTCGGAAGCCTCATCAGTCGAATCGGCAGCCGCAGCCGCCCTGGCCGCAGCAGCCGCGAACGCCCCGCGCCTACTAGGAAGGCCGTCGTCGGTTATCTCTGCCACCAGCGTGAGCGGTTGTCCCACTCGAGCCGTCAACTCCGTGTCCCCGATGATCCGGAGGACCGGAGGCACGTTCATCCTCGACTCGGGGCTGCTCGCACCCGCTCCAAGCGCACCCCCCTCCGACGAGATGACCATGTTGTCGACCCTGTAGTCCGTAAGCAGGGACGCATAGGCGTACTCCGTCCTCCCCGCGGTCGTCAGCGTCCACACCATCTCTTTGTCGCCGAAGTCGGCCGGGACATGCACCTTGAAGATGAACCGGTTACGGCGTGGCAGAAAATGGGTCGGCTGGCCCTGATCGGCCGGGCCGGGCGAGAACATGTTGTCCGGCCCTACCGGCACGTCGAGCTCCTCGAGCCAGTTCCGGTTCATGTAGCCGAACAGGAGGTTGAAGGATCCGTCCTCGTTCTCCTCCCATCCTTCGTACCCCGGGGAGATGTTCTGGCCCTTGGTATAACTCAGCTGTGCACCAACACTCTGGTGGCTCAACAACAACATCAGCGCGGCGAGAAACAAACGCTTCACCTGTTGGTTTCCTCTTCCGCTTCCTCTTCCTCTCCCTCGGGTAGGACGTTGCACAGGGGACAGCCGATCACGTGATCGTTCGCGGTCAGATTGAGAACCTCCCTCCGCTTCGCCATCTCCGCGATGAACTGCTCGTCCGTCAACGAGACACGCATCCCCAGGTCGATGAACATGTTGGTGACCGACCGATTACCCGATCCCTGCCAGTTTCTGGTATCCGCCACGTTGATGTTGTTCTCTGTGGTGTCCATGTAGCCGGTGATGTGGAGGATCGTGCCTTTCGGAAGAAGCGGTGCCGCGTCATCAGCATACGCATAACCCCGCACCCAGTTGTGGTCGTATCCCACGCACGACAGCGTTTCGACGTTGAAGCCCCAGATGGCCTCGAGGCACATGCGTTGGCCTGGCGCGTGCAGATGGGGCTCGAAGGTGACGATCTTGATATGCTCGGTCAGCGTGCGGTAGGCGTGGAGCTCCTGACCGGCTTCGTTCCCCCGGATGTCGATATCGACCCCGTTTCCGAGTCCCCCAACCCCCCCCCGCTGATACTGCGGCTCGTAACCCTTCGGGTGGAACCGGAACCCGATCTCGAGGTGAGAGCGTGTGTCTACGCCGTTCGAGTGCAGGTGAATCGAGCTGGATACGATACTCGATCCGGCCCTGAGAAGCCGGCCCGCCTCCGGCGCGAACACGTCCGGATTACGCCCGACCTCGTGGACGGGCCAACCCGTTGTGGGCGCTCTTTCACCGTCGTCGTTGTCTTCGTCGAGGACACGCGTGCCCCAGATCATGTGGTGGAAGACGTACCGTTGCCCGACCGTCTGCCGGTCGTCGGCGTTCCCACTGCGGTTATCGACGTCGTTGACCTCTATGATCTCCACCGAGGAGACCCAACGGTCCTCATCAAGCCCGACGGGCACACTCTCGATCTCGCCCCACCAGTCGGGCGCTCCACCCTTGACCAGGATTTCGTTCGTTTTGACGATCAGGTCCGGCTCACCCGCGATCCAGGTTTCATTATTTGGGAAGACCCTCGGCGGAGGCATGTCCGCCGGGTTACCCTCCGGCATCCCGTTCCCCACCCACGCCGCGATCGCGTCCACCTCCCAATCGTTCAGCGACGGGTCGTTCTTGAAGTCCTGGATCCCGATGTCCTTCTCCACGTACCAGGGCGGCATGGCCCCAGCCACGTCACGCAGGCCCGTCTTGTACACGATCCTGCTCGAGTAGCGACGCACCTGCTGATAGGTCACGAGGGACATTGGCCCGACACCACCGTCGCGGTGACAGGTCTGGCAGCTCCGTTGCAGAATCGGCGCGATATCGCGCGTGAAAGTCACCTCGTCCAAGGACGATTCCTGGGCCCCGACCGATACGGGAGCCACAAGCGCGGCGACCATCAGAGCGGATAACGCCGTTCCGGCTGCTAATCCCAATGGGTGGTTCCTTGCGACCTTCATCATACACACTCCCTGAGAGGCGCGAATAGTCAAAAGCGCGAGCCGGAAGCCGGCGCGGTAAAGGCGGCTTTGCCGCCTGCAGTTACCAACTCCGGGACTGAGCCAAGGTAAGGGACCTTCTCGGTGTCTGTCAAAGGAAAAGGC
>SMVB01402972.1_pt1 | contig 23351 bp, 22 predicted proteins | sample 2456461 | NCBI WGS metagenome assembly SMVB01 (sample SAMN11095934, study PRJNA526329) | marine sediment metagenome | biome: Marine sediment; feature: Surficial sediment; material: Deep marine sediment; isolation source: Hadal surficial sediment | place: Pacific Ocean | collected 2014-05 | depth...
GCCCCGAACGCCGAAGCGATACACAAGCATCATGCGAAGGCCGGCATCAAGTGCGACTGGGTCCACGAAGTGGAGTCGACCCGAGGGTAACGGATAGCCCTTGGCGACCCCCCTGAGTGCCAGCCACGGCCAGATGAGGCCAAGAAGAAACGTGCGCGTTGCTAGATGGGCTTGTCTGGGTGTGTGTGACGTACCGCAGACGCAGAAACGGCGCCGTGAAGGCCCGCCATGCGGAGTAATTGACGCCATGAACCCATGAGCAGAACCCTTGCCAGCCTGGTGGTCGGCTTTGCCCGGCTGATCACCCTGCCCACTTCCCAACGCCAAAGGGCGCGGGTCTATGCCCGCATCAAGGATCATTTCGACCGCGCGGTGGTGCACATTGTCGCCACCAGGCACGGCGACTTGCGTTTCTATACCAACCGGGGCGCGGCGGCGGCCAGCGCGTTGCATACCTTCCAAGGCGACGAGCCGGAGACCATCTCCTGGATCGACGACGAGGTCGAACCCGGCGATGTGGTCTGGGATGTCGGCGCCAATGTCGGGCTTTATTCGTGCTATGCCGCCAAGGCCGGCGCGCGGGTGCTGGCGTTCGAGCCCAGCGGGATCAATTTCGGCCTCTTGGTCGCCCACGTGGAACTGAACGGTTTGGATCAATCGGTCGCCCCATATTGCCTGGCGCTCACCGATACCAGCCGGGCGACGGAACTTTTCACCAGCAGCTTCGAGCCCGGCCACGCCTTCAACGCCATCGATTCGCCCGAGAGCCAATTCTCGGCCTTCAAGCCGAAATTTCGCCAGGCCATCCTGGGCTTTGCCGCCGACGACCTGGTGGATCGCTTCGGCCTGGCGTCCCCCGACCATCTGAAGTTGGATGTCGACGGCGCCGAGATCGCCATCCTCAAAGGCGCCGGGAAGGTGCTGGGCAAGGTCCGAACCTTGATCATGGAGATCGAGGGCAGGAACCGCGACCTTTTCGATGACGAGATCGCCCCGCTTTTGGATCGGGCGGGCCTGTCCCACGCGGGATCCTGGGAAGACGGGGCCCGCAATCAACTCTTCACGCGCAAGTGATTGCCACGCCTGCCGGCAAATGGCCCTCGGGTTGGCGGGCCGGGAATTCCTGCTATCGTGGGAGGGAGCTTCAGGGGCCGGCGCGTCTCGTGCCCGAGGGGACCGGTTCAGGGGAGGATGAAATCCATGGCTTACGAAGGAATGATCGCCGAGACGATTCGCGTCCACGGCCACGGGGGCGACCTGATCGACGCCTATGCGGCGCGGCCGTTGGGGGCGGGCCCGCTGCCGGGGGTGGTCGTGGTCCATCACATGCCCGGGTGGGACGAATGGACCCGTGAAGTGGTGCGCAAGGTCGCCCATCACGGCTTCAACGCCGTCGCGCCGGACCTGCATTTCCGCCAGGGGCCCGGCACGCCGTCGGAAAAGGCCCAGCGCGTCCGCGACATGGGCGGCCAGATCGACGCGATCATCGTCGACGACCTTTCCGGCGGCGAGGCCTATCTGCGCGAACTTCAAACCGCCAACTCCAAGGTCGGGCTGATCGGCTTCTGTTCGGGCGGGCGGGTCGCCTACATGGCGGCGGCCAAGATGCCGGGCCTCGATTGCGCGGTCGATTGTTGGGGCGGCAACGTCACCGCGCCGCCGGGCAAACTCAACGACAACCAGCCGGTGGCGCCGTTCGACATGACCGCGGACATCGCCATGCCCCTGCTCGGTATTTTCGGCAACGACGACAAGAACCCCGACCCCGGGCAGGTCGATCAAATCGAGGCGGAACTGAAGGCGCACAAAAAAGACTACGCGTTTTACCGCTATGACGGGGCGGGCCATGCCTTCTTCAATTACGCCGCGGGGCGCTACCAATTCGAGCAGGCCGCCGAGGGCTGGGAAAAGGTCTTCGCCTTTTTCGACCGTCACCTGCGCTAGGACAAGGAGAGCGCCCATGACCAACGGAGAGGATAACCGCGCCCTCGACGGCCAGGTCGCCATCGTCACCGGCAGCGCCATCAACACCGGGCGGACCATGGCCAAGATGCTGGCCCGGGCGGGCGCCGCGGTGGTGGTCAACTACCTGACTTCGGCCGATGCCGCCAGGGATACCGTCAAGGAGATCGAAGCCGCGGGCGGCCGGGCCTTCGCCCATTGCGCCGACGTGACCAAGATCGGCGAGGTCGAGGCCATGGTCGCCGACACCGTCAGCCGATGGGGCGGCATCGACATCCTGGTGAACAACGCCAATATCCGGAGCTACCGGCCGCTCCTGGAGATCTCGATCGACGAATGGCGGTCGACCCTGGCGACCTCCCTGGACGGCTTCTTTTACTGCGTGCGCACCTGCGTGCCCCACATGATCGCTCGCGGCAAGGGCACCATTGTCAACATCGGCGGCGGGTCGGGCCATTCGGGGGTCGCCAACCGCTGCCACGTGGCCACCGCCAAGGCCGGCATCGCCGGCATGACCGGGGCGCTGGCCGCCGAGCTCGCGCCCCATAACATCACCGTCAATTGCATCGTGCCGGGCCGCGTCGATACCGTGAAACCGGCGGCCGAGCGCAACCAACACCGCGCCGTGCGCAGCGACAGCCCCATGGGCCGGTCGGCCGCCCAGGAGGAAATCGCCGATCTGGTGCTCTATCTCTGCGGCGAGGGATGCCGCTACATGTCGGGCCAGATGCTCCACGTCAACGGCGCGCGCTACGTCACCATCGCCTGAACGCAGCCCCCCACCCCCCCGGCTGGGGCGAAGATTCGGCGGCTCATCCCGCCCGGGCGGTTTCGCTTTCCTGGGTGGTGATGACGCCGCCCTTTTCCAGCGCCGCGATCTCTTCGTCCGAGAAGCCGAATTCGGCCAGCACCTCTTCGGTGTTCTCGCCGTATTCGGGGACCGCCGTCCAACCGCCGGTGGGGGTGCGGCTCAGCCGGAAGGCCTGGGTCAAAAGTTGGAAGTCGCCCATGGACTTGGAGGCCAGCGCCTGGGCCAGGTCGAGATGGCGGACCTGGGGGTCGTCGAAGGTCTGGTCGAGGGTGTAGACCGGGCCCGAGGGGATGTCCGCGGCGGCCAGGCGCTTCAGCATTTCCTCGGTGGTGAACCCGGCCATGGCCTCGGCGATCATGGCGTTGCATTCCAAGCGGTGGGCGCGGCGCGCCTCGCGGGTGTCGAAACGGGGGTCGGTGGCGGCCTCCTCGTGGGCGACGGCGCGGCACAGGTCGGGCCACATGCGGGGCATGATGGAGATGCTGACATAGCCGTCGGCGGTCTTGTAGGTGTTGGTGGGAACCCCCGTGGGGTGCTCGTTGCCGACCTGCCCGGGCACGATGCCGTCGACCAGGTAGCGCGCGGCATGAAGGTCCATCATCGACAACAGCGATTCCATGAGCGAGGTCTGCACCCACTGCCCCTGGCCCGAGTGTTGGCGCTCATAAAGGGCGGTCAGGATGCCCAGGGCGCAGAACAGGCCGGCGCTAACATCGGCGATGGCGATGCCGGCGCGCAGGGGGCCGCGCCCCGCCTCGCCGGTCACCGACATGAAGCCCGACATGCCCTGGATGATCTGATCGAGCCCGGGCCGGTCCTTGTAGGGGCCGTCCTGGCCGAAGGCGGATATGCTGGCGAGAATGATCCGGGGATTGATCTGGGCCAGCGATCGGTAGTCGAAGCCGAGCCTATCCTTGACCGCGGGCCGGAAATTCTCCACCACCACGTCGGCGCGTTCCACCATGCGGTTGAGCACGGCCAAGCCTTCGGCGCCCTTGAGGTCGAGCACCATGCAGCGCTTGTTGCGGTGTTTGCTCTGGAAGTTGGCCTCACAGCGGCCGGCCCAGTCCGGCGGGTTGCCCGGGCGCTCGATCTTGATGACGTTGGCGCCCCAGTCGGCCAATTGGCGCACGCAGATCGGCCCCGCCCGCGCCTGGGTCATGTCGAGGACCGTGAGACCGTCGAGGGCGCTCGATGGCGGTTGAAAGCCCATGTTTTCCTCCCTGAAGTTCCCCGGCCCGCGAATCTTCCCTTCGGGCCGGGCGGGAAAAGGCTACAGGCGGCCCGCCGCCCTGTCCATATCGGCGCGCGGGCTTGGCGCGAGGCGATTTTTGGCGATTGCCGGGGATGGCGCCGCGGGCTAGGCGGTCAGCTTCCCGTCCACCGGGGTTCGCGCTTTTCGTTGAAGGCGCGCTTTCCCTCGGCGAAGTCCTTGCTTTCCAGGCAGGCCTTGCGCACCGCGGCGACCTTATCCATGTCCCGCGCTCCGCTGTCCTTCATGGCCTCGTTGATCATCGCCTTGGCGGCGATCACCGACAGCGGCGCGTTGTCGGCGATCGCGGCGGCCACCCCGCGCACCGTGTCTTCCAACGCGTCGGGGGCCACCACCTGGTGAACCAGGCCCATTTGCAGCGCCTCGGCAGCCGAATAGCGCCGCGCGGTGATAAGGATTTCCTTGGCCCGGGCGGGGCCGACGATATCCACCAGCATGCGGGTGTAATGCCAGTTGTATGCGTTGCCCAGCCTGGCCGCGGGAATGCCGAAGCTGGAATCGTCGGAAGCGATGCGCAGATCCGCATGGAGCGCGGTCGCCACCCCGCCGCCCAGGCAATAGCCCCGGATCATGGCGATCAAGGGCTTGGCGAGGGTGGCGAAACGTTCGCGCACCAGGCCCGACAGCTTGCCTTGGCGTTGGAGGGCGGCCGGCGTTGCGGCGCCTTTCGTGGGGCGCGAGATATCCGACCCCGACACGAAGGCCTTATGGCCGGCGCCCTTCATGACGATGACGCGGACCATGGGGTCGGCTTCGAAATCCTCGAGGATCGCCAGCATCCCTTCGCGCATTTCATGGGAGATGGCGTTGCGGCGTTCGGGCTGGTTGAAGGTCATCCAGCCGATGCCGTCGGCTTTCTCGGCGATCATCTTTTCGGTCTTGAGCTCCATGGCTCCCCTGTCCCCGCCCGGACAACGCGCCTACCAGAGCGCCATGGGTTTGGTCGCCAAGTCCTCCGCGCCCGCGCCGGCCGCCTTGATGGCCGCCGCCACCGCCGGGTCGTCGAGGATCGCCGGCGCCAGGGCGCCGCCGGCGTAAAGGAGCTCGCCCTCGACGCTCAGGTCATGGCCGAAGGACGCCAGGTTGGTGGTCGCGTGGCTGCGGCCCAGGTGGAAATGCATGATCGCCGGACTGCAATGGCTAAAGCCGAACCACGACCGGCTATTGTCGCCGCGATCCAGCGGGGCGATGGTGCGCGGGTTGACCCCGGCGTGCCAGGAATCGATCCAGCCGTCGCTGGCGGCGATGGCATGGCGCAGCTTGCCGTCGGGCGCGCCTCCGGTGATATCGGTGATCCGGCAATCGCCGAGCATGAGGCGCAGCGGCGGGTCGTCTTCCCCCTGGTCCACATGGTCCATGTACTCGACGATGATCACCCCGTCGAGGGCGGCGCAGGCACGCGGATCGTGGACGCCGCCGGGGAAATTCTTGCGCGCCCTGCCCAGTTCCCCGGCATCGACGAAGAACGCCGCCCCCACTTCACCCCCGGCGCCCCCGGCGCCGGCGAAGACGCCGCCGAGGTCGGTGCCGGCGGGGCTGGTGATGCGCCAATGGCGGCCCGGGGCCATCTTATCCTCCAGCCTCTCGGCGATGGCGCGCTGCACCGCGTAGGGAAACCGCGCCCAGTCGGAGCCCAGCAGCGCCGCCGAGCGCGCGCGGTTGGGGACGCGAACCCGCGATTCCGCGGGAAAATGGGGATGAAGCGCCTCGCGGCTCAGCGACGGGAAATGGGAGATGACGATGTCGGCTTCGCGGTAGGCGTCGAGAGCCTCGCCCGGGATGGCATCGGGCGTGGCCTTAGGGATGGCATCGACCCAAAGTGATTCGACCAAAGCCCCCGCATCACGCCCGGCGGCGGCGACGGCATCATGGACCACCTGGTCAACGGCGCCCCTTTCGCTCACCACGAAAAGCCGCGTGTCCCGCCCGACGCCGGCGCAATCGATCACGCAATTGGCCGCGCCGGCTTCCAGTTCGGCGCTCATTGGGCAGTATCCCAAACGTCGACGTCGACCTCCCAGCCCTTGGTCTCGGAAAGATCGAACTTGTTGCCTTCGGGGTCCAACAGGCGGTATTCGGCGAACGGCCGGCTCTCGGGCCGGGCCACCACCTCGATCTCCTTGGAAAGGGTGTCCAGCTTGTGGTCCATGTCGTCCACCAGGAAGCCGAAATGATTGACCCCGAAGCGCGCCTCGTGGCCCTCGGTATCGCAGTAAAACGGGTGGATCGCCAGATTGGTCACGCCGTCGCCGGCGAACCGGTTCTCCCGGCCATTGGCGCGCCAGGCGAGGCTGGTGGTCACTTCGCGGAAACCGAAGACCGATGAATAGAACTCCAGCATGCGCTGGGGAATCAGGGCGTTGAGGGCGATATGGGCGATCCTGGGCATCCTTCGGTCGCGTTTTTCCGGCGCGCCGAAGCTGCCCGCGGAAATGCTGACCGGACCGCATTCGGGATCGAAGAAACGGCGCTCGCCGAAATGCAGGCCGCCCGGTTCCGGCACCATCACGCCGTCGGGCATGCAGCGCAGGTATTCACGGGTCACCTCGCCGATGTCGGCGACCTGGATGCCCACGTGATGAAGCCCGGTGTCGTTGTGAAGCTCGTTGAGCCCGGCGCGCCGGCGCAGGAAGGTGATGTTGTAGAACCCGTCGGAAAGCGAAACGTCGCCTTCGTTGGAGCGGCCGAGCTCGTCCAAGGCGAAATGGCGCGCGTAAAAATCCGCCAGCGCGCCGGGGTCGTCGCTCAGGAACGCAAGGTAGCGCATTGGATTGGCGATCATGTTCGAATCTCCCCTTATTCGCATGGGCGCCGCTTGTTTTCTCCGCCGCCGCGCCGCCGTTGGTTTGGTTGCATTATATCGCTTCATGGCGCCCCGGCGCTAGGCCAGCGCTTCTTCGAGCCGTTGGAAGGTTTGGCGCAACGCGGGCGCGGGTTCCGGGCCGAGCGCGGGCGTCGCAAGCGGTCGAACTTGCCGGCGAGGGCGGCCGGGCTCTGGGGCCATTGGGGGGCGCCCTTGAAGGTGTCGGCGGCGCCGGTGAATTCGCGCCCGGCCCGATGAATCAATGCACGCGGGATTGGGGCTCATGGGGCGCGGTTGGGGCGGTGCCGAGCGCTCTATTCCTCGGGGGTATCAGGCTTCTCGGAATCACCGCCGCCGAAAACGGCGCCGAATATCTCACCGAAGGAGGTCTCGGGCGGGTCCTCCCCTGCCGCCTCCGCCGGTGAGGCGCTGTCGGGCTGGGGCTTGGCTTCGGCGGAACCGTCTTCGGTTGGTTCTTCTTTCAACTTGGCTTGTTTTTCCGGGGCCTGTTTTTCCGGGGCCTGTTTTTCCGGGGCTTGTTTTTCCGAGGCCTGTTTTTCCAGGGAATTCTCGGTCGCCCGCCCGCCCCCGCCCTTGGCCGCCGGTTCCGGCTTTCGGGCCGATTTCGACTTGGGTTTTTCAGGTGAATTTGCGTCAGCCGCGGGCGCCGGCGATTTCGCTTTGGCCGGCTTAGGGCTTGGCTTGGCCGGCGGGCCGAGCTTGGTCCATGGCGCGAACGCGCCGGACCTGTCGATCTTGAAGATCAGGAAATCGCGTCCTCCCGTGCCGATGGAATCGGTGGTGCCGGCGATGATGGACCCGCCGTCTTCGGTCGCCAAAGCGCTGGTGGCGAGATCAAAGCCGTCATGGCCGTGTATCCTGTCCCACAAAACCTTGCCTGAATCATCGATGGCGATCAGCCGAATATCCGTCTTTTTGCGATTCCCACGCCCCTGGAACGCGAGCACGAGATAGCCGTATTTGCGGGTTGAAACGGCTGCCGCCGACACGAAGGGCGTTCCCGTTCGACAGGCCAGATCGCGCACCGCGGCCACCCGATCAGGGCTGGGCGGTGGCCGATTTTTCTGCTTTTGGCTCTCAATCACCAAGGACACCACGCGCCCGATGCTGCACAATCCCCGCGCCGCCGCGGGCATGAGGTCCCGATAGGCGATGGTTTTGCGCCAAACCTCGCGACCATCGGCGCCGGCCTTGAAGATGAACAACCGCCCGCCTTGACGGCCAGCGGCGATCACGCCTCCGCCATGGGCCGGGGCGACGGCGGAAAATCGAAGGTCGCCCTTGCCCTGGGCGGGAATCCGCTGGGCCCAGACGACCTTCCCCTGCGGCGTGATCCGCAACATATAGCCCATGCCCGGGCGGGTATCCCAAGCCGCTTGGGGGCGGGTCTCGCCGACGGCGACGATATCGCCGCCGGGCAGCGCGACGGCATCGGTGATGTCATGCCAGAAACGTGCGGCGTTGCCGGTATAGACCGTCTTGCCCAGGTTTTTTCCGTCCTTGGACAAGCGCACGGCGAAAGGCAGGCGCGGGTTTTTGCCGTCCTTGACGAAGGTTTCGGCGCCCATGGCGATGAAGCCGGCATTTCCGGCGCGGGTGACGACCCCGCCGGTTCCGTCCTTGGAACGGGCATAGCCGCTGACCCAGGGGTCCCCGTTGTGGTCGCGGATGGGGACGGCGTTGGCGTCGATCCGCGCCGCGATCTGAAATCCCCTATGCACGCCACCCAGCAGGAATCCGCCCTTTGGAAGCGCCGTCAGGGACCTGATGGAACCGTCCTTCGCCGGTCCGATTACGATGCGGTTCCATGCCATGCGGCCATCGCGGCTCAATGCCATGAGCCCCATGTTGCGCCCGGCTTCCTGCTTTTTCTTTTTGTCGGCCGATTGTTCGAAGGTCCCCCCGATCAGGAATCCGCCATCGGCCCGACGGGCCATGGCCCAGGCCGTGTCGTCTTTGGGGCCGCCGAAGGTTTTCACCTTTTCCTTCCAGGCATTCCTTTGTTTCGATACCCGGTCATAGGCCGCCGAAGCGATGGTCCAACTCCTGTCCGCCCGGGCCAAATCGCTGGACATGCGGCGATTCTTCTTGATCTCGCGTTCGGTCTCCACGAACAAGCCGATGCCGGCTTTGTAGTTGCGGCCCTTGCGCCCCACGGTATTGAGATAGGCCACCAGGCCGCGGTAGGCGGCGGTCCAGTTCTTCAACAGGTAATGCGCGTGGGCCTCGTAGAAAAGCGTCTCCCCACTGACGCCCAAGCGCGTCTTGCGAAGCTGGGCGATGATGTCGATGGTCTGCTTGGAATTCTTGGCGCGGATGGCGAGGTTGAGTCGATGCTTGAGGACGTCGTAGCGCACCCCGGGGGTGAGAACGTCCTCCTGGGCTTGAGCGGGCTGGGCATGGGCGGGGCCGGGGTGCGCGACGAGAATAAGAAGGCCGGCCCAGAGGAGGATTGCTGCACAAACGATTGCCCGGGGGCGACGGATATCCCCGCGCCGGCGGCATCGCGCCGTGGGATTTTTGAACGGCCTTGCGCGGCGGCTTGGTGATAGGATGACCATGTGATCCATCGCCTTAGAATAGCCATCCACGGGTTTGGCGCAAGGTGCTGCGTGCGCCGTTTCCCGACATCGGCCCGTGGCTGATGCGCGCTTTGCGCGACCTGCCGCCCCTGCCCGGCGCTTACGTGCTTCTCATCGGGACCGTGGCGACGGTGGCGGTGTCGATCAGGGGCAGGACCGCCAGGCTGCCCCCCGGGGGCTATCTCTATTGCGGCAGCGCCAAGGGTCCGGGCGGTATCCGGGCCCGGGTGCGACGCCATTTGAAGGCGCGAAAGGCCTTGCGCTGGCACGTGGACAGGTTGACCGCGGCAGGCGAAATCAGGGGCGTGATCGTCGCCCCGGGGGGTGATGAATGCGATCTGTTCGCGCGTCTGCGCGCCAGACCAGGGTGCGAGGTCCCGGTTCCCGGTTTTGGGTCGAGCGACTGCCGCCGCTGTCCGGCCCATTTGCTGGCCATGGGCGACGCCGGTGACGCGGGGCCGTTCATTTCGTTACGGCCCCATGAAACCCTGGTGCCCCGTGAAACCCTGGTAAAAGTCCTAAGGGAGCCCGAGGAGGGGTGATGGTCTAACCGGCCCGCGCCGCGCTTTTACCCATGCGCGCGACGAGCTCAGCGAGTTCTTCGAGGAACCGGGCCGCCATGGGAACAGGTTTCCTGATATTGGATGCCACGCAAAGCCGCATGCAATCCACGTGGACTCGCGCGGCTTTCTCGAAATTGGTTTTATCCCCCGTCTTGAGCGCCGCCTCGAGAGAACGCGCCACCAACCCGATGATCGGCCAACCGAGGGTCGCCGCCTGGCCTTTCAGGTCATGGGCGGCGATCTGGATCTCAATCCACCGCCCGGACCGGGCGGAGCGGTCCATTTCCGCGAAGGTTGTCTCCAGATGCATGGGGAAATCCGCGATCACGCTTTGCAGGAGATCATCGGCGCGGGCGACGGCGTCATGGAGGGTAAGGGGTGGCATGGCGGCGGACCTCAGGAATAAAGAAGGGCGTCGATGTCGTGCTGTTGCAAGCCGCTGTCGCGTCGGCGTTCGATGCCGTCATATTGGGCGTTTAGCCGCCGCCGCCGGCATGGCCCGGTATAGCTGGGCATGATGATGAAGGGCCGCGGATGAAAGATCGCCAAATCCAGTTTTTCGAAAAGCGATCGGGGCGACAACGGTTTGGTCAGGATCTCCGACACCCCGGCATCGCGCGCCTCGACGACCAGGTCTTTTTCGGTATGGCCGGAGCAGAGGATGATCGGGATATCGGGCCTTGAACTTTGCGGGCTGGTCCGGACCATGGTGACGAATTCTATGCCGCTCATCCCCGGCATCAGCCAATCGACGATCAAGCAGTCGATCTTGCTCTGGCGGATTTCGGCGAAGCCTTCCTTGGCGTTGTCCGCGTGGAGGACCGTGCCCACCTCGAAGGCCCGCAGCATGTGGCTGATGAGTTGCCGCATGTATTGGTTGTCATCGACCACGAGTATCGTGGTGTCCGAGAAGTTGACGGTTTTTTGCAACACCTTGCTATTCTCCCGGGCCTCCCAGGCACGACACGGGTCTCCCGAGAGGGTCATGGGATGCCCCGTATAGGCTTAGAAAACTAGATATAATCACTTAGTCTTGAGCAATTATTAACGCTGAACGTTCCCATCGGGTGCGGGCCTGTGCTATCGATCTCAAGGAGATGAAAGTAAGGACAGTTCTTGGGCCAGCCCATCATCGACATCTTCTCGGACCCCATTTGCCCTTGGTGCATGATCGGCAAGCGCCGGTTGGACCGGGCGATGGAAAAGATGCGCCAAGCGACACCCGGGTTGGCGCCCAGGGTCCGCTGGCGGGTTTTTCAGCTGAACCCGTCCATGCCGGCCGAAGGCATGGACCGGTCCGTTTATCTGGCCGCCAAGTTCGGTGGCGCCGACCGGGCCGGAGAGGTTTATCGCGAAATTCGCAGGCAAGGCCAGGCCGAGGGGATCGCTTTTTCCTTCGACCGCATCAGGCGGACGCCCAATACCCTAAAGGCGCAAGCCTTGATCGCTCTCGCCGATGGTGAACAACGCGCCTCGGAGATGGCCGAGCGCCTGTTCCATGCCTATTTTTTGGAAGGGTTGGACATCGGCGATGGGGCGGTGCTGGAGGGATTGGGCGCGGAAGTCGGGCTCGCCATGGAAAGCGTGGTATCTTGTCTTGCCGATGATGGCGTCATCGACGGCCTGCGCGCCGAGGATGCGGCGGCCCGGGCCGAGAGCATCACCGGCGTGCCGCATTTCGTCATCGACGGGCGTTATTCGCTGTCCGGCGCCGTCGCGCCGGAAGTTCTCATGCGGGCGATCGATTTGGCCGCTCAGGCCGCCCCTTGAGGAGGGGCGCCGGGGCTCGCCCCGGCGATTCGTGCCAGCGCATCCAGTTCGCCGGCCAACCCCTTGACCTGATCGGCGGGGCTCGGCCAGTCGCGGCGGATCACCAGGGTGTGGTCGGGCCTGAGCCGCATGGCGCCGGGCGATGCCGAGATGGCGGCGATCAGCCCTTCGGGGTTGGCGAAACTCGCCTTGCGGAAGGTGATCAGGCAGCCGCGCCTGCCCGCTTCCACCTTTTCCACGCCGGCGGCGCGGCACCCCTGCTTCAGGGTCACCACCGACAGCAGGTTTTCCACTTCCCCGGGCAGGGGGCCGAATCGGTCGATCAATTCGGCGGCGAAAGCCTCCACCTGGTCGCCGGAAAGGAGCCCGGCGATGCGCCGATACAGGCCCAGCCTGAGGCCGAGATCGGCCACGTAGTGCTCCGGGATCAGAACCGGAATGTCGACGTTGACCTGGGGTGACCAGTCGGTCTCCGTGGGGGCCGCGCCCCTGAGTTCGGCCACGGTCTCTTCCAGCATGTGCTGGTAAAGCTCGACCCCCACTTCGCGGATATGGCCCGACTGTTCCTCTCCCAGCAGATTGCCGGCGCCTCGAATGTCGAGGTCGTGGCTGGCGAGGGTGAACCCGGCGCCCAGGCTGTCCAGGGTCTGCATCACTTCCAGGCGTTTGGTCGCGCCGGGGCTCAACACGCGCCGCGGCGGCAGGGTCAGGTAGGCATAGGCCCGGACCCGGGACCGGCCGACCCGGCCGCGGAGCTGGTAAAGCTGGCCCAGGCCGAACATTTCGGCGCGGTGAATGACGATGGTATTGACGTTGGGCAGGTCCAACCCGGATTCGATGATGTTGGTGCAGACCAGGATATCGAACGCGCCTTCCAAGAAGGCGACCATGGTCCTCTCGATCTCGGCCGCCGGCATCTGACCATGCACCGCCCGGACCCGGGCATCGGGCACGATGTCGGCGATTCGGGTGGTGACCGTGGCGATATCCCTGATGCGCGGGCAAACGTAAAAACATTGCCCGCCGCGATGAATCTCGCGTTTGATGGCCTCACGGATGACCAGCGGGTCGTAAGGAAGAATGAAGGTCCGCACGGCCAGCCTGTCGATGGGCGGGGTGGCGATGACGCTCATGTCCTTGATGCCGGTCAGCGCCAGCTGAAGGGTGCGGGGGATGGGCGTGGCGGTCAGGGTGAGGACGTGGACATTGCCGCGCAATTGCTTGAGACGTTCCTTATGGGCGACACCGAAATGTTGTTCTTCGTCGATCACCAGGAGGCCGAGATTGGCGAATCGGATCGAGGGGGCGAGAAGCGCGTGGGTGCCGATGATGATATCGACCCGGCCCGATTGAAGGCGTTCCTTGACCTTCGCCGCCGCCGCCGGCGGGACCAGCCGGGAGAGCTGGGCGATCTCGATGGCTAGGCCGCCGAAGCGCTGGGTGAAAACCTCGAAATGCTGGCGGGCGAGAAGCGTGGTCGGCACCACCACCGCGACCTGCACCCCGGACATGGCGGCTGTGAAGGCGGCCCGCAACGCCACTTCGGTCTTGCCGAATCCCACGTCGCCGCAGATCAGCCGGTCCATGGGCTTGTCGCCGGCCATGTCGGCGAGGGTCTCCAATATGGCGTTCTGCTGATCGTCGGTTTCGCTGTAGGGGAAGCGGGCGCAGAATTCGTCGTAATCGCCGTCGCCGGGGATCATCGGCTTGGCCCGGGCCAGGGTGCGCGCCGCGGCGATCTTCAGCAGCTCTTGCGCCATCTCCCGAATGCGGCCGCGGAGGCGGGATTTCCTCGCCTGCCAGGCGGCGCCGCCAAGCCGGTCCAGGGCCACCGTTCCCTGGTCCTCGCCATAGCGGCTGAGCACTTCGATATTTTCCACCGGCACGTACAGCTTGTCTCCGCCGCCGTAGACCAGGCGCAGGCAGTCATGGGCGGCGGTGCGGCGTCCTTCCGCGCCTGGAAGCTCGAGGGTTTCCAGGCCTTCATAGCGGCCGATGCCGTGATCCAGGTGGACCACCAAGTCGCCTTCCTCGAAGGTGGCGAGCCGCGCCGTGAAGGCTTCGGCGGCGCGTTGGCGCCGCCGTGGGCGGGCCAGCTTCTGTCCGAGAATATCGGATTCGGCGATGACCGCGAGGCCGGGCGCGGTGAATCCCTGTTCGATATCGAGACCCAAGGCCGCGGGCACGCCGGCGGGCAGCGCCGCGATCTCGGTCCAATCGGCGCACGCCGCGATGTCGCGCAACCCGTGTTCTATGCAAAGCCTGCGGATGCGGCTCAAAGAGCCGGCGCTGGCGCAGGCCAGAATGACCCGCCGTCCCGCCAACTTCGCGTCCCTGGCGAAGGCCACGGCGAGATCGAAGGGGTTGGACTGGCTGGTCCGCGCCGCGGCGGCGAAACTGGTGATCAGCCGCGCCCCGGCATCGATGACGGCGGGGCCCGTCTCCGGGCGGGCAAAGGCATCGAATCGAATCAGCGAATGGCCTTTGATGGCCTCATCCCAGGCCTCATGGTCCAGGTAGAGCCGTTCCGGCGGCAGCGGATTGTAAATCTCGCCCCCGGTGTCGCCGGAGCCGTGGCCCATGTCGTGCCGTGCGGCGTAAAAATCTTCGATCTGCTCGAGGCGCAGGCCCCGGGCTTCCCCGGTTCCGGCGCCGAGGCTCACCGGGACCCCCGGCAGGTAATCGAATAGGCTCGACATGGCTTGGTGGAACAGGGGCAGCCAATGCTCCATGCCGGCGCTGCGTCTGCCCTCGGTTACCGACCGATAAAGCAGATCGTTCTCCCCGGTGGCGCCGAACAGCTCCCGGTAGCCGCTCCTGAAGCGATCGATGGCATCGTCGGTCAACAGCACTTCACTGACCGGCTTGAGGATGACGCCATCGCCCGCCCCCTCCCCCTCTCCATCCCCGTCGCGCACGGTCATTTGGGTCAGGGGGTCGAAGCGGCGGATCTTTTCCACCACATCGCCGAACAGGTCGAGACGAACGGGTTCCTGGGGACCGGAAGGGAAGATATCCACGATCCCCCCGCGAAAGGCGAATTCACCGGGTTCCATCACCGTTTCGGTGCGGGCGTACCCGTGGCGCGCGGCGAAGGCGAGAAACGCCTCGCGGTCGAAACCGCCCCCGGGGCGGATGGCGAAGGCCGCCTCCTTGAAGGTGCTGGGCGCCGGCACCTTCTGCACGACGGCGTTGATGGTGGTCAAGACCGCATAGGGGCCCCGGGCCGCGGGGTCTTTGCCGCCGAGGCGCCGCGCCAGGGTCCACAAAGTGTCGATGCGCCGGGCGGCTATGGCGCCGTTGGGCCCGACGCGGTCATAGGGAAGGCAGTCCCAGGCGGGATAGAGGAGAAGCTCGATTCCCGGCGCCAACACCCGAAGGGCTTGCGCCATGCGGTCGAGCGCGCGGTCGTCCACCGCGACATGGACGAGGGAGTCGAGGGTGGCGTCGCGAAAGCGCTCGGCCAGCCAGAAGGCATCGACCGCTCCGGGCGCGCCGCAGACCACCACCTCACCGGGAAATTCGGGAATAATATTTTTCAAATTCAATGCTCTATGAGAATATTCTTAAATTTTACTAGAAGATCGAAGACCTTTCCGCCAAGGCCATCTGGCACCGTCGCGCGGCCCGAGATCCAGTCCATCAAATCAGCGTCGGTTTGCCCCACCAGGGCCTCGAACTGGTCGAGTTCTTCGCCGTCGAGCCGGTCCAGGTGGGCAGAAGCGAAGCCACCCAGCACCAAATCGCCCTCCTGGGTGCCCCGATGCCGGGACTGATAGAGCAGGCGTTTGCGTCTGATGGCCAGGTCATCCATGTCAGTTTATCCGTCCGCGCACGACAAACCTCGTCCCCGGCCAGTGACAGGGGGCGATGGCGTGCGTAGGATATAAGCCTTCCAAGCGGTCCTGTCAGCCATCCTCGTGCGGAACGGCGGTTCATGCGCCCCGAAATCCTCTATCCCCTGTTCAAGACCCTGACGACCTTGCCGGGGATCGGACCGCGCAACGCCAAGCTGGTGGAACGTGTCGCCGGCGGTCCCCACGTGGTTGACCTGCTGTGGCATCTCCCCACCGGCTTGATCGACCGCAGCTTCCAGCCGCTGGTCCGGGACGCCCCGGCCGGGCGCATCGCCACCCTCTTGGTGACCGTCGACAAACACCTCCCCGCCCCCAACCGCCGCCTGCCTTACAAGGTGCTCGTTTCCGACCACAGCGGAACCGCCGAACTGGTGTTCTTCCACGCCCGGCCCGACTGGTTGCAAAAGACCCTGCCCATCGGCGCCCAGCGGGTGGTGTCGGGCAAGGTCGAGCATTACCGCGGCGCCGTGCAGATTACCCATCCCGACCATATCGGCCTGCCCGAAGATCGCCAGTGCCTCGCCGGGATCGAGCCGGTTTACGGGCTCACCCAGGGCTTGGCGCCGAAGACCCTTGGGCGCGCCATGGGCGCGGCGCTGGCGGCCGTGCCCGAGCTCCCCCAATGGCTGGATGAGGCGCACCTGGCGCGCGAGGGCTGGGCGCCCTGGAAGGATGCCCTGTCGGCCGCCCACAAGCCCGAAACGGAAAGCGATCTCGATTTCCTGACCGCGGCGCGGCGGCGGCTCGCCTACGACGAACTGCTGGCCAGCCAGTTGGCCATGTCCCTGGTGCGTCTGCACATGCGGCGCCAAGGCGGGATCGCCACGAAATCCGACGGCACCCTGCGGGCGCGCGCCGTGAAAAGCCTGCCCTATACCTTGACCGCGTGCCAGCAAACCGCCTTGGGCGAGATCCTTGGCGACATGGGGGCGGAGCTGCGCATGCTGCGGCTTCTTCAAGGCGACGTCGGCAGCGGCAAGACCGTGGTGGCGGCGCTGGCCATGCTTGAAGCCGTCGGCGCCGGCCGCCAGGCGGCGATGATGGCGCCGACCGAGGTCCTCGCCCGCCAGCATCTTGCCGCCATGTCCCCGGTGTTCGAGGCGGCGGGTGCCAAGCTCGCCTTGCTGACCGGCCGGCAAAAGGGCGCGCCGCGCCGGCGCCTTTTGGAAGACCTGGCGTCGGGCGAGGTCGACGCCCTGGTCGGGACCCACGCGCTGATCTCCGAAGATGTGGCGTTTGCCGATCTCGCCCTGGCGGTGGTCGACGAACAGCAGCGCTTCGGTGTCGCCCAGCGGCTGCAATTGGCGGGCAAGGGGCGCGGCACCGACGTTCTGGTGATGACCGCGACCCCCATTCCCCGCACCCTGACGCTGATGGTCTATGGCGATTTGGACATTTCCCGCCTGACCGAGAAACCCGCCGGGCGCCCGCCGGTGGATACCAGGACGGTGCCGCTGGAGCGTCTCGAGGAGGTGGTATCGGGCATCGGCCGGGCTATCGGCGGCGGCCACCAGGGGGGGCGGCAGGTGTTCTGGGTATGCCCCCTGGTGGAGGAGTCCGAAGCCATCGACCTGGCCGCCGCCGAGGAACGCTCGGGCGCGCTCGCCCGCCGTTTCCCGGGCAAGGTCGGGCTGCTCCACGGCCGCATGAAGGGGCCCGAGAAAGACGCCGCCATGGCCGGTTTCGCGGCGGGCCGTATCCGCATCCTGGTGGCGACCACGGTCATTGAGGTGGGCGTCGACATCCCCGAGGCGACGGTGATGGTGATCGAGCACGCCGAACGTTTCGGTCTGGCCCAGCTTCACCAGCTGCGCGGCCGCATCGGCCGGGGGACCGAGAAGTCGACCTGCCTGCTGCTCTATGGTTCGGGCCTGACGGCGACGGCGCGCGAGCGCCTCAAGATCCTGCGCCAGACCGAAGACGGGTTCAAAATCGCCGAGGAGGACTTGCGCCTGCGCGGCGCCGGGGAGATCCTGGGGACCCGGCAATCGGGATTGCCGGCCTTCCGGCTGGCCGATATCGCCGCCCATGGAGAATTGATGCAAACCGCGCGGGACGACGCGGCGCTAATCCTGGACAAGGACCCGGGGCTGGCCACCGCCCGGGGGGCCGCGCTCCGGGTGCTGCTCTACCTGTTCGAGAGGGACGCCGCGGTGGGCTATGCCCGGTCGGGCTGATCGGGTTGGTTGTCCCCGGGATCGCGTCCCTTGTGGCGTTCGCGCAGGATGTCGAGATCCTCGAAGATCTTGGCAGAGACCCGGGGGGTGTTCCTGACCTCGAGCGGACGGCGGTCCTCGGGCGTGACAATGCCGCCCGACATGACCATCTTGATGCCCTCCTCCACCGTCATGTTGAGGACGACGATGTCGTCTTCGGGCAGGAACAGAAGGAATCCCGAGGTGGGATTTGGGGTCGTCGGCAGGAAGATATTAAGTACTTTTTCCTTGGTCAGGTTTTGCACCTCGCCCAGGGTTTCGCCGGTCAGGAATCCCAGCGCCCAGATGCCGCGGCGCGGGTATTCCACCAGCACCACCTGGCGAAAGGCGTCTGACTGATGGCTTAAGATGGTCTCGAACACCTGTTTGAAGGTGGCGTGGATGCCCCGCATGATGGGCATGCGTTCGAGCACGCGTTCGGAAATTCGCAGGAAAGTCCGGCCCAACAGATTGGCCGTAAACGCGCCGATGAGGACCAGGCCAACCAGGACGACGATCAGCCCGAAGCCGGGAATAGAGAACGGCAGATAGGCTTCGGGATGGTATTTGAAGGGGACCAGCGGCATCACCCGGTCGTCGATCCAGGTCACGATCAACCACGAGAGCCAGAGCGTGAGGCCGATGGGCGCGGTCACCAGAATTCCGGCAATCATGTAGTTGCGCAGGCGATGGAGGATGCGGGCGCTGAGCGACGGCGCCGCGGCAGCCTTTGGTCCGGCCCCGCCGTCTTGCTTCAGGTCATCGTCGTTCATGGCCGTGGGGCGGGCTTGTCTTGGTTGTGGCTCGAGGGGTCACGGTGGATTCATGGTGGCGCCGGGTGGCTCAATTGAGGCCGTTACGGCGGTAGTACTGCCCGTCGGAAAATCCCTTGAAGAGATCGCCGACATCCGGGTGATCGATGGGTTCTCCCGAAATGTCGTGCTCCAGGTTACGCTCGGCGACATAGGTCCAATGCTCGGCGTCGTGAACCAGGACGTGGTACCAGGGGGCATCCTTGGGCGGCCGGGAGCCCGCCATTTGATCGTACCATTGCCGGGAACCCTGGTAGCTCGCGTCGACGTCGGCGACGACGCCGCGGTAGTCGAACAGCTTGTGGTGGATGGGCTGGCCCACGTGGAAACGGGCAAAGGACTTCTTCATGGGAAACTCCAAAATGGGGCGATGCGACCGTCTATGGTGGCATTCACCAAGCCGGGAACCATGGAATAGTTACTAGCACCCGGGCGCCGTTGCGTAAATCAACTTAACATCAATCGGTTAATGCCGGCCCGTCACCGCGCCAAGCGGGATGCTTAACGAAAGATTCACCAATATTTCCTAGGCTTTGGGCCGGAGGACGCCCTCATGCCATCTACTTTCCCTGGGCTTCGGCACACCTTGATTCCCGCCTTGGCATTGACCCTCGGGACCTGTGTCCTGCTCAACGAAACGCCGACCCAGGTCGGCAAAACCGTGACCATCGACGCCCAGGGACGCAAGGTGACGGTCTATCGCATCTGCGAGACCAACCGCCTGCCATTGTCCCTTGCGACCCGCACCGAGTGCAAATCCGAGAAGATCGTTCACAACTATTGTTACCGTTCCATCGGCAAGATCGATTGTTACGATAAGCCGGTCCCCGGGCGGGTCAGAATCGAGACCGAACAATGAGCGCGTAAGGCCATGGCGTGGCGACGCCGGACGCCAAAAAATCCCCCCGGGTGAAGCCCAAGGCCAAAGGCGCCGCCAAGCGCACGGCCAGGGCCAAGTCCAGGCCAGCCAAGGCGGCCAAGCCGCGGCTGGCACGGTCCAAGGGGGCCGCCCAAAGTCGACGCCAAGAAACCCGGCCCAAGGCGGCAAGGAAATCGGCTCCGAAAGCCAAGGCCGCCCTGCCCTCCGCGTCCTGCGGCCCACGTCCCGCGGCGCCACGAAAGACGTTGGATTATCAGCTCCTTCACGGGTTTGGAATAGGCTCCATCCCATGCAAGGCACACCCACATCCAAGGCGTCCGAAGCCGCCCATGGCACCGTCTTCGCCAAAGACGCCGACCAGCTTGTCTGCCGGCCGGCACGTTATCTGCTGATGGCTCTTGGTTGGTTCAACGTGGCCCTCGGGGTGATCGGTATATTCCTGCCGCTCATGCCCACCACCGTGTTCCTGCTGATCGCCCTGTGGCTTTTCTCGAAGAGTTCGGTCCGTTTCCAACGCTGGCTCTACGATCATCCGAAATTGGGCACCACCTTGCGCGCCTGGCATGCCCATGGGGCGATCCCGACCTCGGCGAAGCTGGCGGCGCTGGTCATGATGTGTGCCAGTTGGTTGATCGTCACTCTGGTGGTGGCCGACGGCTGGCTGCTCCCGTCGGGACTGGCCCTGGTGCTGGTCCCCATCGGCGCCTTTATCGCGTCCCGGCCCGGTGTTCCGGCCTGACGGGTGCGGGCCACCTCCCTCACCCCAATAATTCTTGAATTGCCAAGCTATGGTGCGGCCCGCGCGCTTTTGCTGCCATCGGCGGGGCAATCTGTTAAGCTCGGCCTTCCCTGTTTTGCTGAAGGAGACGGCCATGTACGTCGAATCCGTTCTCAAGGTTAAGGGTAGCAGCGTCGTCACCGCGAAACCGGACATGCCGGTCAACCTGGTCGCCAAGCTGCTGGCCGATGCCGGCATCGGCGCGGTGGTGATCAGCGCCGACGATGTCCATGTCGAGGGCATCCTTTCGGAACGCGACATCGTCGCCGCCATCGCTTCCAAGGGCGAGGCGGCGCTCGGGATGCCGGCATCGGCCCTGATGACCCGCGAGGTTGTGACCTGTTCGCCCAAAGATCACATTGCCGGCCTGATGGCGGTCATGACCGAAAAGCACATCCGCCACCTGCCGGTCCTGGTCGACGGCGGGCTGGCCGGGATCATTTCCATCGGCGACGTTGTCAAGTGCCGCGTGCAGGAGGTGGAATCCGAGGCCGAGGCGCTCAGGGCCTACGTGACCCAGGGCTGACCGGCCCTTGCGTTGCCGCCCTCGGGGCAGGCGTCTGGACGTGAACGCGGCCGGTCGGCCACCTGCTGGCCGCCGACCCCGTCGATCATGATGACTTCCACGCCCATGGGGATCGCCGCCGCGCCGGCGAAGCGTTTCCGCTGTTCCAAATTGGCCCTGCCCAAAAATTAGCCCGCTTGCCGGGCTCATTGATCTTGGTTCGCGCACCCTCGGCGCCGGCCGTTGCCGCACTCGTGGCGACGACCAACGGCACCGCGCCGGATTCGGTAACGATTAATTAGCCATGACCATTCAAGGAATTTTAATAAATTGCCCGTTTAATTGTAGCGATTTCAGACACGTATATCAAAGGTTGAGTAAATGATTAGAGGGATTATCCGCAAACTGATAAAAGCCGAAGATGGCGTAACGGTTGTTGAATACGGGCTTATTAGCGCCCTCTTCGGCATCGTTGCCATTACCGAGATTATGCTGACTGGCGCGGCGCTCCAAGCGATGTTCCAGGGCCCCGCGGCGGCGATGGATCCAGTGGCCATGATTGCCCAGGAGGAAGGCAATGGGAATGGCAACGGCAACGGCAACGGGAACTAGCGCCATGGGCACGGCGGGGGCCTGACTCGGCGGCGTCATCTTCCCAAGACCGGTAAGCCTGCCGCGCCCGACGCCGCTTAGCCAGCCAGGCCGCGCAAATTCATAAAATTTTCCCGCCCGGGCCTTTAAAGGCGACCGACTGGCTAGGGCTGGTATTCCACCGAAATCAAAGTGAAATGCATGTGGCGACAGGCACCCATGCCGGGCGGCATGGTCATTGCCCTGGAAAAGCCCCGCCGGGGGGTGTTTAATCGCCCATCGCCAGCGCCCACGGAGCCCGCGCCCACGGAGATGGGCCGCCTTCATGGTGACGGCGCCATGCAACAAGAACAGGGAGCGACGGTTATGAAACGAGGATTCCTTTCAAGCGTTGCAGGGGCGGTGCTTCTTCTATTGCCGGCGCTGGCCTTGGCCGGGCCGGCGGCGCCGAAGCCCGAGGGTGCTTTGACCCAGGTCGCGGCGGCGGCGTCCGCGGAATGGAAGGCGCTGGTTCGGGCGGCCAAACGCGAGGGCAAGGTGGAGGTCAACCTGGGCGGACAAATGCCCCGGAAATTGCGCACGGCGATGCCGGCCTTCACGGAAAAATACGGCATCAAGGTCAACTTCAAGACCGGCGGCAGCCGCGGCCACCGGGCGCGGATGTTCGCCGAGAGGAAAATGGGCCGCTACGTGGTGGACGTGTGGATCGGCGGCGCCAACGGCGCCCTTGCCGCGATTTACCCGAAGAAACTGCTGGTCCCCTTGCCGAAGCTTTTGATCGACCCTCAGGTCACCGACCAGTCCCTTTGGTACAAGGGCAAGCATCATTACACCGACCCCGACAATCGCTACATTTTCACCTGGGGCGCCTCTCCATCCTACAACGTCAGCTTCAACACCAATATGGTGAAGCCGGACGAAATCAGGTCCTACAAGGATCTTCTCAATCCCAAATGGAAGGGCAAGATCGTCTCCTGGATGCCCTACCGGACGGGCACCGCGGCGAGCACGGTGCCGATGTTCCTCAACCCCAATCTCGGTGAAAAGTGGTTCCGCCGCTGGGCGACGGAAATGGACGTCACCATCGTGCGCGATTCGCGCCAAGGCGCCGAATGGGTGGCCATGGGCCGTTTCGCCATCGGCATGTTCGGCATGTCCACCCAGGCCAAATCACTGGAGGATCAGGGCTTCCCGATCCAGGCTTACCTGCCCTATCCCATGGCCGAAGGCGAGGTCCTGTCGGCCTCGGCGGCCAATCTCTACGCCATCAAGGACCCGCCCAATCCCAACGCGCGGACGCTGTTCATAAACTGGGCGTTGAGCAAGGAGGCCCAAACCCTGTTCATCAAGCTGGGCCAGACCTCGGATTCGCTCAGGCGCGACGTCGACAACAAGATCATCGCCAAGCAATACCGCATCGATCCCAAGCGGAAATACTACGTTCCCTTCGAGGACCCGGCCTACGTCGCCAAAAATAAGATGGTCATGAGAAAGCTGCGACAGATCATGAAGGACGCGGGCTACAAGACCAGGAAACGCAAGAGAAAGAAAAAGAAGAAGGCGAAGACCAATTAGCGCGGGCCAAGGTGAAGCGCGAAATCTCTCTCCCCCCGGCCAGGACCCGGATCCGCCGATCCTCCCGGCCGGGGGGCCGGCCCATTTCGGGGTAATCCCTTAATGGCCAAGGCCGCGGCGAGGCCGCGGGCGGACGCAAACACCACAGCCCGATCAGGCGGCAATGCCGTGGCGGCCAACCCCCGCCCGCCGCTTGGCGATCGGCGCCAATGCATCTATCCTCATCCCTGTCCCGTCAACCCCGGGGCAGCCGTTCGAACCCGCGCCGGCGCCGCTTTGGTCATTGCCCATGGGCGCCATGGCGAGCACGATTGGGCGGGCGCAAGGTGAAGAAATTAGGTAATCAGGGTGGGGAGGAAAATCAGCCATGGTA
>SMVB01113275.1_pt1 | contig 23292 bp, 21 predicted proteins | sample 2456461 | NCBI WGS metagenome assembly SMVB01 (sample SAMN11095934, study PRJNA526329) | marine sediment metagenome | biome: Marine sediment; feature: Surficial sediment; material: Deep marine sediment; isolation source: Hadal surficial sediment | place: Pacific Ocean | collected 2014-05 | depth...
GCTCAGGCGTCGCGACTCATCACGACGGGCCTCGGCGGACGCCCGCACCGGCACCCTGCCGTCAGGTGGATCGATTACCAGCGAGGAACGCATGGTGCCCACCAGCGAACTGCCGAAATCCATCCACCCCAGGTTGTAAGCACCGACATTGCCACCCACCGGCGGCGGCGTATCTTTCGGAGGGCCGGCGGCTGCATCCCTGGCCATGGCTGCCTGGATGCCTGCTGCCGCAGCGGCTGCCTCTTCTTCGGTCACGAAGTGTTTGTCTGCCTGGCCTTCAGGGCGCTCGAACGGGGTCAAGGTCTCGTTGGACCACACCCCTTGCAGATCGGGCGCGCCCCAGGCGGTTCGTTTGGTTTGCCACGCATCGGGCTCGGCCATCGCCGGCAACGACAACACGAGCAACATTACCAATACAGCGGCAATAACAATCCTCATTCGCGGACCCTCTCCTGCTCAATCCAAACTTCTTTATACGCCTGAACCGCACCGAATTGAAAGATACTCTGGGATCAAAGATACCCTGGCACTACTATGAAGGAAAATACGCTGGGAAATGTCATGAGCATCGTTCGAATTAGTTTGATCGCCACCTGTCTCAGCATGGTGTTGGGGTGTACAGCGGCACCGTTCGCTATCAGCAATCAACCTGCGGGTTCAATCATCCGCCTCGACCCGGCATTCGACCTGTTAGTACCTGGCGGCGCGGTGATCGAAAAGGTTGCTGACGGCTTCGAATTCATTGAAGGTCCGGTGTGGATGTCTGGCCGGCTGCTGTTCAGCGATATCCCGGCAAACACGGTATACAGCTGGTCCCCTGACCAAGGCACGGAAGTGTTTCTGCAACCCGTACTCGAGCCCGATTGGGGTACCGGTGGCACGGGTGGCTCGAATGGGCTGGCGCGAGATCCTGCCGGCAATCTGATTCTCTGTGAACATGGCAACCGGCGGGTTGCCCGCATGAACAGCGATGGCAGCCGCACCACCCTGGCTGATCGTTACGACGGCGGGCGTTTGAACAGTCCTAACGACATCGTCTTCCACTCCACCGGCGCTGCCTTTTTCACCGATCCGCCCTATGGACTTCCCGAATTGGAAGCGAGCCCGGCCAGGGAGCAAGCGCATAATGGGATATATCGCCTCGATGTGGATGGAACGGTAACCTTGCTTGCAGAACAAACCCGACCTAATGGCATTGGCTTGTCGCCGGATGAACGGATTTTGTATGTCGCCAATTCCGCTGAGGCTCCGAACCGTTTGTGGATGGCTTATCCAGTCTTAGATGATCTGAGCCTGGGCGAAGGCTCGGTGTTCTACGATGCCAGTACCCTACAGGCAACCGGCGTACCGGACGGGCTTACTCTCGACCGCGCAGGCAATATATACGCGACAGGCCCAGGCGGGGTGATGGTCTTCAACTCTGCAGGCAAGCATCTCGGCACCATCGCACCGGATGAACAACCGGCCAATGCCGGTTGGGGAGACGATGGTAAAACACTCTACATGACCGCTCGAACCGGGTTGTATCGCATCGCGCTGAATGCCGCTGGGTTAGTTTATCGAGACTAGTCTGCCTAACGGCCCTGAAACTTCGGCTCACGCTTCTCCATAAACGCCAGAAACGCCTCCTTGGTATCAGCGCTGGCGCCAACACGGCTGTGTCGCTCTGTTTCCAGTTCAATGTAGTCCCTTAGTGGCAGATTCTCAGCGTTAACGAAATTCTTCTTCATTTCACCGATCGCCAGCGGGGCCGATGCAGCCAAACGGTCCATGATGCTTTGCATCTCATGGCGAAACGATTCGTCGCTGAAAGTCCGCGCCACCAGACCCATTTCCAGCGCATCTGCAGCACTGAATTTAGCTGGCATGAAATACAACTCGCGCGCTTTTTGTGCACCAATAATGCGCGGCAATGTCCACGGGCCGCCCATATCGCCGGAAATAGCGACGCCTAGAAAAGCTGAGTTAAAAGACGCACCAGCCGCTGCATAGCGTAAATCGCAGGCACAGGCCCAACCAAAGCCTGCACCAGCGCATGCGCCATTGATGGCCGCCACGGTCACCTTGGGCATCTCGTGCAACAAGGTCGAGATATGGAAGTATTCCTTCTTGTTAGGTTCTTGTTTTTCGCCACTGGTACTCGCTTTCAGATCTGCACCAGGGCAGAAGCCCTTACCCGCACCGGTAAGCTGAACCACGCGGATGTCGTCATCCGCTGCCACCTCGACCAGGCATTGGTGAAGTTCACGCATCATCGCGTTGACGATGCCGTTCAAGCGCTCTGGCCGGTTCAGCGTTACCGTCGCAGCGGTGCCTACCACTTCCAGTTTGATTGTTTCAAAGTCACTCATCGAATCTCCTCAGCTGCGACATGGTGCACCGATACTCTCAAATCTTACGGGGGAGTGCCTATTTCTTTTTGCTCCTTCGCTGGATGTAATCCACCAGCTTGCATACACCGTGGAATTACCGAGTAGGATTTATGACCGATAATAATGAAGATCTGGGCACCATCGAGCGGGACGGCGACCACTTCGTCGCCGAGTTAACACGCGAGGTGGAACACCCGCCTGCCGCTATGTGGGCGATGCTCACGGACCCCGATAAACTGGTTGAGTGGCTCGAGCCTGGCAACATCGAGCTGCGCGAAGGGGGTCAGGCCAGGCTCAATTTTACCGACAGCGGTATGGTCATCGACAGCACTGTCACTTCTTTCGAACCTGAGCAGGTCATCGAATATTCCTGGAGCGGTCCGGGTGAACCGTTGCGACCGCTGCGCTTTGAGGTGAATGCGACGGCAGACGGGTGCCGCTTGACGATGACCTTGCGCACACCTTCAGACGAAGATATTGCGCGATCCTGCGCTGGCTTCGAGGCTCACCTGATGATATTGCTCGCCGCCTTGGAGGGCGTGTCCATCAAGTTTCCGTTCGAACGCTTCCTGGAAACGCGAGAGGCGTACAATAAGATGCTGGCAGACTAGCCCTGAGGGCTGCTCTGCGCGCTGGAAGCGTCTTCGTTGACCTGATTTAACAAGCCTTCCAACGCTTCGTAAGGTTGCGCGCCAACGACCCCGTAGCCGCCAGCGACAAATGTTGGCACTCCGGTTACACCGTATTGGCGCGATTTGGCCCAGTCCGCGTCGATGGCGTCTTTGAAGGTTCGTTGTTCAAGCACCTCACGCGCGCCATCAGCCGATAGCCCCACAGATTCCGCAATGCCGATCAGTGTCTGTTGGTTGCCGATATCCACGCCGTCAACGAAGTAGGCTTTGTACAAGGCATCGTGAATGACCTCACCACCGGGTTGGCTATCCGCCCATTTGCCCAGTTCCTGGGCGAACCGACTGTTGTAGGTGTGGCTGCGCTTGCCGTAGGCCAGGCCTTCTTCGTCCATCAAGGTCTTCATGCGTGTGTACATCGCGTCTATATCGATGTCACGGCCGGCAAACAACTCTTCGATGCTGATGCCTTGCTCCGGTGTGTCCGGATGCAGGGGGAAATGAACCCAGGTGACATTGACGTCGAAGTTTTCTTTGAGTTTTTCAATACGCCCGGTACTGAGGTAACACCAAGGTCAGATGTAGTCTGTGAATATTTCCAGTTCGATGGTTTCGCTCATCGTCATTCCTCTGTCTTAACTGATTCTAGACTACCTGGCTTTTTCAACTGTACAAAGTTACTACAGCAGTGCCGGTCGTCCTCGAAGATATCTTTGTAGCGTGGCGCAAGGCGCGCGCGGTCCAGCACATCATCGCGCATTTGGGCGTATTCACAAACTACTTCGAAGCCACACCTGCGCAGGTGTGCCAGGTGTTCAGACGCAGTGTTGCGGTTGATCCTATAAGGCAGCGCACCAATGATCGGCCGCGAAGCGCTTGGCGGATCTTTTCTACACGCTAGAGCGCGCCTCGCTCGCGCAAAATTCGCCGCAGTTGGGTTGAGCTGTGTTGTTTTTCATCACCAACAAACGCAGCGCGGCAACCCAGGCGTTCCAACGTTTCGCGTTCCGGCATTTGTTCCAAGCTGTAGTCTGTGCCTTTGGCATGTACATCAGGGCGGTACATTTCCAACAGCGCGATGGGCGTTTGTGCCTCCAGTGGAATGACGTAGTCCACCGCCTGTATGGCGGCGATCACTTCCATACGTTTTTCACAGGCATTAATAGGCGTTTCACGGCCGATGTTTGCTCGGATCGAAGCTTCAGTGTTGACGGCGATGATCAGCACATCGCCGAGTTCACGCGCTGCTTCGAGATATCTTATGTGCCCTACGTGCACCAGATCGAAGCAACCATTGCCGAAGACAATGGTCAAACCACGCTGCCGGTAGTCATCCAAAATCGGCATGAGAGCCTCAGGCTCGACGTGAATTTTGTCAAACGTTGGCATTCCTGTTACTCGAGATCATCCGCATGTTGTATCGATAGCCGTAGGATATACTACAGCCCAGAAAATTGTCTGGACAGCCGCAGCAACGCCGTGAAGAATTCTCCACAAACCCTCTCCTTCGCCTCCGAGCCACAGCGGATTCTGTTGGTCTTACCCACCTGGGTTGGCGATCTGGTCATGGCCACGCCATTTATAGCGGCGATCTTCAAACGCTTCGCCCATGCTGAAATATCGATGCTCATGCACCAACATCTGGTGTCCTTGCTGGAAGGCAGTCCGTGGGTGGGCAACTACTATTTCTGGCCGCGACGAGATGGCTCAAAGGAGGCTCGTGCAGCCCAACGCACGTTGATAAAAGATCTGCGCCTGCAGCGATTCGATCTGGCGATCACCCTGCCCAATTCCTTTCGCAGCGCCTGGATTTGTTGGCGCGCCGGGGCGAAACGCAGGGTCGGCTTCAGCCGCGATGGACGAGGTATGTTGTTGACCGACCGTATACAACCTCCCAATAAAATGACTGCTAAGCCAAAGAACACACCCGCGCACATGCGCGTGAAAAAATTTAAACCGATGCCGTTGGTGGAATACTACGCCGATCTCGCTCAAGCCATTGGCTGCGAGCATCCCGGCGATGCACTGGCGTTGTTCACCACCCCGGCCAATGATCTGGCAGTCGATCAACGGCTGGCGGATGCCGGAGTCGAAAGCAGCGGGTTGCTGGTTGTGCTATGCCCTGGCGCTAATTTTGGTGCCTCGAAGTGCTGGCCGCCGGAGCGCTTTGCAGCAGTGGCAGACCGCCTGGTGCGGCAACACCATGCCACCATCGTCATCAGCCCCGGGCCTGGCGAGGAGCCATTAGCCAAGGCTATTCACTCGACCATGCAACAGTCTTCTGTGTTGCTGATTGAGCCATGTCTGACCTTGGGTGAACTCAAATCTCTGATTCAACGCAGTAAACTTCTACTGGGTAACGACACCGGCCCCCGGCATTTTGCGCGTGCATTTGACGTCAACCGTGTGACCGTCTTCGGCCCCACCGAGGTTGTCTGGACCGATACCAGTCACGATCGCGAAACCATTGTGCGTGTGGATGTCCCCTGCGGGCCCTGTCATCTCAAGGTCTGCCCGCTGCAGACTCGGGAGTGTATGGAGCGGGTCACTGTGGACATGGTCGCTAACGCCTGCACTCAGGCGCTAGCGCCACTGACGACTGATTAGCCACTACAGAAAGTAGTCAGGCTCCGCGTCAGTGGCTGTTTTCAACTCGGCAAGCTCCGCCGGATGTTCTATCAGGTGTTCGATCCACCAGTTTACATCGTTGTACAAACAGGTGACCTTTTTACAATTTGAAGTTGCGTTGAAGCTCTGCACCAACTCCGCCGTAACGCCACGGGTTGCGTCGTAAGATAACTCATCCGCTACCGCATTCTTGCTACCCAGGCGACCGTGATCCTGATTGCGATATACCGGGCAGTTGTACAAACCCAGCGGGCTCAGCACCTGCCGGAAAAACTGCATATGACATTGCCTGGGCTGCAATCCCAGCTTTTGCGTTTTACCTTGCAGCATGGCTTTCAAGCCGGTGCTGCGATGCACCTTGAAGTCATCTGTTTCCATTTGCACTGCTTCGTCCACCTGGGCCTGGATGCGCCCGATGGTGTCTTCGAGATTTTGCGCATGAGAAATATCGATGACTTCCGCATTGTTTAGTTCGTCGCGCGTCAGGAATGGCTTGAAACTGATGTAACTGAACTTCGAATCTCGGGCAAGCTTTGTTGCCTGCACTATTTCGTGAAGGTTCTCGACAATATTCGTGTTGTTTATAAAGGCGCCCTGCCAGGTCACTATGTATGAGAAGCCGACCGTGAGGTCCGGATTAGCGGCCTTTATCTCCGGCACCACTGCGCAAATCTCCTCGAGAATAAAATTTTTGCGCGGATTATGCATCGCCTGGAAAGTCGGATTTGAACCGGAGTCGAGAGACAACCGCACCCAATCCTGCGAGTCCATGCAATCCGCTATCTCAGCGATCTTCTTATTCCCCGTGCCGTTAGAGACGATGGAAACTTGCAGCTTCAACGACTTCATGAAACGTATGGTTTCGGCGAACTTCGGATACAACGTCGGCTCCCCACCACCGATCACGATGACCGAGCGCAAGCCCTTTTGTGCCATCAACTCAAGCGAAGCCAACAGCTTGTCATGTTCAAAACGAATGCCGGTGTTGAGAATGTCGAGATCGACACAATGGTCACACCGATAATTGCACGCAGTCGTTAAATCGAGGTTGATGGACAATGGAGCGAAGTCCGGCACTCGAGCAGGGTCAAAATTTTCATCTGCCGAACGACCTGCGCGTAAACCAACCTGCCAGCGCACATATTGTTCGAGTGCTTCTTTTGCGCCCGGTTGCGTCAGCTTGGTAGCAAAGTCGTGGATGCTCGCCAGTTCCAGTTGCTCCGCGCCATCTGCCGCGGTGGCGGCTGTTGCATCCAGGTCGGTCAGCGGAATGTCATTGCTCACACGGGACTCCTCAAATTTGCGCCACTGTACCAACTCTCACAGTGCCCAACCATCATTAGCGTTTGCCTGGTGCGCGAATCCACGGTAGAACCACATCATGAAAACAACCATGCGCATCCTCCTCATCATCATCGGTTTAGCTCTGGTCTGCATCGCTGGCTTTGTGGTATTCACCGTGCAACGCGTCGAAGATTTTCCAAGCGGCGAGATACCGGTAGACAGCGAGATATTCGACGCCCGTTATGACGACGCGGCTGCGCAAGCGTTAAAAGGTCTTGAGGGCCTGCGCCGGGAGCGCAACTGGCCATCACTGTCCATGGCGGTAGGCGTCGACGGCAAACTGGTTTGGGCTGGCGCTGTGGGCTACGCAGATCTTGCCGGGGCAACCCCGGTATCTACCCACCACCGATATCGTGTCGGTAGCATCGCCAAACCGATGACCGCCGTCGCGCTGGGAGCGTTGCTGGACGAGCACAAGCTAGCGCTCGATGAGAACGTCAATGAACTGCTCAACCTGCATCTGGCCAAACTTCTGTCGGTGCGCCAGCTAGCCAGTCACACGGCCGGCATCCGACATTACGCCAGCGGCTACGCCGGTCTGGCTGAAACCTATAACCAGACCCAGTACAACAGCGTCGAAGCAAGCCTGGTGCTGTTCAAGAACGACCCTTTGTCGTTTACACCCGGCACGCAATATCAGTACAGTTCATTTGGCTACAATTTGCTGAGCCGGGTGCTGGAAGTCGCCGACGGGCGTAAATTTCTGGACCTGATGCAAACAAGAGTATTCGACCCCGCCGGTATGTCCCAGACCCAGGCGGAACATCTGCCTGCCAACGCCGGGGCGACCCCGGACAGCCTGGTGATCCCATATCTCATGTATGACGAAATCGCTCTACGAGCCCCCGAGGTCAACAACAGCTACAAGTGGGCTGGTGGCGGATTCATCTCTACTCCCAGCGACCTGGTGCGATTTGGCTTGAACCTATTGAGCGACGACCTGGTCAGCGCGACCACAAGGAAACAACTATGGACTCTGTCGCAGCTCAGTGACGGCACCCCGAGCCCGGGCCAATATGCACTGGGTTTCCAACTGGGCGAAGATCAAGGCGAGGCTTTTGTCGGCCACGGTGGCTCCAGTGTCGGCGGCAACAGCTACTTCGTGATCTATCCTGAATCAGGCCTGGTGGCGGCGGCTGTGGCTAACACCAGCACCCTTTCCGGATCCTGGAACATACGCCCGAGTACGCGATTGCTGGCGCGGCTGTTTCTCAATTAGAAAATTTTCCCGACTACTCCTGGGCCAGCAGTACCTTGGCTTCGGTCAGCGCCGCGATCTCGAACTCGGGTTTGTTCAGCCACTGGCTCAGCACTTCAGAATTGTCCTCGCCACGATGAGACGCCGGACCGCGCACGCCGCTGATGGCAGCGGAAAACCGGTAGGGCGATTGCACAATCGGCCGGGTACCCCCGGCGCGGTCATCCACTTCCACAATTGCGCCGCGACTTTTCACCGTCTCTTGATCACGAAGAGTTCGCGGATCACGTACCTGGCCCCAGGCCAGGTTCATGGCTTGCATCTGGGTTTCGACTTCCTGCCAGGTGTTCAGTCCGAGCATAAACTCAGCCACCGCGGCGCGACGTAGACGAATTTTTTCTGCCAACTCCATGCCTTTGTTGGTCGGATCGGCCAAGCCGCGTTGGGTGGTCAGCAGATGCCAGAAATAGCGGAAATCCGCGGACACCAGCACCGGTCCGACACCGGTGTCCCAGGTGTCGTTAGCCAATGGCCCGGTGTCTTCCGAGTCTTCGAGGGCGTAATGAATCTGGTCATCGGTGGCGATGGTGGCGTCGATCATCGCGATGTCTATATGTTGCCCAAGGCCGGTGCTGTGGCGTTGATGTAGCGCCGCCAATACGGCCACCAATCCGTGTAGCGAAGCGTTGGTATCCGCCACTGACAGCGGTAGCTCGCGGAACGGAATATCGCCGCGTTTGGACTGACGAAACATCAGGCCGGTTTCGGCGTGAATGATGGGTGCATAGGCAGGACGGTGGGATTCCGGGCCATTGTGACCGAAGCCGGTGATCGACAGCATGATCAGTCGCGGACTGACTGCTTGCAGGGCAGCGTAGCCCAAACCCAGACGACCCATCACATCGGGGCGATAGTTTTCGATCAGAATGTCGGCTTGGGCTGCCAACTCCAACATGAGCCTCGTCGCCCCGGTGGCTCGCAAATCCACGCATATATTACGTTTGCCGGCATTCTGCTGGTGAAAATAGCCCGGTATGCCGCCTTGTACCCGCCCCCACAGTCGCGTCACATCACCATCTGGCGGTTCAACTTTGACCACATCCGCACCGAGATCTGACAACATTCGACCCGCAAAAGGTCCAGCCAGTACCCTGGATAGATCCAATACCTTTAAACCCGCCAGCGGGTAACCCATGTCTGCCACTTCAACGCCTCCCATAAATCGCCCCGGAGTATAGCCAGCGAACAAGCTCTGGCACCAATAAATTAGGACACAATGCTGTTCTATCGATGTGTAGTTTGGTAACATACCAGGTTCTTTATTTTGCTCACGTTCCGGGAGTGACAAATGATCCGTACTCTTTCCTTCTTGCTGACCCTATCCATGGCAGCAACCGCATGGGGCCTCAAGGTTGACGAACGAATAGAAAATTTTCGTTTGCTAGATCACACGGGCGTATCCCATGAGTTGTACTACTACGATGACGCTAAAGCTGTGGTCTTCATGGTGCAAGGCAATGGTTGCCCCATCGTGCGCAATGCAATGCCTCGTTTTACCGAATTAAGGGATGAATTCGCGGCTCAAGGCGTACAGTTCTTCCTGCTCAACTCGAACCTTCAGGACAATCGCAAAACCATCGCCAAAGAGGCAACGGTATACGGTTACGACATCCCGATATTGGTGGATACCACGCAGATTATTGGCGAATCCATGAACCTTGTGCGTACCGGTGAGGTTTTCGTGCTCGATCCGAAGACCTGGAAAGTCGCCTATATGGGTGCGGTTGATGACCGGTTGACCTATGAAAACCAGAAAGAAAAAGCGTCCGAACACTATCTGCAGGACGCGATCCAGAACATGGTCGACGGTGAAGCGGTTAAGCTTGCCAGCACCGATCCGCTCGGTTGCCTGATCAACTTCCCAGAGAAAACTGCTCGGGCAACACATGCCGACATCTCCTACAGCGAAGACATTGCACCGATCTTGAGCGCCAACTGCGTGAACTGTCACCGTGAAGGCGGCATTGGCCCCTGGGCAATGACCGACTACAACATGGTACGCGGCTTCTCTTTGATGATTCGCGAAGTGCTGCGCACCAAGCGCATGCCACCATGGCACGCCGATCCGGCACATGGTAAATGGGCCAACGATCGCTCTCTGAGCGACGACGAAATCAAAACCCTGGTGCACTGGATCGAAGCCGGGGCGCCGCGCGGTGAAGGTGAAGATTTTCTAGCCACCGCGGATACTGAATTTTTCACCTGGACCACTGAGGCAACGCTCGGTCCGCCGGACTACATCATCGATATCCCGGCCATGGAAATCCCCGCCACCGGCGTGGTCGATTACCAATATCACAAAGTGCCCAATCCCATCGACAAAGATATCTGGGTCCAGGCGGCGGAAATTCTGCCAGGCGACCGTGCGGTGTTGCACCATACGATTACCATGTTCGGCGACATCATGACCGAAGGTAAGTACAAAGGACGCCTGCGGCCGAAAGGCGGTTTGCGCGGCTATGCGCCGGGCATCACCAATCAGGCCTATCCGGAAGGTACCGGTACGCTTCTGCCCGCAGACACCACCCTCGAGTTTCAGATGCACTACACCCCGGTCGGCCGGGCCACGGTAGACGAAACAAAGATGGGTATCTGGGTCTACGACGAGCCACCGACACATAAAATTGTTTCCATGTTCATGGCAAATTCAAAGATCAGGATTCCAGCCAACGCGAAGAATTACTCTGAAACCGCTGAACAAGTGATACCGAAAGACGCATTGCTTTACACCTTGCTACCCCACGCCCACTTCCGTGGCAAAGCTGCGACCTTCACTGCTCGCTATCCTGATGGCACCGAAGAGTTGCTGCTGTCTGTGCCCCAATACGACTTCAACTGGCAGACGGATTATGTCTTCGAAGAGCCGAAGTTCCTGCCGGCCGGCACCACCATCGTGCAGAAAAGTTGGTGGGATAACTCAGCGCAAAATCCAGCTAACCCCGATCCAAATGTCGAGGTGACCTGGGGTGAGCAGTCTTGGGAAGAGATGTTGTTCGGCGCGATGATGTTCCGCTACCTGACCGAAGAAGAGTCAGCAGCAAGAGCAGCAGAAAAAGAAGCTACGTCTCAGGATGTTGCCGCCGCGCAATAACTGATTGCGCTTAGCGTCAAAAACCGCTGGTGGGTCTGGTACCCGTCCGCGGTTTTTTTTGCTCCTCATATACCGTGACAGATACCGCGATGTTCACTGAGCAGGTACCGGCACTACCCGCTTGGAGCCAAGGTCGCCCAGAATGTTGTACAGACAGGGCACCAGGATCAAGGTGATGACGGTGGCAAATAGGATGCCAAACGCAAGTGATACTGCCATCGGTATCACCAGCTGCGCCTGCATGGAGGTTTCCGCGAGAATCGGTAGCAAGCCAAAAAAAGTCGTCAACGAGGTCAGCAATATGGCGCGGAATCTTGCCGCGCCACCTTCGATGGCTGCAGTAGCGGCGTCCTCACCTTCATCGACGCGCTTGTTAACGTAGTCGACAAGAATCAAGCTGTCGTTCACCACCACGCCTGCCAAAGCTATGATGCCAAACAGCGACAAGGCGCTGACGGCAATACCCAGCACCATGTGGCCGACGATGGCGCCGACCACGCCAAATGGAATCACACTCATGATGATCAGCGGCTGCAAATAGGATCGCAGCGGCACCGCCATCAATGCATAAATACCGAACAGCGCCGCAATGGATGTATATATAAATCCCTGCACGCCGAGCATCTCTTCGCGAGAACTGCCATCCAGCTTGACGGTCACGCCCGGATAAGCGGACAGCAGGTCTGGCAGGTACTGGGCCTCGAGTTGGCCGATCAACCGCGCTGGTTCGACCACCGCCAGGTCGGCATTCGCCGTGACCGTGATCGTGCGCTGACCATCGAGTCGACGGATCATGCTGAAGCCGGGCTTCATCTCATACTCTGCTACCGAACTGAACGGCAGTTCCCGTCCGTCTGGCAGACGAATCCACATGCTTTCCAGATTGCCTACCGAGCGCCGTTCACTGCGCGGAAAACGAACCATGACCCGGACTTCATGGGTACCGCGTTGAATGCGCTGAGCTTCCGCCCCGTAAAACGCTTCTCGGACCTGGCGCGCGAGATCAACCAGAGTGACCCCTAGCGCCTCGGCTTCCGGCTTGATACGCAGGTTAATTTCTTCCGGTCCTGCATTGGCGGACATTTCGACTTCATACAAGCCCTCTATGGTTTTCAAGTAGGCAATCAGCTCTGCTGCCGCTGCCTCGGTACGCTGGTAGTTACGCCCCTGCAGTTTGAGCGCAATCGGCGGCCCACCGCCCATGTGTCGCGTACCGGCAAAACGCAACGACTTGGTGCCTGCTATCTCACCCACCTTGTCGCGCCAGCGCTGCTCTATCTCTTTTGGCGTAACACCACGGTTTTCTTTAGCCAGTTCTACCTGGAAACGCCCGGTGGTGCCATTGCTGATATAGGCAAACATATGCTCCACCACATCTTGTTCGCTGCCAGTTTCGGCTTTTATCTCTGCATTGACCTCACGTAATGCGCGGTCCATCTGCTCTACGACCGCTACCACCAGAGATTCAGGTGCACCCTCATTCAACTCTACGCTGGCCCTGAGATAGTCTTCTTCGAATTCGGGGAAAAAGACAAACCGGACAAAGCCACCACCGACCAGGCCAACGGTCAATATCAACATGGCAACAAACAACGCCACCGTGGCGTAGCGATACTCGATCGCCCTGCTCAGCAGTGGTTTGTATACCTCGGAAATAAACGCTTTGAGTCTGCGATCTACCCAGTCAGCAATACCCTTTTTACTGCCATGAGAACTGCTCATCAAAGCCAGATGAGAGGGCAGGATGAGCTTACTCTCCACCAGCGAAAACAGCAGGCACAGAATCACCACCCAGCCAATCGCTCCAGTGATGGACGCAACCGGACCGGTGACAAACAACTGCGGGATAAAGGCCATGATCGAGGTCAGCACACCGAAGGTTGCCGGCATGGCAACTCGCTGTGCGCCGCTGACAATATTCGGCAGGGTGTAACCCTTTTCTTCGGTTTCAGTATAGACCGCCTCAGCGATGATGATGGCATCGTCAACAACGATGCCGAGCACAATGATGAAGGCGAACAAGCTCATGATGTTGATGGTCACACCAACCACCGGCAACATCATAAAGGCACCTAGAAATGCCACGGGCAAACCAAAGATGACCCAGGCGGCCAACTTCACATGCAGAAACAGACCGAGGATGATAAACACCAACACCGCGCCCATGAGCATGTTACCCAGCAGCATGTCGATCCGGCCTTGCAGATAGTATGTTGAATCCGCCCAAACCGTTAACTGCACTTCATCGGGCAGCGAACGATTGCGTTGTTCAACATATTTGCGAACCGCGGCACTGATCTCCAGCTCGCTTTCGTTTTCGGTGGACATCACGTTAATGCCAAAACTGCGCTTACCATCAAAGAACGCAAAGCTCTCGGTTTCCGCAAAGGCGTCCTTAACCGTGGCGATGTCCCCCAAGCGTACGCGAGTGCCATCGGGATTGGTTATCAGCACGATTCGTTCAAACTCGTAACCGTAATACGCCTGGCCGCTGGCTCGCAATCGGATATCTCCGGATTCGGTGCGTATCGAACCACCCGGCAGGTTAATCGACCAACGGCGGATGATGCTCGCCACTTGCGCCAGGGTCAGCCCGTATTCCCGCAGCGTCAGCTCCGGTATTTCCACGGATATCTCAAAGGGTCTGCCACCCCAGACCTGGGCAGACGACACCTCCGGTAAAGCGGTAATCTCGTCACGCACATCTTCGGCGAGGGATTTCATGGTAGCTTCGTCCAGGTCGCCGGAGACTTGTACGTTGAGAGCGCCTTTGGTGATTTTGAGTTTGGAGATGATGGGACGCTCAGCGTCGGCAGGGAAGGTGCTGATGCCATCCACCACCAGCTTCACTTCATTGGTCACCTCAGCGACGTCATAGCCTTGTTTTACCTCAATAGAAACCTGGCCACGCCCCTCAAACGCCAGGCCGGTGACTTCCTTTATGCCCTCAATGCCATCCACCGCCTCCTCAATTTTGATGACGATGCCTTCTTCCACCTCTTCCGGGCCGGCCCCTGGATAAGGCACGGTGACCTGAACACGGTCGAATTCAATATTCGGGAAGCTCTCTTTTTTAACCACTAACATGGCATAGAGACCCGCTCCGAAAATGAACACCACTAACAGGTTGGCCGCGACATGGTTGGTCGCAAACCAACCGATCAGACCGCTGACCTGACCTTGACTGTTTTGCTCGGCCATGAGGATCGATTAAGTCCCGAGGCGGACTTTCATGCCGGGCAGCGGTTGATCTATGGGAGTCACGCAATAACGTTCACCATCTTCGACGCCAGCGGAAATGTAGACGAAGTCTTCATCTCGCCGAACCACCTCAACGTCCCGCGGATGGATGCGTTGCTCCTCATCAACCATCCACAGGGTGCTGCCTCGTTGCAGCGCATGCCGTGGCACCAACACCAGGTCGCCTGCGTCACGACCACCGATCTCGGCGGACACAAAGGTACCCATCAACAAAGGCACCTCGCCGGTGCCGGCGAGATCATACGGATCTTCAATTTCCGCAACTAAATACAGCACTCGAGTCGAGGGATCAAATACCCCCTCGGTACGGCGCACAATCCCACTCCAGGTAAAATCCGTGCCGCCGAGCTCGGCCTTCAGGCTGACGTTTATCGGAGAGTTCAGGCGCAATTTGCCAATATCCAGGAATTGCAGATCGTGCTGGGTCACCGGCAGCCGAACTTCGGCGACATCTACGGCAAAGGTAATACCGAGTTCCGAGCCGGGACTGACGAACTGACCCACATCGGCGATTTTTTTCCGCACCAGACCGTCGTAGGGCGCGCGGATGACTGTGCGATCCAAGTCTCCCTCTGCTTGATCCAGGTCCGCCTCAGCAGATTGAACCTCGGCAAGGGCCTGCTTCATTTGCGGTCTGCGTAGCGCCAATTGAGTAATCGGCCCCTGGGCCGGGTTAGCTCGTCGCAGACGCTCGTAATCTTTCGCGGCATATCCGGCCAGGGCGCTTTCAGTTTCAAACTGCGTCTCGGCGCGGGCCAGGCCCGCCCGCGCTCGTTTGACCGCACTGGCATAATTACGCGGGTCGATGCGGAGCAAGACATCACCTTTGCGGAAAAACCCGCCACTCACAAATGCTGGCGAAACTTCTACAATGCGTCCCCGGGCCTCGGCCACCAGGGTGGTCTGGGTGCGTGGGGTGACAGTTCCTTGAGAGTGCACACTGAAGGTCACTGGTTGGTATTGTATGCCATCAACCTGCACCAACAGGGTCGGTTGTTGCGGTGGATTAAACTGCGCTTCCGGACGCGCCGCGATCATCACCAGCGCCGCCACCGTGGCAATACCAATGAAGATAAATGGCAACGATATCTTCCAGAACTTAGTCATAGTTGAAGCTTAACGCTTTGTGGGCCTGTCCAGGCGCTCTATTTGTAATACATTTACGCCGCGTTCCAACCCTCTCACAATCCCCTGAGAGCCAACCCTGCTGCGCTGTACGCCCGGTCAATGACCCTCATCTGCGCCACACCATCCCAGGCATCTGTCAGCAGTTCAGTGCCATGTTCGACCGCCGCACAAAAAGCATCGAGCTGATAACTGTATGAAGCACGGCGAGAGAAACTCTCCGTGGTTTTCTCACCATTGACGGTCAGATCGATGCGATTACCCATCTGCGGGACCAGCGGATTTTCAACGTGCATCGTGCCATCACTGCCTCGTACCTCTAAGTAGGCTTGGAAAGTAGCCTCCGGACGCATATCCCCGGAGGTGGTAACGGTGATCCCGCCAGGGAACTGCATGGTTGTTTTCAACATCACATCCACGTCGGGCGGACCCACTTCAGCCACGGCCTGCACCTCGTCGGGTTCCAGGCCGCTGATATGACGTACCCATGAGATCGGGTAACAGCCGATGTCCATGGTCACGCCACCACCCAGCTCATATTCCATGCGAATGCCGCTGGTGGCTGTAACCGGTATGTGGAAAACCCCTTCGATGTGTTGAATGTCACCCAGTACGCCAGACTGATAAATCTCCCTCGCACGCACAAATATCGGATGATAGCGATAGTGGAATGCATCCATCAACAGCAGACCGGTGTCATCGGCACACTCTGCCATTTCCTGAGCTTCGCCTGCATTCGAAGCAAGGGATTTTTCACATAACACATGCTTGCCCGCCCGCAGTGCACGTAGTGTCCACTCATGATGTGCGGTGATGTGCAGCGGGTTGTACACGGCATTGATGCGCTCACAGGCGACCAGGTCTGCGTAACTGTCGAGCACCTTGGGAATGTTGTGGTGATGGGCGAAGCTGACGGCACGCTCGCGGTCCCGAGCCGCAATGGCATATATCATCGCTTCGGGTTCATCTACGCAGGGATAGACCAATGCCCGGGGCGTGATGCTGGCGGCGCCCAGGGTGCCAAAGCGGATCATCAGACGCTGCTTGCAGGCTTCATTAGATGACCAAACAACGATTCGACCGAATCGACGACCACCACCACTTCTTTAGCCAGATCAAATTCCTCCTCGGCCACGTACAAGCGCTGCACATGCGAGTGAACACCCCAAAGCATGATGGCGACCAGCCGAGGTGTCGCCACCCCGCCCGAAGGCATGTCGAAATCTCGCGCCAAAGAATCAGTGAGCAGGTCTTCATATTGATGGGCGATGCGGATCAGCAGCGGTGAAATCCGCTGCCGACTCCATCGCTGGCGCAGAAATTTACGCAAATTTTGTCCACCTTCAACTCGAGTCAAGCGCACAGCCATGTCGCCGACCCACTCACGCCAGAAGTCGAACGTGTTGCTGTTACGTTGTGGGTCGGTAATCGCATACTCGAACTGTTCAAGTAAATCCTGATCACCGGCGGTGGCCAGTTCCTGTTTATTGGCGAAATGTCGGTACAGGGTCTGCACGTGCAATCCCGCATGTTCCGCGACCTCTTCCAGGGTCGTTTCTTTGTAACCTCTTTCGGCAAACAACAGTCCCGCGGATCTGATCAAGCGGCCACGGGTGGCGGCTTTACGCTTTTTACGAAGTGGATTCTGGGTCAAACTCATAGCCCTTGCAGTCTACCTGACGACCGGAAGGGTAGCGATAGTCGACTACATTTATAGCTATCAACATAAATGCAGGCATGTATAATCTTTGCCCTCGCTGCTGGCTATAAAGCAGTAGCCGGCGGGGATTTAAGGGAGAATAAATGCTTATACTGACACGCCGAGTGGGCGAAACGATCAAGATCGGTGACGATATCACCGTCACTGTACTTGGCGTAAAAGGCAATCAGATACGCATTGGTGTTGGCGCACCTCGCGAGATTGCCGTACACCGGGAAGAAATATTTCAACGCATCCAGGATGAAAAAAACGCTGAGCCACAAGCCTCAGTGCGTCACGCGACCTGAATGCCCAGCAACTATCCGACGCGACTGATACCACTACTTTTTGTCTTATGCTGCTTGTCCTCTTGTCGTGAACAAAGCAGCAGCGAACAAGCCAGCCAGGCACCCCTCGAGAACGAAACCGCACCGACCAAGCCACTGCAAGTCACCACCTATCAAGGTCCTGTCGTTGGCGCCTGGGCAGATGAGCAAGCCGGCATCCGCGCCTTTCGAGGCATTCCCTATGCCGCACCACCGCTCGGCGAACTACGCTGGCGCGCGCCTCAAGCGGCCGCAAACTGGCGCGATGTGCGCACCTCCGTCTCAGCCGGTGCTGCCTGCTGGCAACCGCAACAGCGTGAAGCCTTCGTTTGGAGTCGTGGAGAATTTCAGCGTAGCGAAGACTGTCTTTATCTGAACATCTGGTCATCTAGCGATAGCGACAATCAGGCGGTGATGGTCTGGTTTCATGGTGGTTCGCATACCGGCGGCATGGCACACGAGAAAATATTCGACGGCACAGAATTAGCCAGACACGACATTGTGCTGGTCACGATCAACTACCGCCTTGGACCTCTGGGGTTCCTCGCACACCCTGCGTTAGCGGCAGAGTCCAGCCACAACAGTGCCGGCAACTATGGTCTGTTGGACAAAATCGCCGCGCTGAATTGGGTACGCGACAACATTTCTCAGTTCGGCGGGAATCCAGACAACGTCACCATCTTTGGTCAGTCTGCCGGCTCGCAAAGTGTGTGTACATTGATGACCTCACCCCTGGTGCGGGGCTTGTTCCACAAAGCCATCGGGCAATCCGCGGCGTGTGTGAGCCCTGTTGCAGAAACAGATGCCGATGGTATGGCGCGTGGTCAGAAGCTGGCGGCGGCGCTGGTAGCAGCAACAGCTCCGTCCGCGGATGCTGAGAACCTGCTCGCTGCCTTGCGCAGCGCGACGCCAGAACAACTATTGGCGGCAGCGCAACAGACTCAGTGGGCGGCACAATCTCGCATCGTCATCGATGGCTGGGTTGTCCTCAAGCACCCGGACAAAATATTCGCGGCCGGTGAACAGGCCAAGATACCGCTGTTGTTGGGGTCGCTGGCAAACGAGGGTCACCTGCTGTTTCCACTGAACGAACAATTAACCCGGGCCGAGTTAGACAGTTACGTGGAGGAGCTGGCAGGCGCTGAGCTGGCGGCTACCCTGCTCGCTCAGTACGGTGATGCTCTCGCTGTGTCGCCAGGACTGGCCCAACGCGACATTGCCACGGACCTTTTCATGGCTTACAACATGCGTCGCTGGGCGGGCTATCAACAGCAAACCGGTGCGCCGACTTACCTTTACTTTATGGATCATGTACCGCCGGCATTCCGGCTGTATATCCCCGACAACCCGGATCTCGAACTAGCTGACGGACCGCGCAGTGCCGGTGCGTATCATTCAGGGGATCTGGCATTCGTGTTTGGCAACACCCGCAAGGTGGGCATGCATTGGCAAAAAGACGACCACACCGTGTCGGCCCTCATGACAGGCTATTGGACCAACTTTGCGAAAACCGGCGACCCTAACGGTGCCGGGCTACCCAGATGGCAACCTTACGACACAGACAATCACAGTACCCAGTTGTTGCGAACCGGCGCGCACACCGTGTCTGGTGTACGCCGCGGCAAACTGGATCTGTGGGCGAAGCGTTTTGCTGACGACTAGCCTGGTCCGGGACAGCAGCGCCCGCTAGGCGCCGCCATCGTCAGGTTTCTCCGCGTCAAACACTTCCTTGGCAATGGCCATCGCCTCGACGGCAACCGGAAAGCCGCCGTAGATTGCCATGTGCATGATCAGCTCACAGATTTCTTCGCGGCTGAGACCATTGTGCCGACCGCGCGGGATGTGCAAGCGAAGTTCGTTGGGCATATGCCGGGCGGTAAGCGCCGCAATGGTGATGAGACTGCGATCACGCTGGGAAAGCCCCTCTCGCGACCACACCCCGTCAGGTAACACCGTGTCGATGATCATCTTGCCCCAATCATCACGGATCTCATCCGGCGTGGCTAATGTCTCGGTAAACAGCCGCGCAAGGCGCAACTTTTCATCGTCGTCCATATCTATCCCCTGTCGTTAGATGCGGCTGCTGGTGCAGCTCGATTTACTTCGCGTCTCTATATCGGCGCGGCTTCTACGTATAAAGCATACCTCAGTGCACTAGTTTTCCCCAAAAAACCTAGCGCGGGTGTTGGCATCGGGTCCAAATTGATCAAACATCCGGGTTAGGGGTTTTCTCCGAGAGCGCAGCTTGTTAAGTTGACGACATGAGTAACAAAAAACCAGCCGATCCTGCAGACGGCATCGCCGATGACGTAAATTTCGAGTCTGCACTCGAAGAACTAGAGACCCTCGTGTCACAAATGGAAGATGGCGAGTTAAGCCTGGACGAGTCGTTGAAAGCATTTGAACGCGGCATCGCGTTGACACGGCATTGCCAGAGCGCCCTCAAAGAGGCCGAGCTGAAGGTGCAAACACTCACGCAAGATGGTGAACTAGTCGATTACGATACCGGCGAAATTGATGACACCTGAGCTGGAGGCCTTGCGTGATGATATCAATCACGCGCTAGACGATCATTTACCCCGGCAATCGAAGATTGCTCAGCCGCTTGCAGATACTATGCGTCATTCGGTGCTCGGCGGCGGTAAGCGTATGCGCCCGATGCTGTTATGTGCGACCTGCGACGCCTTTGGTGATTCTGCAGGACTAGTGCAGGCCGCCATGCCGGTGGCTTGTGCTGTCGAGTTCATCCACTGCTACTCGCTGATTCACGACGATCTGCCGGCCATGGATGATGACGAGATCCGCCACGGGTTGCCCAGCGCACATATCGCTTTTGGCGAAGCCAACGCCATTCTGGCGGGTGACAGCTTGCACTCGTTAGCGTTTCAAACCATCGCCGCAGCGCCAGGCCACAGCGCCGAATCGAAACTGCGCATGATCGAACTGCTTGCCCAGGCCGCTGGTTGGGCGGGCATGGCCGGTGGCCAGTGCCTGGATATTGAGGCAGAAGGTAAAGAATTGAGCCTGAGTGAGTTGCAGGTTTTACACGGCGCAAAAACCGGCGCCCTGATCCGCGTTGCTGTGCAACTGGGTGTGCTGTGCGCCAACGCTTACAGCGAAGAGCAATACCTGCTGCTGACGGAATTTGGCGATCGCATCGGACTTGCTTTCCAGGTGATGGATGATGTGTTGGACATGACCCAGACTACAGAATGTCTGGGCAAACCTGCAGGCTCGGATGAGGCACAGAATAAAAACACTTTCCCCAAGCTGATGGGCATTGAGCAGGCACAAGAACTGGCCCATACACTGGTTAACGAATCTCTGGCAATACTAAAAAGAAGTCGCTTACAGACGGCTTCGCTGGAAGTGCTGGCGCGCCTGGTGGTGAAACGCAACCACTAATATTTTGCGGTCAGCGTCAGTACGCCGTCGTCATCTGTTAAGCGAAATTTCGCCAGAAAAGACATGCCCAGCAGAACATCGACTGGATACTCACCGACGATCACTGTCGCCGGTACATGCTGTGCAGATATGGCGCCAAGGGTCACCCGATCCAGGTGTAAGAAATAGGCGCTGGCACTGCCCTGAGCGGTTTGCACCGCACCGGCTTCACCGGCACGGAAATCGATGCCCATCATGTTGGCATGTCGCTCGCTCAAGGCGACCACCGATGCGCCAGTGTCTACCAGGAAATTGACATAGTGGCCATTGATGGCACCACGCATGCGGTACTGGTCATATGCATCGCGGTTAATGTGCACGGATCGTTGCGTGGGCACTGCAAATGTCGAAGCCACCCGGGAACTCAAAGACAGTTCATAGACTTTGTCCTGGTAACGCACTTTCGCACCCTGAGTGTCTGCTTGCAGCAAGGTTATGCCGGAGGCAGATGTTTCACCCAGCTTAAGCATTTCCTGACCAGCCGGGGTGCGTAGCACCGCACGGTCTTTAAACAACGCCACCACCTCCATGGGTGCAGCCGAGCACACGCTACTGAGCAGCAGGGTGCAGACAAACAGGATCAGACGTCCGGGTCGGGCCGTTCCAAGTCGATCACTTCCAAGTCGGTACATGGTGCATGTGACTAAAGTTTAAAGGAACCTATAGTCTACCTGTGTTAACGGATAAGTTGAGTGAAACCGGCCGCAGTCAGGGCCCAAACTGAGAAATACAACACAATTCCTGCCACCAACCCTGCCGCAACATCATCCACCATCACCCCCAGACCACCCTTAACCTCGCGATCGAGCCAACCGATGGGGCCAGGTTTGACGATATCAAGCCAGCGAAACATCACAAAAGCCAGCAACGACAGCCACCATGTCGAGGGCAGCATGATCAGGGTCAACCACATACCAACGACTTCATCGACGACGATCTGTGGTGCATCATCGACCGCAAACCTTCGACAGACTATGGCACTGCACCACCAACCCACACCGAAGCAAGCAACGCAGATGGCTACCTGCCAGAAGACCGACAGGTGCACCAATGCCAACCACCACACAAGCAACGCAGCGGCCGAACCCCATGTTCCCGGCGCACGGGGTAAAAAGCCCAGCCCAAAGCCGCTGGCAGTCAGCACCGCCGGATCACGCAGATATTTGGCGTCAAGCATCAAAGTGGTTGTACCCCCCCAGGTTCTCTCGTTTGCCATCCACGTACACACCGGCACCGGCTTGTATGTGGCCGACGCATTGTAAGCCTGGCAAGTCGCTGGCGGTGGTACACAGAATTTCATAGTCGTCGCCACCGTGCAGGGCGTCTTGCAGAGACGCGCCATCGCTTACCGGCACATCTTTACTGCACACATCTGCCTGCACCCCGGAAGCATTACACAAATGCTCCAGGTCCTTTAACAATCCATCAGACACATCAATGGCTGCATGTGCATGTGTCAGCAACAACTCCCGGAGGTCGAAACGCGCCCTGGGCCGAAGATATTTTTGTTGCCGGGCGTTTAACGCATCACTGAAATCAAATTCCGCCAGCCGCACACACGCAGCAGCGCCACCCAAGGCACCACTGATATAGATCTTGTCACCCACTTCAGCGCCAGCTCGGGTAACCGCATCGCCTGTTGCTACTTCACCGTGCACACTGACAGTGATGCTCAGTGGCCCTTTGCTGAAATTGCCACCACAAAGATACGCTTCACATGCTCTGGCGGCCTCCGCCATACCGGTAGCAAGCTGCCCCACCCAACCGGCATCTGCCGCAGGCAAAGTCAGCGCCACCAGCACGAAGCGAGGTGTGGCCGCCATCGCAGCCAGATCGGATAGAGCGACCATCAAGGCCCGGTAGCCGATCATCTGCGCAGGCAGGTCTGTCGGGAAATGTACACCCGCCACCAGGGTATCGATGGAGGCAACACATTGATGACCCGGGGTTTGTGCAATGACCGCAGCATCGTCACCTGGACCGAGTTCAATCCAACGCCCTTGAGCCACATCGCCCAGGTTCTTCACCACTTCGCGGATCAGCGCGAATTCATCCACGCCTGGTTGCCTTGACCTCGATTTCACGCAAACCATCTGCCAGCTTGTCGAGCACGCC
>SMVB01070362.1_pt1 | contig 23281 bp, 23 predicted proteins | sample 2456461 | NCBI WGS metagenome assembly SMVB01 (sample SAMN11095934, study PRJNA526329) | marine sediment metagenome | biome: Marine sediment; feature: Surficial sediment; material: Deep marine sediment; isolation source: Hadal surficial sediment | place: Pacific Ocean | collected 2014-05 | depth...
CGCCACGTAGTAATAGGTTCCGGCCGCAGGGGTATCGTCGTACGTCACCGTCGTCCGGGGCGTGATCTCGGCGATCTGGCTGTAGGGACCGCCGGGAGTCGTGGAGCGGAACACTCGATGGCCGGTGGCGTAGGTGTCGACCGTGGCCGTCCAGTCGAGGGTGATCGTCGTGCCGCAGGCGGCGGTGAGGCCGGTGGGCGGAGCGAGGAGATCCGCCACAAAGGAGTTTGCGTCGTTGCTGGTGGGATTGGTGAAGTTTGCCCCTGCCGCAGGCAGTCCAAGCAGTAGGACGAGCAAGGTGGCCGCCATCAGTGCCATGCGGATCCTCATGACGGGACCTCGACGTCCGACCGTGCCGCCTTTGGCCAGGGATCGTGTTGGGGATCGAAGGCGAATCGGGCCAGCCACAACGCCATTGCCGTGACCGCGATGGTCAGGATGAGCGGCGTCCATTGGCGTTGCGCGGCCCAGACGCGCGGCAGCCCGACGAACGGAACGATCCACCGAGTCTCGCCCCGGATGTTTGCCGCCGGGATCGGTGCCGGGTCGTTGGCTCCGTTGACGTCTCCCTTGGTGATATAGGAGCCGTCCGGGTTGACGGAGACGACACGATGGGTGACCAGGTCGCCCTTGCGTGGCTCCTCGTAGACCACGATGGTGTCGGGGGCGATCTGGGTGCCATCGTGGTCGACGGCGATGACCACATCACCGACACGCAGGGTCGGCATCATCGATCCCGAGGTGATCGACGCCGACGTATACCCGGGGATGATCATCGGCAACACCGCCATCACCGCCAGCGCGCCAAAGACCAGCAGGGCGTTGAAGGCGACGAGACCGCTGTAGAACAGTGCAATATCGATCCGGTGGGCGCGGGCGATCCCCGGGTCCGTTGTGGGATCCGGGGACCGACCCCGTTGGTCTGCGATGACCGTCATGTGGTCTCCGAGTGTGTTCTCCGAGTGAGCTCGTTAGTTATTCGTGGCGAGCCACTCGAACTCGACGCCGCTGATTGTGCTGTTCTGGGTAGCGTTGTCGGCAGCCGTATCGAACTCGACGGTGATCTTGTACCAACGACTGTCAGGGGTGCCAGGCGCCGCCGGCTGCCATGGCGTTTCGGCGTACACCGGTGTGGCCAACGTCCCGCTCGCCACTGCTGCGAGACCGGCCGAGCAGCCGGAATCCGTGTAGCGGTCGACGGTCAGATTCATCTCGTCGCCGATGCTGTTCTCGTTCGTGCCGAATAACACCGTAGCCAACAGGATGTCGGCGCTCACCGAGCCCTTGTAGATCACCTCGAAACACACGGTGTTGGTGTCGGTCGGCACCATGTCGGTGATGGTGAACAGCGCCGTCCCGAACTCGTCGAAGAGTGGTGGTCCTCCGTCGGTGGTATTGGCCTCGTTGACCAGGACGATGTTACCGGAGGTCCATATGTTGGCATCATTCGACGTTGGGTTGGTGAACAGCGCCCGGGAGACGCCAAGCACCATCAAGGTGGCTATCAGCAGGCCGCTGAAGCCGGCGGCGGCCACCCTCAGGGTTGTTGCACGGGACATCGCATTTCCTTTCGTCTGTCGTTTGACCACTCGGTCTGATCGGCAGCTCTGGCGACTACGTTGAGTAGCATCTTGGGAGGATGTGGGATCGTTTCTCCTCGCAGTTGGGGGACTAGTCACGCCTTACCCAACGGTTAATCAGGATTGTTGTTGCCGGACTTGAGCGCGAGATGTGACAGAGCGTGGTCGACGCGGCGCTGAGCTACGCCTTCGACAGGCTGGTTACGATCTCACCCATGGACACGCCGGTCACTGTCGCTGTCGAGATCCCGCTGATCGGGGACGAACGCGGGAAGAACTGGGCGAAGATCGTCACCAACGTCGACGACTCGCTGGCGACGGGGTGGGCGTTCGACGGCGAGTTCGTCGCCACCGGCGGGATCCAGGACGTGCCGGCCGGCGGGGTCCTGCTCGTCTATGGCGAGAAGGGGAGCCGGGCTCACCCGGCCATCGAGGCGAGCGTATACACCGTCAATACGGATGCCACGTTGAGTCCGCGGGCGACGGCAAGAGGCAGGGCATGGGCCCGGACGCTACGGGACCCCATTGAGGATTTGCTGGCTGAGCAGCAGGCCGGCCCGATCCAGCAGTTGGATTGGCAACCGGAGCTGATGCGCTACAGCCGCGATGCGCTCCGTGAAGAGCTGAGTCGCCGAGGAGAGGATTGAGTCACCGGAGACCTCTTTCCTGTCTTCAGTCGACCACCAAGAGTGACGATGACTACGGTCTGTATGCGCCGTCTCGTCACCCTGCTCCTAGCCGTTTTCCTCGCAGCCGCGATGGGGCCCGTCGGGGTGGCCGGGGCGGGAGAGCCCCCGAACCGCGTTCGGAGGGTCAGGGTGACTCGCGACATTGTCTTCCCGATCGTCGGTGCCACTCGATCGATCAACGGCTTTGGCTCCTGCCGGGACAACTGCACGCGGGAGCATCACGGCGTTGACATCCTCACCTACGGGTGGAAGGGCCTCCCGGTCGTCGCCTCACACAACGGTGTGATCACCGAGATCCGCGATGACGGTGAATGGTGCAACGTGGAGGTCACCGGGGAAGACGGCTGGTACACCCGCTACGTTCACATGAACAACGACACACCGGGTTACGACGATGAAGACTACCTCTGCGTTCCGCCGGGCCTTGTCGAAGGATCAGTAGTGAAAGCCGGACAGCTCATCGGTTGGGTCGGAGACTCCGGAAACGCCGAGCACACCCAACCCCACATCCACTACGAGATCCGAATGCCCTCGGGTCTTCCGGTCGATCCACTCCGTTCGCTCAAGGCAGCCCGCCACGTCAGCCTGTATCAGATCGGCAGCGACGACCCGTTCGCCACCGCAGCCCAGATCGCCATGTCCGCCTACCCGGAGGGTGCGCCCGTGGTCACGGTGATGGCGATCGACGACTACACGACGATGCTCGACAGCGGGGTTGCCCCCTTGCAGCTGGGTGGTCCGCTGCTCCTCGGCGAATGGGACACCCTTACCCCGGAGACCATGGAGGCGCTCGCCGCCCTGGCACCGGGGCGAGTCAATGTCGTCGGCGATCTGTGGCTCGGGGAGATACTCGAGTACCTCGCCGGCCGTTCCCAGTTGATCGCGCAGGCGCTACTGGAGCCTGTCGTTGCCGACGGCCTGGACGTCCGGCCACGGGTGGTGGAAGCAACCGAGATACTCGATGAACAGGAGCCTGTGCACGACGATGGGTTCGCCTCCGACGTTCCCCAGCCAGAGACGTCACCAGCGCCGTACTCAATCGTGTTCCTCGGTGATCGCGATGAGCTCGACGACCAGCAGGCGGTTGCCTTCCAGGCTCTGACCCAGCGGATCGCCACCACCATCATGGACTTTGCCGACCCCGCGGGTCGGATTGGAAGGACGGCGTTTGAGGGGATCGGGCGGTCCGGGTCTCGCTACACGCTGTATTACCCAACGGGGGACCAGTGGACGACCTATCGGGCGAAGGAACCGCCCCAGGAACAGCCAACCTACGGGGTGTTCATCGTCGAGCCGGGCGATCTCACCGCCGAGACCCTGGCGTTCCTCGATAGCATCGCCGACGCTCCCGTCATGCCTCTGTGGCGCTAACGCCACAGAACGTATTACGTATTACGTAAAGCGTATGACGAAACGCGCCGTCCGGTTGGCGTGGTACGTAATACGTTGTACGTACATACGTTTCGGAGGGTAGCGGGCTTGCGTGTGGGATTGCTCGGTAAGGCAGGACTGGCGGCTATTGGTTAGCCGGCCCTCGTTGTCGTCCCGGGGCTCGCCGCAGTCGTCTAAGGCGGCCGGTCCGACCCGGTCCGGCTTGGGGCTGTTCCTTCGCTGGGAGAAGCCGGTGCGCGTCCTCGCCAGAAGTCGTCGCGTTTGAAGCGGTCACGGTACCCTCGTGATCGGTCTCGGGCTCAGGCTCCAGCAGCCATTCCGAAAGAATGGCGTCAACCTCTGGGTCTCGCTCCCGATCGGTTCCGACCCGCCTCGCGGGCGGGGCAAGGCCCCCCGACCCGGCAGCCAGGCTCTCTCGGAGTTGCTCTGCGGTGACGGCCAGGTCCTGGGAGGCGACGCTCATGGACTGCAGGATCTGAGTGTGGCTGCGTAGGTGATAGCCGTACTCCGAAACCGCCGCCTTCAGTTCGTTCTGGCTGTCGAAGAAGGGCATGATCACGAAGAGGATGAAGCCGGCCGCTATCCACAGCAACCCGTAGGGGCTGAACAGGAAGGCGACGAGCTGGCCGGCTCCGGGGATCACCACGACCACCCGCTCGGTGACCGCCGAGGCCGGGACCGCAAACGGGTCCGGCTCTCCCAGGTTGTCTCCCTGGGTCCTGATCAGTCCGTCTTCGGTGACCTCGATCACTCGGTGCAGGACCTCTGCGGGATAACCGCTTTCCTGGGCCTCGGCAGGGACCGGCACCGCAACAATGTCGCCCACCCGCGGCGAGCCTTCCACATGCCTCATCAGCACAATGGCGCCGGTGTCGATGGCCGGCTCCATGCTGGAGGACATGACGACGACAATCGGCGGCCAGGCCTGCAGGTAGAGGAAGCCACCGAAGACCACGACCGCCACCACGGTCAGGAATGCTGCGGCGATTCGGCTTCCGGTTCGACGACCGCGTGCCCTCATGTGGATCGTTCCGGTCTATGGAGTCTGGGAATGGTCATCACCTCCCAGGAGAGGGGACCGGCTTAGGCCGACCGGTTCAGCATGGCCACGAACACCGGCGCCGTGGGCGAGGAGCCGGGCGACGGCTTCCGGATGTAGGTGCCCGCAGTATCGTTGGCCTTCGGGGTGATGGCCTCAATCCCGATGCAGTAATCGGCCCCCGCACCCGAGGCGAGGCTGGGAAACACTGCCCAGGCGTCTTCGGTCTCGACCACCATCACCGACGTGGCCGCAGGGGACGCCCAGTCGGACGCACCAGTGGTAGCACAGGTCTTGTTCACCTGACGGAATTCCAGGTTCAACACCGACCAGCCGGTGGCGTTGTTGTTGAGGTACACGGCCACAAAGTAGGTCCCGGTCTCTGCGGTCAGGTCGACGTCGAACATCGGGGTGTCGGCAGCGATGTCGCCCCAAGTTCCTGAGAATGCGATCGTCAGCACGGTGTCCGCCGTTACCAGGCCGGCGTATTGCGATGTTCCCGCGGCGGGGGGCTCGGTGCCGAAGACCTGGGTCGCGGTTGCGGTACTGCCGAGAGCCGATGTCGAGGTGGCAAGGCCAACCGCCCATACCGCACCCATGATCAGGCCAACGAGACCGAAGGCCAACCATGTCAAGGAACGACGTCGCCGACGCGACCGGGTCCCGGCTTGTAGGTCCATCCCGTCCGATGCAAGCTCGGGCGTGGTGATTTCAAGACTCATCATGTCTGATCCTTTTGACCGGAATCGTTCCAACAATTGGCATCGGTCCCGGGCTCGGCACCCTTGAGACCAAATACGCCGGCGTTTGAGTGGCTAGCGCGGTGGCGCGAGCTGAGTCTGTGGGCGAAATGCACACCCAATGGCGCCGGTAGGTATTGCGTACACTGAGTTTCGCAGTACGTAATACGGCGAAGCCCGAGCCGGAGGCTCAGTCTTCGCCCAAGAACTCGCCGATTTTGGTCTGCGCAGCCTCCATCACCTTGGTTTGAAGACCGTTGAGCGCTCGGGCCAGCGCCAGCTCCTCGCCGATGACCGGCATCGCCTTATCACCAGGGTTCCGCTTCGCTCTCCCTCTTGCCTCGAAGTGATCTCCCATCAGGTCGAGAACGGTGTGAACCGTTGTGGTGGCTTCGTCCTCTTCGATGTGCACTGCGATCGTGATGTCCTTCTTCATCCTCACCTCCGTCCTTCGAGCATGGTCGAAGACCGACGATCTGGCTAGGGCATTTCGCTACTTGGTACTTGGTCTCCGGTCATCCGTCTGAGAACTGGAAACTGGAAATGCGACTCGCCTCTTGCAGCCCTCGGCCGATCGGATAGCCCCCCTCCCCGACTGTTTCCTCCCCTCTTGGGGGAGGTGGCAGCGGCGGAGCCGCTGACGGAGGGGGCTTGCGGTACTCCCCCCAAAGAGGAAGCCCCCCTCCCCGCCTGCGGCGGTACTCCCCCCAAGAGGGGGAGAAACACGACTTGCGACTTGGTACTTGCTACTCGGTGCCTTGTCTCGGGGTGACGATCCAGGCTGCTATTGCGGCGTAGGCGAGCGCGATCACCGTCATCCCGATAACGATCAGGAGCAGCGTCTCGTCGTAGTCGGTTGCCTCTGCGGTCTCGGCCAAAGCGAACAGCAAGCTCATGGGAGGCAAATGTTACCGAGTTCCACAGGCGGGGTCGCGGGTACCAACTACCAAGTACCTATTTCCTACCATCAACCCGATGGCGACGACCCCGACTGCGGAGATTGAACCACATCAGCCTCCGCAGCAGGTGTCACTTGGCTCGGTCCTCTCCGGAGGGTTCCGACTCATCGGGAAGTTCATCCGCTGGCATCCCTGGTGGTTTGGCCTTGCGGTCATCGGTGCCGCCGTCTTCGTCTCGGCCATCGTCGCCTCGGCCATCGTCATCGGTCGCATCACCGACCTGGTGATCATCCCCGTGCTGGATGGAGGCGAGGCGATCGGCAACAAGGTGACGCTGGCGGTTGTCGCCATCATGGCGGTGGCGGTCGTCAAGGCAGCAGGCATCACGCTACGGAGGACGGCGGCAAGCGCCCTCCAGTACCGGACCCGCGCCGACGCCCGCGAGTGGCTCGTTGATCACCAGTTCCGGCTCGGGTTGTCCTGGCATAGCCGGCACTCGACGGGAGACTTGTTGTCGGTGAGCGAGGTGGACACCAACCTCGGCACGTTCGTCCTGGCGCCGTTGCCCTACGCAACGGGTGCCTCGCTCCTCCTCGTCGCCACCATCGTCATGGTGTTCTTCACCAGTTGGGTTCTCGGCGTCATTGTGCTGATCGGGCTCTCCATCCTGGTTGCGATCGACATCTTCGGTGCGTTCGCACTGTTCACCGAGTTCGAAGCCGCCCAATACGAGCGGGGCATCGTCGGCGAGATCGCGCACGAAAGCATCGACGGGGCACTAACGGTGAAGGCGCTCGGGCGCGAGCGTGAGGAGACCGAACGTTTTCGACGGGCTTCCGACGTCCTCCGCGACCGGCTGATCGGGATCGGGGTTCGGTTCGCCAATTTCCGGGCCGTCGTCGAGGGGTTGCCTGCGGTCATCAACATCCTGGTCCTGGTCGTCGGTGCGGTGCTGGTGACCTCCGGTCCTATGACCGCAGGTCAGCTGGTGTCGGTCATCTACCTGATCACGCTGATGGCCTTCCCGCTCCAGCTCATCGGGTTCGTGATCTTCGAGATGGCGCACAGCCAGGCGGCATGGAAGCGGGTCCAGGACGTGCTCGATGCCGATGAGATCGTCGATCACGGCGCGTTGAGGGCCGTATCCGATCGGTCTGGGGCGCCCCTCGACTCCGAGGATGTCGCCTTCGCCTATACCGACACCGAGCCCGTTCTCTCCGGTCTCCGTCTCGACATCCCGGCAGGCAGAATGGTCGCCGTCGTCGGGCCGACGGGCTCCGGGAAGTCCACCCTGGCTTTGCTGCTGGCTCGGCTTTGGGATCCGACCGATGGAGCCATCCGGCTGGATGGGCGCGACCTCAGGGATTTCGCCCGCTCCGAGCTTCCCCGGGAAGTCGCGTTCGTATCCCAGGAGACTTTTCTCTTCGACGACACGGTGTGGGGCAACATCACCCTCGGCATCGAACTGGACGAGGCCGACGTGCTCGAAGCTGCCAGGCTCGCCGGCGTGGAGCGCTTCGTCCATGACCTGCCGGACGGCTACGAGACCAGCATCGGCGAACGGGGGACATCGCTGTCGGGGGGCGAACGCCAGCGAGTCGCCTTGGCCAGGGCTCTGGCACGCAAGCCGCGGGTGCTGCTCCTCGATGACGCCACGTCTGCAGTCGACCCTTCCGTCGAAACCGAGATCCTGCGTGGCCTTCGGGCCGCCGACCTGCCGTCGACGATCGTGATCGTTGCCTATCGCCGATCGTCGATCATGCTCACCGATGAGGTGGTGTTCGTCGACGAGGGCAGAGTGGTGGCTCACGGAACCCACGAAGAGCTGCTCGCCACCGTCCCCGGCTATGAGCGCATCCTGCGAGCGTACGAGGAGGATGCGACCCACCGGATGCAAGAGGAGGTGGCGCCGTGAGCGGCTCGACCTCGGGGGTGTTGCGACGTGCGTTCAAGGTAGCCCCCGCGCTCTCTCGAGGGCTCACCTTCACGCTGGTTCTCGCCGTGCTGGGCACCGCGCTCGAGCTCGTCGTTCCCATCACCATCCAGAGGATCATCGACTCGGTGCTGTTGGGGTCGGTCGACACCACACAAGCGATCCAGGCAGGGTCTGCGGCAATATTCGCAGTCGGGCTGGCGGCGGTTGCCCGAAGGTGGTCACTGGCACGGCTAGCCCGATCCTCCGGGACAGGCCTCGCCGACCTGCGGGTGGCGACATTCAGTCACCTGCACCGGCTGTCGATGCTCCACCTCCAGTCGGAACGCCGTGGCGCCCTCGTCGGGCGGGTTACCTCCGATGTCGAGACCATCCAGGAGTTCATGGAGTGGGGCGGGGTCGGGTTGCTGCTGGGCAGCGCCCAGGTGACGTTGGCATTCGCCGCGATGCTCGTCTACGAGTGGCGCCTGGCCTTGATCATCGGGGTCGGGGTGGCGATATACGCCGGGTTGTTTCTTCTGTTTCAGCGGATCCTGCGCAGAGCCCACGACCGGGTACGCGATCGGGTCGGCGACTCACTCAGCATCATCGGGGAAGCCACATCGGGTCTGGCCACCGTACGGGCCTATGGCATGGAGGAGGCCGTATTGGGGAAGGTGAGGAACACCCTCGATCGTCAATACCGCGCCGAGTTCGGGGCGGGGGCGTTGGCGGCGGTGTTGTTCTCTTCCGCTGAGGTGTTTTCTGGGATCATCACGGCGTCGGCCGTCGCCGTCGGAATTGCCTTCGGGGTCGGGTGGGGGCTGAGCGCCGGCACGCTGGTCGCCTTCCTGTTCCTCGTCACACTCCTCGTCTTCCCGGTTCAGATCCTCGTGGAGACCGTCAATCAGGCCCAATCGGCGGGTGCCGGTCTCAGGAAGATCCTCGGCGTGCTCGATGCCCCGGTGGAAATCCCGGACCCTCCGGATGGAGTCGATCTCCCCGATCGCGCCCTCGATGTTCGCTTCGACCGGGTCAGGTTCCGCTATCCCACCGGATCCGACGTTTTGCGCAACATCACCGCACACATCTCGGCGGGCGAGCAGGTTGCCGTGGTCGGCGAGACAGGCTCAGGCAAGACGACGTTCGCCAAGTTGGCGACACGGCTCCTCGACCCAACCGACGGGGACGTCCGTGTCGCCGACATCCCGCTCGATGAGGTCCGCTTCGCCTCGCTGCGGAATCGCGTCTCCTACGTACCGCAAGAGGGGTTCCTGTTCGCCGGGTCGGTCGCCGACAACGTTCGCTACGGCAAGCCCGCCGCGGACGATGCTGGGGTGCGGGTCGCTTTCGCCGATTTGGGGCTGCTCGACTGGATCGACTCGCTACCCGATGGGATCGACACCCGCGTCGGCGAGCGCGGATCGAGTCTGTCGGCGGGGGAGCGCCAGCTCGTTGCCATCGCCAGGGCCTGGATCGCCAATCCCGATCTGCTCGTGCTCGACGAGGCCACCTCGGCGGTCGATCCCGCTCTCGAGGTTCAGATTCGGCGGGCGATCGAGCGCCTCACCGCTGGGCGAACGTCGATCACGATCGCCCATCGCTTGTCGACCGCGGAGGCGGCGGACACGGTGCTGGTTTTCGACGAGGGTGAGATCGTCGAACGCGGATCCCATGCCGACCTCGTCGCCGCTGGTGGTGTCTACGCAGGGCTCCATGCCGATTGGGAAGGTTCGACAGGTACGGGCGGTTGAGTCGCGAGTCACGATTCCCCCACCATGCTCGTGACCCGCGACCCGTGAAAGAGTTCCCCAGTGCAGAAGCCCCCATATGGGGGCTTCTGATTGAACCTCGGAAGGTGACCGATGCAGGTCTTGTCTGTGAACCACCCCGCATATTGGGTACAACGTACCCCGCCGGCCGTCCCACCGGTTCACCCAGGATATCGACCAGCGAGGCCCCGATCTTGAACACTCTGCGTGTTTTAGTGCGTTCGACCTAGTTGATTTTCCGCATGCTCTCAAGGGCTTTCGGCAAGTAGTCGCAAATCAGCAGGTACTAGTTAGTTCCCATTTTCCTAGTTGCCAGTTGCCAGTTCCCAGTCCCAGTGACCAGTTCCCAGCGGCCGGTGGCCGGAGACCGGTGGCCGAGTTCCCAGTTCCCAGATCCCGAGTTGGCGAGCCGTCGGCTGGATCGATGTTGTCTGAGCACTGGGAAACTGGAAGCGAGCGCAGCAAGCGGCTGGGAACTGGGAACTCTCTGCATCTCATGAAATGAACCACTGCACCGCTCTCACCACGGCGTTTGGCTTCTCCAGAAACGGTGTATGTACGAGCAGGGCAGGGCAGTCGACGGCTTCGCTTATCCGGTCGGCGAGATCGGTCACGACGTGAAAGCGATGGGTAGGGGCGCCGAGGATGACCAGGTTGGCGCCCCGCGACAACTCGGTGAGGGTCGATACCAGATCCTCGGTAGGGCGGATGAGATCATCCCAGGGCACGGTGAGTGCAGCGCCCAGCCGCTCGTGGTATTCGCGGATCGCAGCGACCTGCGCCGACGGCGCGTCGGGTGCGATGAGATGCACGAAGCGAATCGTCGCATCCTCGTAGCGGGCGATGTGGTCTGCCAGCCCGATCTTGACCGGATCGTATGGACCGCCGGTGCCGAGGACCGAGATCGTGTCGATGCTCTCCACGACCCGATTTCGCAGAAACACCGAATCGCAGATGAGGTGTTCGCGAAGCCACTGAAGATCCCGGGTGACCTCTCTGGTTGCCCGCAGATCCTGGGGCAGGTCGGCGATGAACAGGTCGACGCCCTCGTTCTCCACGTACCGGTGGACTTCTCCGCGCCGGTCCTCGTCGGTGTATTGAGCCACGGTGACGTCGATGCCAAGCCGGTCGGCCTCGGCCTGGTCCTCCTCGGTGGGGATGAGGTTGGCCGTCGAGGTATCGAAGTTGATCACGTGAATCTTGCCGCCGGGGGAGACGCTCAGGCGCAATGCCAGCCGGAACAGCGTGTGCTGCCGAGCAGGTCGAGTCGGTCGCCTGATGAGGATGGCGATGTGCTTACGCCCTCCGGAGGCGACCTCTGCGGCGGTCAACTCGGCGAGTCGATCATCTGCTCTCGCCCGGAGGGCGTCCCGTGCTGCCGACTCCTTGACGGCCCTCGACCTCCCGAACGCCCGATACCAAAGGATCCCCGCACCGATGAACAGGGCGGCCCCGGCGGTGGGCACGATGCCCATCTGGGTGAGAAGCAGGAGCGAGGCGATGATGCCGAAGACCTGCGGGACTGGGTACCAGGGCGAGTGAAACTTGGGTTGATACCAGTCCAGATCGGCTTCTCGGAATGCGATGAGCGCCAGGTTGACGAAAGCGAATATGAGCAGCTGGAAGGCAGAGGCGAGCTTGGCGAGCTCCAACAACGGAAGGGTGAGTACGAGAAGGATCATGACGCTGCCGGTGACGAGGATGGAGGCGAACGGTGCGTGGGACCGGGTTCCCACCCTGGCCAGAAAACCGGGGGCGAGGGAGTTGCGCGCCATGGCGAGGGGGTAGCGGGACGAGGAGATGATGCCGGCGTTCGCCATCGATACCAATGCGAGCACGGCGACGCCGGCCACGACGTAGATACCCGCCGACCCGAGAAACTGCTGTGCCGCGGTCAGCAGCGGTGTCTCGGTACTGGCGAGCTCATTGGCTGGCGTCACGCCGACCATCACCGCCACCACCGCCGGATAGAGCACCATGGCGATAGCCACAGATGTGAGGATGCTGAGCGGGAGGTTTCGCCCGGGGCGCTTTACCTCTTCGGCGACGCTGGCCACCTGGGTCACCCCGATGTAGGAGACGAACACGAGACCGGTTGCGGATAGGACGCCCTTGATGCCGCTGGGGAGGAAGGGCTCATATCGAGCCGGTTCCGTGTCGGGGGCACCCAGGAGCACGAAACCGGCGAGGAGTAGCAATACGACGGTGACGAGGACGGCCTGAAACCCTGCGGTCTCTTTGACGCCGATGAGGTTGATGATGATCAGAACGACGGCGAGCGCAGCGGCAACCAGTCTCTCATCGTGCTCGAAGAAGAACTCGAGGTATGCGGACAGCCCGACGAGGGCGAATGACGCTTTGAACACCAGCGAGAGCCAGACGCCGAACCCGGCGATGGTTCCCATGAGCGGGCCCATGGCGCGATCGATATACAGGTACGTGCCACCCGCCTCCGGCATGGCGGTCGCCATCTCCGACTGGGAGAGGGCAGCAGGAATCACTACCAGCCCGGCGAGGAAGAAGGCGAGGATGATCCCCGGTCCTGCGATCTTGAAGCCGAGCCCTGGGAGGACGAAGATCCCCGACCCGATCATCGCACCTACGGAGATCGCCAGCACCGCGTACAACCCGAGGCTCCGTTGCAGCGCGTCGGTGGCACCGGAGGGCGGTGTTGGCGGCGTCTTCGGGTTGGTCACCATGTCCAACCTACCGAATCGTTGGCGTCTAACCCCGATTGACCTCAGGCGGCGAGGGTTCGCGGCTGGTTCCTCGCCGCCCTGCCCGCCTCGACGTCGACGAGCGAAAGCACGATCGCCCCGATGACGAAGAACACGGCAAGGAACAGGATGGCCAGTCGTGACGATCCGGTGGCGATCCCGACGGCGGCAAAGATCAGCGGTCCGAAGATTGCTGAGAACCGGGAGAATACGGAGTAGAAGCCGAAGAACTCTGCCGAGGCATCGTCAGGGATCATCGATGCGTACAACGAGCGAGACAACGCCTGGACACCGCCGAGGACGAGGCCGGCGAGCGCTCCGAAGCCGAGGAAGCCGAGCGGCTGCTCTGCAGGCAGCAGGAAGGCGCCGACGGCGACCAGGGTCCAACCCCCGATCGAAATCAGGATGGCCCGTTTGGTGCCCAGGACACCGGCCAACCAGCCGAATACGAGCGCTCCGACGAAGGCAACGAGCTGGATGACCACAAACGCCCCGGCGATGACCTCGGGGCTGAGAGCGAGCGTCTCGGTGGCGTAGACGGGCGTGATCCTGATCGCCGTCGATACCCCGTCGTTGTAGAACAAGAAAGCGAGCAGGAAGAGGGCTAGCTGTTTGAAGGCGAGCAGATTTCTGGCCGTCTGCCACGTGCGCTGGAACCCGATCCTGGCGTACGCGGTGAGGCGGCCCCCAGCTCCCGGCGGGAGGGCAGGTGCCGTCGGGGCGTCGTGCAGCCGGGAGAAGGCGAAGGTGGCAAACCCAGCCCACCACAGCCCAGCGGAGACGATCACGATCCTTTCTGCGGTCCCGTCGCTCCATCCGAGCTGGTCTGCGAAAAGCAGCAGGCCCACCGAGAGGATGAGGTGGAGGCCTCCTCCGGCATAGCCGAAGGCAAACCCCTTCGCCGACACGTGATCGACGGTGTCCGGTGTGGTCATCTCGGGGAGGAACCCGTCGTACATGACGTTGGCTGCCGCGAAACCGATCTGGGCGAACAGCGCCAGCACGACGGCGAGTACCAGGTCGCCTTCGCCGGGGATGGCGGTGAGCACCGCAAAAGCCGCCCCGGTGTAAGCGAAGAACCGCAGCAACCTCTTCTTGGCGCCGGTGTAGTCGGCGACGGCGCCGAGCACCGGCATGACCAGGAATAGCAGCAGCGCTCCGATGCCGATGACGATGGCGAAGAAGGCTTCGGCGCCGATCGCGACCCCACCGATCGACAGGCCCTCTGGCGGGAAGATGACATCGCTGAACAGGATGGCGAAGACCAGGCTGCCGGCCGTGATGTACGCCGAGTTCGCCCAGTCGTACATCGCCCATCCGAAGATGGTGCGTGGGTCGTTGCGAACCGGGGTGGTCATCGTCATCAGAAACTAGCCGTGTCGTTATCGTCACCGTCCATGTCGTTCAACTTCGCGGATGCCCCGATCCCGATTCGAGCCGAGATCCAGGAAGCGATGCGCAAGGAGTGGGCGTTTCTTGCTGCCCCCGGTACCTGGTGGTCTGGCGAGGAGCGGGTGCAGATCGCTGCCGAGGCGCGACGAGCGATGGCGGGGGAACCCCATGGTGAGGACCTTCCCGGCGCGGCGGCCGGGGTCGTCCGTGCTGTCGCTGCCGACTCGCCGCTCATCAGCGCCGAGTGGGTCGAAGGCCTTGCCGCCACGGGCGTCGACATGCCGGCCTATGCGGAAATCATCGGCGTGGTCGCTCGATTGTCGGCGGTCGACATGTTCCACATCGCCTTGGGGATGCCGCTCGAGCCGCTGCCTTCTCCGCAGTCCGGTGAGCCGTCACGGAGGCCACCACCAACCGACGTCGTGGTCGGCAAGTCGTTTGTGCCGATGGCGGTCATGGTGAGCATCCCGCAGACCGTGTCGTTGGTTCCCCCAGAGAGCGTCGCCTGGCAGAAGCTGTCTGACGCCATGTACATGACCCTCGGAGAGATGGGAAACCCGGACTTTCGCCAGGCGTTGCATCGCACCCAGATGGAGCTGGTGGCGGCGCGCACCTCGCAGATCAACGAGTGTTTCTACTGAGTACTGGCGCATGCGTCGATGCTCAGTTGGAGCGCGGAGAACACCGGACGTATCTGGGATCCGAGGTCGATCACGGATCCGACGGTTGACCCATTGCTGGCTGGGGGTCGCCAACTCGTTGCCTTCGTCGATGCCGCCCACGGATCCGACGGCGAATCCCTCGTCGCGGCCCGAGCTGCGCTGCGTGAGGCGCTCGGCGACGAGGCGACGGTTGACGCCGCTGCCGTGATCGGAAACTTCAACCAGATGAACCGGCTCGCCGACGCCACCGGCGTGCCGGTTGGCCCTGGGTCGATGCGCGCCAGCCAAGACCTGCGAGCTGCGACCGGCATCGAGCGCTTCTACGCCCACACGCCCTAGGACGTATTACGTACTACGTATCACGTATCACGAAGGCGCGGAGCCTGGGAACGGGAACTCTCCGGTCTCCTTCGTCTCCCCGGCTCTGCGGGGGAGACGCGGACCTCACCCTGAGGGGGGAGCAAGGATCGCGACGGAGCAGAGCCCCCAACTGTCGCACAGTCGCGAAACACGACACCTCTTGGGGGGAGGTGGCACGGCGGAGCCGGTGATGGAGGGGGCTACGCATAGTGAAACTCGCAGCTCGCATCGCCCCCCTCCCCGACAAGGCAATCACAGCGTAGAAATCAGTGCCGCGCCCTCAGCAGCAAGGCCGGCCTCGGATGAGGCCGGCCGAGCTGTGCGGTTTTGCTCTCGACTCATGACTCCTGGCTCTGGACTCTGAGCACCCGTTCCGCTTCGAAGCGGACCCGGAACTCGCTGTCATCGAGCGCCGACTCGATCACACGGTGGCTTGATCCGACGCCGATGGCGCCGATGGCCTTGACCGCCCGCCAACGGCTCCACGCATCGGGATCATTCACCGCGGCCTTGTCGAATGCCGGCCGAAACTCCTCGTCGCCGGTGTCACCGGCGACGTCGAGCGCGGTGCGCCGGACCAGCAGCGACCCGTCGGCGAGCCCTCGGTCGATCGCAGAGTTCCTGGAAGCGATATCACTCGACTCGGAAAGGATCGCAACCGCGATACGGCGAACGGCCGAGGACTCGTCATCGAGGGCAGCCTCCAGCCGCGCCCGATGCTTGTCGTGATCAGGGTCGAGCAGATGGAGCTCGGCGGCCACGGCGGGGGTGGCGTTTCCGGCTTCGCTGAGCAGCTCTGCCCTTGTCCGCTGCGGCGCAACAATGGAGTCATCGCCCCCGTACAACTCGGTGACGAGCGCCAGGAGTGGCTCGAGGCGGTCCTCCCACGACCGGTCGATGCCGATGGTGACGAAGTCCCCCGCCACCATCACGTCGGTCACGTCGGGTTCGGCGAAGAACCGGGTCAGCCGGTGATCCTCGATGGGGTCGCCCCTCCGGTACCACTCGCCCGGCGAAGGCGTGCCCCCGATGGCAAACCTGACCTTGCGGGGATGTGGCGTCGCCTCGGGTGTCACCGGCCCATCGAAGGCCCGGTCGAAGAGCGACGGCGCATTTCCGGAACCGCCGGTGGCGGTGAGGATGAACCGCCCATCCTGAATCCCATAGCTCATTGTGATTCCTCCACCGAGATCGTGCTCCCACCAGCCCTCGCCGACATGCGGCGTCACCAGCGCAGCCAGGGCCGAGTCGTTCTCGTCCGTCCAGGTGGCATCGGAAAAGAATCGTTTCAGAAGCGTCTTGAAGCCGGCGAGATCCTCGAATGGCAGTGCGAGCGCGATGTCTTCGGTCAGCAACGCCGATACCGTAGGCACCAGGTCACTGGCTACGATCGCCGCCCTGGTTCGGTCGAGGTCGTCGGCATGGCGGTGCATCTGTTCTCCATGCTGGCACGGGCGGCAATGAATTGTGTCGTCACCAGGCCGAGAATCCCACTACTCTTCCCGGCGCTTAGGGACGTCCCTCGCTCGAGTGGCTTCGGCTGGTTCGATGTAGGTTGATGAACCCGGCCGAATGGCGGGCCAACGTGGCCCGTCGGAATGCCATAGGAGGCATAGCAAGTATGAACATCTTCGTAGGGAACCTTCCGTTCTCAGCGTCGAGCTCCGAACTCGAGCAAATCTTCGGAGAGTATGGAGCGATCGACTCCGCCGCAGTGATCAACGATCGTGAGACAGGCCGCTCCCGCGGATTTGGCTTCGTCGAGATGCCCGATGCGGGAGAGGCAAAGAAGGCGATCGAGGAGCTCAACGGCTACGAGATCGATGGCCGCGCCCTCACCGTCAACGAGGCCAGGCCGCGCAGGTAGCAACCTCGATGGCACGAGGCGACGACACCTTCCGTACTCAGGGGACGATCGTCGAGACACTGAGGAACGCAGAGTTCCGTGTCCAGCTCGACTCCGGCCTCGAGATCATCGCCAGAGCATCGGGAAAGATGCGGCGTGGCCGAGGGATCCGGATCATTGCCGGAGACAAGGTCGAGGTGGAGGTGTCCGCGTACGACCCAACCAAGGGTCGCATCGTGTGGCGACATCGCTGAACGAGTCGCCGGTCGCAAATCGCAAGAAGAACTGAGGGAGGGGTCGGGGCGTACGCCTCGGCCCCTTTCGCATTTCGTCACGCAGCAGCTTGGGTAGCGGGTCGGGCCGTTTGATACCATCCGCTCCTGCCGACAAAGGGAACCGATGAAGCTGCTCAAGATCCTGCCGGTGGTTGTCATCGCCGCGTTTGGTGTAGCCGCGTTGCTCGTTGTCGGGCAGCGACGGAAGCTGGCCGCCAGGTCCGACGATGAGATCCGTGCCATGTTGGAGGGCAAGCTCAGCGACAAGGTGGACGGCGACCAACTCGTCCAAATCCAGGAGATGGTGATTGCCATGGTGCGTGGCGGCCGACGGTCGTCCTCCCCCGCGGCGGTCACCGGTACCGTTTCCTACCGCGAGAGCGATCCGATGCCGGCGTCCGCCGTCGTCATCGTGACGGTGGCAGACACGTCAGTGACCGACGCCGCGGGGCAGATCGGTGCCCATGTGATCGAGCAGCCGAAGACGGTGCCTGTTGGCTTCTCCGTCGGGTTCGACCCTGCGGACATCATCGACAATCACTCCTACACGGTCGAGGCAACGATCAGCTCGGGCGACGCGCTGCTGTGGACGACCGACACCGCGTATCCGGTGATCACCCGTGGCAACCCGCTGACTGCTGACTTGCTGCTTATCGCGGTGCCCAGTTCGGTAGATCAATGAGTTCCCGGTTCCCAGTCCGAGTTCCGAGTTTTCCGGTCGCGTGAGCTCGACTTTTTGATTCCTCGTAGCTCGTAGAGGCCGCCCCCAACCAATGGTCGGGGCCGGCTGTCGTGGATGCGCAGGTCTTCTCGTTCGTCTAGATCGGGAACGGCTCACCGTCGATGCTCAGCATGACGTCGAGGATCGCGACATGGTGGGCGATCAAAGCCAGCCTGAACGCGTGCTTGGCGTCGCGGACTGCCGCCCAGGCCTCGACCATATCCTCTTCGGTGTCGGCTTCTGCGGCCTGTGCGATGGCTGCAAGCAGCGTCTCGCCGGCGGCCAGGGCCGCTTCAGCGGTGTCGGGGCTGTGCTTTGCGGTCGCCTCTACCCGCTCCATCAGGTGCCGCGCCCTGCGGGCGAGCTGTTCGAGTTCGGCTGCGATGGCGTCTCGAGGATCCTGGCCCTCGTCCCGACCTAGCTCGGAAACGGCCTGTTTGGCCGCCTCGCAGATCTCCGCCAGCTGTCCCTCGATGGCACGGAGAGCATCGATCGAGCGAGCCTCCCTGGCGTCATCGGTGAGCGCCCACACCGCTTCGGCGGCGTGGCGGTAGATGTCTGAGACCACGTCCCTGTGCGCCGACTCGGCGGCGCCACGGAGCAACGCCGTCTTCTTCTCGATCAGTGCAAGCGTATGCTCCTTTGCGCTGCCGAGGGTCTGCTCACGGTCTTTGCTCTGATCCTGCTCGTCGTCGTTCTTATCGCCTTCGCTGTCTCCGGCTTTGTCGATCTTGTAGAGCGCCGACTCGTAGATCTCATGGGCCTGTGCCTTGAGATTCCACAGTTCGTCTGCCGAGTCAGAAATCTGGGCCCTGGCCTTTAACTCCTCGAGCTCGCCGATCGCCCAGGCGTAGATTTCGAGGTGGTCGGGGTTGTTGGTGCCGGCCTTCCGCTCGCGGAAGAAAATGAGCTTGCTGTTGATTTTGTTGAGCGCGGCCTCGCGTGCTTCTGCAACGGGGTCGCCGGGTTCTTCGTCGGCCGCTGCCGCCGCGGCGACCGTTTCGTTGTAGATCCCGATCGCCTGCTCTCTCAGCGCCTGGATCTCCGCCACGTTGTCCTCATCGGCAACGCGGGCGCGCTTGGCGTGGAGGGCCTCGATCCCTTCGCTGTAGATGGCCCAGGCCTGGTCGGTCTGCGCTCCGCTGCGCATCTCGATCAGCGAGTTGATCTTGCCATCGATCGTCTCGAGGGCGGACGCACGCGCCGACTCGAGATCGTCACCGATGTCGTCACCGGCGCGAGCCGGTGCCGCAAGTGTGCCGAGCATGAGAGCGAGGGTCATCGCGATAACAACGATGCCACGGACCCTGAGTCGCAAGACCGCCAGCTGCATATGTACCTCACCAAGTCAGCGACACGTTGGTCCGGCACGTGTCGACGTTTTCGGCTACCTCTACCGCATCGGCAAAACGACGGCGTTTCCTTGAGCGGCCAACGCGAATATGAAGTAGCGAAGTAGCGATTCAGTAGATCAGTAGCGAAGTAGCGCAGTAGCCGAGGCAGACACTGATCTACTGATCTACTGATCTACTGAATCGAGGATACGGATGGCTTCGGCTGCGGTCTCGATGGACGAAATCGTGATCGGGTCGAGCACGAGCTGCACGTGGTCGGCGCCGGCGTCTGCATATAGCCGAAGCGTGGCACCGAGGTCCTCCGCACTGCCGGTGAGGGGCTCGGCGCTGGGTTGGTCGGGATTCCCGGGAGCGCGACCGGTGCCACCGGCGAACTGCCAGTACACGGTCGTGGTCCGCTTCACCTCGGCCGGGTCTCTCCCAACCTCCCGGCAGGCGGTGTCGATGGTGGCGTTCACCGCTGCGAACCCGTCCGGGGTGTTGCCGTACCAGGCATGCCATACGTTCCACAGATCCACGTGAGGTAGGGTCAGGCGGAGCATCTTTGGCCCGGTGGAGCCGATCATGAGCGGCGGGCCCCCGGAGCGTGGGGGCGGGACCAGCTCGCAGTGTTGCGCCGTGTAGTACTCACCGTCGAAGTCCACGGCGCCGTGTCGCAGCAGGGTGCGGATGATGGTGAACGCCTCGCCGAAACGGCTCACCCTGTGGTCGTAGGGGAACCCGAACGCCAGGTACTCGGTCTCGTTCCAGCCGGCGCCCAGCCCGAGGATGAGCCGGCCGTCGGCGATCTCATCGACCGTTGCCGCCTTCTTCGCCAGCATGGTTGGGTTGTGGAAGCTCGTCGCTGCGACCAGCGGCCCGAGCGTGATGCGCTCGGTGACCGCGGCGAGGGCCGCCAGCACCGACCACGCTTCCCAGGGCCCGGTGACGCCGGCGTCTGTGCGGTATAACAAATGATCGCCGACCCAGATCGAGTCGAAGCCCATTGCCTCTGCGGCCAGCGCCATGTCTCGCAGCTCGGGCCAGCTGACCTCGCGTTCGACCTCGGGGAGCTGGATCCCAACTGCGAGCGGGCGATCGGCCATGACGACCGATGTTATCGAGTGCTAGCGGCTCGCCGTCGCCACGAGGTCTCGCTCTATCGTGTGCGCGTTGGGGGCGACACCGAGGACCGAGCCCTCTGGAAGCTCGGTCCAGTCTTCGTCGTCGGTGATCGGTTCCGAAGCGATCACCACTGCGCGGTAGGTTTCGTCGGCGGCCGGGCAATGCGACGTGCCGCACACGGCGCAATCCGCGATGCCTCGACGAAAAGTCCAAAACAAGGTATGACCCCAGCGGCTCGCCACCATGTGTCTGCCGTCGCTGAGGAGGAAGTTCAACTTCGGTGGCTCGGTGGCACCGCTGCGTATCGTGATTCCAACCAGGTCGAGCACGGCGTCCGCCACCAGGTCGACCAGCGAGCCCAAGTTCTCGGCCGGTGTCTCGGCATCGAGACCGTAGTTGGCCATACGATTCAGGATCCAAAGGAATGCCAGCTCGCTATCCGTTTCTCCATCTGGTGGACCGAACCGCCCTAGGTCGAGGTGGGTGGCGACGTGTTCGATGCCTGCGATGGTGCCGTTGTGAGCAAACGACCAAGGTCCGTAGGTGAACGGGTGCGTGTTGCGCTCGGCAACACCGCCAACGGTGGCGGCCCGGATGTGGGCGATGACTGCGTCGCTCGACACTCTTGTTGCCGCCTCGGAAAAGCGGCGATCGGCGAACGCCGGGTCGATGCTCTTGATGATTGCCGGCCTGAGGCCCTCCCAATGGGCTATGCCCCAGCCATCGGCATTGCGCAGGCCGCGGCTGTCACGATCGCTCTGCACCTGGAGCGCGTTGTGCGCTTCGACGAGGCTACATTCGAGCCGGGTTGACTCGGTTGCCAGGAATCCGTACAGCCTGCACATGCTTGCCTACCCCAAACTCATGCACAGGGACGTGGGCTTGGTGTGCTCATCATTCCCCCAGCGACCAGAAGAAGCGGAATGCCAACGATGCCGCCGACCACGGTGGCAGTCAGGAAACCGCCCATGATGGCCAGGACGAATCCGACGGGGATCAACAGCCATCCGAGCTGGCGTCCACAGTTGCGAACGACGTTCATTGCGCTCTCCCTTCCTGAGCACCAACCGATGTTTGCCTCACTAGTCGCGGCAATGTCGCGTCGGTGACGTTTGGCGTGCCACGTGAGGACCGGGATCTGGGACGTGCCGAGGGAAGCGAGGCGGAGGGGGTCAGACCGTTGTCGCGACCACGGCTTGACCCCCTTCCCCTCCCTACGGTCGGGACTCCCCCCCGAGGGGGAACAAGTTTGCTCGCGACCACGCCTTGACCGACAACCGTCGCACAATCGCGAAATGCGACCCCCAAGAAGAGGAGAAACGAGACTCGCCACTCTGAACCGGGAACTAGGGAACTGGGAACTGGCTACTTGGTACTGATCTCCAACACGTCTCCGTCCTCGACCACGTGGTCCTTGCCCACCTGCTGGCCGTTGTAGGCGTCCGAGCCCCAGATTCGGGCATGGTGGAACGATGCCGCCAGGTCACGATGGACGAGGCGGGCAACATCGCCGACCGTCGCTCCATGGCGCACCGCGTAGGGACGGTTCATGTCGGCGTCCTTGCCGGGCACCTTGGTGTACACCCTGACGATTTTGAGGTTTCTGAACAGCCATGGTCCGATCTCATCGAGCCCCACACCGGTTGTCGCAGACACGGCGAGCGCGGGGAAGTGGATGTCTGCCAGCTCGCGACAGGCGTCGAGCTCGCCTTCCACATCGTCGACGAGGTCGATCTTGCTCACGACGAGCAGCGTCGGGATGTCGAGCGTGAAAGGGTCGTCGTTCGCCGACGGTCGGTCAGGATCCCACGAGGCGTTGAGCGTGACCCGCAGCTCGATGAGGGCCTGTCGCAGCTCGATGAGGGCCACGACGCACCCGGGTTGGCTGAGATCGACAACGAGCATGGCTCCATCGGCGGACTGAAGCGTGTTCCCCATCCACGGGATCGGGCGCCGTGGCGAGATGGGGGGAAGATCGACGAGCTGGAGGTGGGCATCGTCGACGGTGAGCATGCCGGGCTCCGGGTACTGCGTGGTGAAGGGATAGGCGCCGACCTGGGTATGCGATCCGGTGAGAGCAGCGTGCAGCGTCGACTTCCCCGTGTTCGGCGGTCCGATGATCGCCACTTGAGCCGCGCCGTCAGGATGGATGTAGGTTGCCGGACCGCTCCTGGACCCTGCCCTGGATGGAGCGGCGAGCTCTTTCCTGAGCTCCTTGATCTTGGTCTTGATTTGCGCTCTGAGGTGTTCGGTTCCCTTGTGCTTCGGGATCGCGCTGTGCATGTCGCCCAGCAGGTCGAGCCGCTCCTGGGGATCTGTGGCGCGCCGATACGCCGCTTCCGCCTTCTTGTACTCGGGCGTCAGGTTGGCTGGCATGGTCTAGAGCGCGCACCGATAGCTGACCGGTTGGCTCGACATTAGTGGAGCCATTTTTCCCGCTCACGCCGCTGCGCGGCGGGCCGCTCGGGCCACGGCTCCGCAAATGGCTTTGCCGACAGAGACCGGATCACGCCATATTTGCGGAGCCTCTTGTTGTTGCGGATTGAGATGAGCGACGAGGCGATCCGCGCCGATCAAAAAGCGTCGGGGCCGGACCTGAGCGAAGACCTGGGCGACGACCTGTAACGGCCAGGTTCAGCGGGCGACGATCGGGATCTCTGTGGCTGCGCGGGCCGCGTCGGCTACCGCCCACGCTGCCTCGAACACCGGCTCGTTAGGGTCGAGCTCGACCTCGACGCTGCTGAAGACTTCCTCCTTGTTGCCGGCGAAAAACGTCATCGTCGTGTCGATCCCGTCGACACATCCGCGGCATTCACCTTCGGGGAG
>SMVB01428979.1_pt1 | contig 23281 bp, 26 predicted proteins | sample 2456461 | NCBI WGS metagenome assembly SMVB01 (sample SAMN11095934, study PRJNA526329) | marine sediment metagenome | biome: Marine sediment; feature: Surficial sediment; material: Deep marine sediment; isolation source: Hadal surficial sediment | place: Pacific Ocean | collected 2014-05 | depth...
CCCGCAGCTCGTCGATGCCGGTGCGGTCAGCAAATTCTATCCAAATCTCAGGCACCAGAACGCCCTCCAGGTCCAGACAAACTAATTCCAAGGTCTAACTCCTGCCAGTTTAATGAGTGGGTAACTTCAGTTGAGAAAACAAATGGTCCAGATCTACCTTACTGTGCTTCTGGAAGGCGGCATCAACCACATCCCGGGTCAGGTGCGGCGCGAATAATTCGATGAAATCATACATGTATCCGCGCAAAAAGGTACCGCGCCGACAACCAATCCTGGTAATACTGGTGGCAAACAAGTGGCTGGCATCCAGGGGCACCAGGTCACTGTCGGCCTCCGGGTCATAGGCCATCTTCGCGACTATACCTATGCCCAGTCCCAGCCGTACATAGGTTTTGATGACGTCCGCATCGGCGGCGGTAAACACCACCCTGGGTACCAGCCCTTTTTCGATAAACGCTTCGTCCAGCCGCGAACGCCCGGTAAAACCGAATACATAGGTGACTATCGGGTGCTCGGCTACATCTTCCAGGGTCAGCTCAGAAAGCTGTGTGAGGGGGTGATTCCTGGGCACTAATACGCATCGGTTCCAGCGATAACAGGGCATCATGACCAGGTCACTGAACAAATCCATCGCCTCGGTGGCAATGGCAAAATCTACTGTGCCATCCGCCGCCATCTCTGATATCTGCATGGGCGTGCCCTGGTGCATATGCAGGGAAACGTCGGGATAGCGGTCGATGAAGGTACTGATGGTATCGGGCAAGGCATAGCGCGCCTGGGTGTGGGTAGTGGCGAGAGACAGGCTGCCCTTCTTCTCGTTGCTGAACTCCTGGGCTACCGATTTGATGCTTTCTACCTTGCGCAGTATCTCGCCGGCAGTTTTCAAGATAGCTTCCCCGGCGGGAGTCACATGGGTCAGGTGCTTACCGCTTCTGGCAAACACTTCCACCCCTAGCTCATCTTCAAGTAATCGAATCTGCTTGCTGATGCCGGGTTGCGAGGTGTATAAACTCTGCGCCGTCGCCGACACGTTCAGGTCGTGGTGAGCGACTTCCCATATATAGCGCAATTGTTGTAATTTCATCGCTACCTCTGCCCTGTGGCGCTGCGATAGATCGGGTTTCCTTATAAAGAATAGCCATTAAAATGCAGATTGCCAACCGCAAAAGGTAATAACGACACCTGGACCGTTGCTGTTACTCGTTGGCGATTCCATGGGGCACGTGGCCGGTAGCCACGTGTGCGCTGGCCGACTCGCAATGAGACTCCTGGTCATCGAAAAAGACATCGGCCTGGTAGGCGCGCAGAAACTCCCCCTTATCCAGCCCACCCAGGAAGATAGATTCGTCTATGCGGATGTCCCAGGCCCGCAGGGTACGGATAACCCGTTCGTGGGCGGGTGCCGACCTGGCGGTAACCAGCGCGGTGCGAATGGGCGATTCGCTGGCGGGAAATTCCTTTTGCAGCTTTTGCAGGGCGGCTAAAAAGGGTTTAAAGGGGCCGCCACTGAGTGGCTCATGGGCGGACGCCTGTTCACTATCCTGGAACGCTGCCAGGCCCTCGCTTTTGTAGACCCGCTCGGCTTCGTCAGAAAAAATTACCGCATCGCCATCAAAGGCAAACCTCAGTTGCTCACTGTCGCTGCCACCACCGCGGTGTGACACCAGGGTCGCCGCCGCCACACCGTGCTCCAGGGCATGACGGACATCATCGGCCTCGGTGGACAAAAACAAGTGGGCACCAAAAGCGGTTATGTAACGGTAGGGACTTTCGCCACCACAAAAGGCCGCCCGCTGGATATCCAGCTGGTAGTGCTGTACCGAGTTGAATACCCGCAAGCCGGTATCGGCACTGTTGCGCGACAGGAGAATGACCTCAACCCGGTTCTCTCCGTCCAGCAATTCATTGATGCGCAGGAGCTTTTGCACCATGACAAACGCCTCCCCGGGCTCCAGCGGCTCATCCTCTCGTTCGATCTGGTAACGGGAGTAGGCTGCCAGCCCTTTTTGTTCATATATCTCGTGACTGGCGTCGAGGTTGAACAGCGCGCGGGAAGATATCGCAATGACAAGTTTGTCGCCAAGACTGCTGGCCATGGCAGGTCCACTAATAATCAATAAGACCTGAGCATAGCGATTTAACGCCTGGAATTACAGGGAGAAGTTCTGACGCTGGGGAAACAGACCATAGATGCCCCCAGTGTGTACAAAGATAATATCTTCACAATCAGCAAAGCGTCCCCTGGCAATCTCCTGCAACATGCCGTAAAAGGCCTTGCCCGTGTAAACCGGGTCCAACACCAGGCCTTCAAGGCTGGCCAGCTCTGCGATCAGCTCAAAAATTTCTGTAGTGGCGCGCCCATAGCCAGGCCCCACATAACCATCAATGACCTTGGCTACCGGTGCCGGCCCGGGCAGTACCTGCTGGTAACGCTGCTGCCAGTCGGCGATATCGGCGGCAATTTTATTCACAAACCATGCTTCATCCTCACAGACATTGACGCCCCAGACCTGCATCGGCACATCGTGCAACACTGTGCCCAGGGTAAGTCCAGCCTGGGTGCCGCCACTACCGGTTGCGCAGACCACGTTGGCCTTGCTTATCTGTGCCGCCTGCATATCCCCCTGCAGTTCCTGGGCCGCCGCGATGTAACCCCAGATACCAACGCCATCACTGGCGCCGATGGGAATGCAGTATGCCTTGTGGCCTTGGCTGGCGTAGTGATTTTGCCAGTCAGTAAAGACTTGTTCGAGATCGTCGCTGGAAAACTCTCTCCCGGCGTAGTGATTGATCGTCGCACCGGCCAAATGATCGAGCAACAGGTTGCCATCGATATCTTGCGGCGCTTTACCGCGCAACAACAGGTGCACATGAAAGCCCAGTTGGGCGCCCACCAGGGCGGTAGCACGGCAGTGGTTAGACTGCTCTCCGCCGCAGGTAATCAGGGTATCGCAGCCCTGCTCACGGGCCGCGGCGACCACAAATTCCAATTTGCGAATCTTGTTACCACTGAGGGCGGCACCGGTCAGGTCGTCGCGTTTGACCCAGATGCGACACCCCTGCCCGTATAACTCGGAAACCCTGGGCAGTAGCTGCAGCGGCGTCGGTGTTTGTGCCAGTGCTATGCGTGGCGGGTAGCTGATAGCCATCCTAGATGGATTTCAGGGTTCCCTTGGGCAACACCGCACTGATATAGCTGCGCTGAAACTTGAGCTCAACATTATCCGTTACCTGCAGCACCACGTAATTATCCTCCAGGCGGGTAATTTTGCCAAGAATGCCGCTGGTGGTAATGACTTCGTTGCCCTTGCTGAGAGCGGAAACCATATCGGTATGCTCTTTCTGGCGCTTGCGCTGGGGGCGGATGGCAATAAAGTAAAATAACGCAAATAATCCGATCAGGAAAAAAATCTGGAACATCTCTCCACCCTGACTCGACGAGTCAACGGTTTGAGCGTGGGCATTGGCAGCTAAAAATAACAACATAAATAATACTCTCGAAAAAGGGCGGCTAATGTATCAGGGCTTAATGTCCCAATCAAACTCCATAATATGCGGTGCATGGTCCGAGAAGCGCTCATCCTTGTAGATCGATGCACCCTTCACGCAGTACTTGAGTCCCGGCGTAATCATCTGGTAATCCAGTCGCCATCCCACATTCTTGTCCCATGCCTGTCCCCGGTTAGACCACCAGGTGTACTGTTCAGCCTCCTGGTTTACCAAACGGAAGGAATCAATATACTTGAGTTCGTCATAGACTCGGTCCAGCCAGGCTCGCTCGGCCGGTAAAAAACCGGAATTTTTCTGGTTGGGGCGCCAGTTCTTCAGGTCGATCTCCTGATGGCATATATTCCAGTCTGCGCAGATGATAAATTCGCGTCGTTTGCGGCGCAGGGTCTTGAGATGGTCAAAGAATGCATCCATAAAACGATACTTTTTTGCCAGCGCCTCGTCACTGCTGGAGCCCGAGGGCATATACAGGGATATAACGCTGATCCTGTCGAAATCCGCCTGCAGGTAGCGGCCCTCACCATCCAAAGGCTCCCAACCGAGTTTGCGGGTGATTTTGCGCGGCTTGATGCGACTGTACAACGCGGTACCGCTGTAGCCTTTTTTAATCGCGTCATTGTAGTGGCAGTGGTAGCCAGCGGGGTGAAAAACCGGGTCATCCAGCTGATGCAGCTGGGCCTTGGTCTCCTGGATGCAGACGACGTCGGCTTGTTGCTGTGCCAGCCAATCGAAAAATCCTTTCCTCGCGGCGGCCCGAATGCCGTTGGTATTACAGGTAATAATCTTAGTCATGACTATCGCAAAAGTACTTAAGAGCCGCGAATAATACTGTATTGTGTGGAAAGGGTCACTCGACGTGGCCGGTACTTTGTAGCAAATACAATACGAATAATTAAGTGGCACAAACCAGGCCAAAGGTGTATGAGGTAAATGAAGCAGCAGCAGGAAACTCCCTCTTCACAGGGTCGTGACACCAACCTGGCCCGTCTATTGCTCGAGTTCGGCCGTGACTACGAACGCCGGGTGATTGACAGGCTACACCGCATGGGCCACAGCTTGATCCGCCCTTCGCACATCACTGTTTTCTGGAATCTCGGCTTAGGCGCCGTGCGGGTTACGGAACTGGCAGAACGCGCACATGTTACCCAGCAAGCCATGGGGAAGATGCTCAAGGAACTGGAGCGAATCGGCTACGTTGTCCGCGATATAGACGGCAGGGATCGACGCGCCAAGAAAATCCGGCCGACCGCCAGAGGCACGGAGCTGATGCGCGGTATGGCAGAGGCAACCAACGAAGTGCGGCGTTTCTATGCCGACCAGGTTAGCGAGGATACGCTGCTGGAACTGGAGCAACAGCTCGCTTCATGTATACGCAAAATAGGCCAGGAAGATACGGCTGTTATCTGGGCCAAGCCCATCCGCGCTGCCTGACGCACTGCCAGTAGTACACAAGTTTCAATAGTTTGAACCTTTCATCACTTTGCTCCGGATTGAAGTAGCGATCTGGAGCTTCTCCCTGTGCTTGTTGTTAGTATGCCCGGCCTGAAACCGGCTCCAATGGCGAGTCATAGTGAGGAGAAAGCCCGTGACTGATATTGTGACTCGCCTGCGAGACGCTGGACAACAACTACTACAGCCCGGCAGCTCACATGAGTTGTGCACCGCAGTGATCAATGATGTGGAGGTGCCGGTATATGCGAATGCGCCGCAGACCCTGCGTGAGGCACTGGCGGTGGGCCGCGCTCACGGTGACCAGACCTTTATCGTCTACGAGGACGAAGTCTGGAGTTTCGATAACTTTTTTGAGCAGGTAGATCGCCTGGGTTATCTGCTGGTAAGCAAGTTCGGCATCGCCAAAGGTGACCGCATAGCGATTGCCATGCGTAACTATCCCGAGTGGATGGTGGCTTATACCGCCATCATCTCAGTGGGCGCCGTGGTAGTGCCGCTGAACAGCTGGGGCCAGGCCGAAGAGCTGGAATACGGTTTGACAGATGCCGGGGCCAAAATGGTGTTTTGTGACCAGCAGCGACTGGCCTATATCGCGCCCCGCCTGCTGGATCTGGGCATCAGCGCGGTCGTGGTGCGGATCGACACCGACACACTGCCCGACAGTACAGTCGAGTGGAACTCGCTGCTGGAACAGGCGCTAGATACGTCCTTGCCCGCGGTAGAGATAGCCGCCGATGACATAGCTATGATCATGTACACCTCTGGCACTACCGGCAAACCCAAAGGGGCGGTATCTACCAACCGGGCTATTTGCCAGGCCCTGTATAACTTTGAGTTTCACGCCTTTGCCTCCGCCATGGCCAACCCGGAGGCGATTGGTAAAATGATGGCAGCGGGTCATGCCCCCTCAACCTTGCTGGTAGTTCCCCTGTTTCATGTCAGTGGTTGCTTTGCGGTATTTATGCTGAACCTGCGCGGTGGTCGCAAAACCGCCATTATGTACAAATGGGATGCAGAAAAAGCCCTGGCCCTGATTGCGGCAGAGCACATCACTACCTTTACCGGTGTGCCAGCCATGAGCCTGGCCCTGCTCGAATGCCAGGCCTTTGACAAGACTGATACCAGCTCGCTATTTGTCCTTGGTTTGGGAGGTGCGGCCACGCCTCCCCACCTGATCACCATGATCTTTGAAAAAATGCCCGATGCCTACCCGGGCACAGGCTATGGCCTGACGGAAACCTGCGCCACAGGCGCCAGTTGTACCGGCGAAGCGTTCCGGGTTCTGCCCGGCACTGCTGGCAACATTTCGCCCATCGTCGCCATCAAAACCGTGGACGAGCATGGCAATGACTTGCCACAGGGAGAAGCCGGGGAGATTTACCTGCGCAGTCCCACCAATGTTCGCGAGTACTGGAATTTGCCGGCGGCCAGCAATGAAACATTTAAGGATGGTTGGCTGGCAACCGGTGACGTAGGTTACGTGGATGAGAATAACTTTCTCTTTATCGTCGATCGCATCAAGGACATGGTGATTCGTGGCGGCGAGAACATTTACCCGGTTGAAATAGAGAGTTGCATCATCGAACACCCTGACGTCATAGAGGTAACCGTTTACGGTGTTCCCCACGACAGCTGGGGAGAGGAACTGGCGGCAACGATTTGTACCGCCACCGCGTTATCGGCAGATGATATTCGCAGCTGGGTGGGCGAGCGCCTGGCCGGCTATAAAGTACCTGCGCACGTGAGTTTCCAAAATCAGGCGCTGGCAAAAAATGCCACGGGCAAGATTCTCAAGAAACAAATACGGCAGGCATATCTGGACAGCCCTGAGCGTTATAGACAGCCCTGAGCCTTAAAGCTGCATAAAATCCGGGGTATTGAACACCCAGCTCTTTTCCTCGACACGTTCGCTTATGCGCCAACCCTGCTCTGTACGTACATATTTATCAACGTACCACAGGCCCAACATAAATAATTGCGTGGCCCCCTCTCCCAGGGATATTTCCTGCGGGTTAAAGCACATTACCCGGCCGCAGGCGCTGTCGCCATCCACCTCGATCTGGATATTGGCATTGAGGTGCTGATGGGCGGGGAATAGCTCGGTGGTCAAAGCCTGCTTGAGAAAATCTATGGTTTCCTCAAGACCTCCCTTGCTGCCGCCAAACACGCTGTAATCGATATGTGCATCGGCACTGAATATTTCTTCCCGCAAGGCATCAAAATTCTTGGCGTCAATAATCTGCGAGTAGCGATAAATGAGATCCTGGATTTCGAAACGATCAGACATTTCCTGCGTGGTAAGCATGTTGGGCTCCTAGAATTGTAAGGGTGTGTCGATATGCCGCTGGTACATCATATCGCGATGCTCAAACAACAGTGGGTCAAGGCTGGCTTCCAGGTCGGGTTCTACCTTGCTGTACAATTTTCGCAGGAAATCCGGCATAGGGTTTTGCTCTGGGGGCAGCGGCCGGAAGATACCCATAAAGTTGGCCAGGTAAAAATCAACGGCGCTCTCCCCTGCCCCTACCAGGTAAACACTGCCCGCCTCTGCCTGGCGCTGTAAGCGCTCACAAAAATACTGCAGGCACACCCTGATACGTTCTGCGCTCGCCGAAAATTCCTGCGCCGACCAGCCATATTTACCACCCATGCGCGAGCTCATTGCAGGCGGCTCATCCATGGTCATCATGGGCGCCAGCATATAGAGTCGCTTGTTCCAGCCCAGTCCGCGTTCACCCGCAATTTCCCGGCTCAGGCCGATCACCAGGGCGCGCTGTTCCAGGTCGGCAGGTAACAACGGCTTGTCAGGATTCAGTCGTTCCGCCAGCAACAAAATATCCAGCCAGCTGTAGCAGACTGGCTCGTCGTTGTAAATCGCCACCGGCGCGGTAGTTTGCCCGGTCCAGTCTTGCAGCTCCTCATTGACGCCACCGCCCTGCTGCGCAACGGCGATAAAGTCTATGTCTTTGTAGTTGAAAATGGCCTTGGCCGCTTCCGCCCAGGGCCCCGGCATACCTTCGGTGAGAACCAGCCGTAACCCGGCTAAGTGACGTGCTTCAGAAACCGTCTTGTAGTCCATTATCCCGTTGCCCCATGTGATAATTGAAGTCGACCAGTTGTTCACTGACCTGCCACAGGCGCCGGGCATCCGCATCGCTTTGTGCCCATGGTTTGGGTTGGATTTCCCGGCAGTTGTAATAGTAGCCGCCGCTGCAATCGATCACGGCAGGATCGCGGCACAGGAACACAGCGGTTTCTGCCCCCTTGGCTGGGGTGCGAAAAAATGGCCGCAGCAGGGCTGGCAACAGGGTGCTGATCCAGCCGCCATTGTTGGTTCCCATGCCTGTGGCAACAGCTCCCGGGTGCAGGCAATTTGTGGTCAGACCACTGTTCTCCAGACGCCGGGATAACTCCCGGGTGAACAATATATTGGCCAATTTTGAACGGCCGTAAACGTTAAAGGTTTTATATCGCCCCTGCGTCTGCAGATCCTCAAAATCCATGCCTCGGCAGAACTCGTGCGCATTGGAGGCCACATTGACAATACGGCCATTGCCGCTGGCCAGCAGCCGGGGCAATAACAAACCGGTCAGTAAAAAAGGCGCCAGGTGATTAACCGCAAAAGTCTGTTCAAAGCCATCTTCTGTTTCACGTCGCCGGGTATTAATCACGCCAGCGTTGTTGAGTAGTACATCCAATGGCTTGCCACTGTCCAGGTAGGAGTTCGCCGCCGCCCTTACGGACTCCAGACTGTTGAAATCTGCCAGCAACACATCGGCGGGGGCACCGCCAGATTCCTGTGCAATACGCCGGGCAGTGTCTTCACCCCGTTCCCGACTGCGACACAACAGGGTAAGCGTGGCACCATCCGCGGCCAGCGCCTGTGCAGCGGCCTGGCCAATGCCACTGGATGCTCCGGTAATCAGTACGTGTTTACCTTGCAGTGTCACCAGCTCAGCACCAGTTTACCGATGTGTGTGCTGGCCTCCATGACCTGGTGGGCAGCACCCACGTCGGCAAAGGGAAACACCTGGTGAATAATCGGTTTTACGCTACCTGCCTCTATCCAGGGCCAGGCTTTGTCCCGCACCTCAGCCACCAGGGCCGCTTTGAACTCGGGCGAACGTGCCCGCAATGTGGAGCCCGTCAGGGTCAGGCGCTTGAGCATTACCGGCATCATATTGGCCTCAATTTTTGAGCCCTGCAAAAAGGCAATATTGACGATACGCCCCTCTACAGCGGCTAACTGAATATTGCGATCTACGTAGTCACCGCCGACCATATCGAGAATGACATCCACGCCGGCGCCGTCGGTTTCAGCCTGTAATACCTGCAGGTAATCTTCTTGCCGGTAATTGATGGCCCGGTCAGCACCCAGGCGCTCACAAAAAGCCACCTTCTCGGCATTGCCCGCAGTGGTGTATACCTTGCAACCGTGTTGTTTGACCATCTGGATAGCGGTGGTGCCAATACCACTGCTACCACCGTGTACCAGGAATGTTTCGCCAGGCTGTAAGGCAGCGCGCTGAAATACATTGGACCAGACGGTCAGCACGGTCTCTGCCAGGCCAGCCGCCTCGGTCATAGGCATATCGGCAGGGACAGGCAGGCACTCAGTTGCCACAGCCACGGCGTATTCTGCGTAGCCGCCGCCGGTCAGCAGCGCACAAACCCGGTCTCCCAATGACCACTGACCGACACCCTCACCCAGCTCTACGATCTCGCCGGCAACTTCCAGGCCGGGGGTATCCGGGGCGCCCGGTGGCGGTGGATAAAAGCCCTGCCTCTGAACGATGTCAGCGCGGTTAATACCGGCGGCGGCCACCTTGATAAGCACCTCGCCCGCACCCGGCTGAGGGCACTCTATGTCACTGAGCTGTAGAACATCCGGACCCCCGGGTGTAGTAATTTCAATGCGGCGCATAGTCGTTAACCTCAGGCTTTTTCAGCGTCAAAAGCAATGGGCATGGTCTTGATGCCATTGATGAAATTGGAGCGCAGCCAGTTAATCTCGCCATTAAAACGGGGATTGTGCACCCGTTTGAGTATTTCTTCAAAAATAACCTTCAGCTCCAGCCGGGCCAGGTGTGATCCCATGCAGAAGTGCTCACCGATGCCAAAAGCACGATGGTTGTTCCTTACATCCTCTCGCTGGGCGCGGGTGATATCAAATACATCTCCATCGCTGAAAACATCCTCATCTGCGCTGGCAGCACCGTAGTACACCTGTACCCGATCTCCCTTTTTGATGAGTTGTCCGCCGACTTCCACATCTTCCATCGCCGTGCGCCGGAACGCGATTACCGCCGGGTTATAACGCAGAAATTCCTCGATCGCCCCTTCCAGTAGTTGCGGTTCCTGTTGCAGCTTGTGGTACTGGTCGTGCTCCATCAGCAGGCGCATACCATGGGTCGTTACCGTGCGGGTCGTCTCATTACCTGCCACCATCAGCAACAGGAAGAAGTTACAGAACTCATCATCGCTAAGTGGCTCGTCCTCTACCGTCCCGTTCAACAGAACGTTGACAATATCGTCTTTCGGGTTAGCGCGGTGCTCCACCGCCAGTTCCTGGGCCAGCATAAACATCTCGATCATGGCGTTAGTACCATCATCTTCCGAGGTAGACAGTTCGGGGTCGTCCATGCCGATCATAATATTGGTGAGCTCGAACAGGCGCTTACGCTTATCCAACGGCACGCCCATAAGCTCGCAGATAGCGATCAAGGGCAACTCTCCGGCCACATCTTCAACAAACTCGCACTCGCCCCCCACCAGGGCGCGATCGAGTATGTCTGTTGCCACTTCCCGGAAACGTTCGTTATAAGAATCGACGGCACGTGGGGTGAAGGCATTGCGAATCAAACGCCGAAATTTCAAGTGCCTGGGAGGATCCATATTGATCATCTGCATACGCAGAAATACCAACCGCTCTTCGTCCTGTTCGCTGAGGATGCAGCTTTTTTCCTCTGACGAGAACAGCCGCGGATTCTTGGAGACAAAATCCAGGTCCTTGTGGCGGGTAATCGCCCAGAATCCCTCACTCTGGGTGGGATTTGCCTGCCAGGATACCGGCTCCTCGTTTCTGAGGTAGGTATAAACCTCATGAGGATGCCCTCCGTCATATAAGTCCGGTGAGCTCAGATCATAGGGACAGTCAGCCATGGGATTTCCTCAGGGTTATAATTATCAAACTTGCAGGGGTTCGTCGTCGCGCTGGTGACCACCCTGTCGCAGGCGCTGCTGCAGAGTGCCATCTACCGACCGAAAGGTATAACGGCCAGCAGGGGTTTCCACCCTTTCCAATTGCCCGCGCTGATACAAATAGTTGAGGTGGGCCACACATTCGCCCAACGCCAGGCCAATATGGTCTTCGTCCAGTGGCCGCTTGAACAACACTGGCAGCAATTCCACCGCGGTGTGTGGTTCCAGGCAGGCCTGTTCCAGCGCCAGCAGGTGATCTTCATGATGCCGGATCAGCCCGCGCAGGCGGTCGTGCAGCCCATAAAAAGGTGTGTTGTGGGCCGGTAGCACCAGTGCATCATCAGGCAGGTGCTCCAGGAAGGACTGGTGCGATGCCAGCCATTGACGCAGGGGGTTGGCTTCCGGTTCACCGGGAGTGACACTGACGTTAGAGGTGATACGCGGGATCACCTGGTCGCCAGAAATAAGGATATTGAGCGCCGCGCTGTACAGGCAAACGTGCTCCGGTGAATGTCCGCTGCCCACAGTAATACGCCAGCGCACGCCGCCAATATTCAGGTAGTCCTGGTCTTCAAGCCGGTGATAGGCACCGGGCAGCTTTTCTACCACCGAACCAAAGCCACGAAAATTCTTTTTCATCGCCTCGAAGTGGCTGTCGTCCATGCCGGCGTGGCGATAAAAGCGCTCTGAAGTCCAGGACAGGTCGTCAGCGGTCATTTTGGCGTAGGTTCGGGCGCTTAAATACTCGGCCATGCTCATATACAGTGGCACCCGCCACTTGTCGCACAACCAACCGGCCTGGCCGACGTGGTCTGGATGCATATGGGTACACAGTACCGCCTTGACGGGTTTATCACCCAGTTCAGAGTCGAAAATCTGTTGCCACAACTCTTGCGTCGGATCCAGGCCAATACCGCTGTCGATCACCCACCAGCCATCATCATCTTCCAGCAAGTAGAGGTTAATGTGATCCAGGGCCATGGGCAGTGGCATGCGCAGCCATTTGATGCCGGGGGCGACCTCGATGGTCAAACCAGGTCCGGGGACCTGGTCGAAGGGGTATTGTAGTTCGGACATTTCGTCCCTACTGGTTCGGCGTGCAGCGTTTACGGGGGGGGTGGATTGGCAGCGTCATTGCAAGGCATGAAATAAGTCGTTCCATCAATCGTGATCTCCAGATCACCCACTAGCCGTTCTTCGTTATCCGACTTAAATTTTAGTCGAATATCAATGGGGTAGGCACCGTTGGCAGTACTAAGCCCCACCTCGTCTTGGCTCTGCTCAACCTCGCAGGCATCCGCCGAAACTTCAACTTGGGTACCCAGGGCTGGCACATTATTGAATTGATCGGCCAGGTACAAAGTGTAGACAACATTGGCGGTCAAATCGGGAATGCCTGCGCCTACGGGCTCCACCGCAACTCCAGCTTGATTAACAAGAACCCAGCCGGGCGCGCCGGACATGATCACAATGCCCTCGCCTCTTACCGAAACCAATTGCCGACTGCACAGCGCCAGCTCTGCCAGTGACACAGGGCACAGGATGCCGTTGTAGATACCATTGCCACCGTCGTACCTGCCGTTTACATTGAAATCAACAAAGGTCTCTTCCAGGCCACTGGCACAGATCCGTCCTGCTGTGGTGTCTGCTGGCGTGCAATTATCATCGCCGTCGTAAACACCGTTTTCGTTGTGATCGAGAAACGCTTCCGGCAAATCAGCGTGCGGCTCACCAATATCCCACAGGCCATTGCCATTAGTGTCGGTAAAGCTCTCCTCACCAATAGCAGTAACCAGCACGGTAGATCGATAACCATAAATTTGGCCCAGATTATCCGGGCAGGGTAAGCCTGTCACACCCGTTGTCGGGCAGGTACGGTTGTTCACGGTTGCTATCAAATCGGTATTGAACAGAGGCAACCTGGGCGCCTGACTGGTCCAGTTAACGCTACAAATACCATCGATAGTGGAACAAGTACTGACAATCGTGCCAAATTCGGTAGTGAACAAAGCCGTCGTGCCATCGGGGACCGGGTTGTTGAATTTGTCAGCCATGCGAACTTCTACCTGAGTAGAAACCCCGTCTTCATTGCCGCCACCCGGATTAAAAATTTTCACAGACATGGAAAAAGAATTCTGGTCTGGCAGACCGGTACTCACCACCAGGCGGTCGGAGACTGTCGTCAGTTCCACCCCATCGACATCAATGGAGGCATTGACCCGCACCGCGGTAGATACATTGCCCGCCTGTACTATCGCCTGGGCAACACCGTCTTCATTGGTAGTGGCTGAATCATTGGTGAGCGCCAGACCGCCGATGGTGGTGGACAGGCTAAACGCAACAGATTCGCCCGAGACGGGTTCGCCAACGTCATCTAATACCTTGAATTTAACGATCGAGGTTTCCTCGCGCCCCTCGCCGCCGGTGCCCTTCAAGGCAAGCGTGGTGGGAGTCGCAGATTCGAAAGCGATGGAATTCACCGATGCCGGGGCAATGGTCAAAGTAACGCTGGCTGTATTAGTGGTACTGCCCAGGATGACTGCATTGACTGTGTCGTCGCCGACACAGCCGGTCGCTGTATATGTTGACGTGGCCATACCACCCACTGTGGATACAGGCGAGGTAATCTGGGCTGTCGACGGGGCACAACCACTGCCGAAAGACACTTCCACCACCGTGTCGATTAACTCTCCATCATCATCGAGCACTGCCACCTCCAGGGTGGTCGACCCCGCGGTGGGCAGGTTTATAGCACCGGCCTTGATAGTTCCCTCGGTGAATACCTCGTCCTCTATACTGCCAATAACCAGCTCGGCAGCACCGATGGAAAAATTGAGGCTCTGGATGAAGACCACGCCCTCAATCGTCGTAGTTACCTGCACCGTGCCAGCACCGATCACATCATCTGATAGCAGGAAAACTGTTGCCAGGCCGGTATCGTCGGTAAGCGCAGTTCCACTTACAGGTTCGATTAGACCCAGGGTCGTTGTTACTTCTACAATCAGGCCCACATAGGGCTCACCAGTAAGGGTATCTGCTAAGGTAATATCCAGTCGAGCGGGATCGGTTGAGGTGATATTGGTAGTCGGCTCACCCTTACTGTTGGTGAGCTCTAGGGCCAGCGTGGCCTCGGGATCGGGATCGACATCATCAGGTGGCGTCGCACCGCCACCAATAAAACCAGGGTCGCTGGTGCCACCACCGCCACAAGCTGCGAGTACGAGAGTAAAACACCAGGACAGAACTACTTTCTGCAGTCTGGGAAGCTGGAAATCCGCCATGTTTACGTTCCTGACCGGCTGCGCCGGCTCATTATCGTTGGTCTTCACAAATACCAGAGGCCGCCCGAAAATCCCCTGATCGAGCGACGCGTCTGAACAAGTTACACTATCACATAATTGTGTCGAGTTTACAGACGCTTAGCTGTGATTCCTATGTTTTACATTAATAGAAAAAGGAGTATTATTGGCCGTTCCCCTTGCCACAAATCGGCTACAGGCCCAATTCCCCGATCAGCGCCAATACATCATCGTGGTGGGTTTTGGTTCTCACCTTGTCCATCACATGTTTGAGACGCCCGTCTTTACCGATGATGAAGCTGGTGCGCAGCACGCCCATAAATTCACGTCCCATAAACTTCTTCAGCCCCCAGCAGCCATACTTGTCGGTCACCGCGTGGTCTTCATCTGACAGCAGCGTAAAATTTAAATCCTGCTTGTCTATAAACCTGCCCAGCCGCGCTACCGGGTCGGGACTGACCCCCAGCACCACGGTTTTAGCCTTCTTCAGGGCGGCCTTGCTGTCGCGAATGCCGCAGGCCTGCATCGTGCAGCCTGGCGTCATGGCCTTGGGGTAGAAATACAACACCACATTGTTCTTGTCCCTGAAGTCCTTGAGGCTGACCTTGTTGCCGTCCTGGTCCAGCAAATTAAAGGCCGGTGCCAGGTTGCCTACTTTTGGAAATGCCATGTACTACTCCTGTTTCTCGTCGGTGTCAGTTGAATCCGCTACATCTTGTTCTATCATAGCGGTGGATAACTTGCGTTTGGTACGCGCTCCCAGCTTTTCAAGATCTTGTACCCGCTTCACCAGGTTACCCCTGCCGGTACTAATCCTGCCCCGTGTCTTCTCCCAGGAATCCCGGGCCCGCTCAAGGTGCTTGCCCACATCCTGCAAGGATTCCAGTACCAGTGCGAACTGGTCGTGAATGGCACCGGCCTGGCTGGCGATTTTCTCGGCATTGAGGTTCTGGTGCTCATAGCGCCAGATCGTCTGGACGGTGCGCAGGGTGGCCAATAGCGTGGTCGGACTGACCACAATAATATGTTTGTCATAGGCAGTTTTGAACATGCCGGGCTCGCTGTCGAAAGCGGCCATAAAGGCAGACTCTATAGGTATAAACAACAACACGAAATCGAGGCTGCGCAAGCCTTCCAGCTTGTCGTATTCCTTGAGACTGAGGCCATCTATATGCTGTTTGACGGCCCGCACATGGGCCTGCAATGCGTCGCGTTGCTCGGTTTCATCGTCTGCGTTCACATAACGCTCATAATCGACCAAGGAAACCTTGGCGTCGATTACAATGTCTTTGTTGTCGGGCAAACGCACCACAACATCCGGCTGGCGCCGCTTGCCGTCATCGGAGAACGCGCTAACCTGGGTCTCGTATTCATGCCCCTTGCGCAGGCCCGAGTCTTCCAGCACACGCTCCAGCACCACCTCGCCCCAGTTGCCCTGGGTTTTCTTGTCGCCCTTAAGGGCACGGGTCAGGTTGATGGCATCGGCCGACATTTGTTGGTTAAGTTCTTTTAACTGACCCAGCTCGTGGCGCAACGACACCCGGTCGCGGCTTTCCTTATCGTAGACATCCTCTACTTTTTTGCGAAAATCCCTGATCTGGATTTTCAGCGGGTCCAGCGTTGCCTGCAGCGTCTCCTTGCTGGACTGTTGCATGCGCTGGCTCTTTTCCTCGAAGATGCGATTGGCCAGGTTGCTGAACTCTTCGCTCAACTGTTTGCGGGCCCCCTGTAACATCTGCAATTTGTCGTCCGCTGCCCGTCCTTCCTGCAACAACTGTTCCTGCAGCCGGCCCAGCTCGGCCGCTACGCTGGCGAGTTCGCGTGCATGTTCCAGTGCCGCGGCGGAGAGCTTCTGTTGATATCGCAACCAGGACAATAAGCTGGCAATAACGGCGACCAGCACTACCAGCCCCAGCCATAACTCGTCAGATAAGCTTATCAACGCTGTATGGCTGATGTGCGAACCGGCCACTCCTGTTCAACGCGGTCGTGAAAATATTCCCGCAGGGTGTGATACACCACCGGGAAGGCAATTTCTCGCCAGGGGATATCGGCCTCATCAAATAGCGCTACTTCGGTGGACTCGGGGCCAACTCCGTACACACCATCAGTCAGTTGCGCCCGGTAGAACATATACACCTGGTTAATACCCGGCACATCAAACAGGCGGTACAGTTGCTGGTCATAGACGGCGGCGCGGGCTTCTTCCCAGGTCTCCCGGGCGGCGCCCTGCAGCGTGGTTTCGCCGTTTTCCATGAACCCTGCCGGCAGGGTCCAGTAGTTGGCGCGGGGCTCGATCGCGCGTTTGCACAACAGCACTTTGCCCTCGTGTTCAACCAGGCAACCCACTATCACCCGTGGATTGACATAATGAATGATGTCGCAGTTATCACAGACGTGACGCAGACGGTCATCACCGACGGGAATGCGCTGCTCGACTGGCTTGCCACAATTGCTGCAAAACTTCATGTTCAGATCAACTCGCCAATGCCCGGTAAGAACCCGCACAGAACAGCAGAGGTTCGCCAGGTTCGCGCTGGGTAAATTCCACTACCCTGCCCACCAGGATAATGTGGTCCCCGGCGGCATGACGCGCCTCCACTTCACATTCCATGCTCACCATAGTGGCTGGCATTATCGGTACACCGCTGGCACCAATTTCAAAATGATCCGCTGACAGGGCGTGGTCATCTTTCTTTGCATATTGGTTGGACAGGTCCTGATGCTGCGTGCGCAAGATATTAACCCCAAATCGGGATGACTGCTCGAAGGCTTCGTACATTTCCGAATCATTCTGCAAACTCCACAGGATAAGCGGTGGATCCAGTGAAACCGAGGCAAAGGAATTTACCGTCAGTCCAAAGGGCTCCCCCCCATTCGAGTGGGCAGTAATTACACATACGCCAGTGGCGAAAGCGCCCAGGGCATCACGAAACTCGCGACTGGTAAAACTCATAGCTATCCTCTTGCTGTTCATTTAAAGGCGAGCAGTATACACAGCCGGTACCGGCCGGGCGCATCCCCTATATGGGCGAAATGCTCTTCCAGCGACGCGCGGCGCTCTCGTCACTTTCGCGGGCATCCACCCAGTGCGCCCCCTCGGCTGTTGTTTCTTTCTTCCAGAATGGCGCCTGTGTTTTCAGGTAGTCCATGATGAATTCACAGGCCTGGAATGATTCACCACGGTGCGTGCCACTGACACCCACGTAGACAATTTGCGAGCCGGGTGTAAGTCGGCCAACGCGATGCACAACGGTGGCAGCAGCAACATTCCAGCGCTGTTTTGCCTCGTCGACAATGCTTTGTATGCTGCGCTCCGTCATACCAGGGTAGTGCTCCAATTCCATGTATTCAATTTGCCCATCCTTGTGGCCAGCTCGAACCAGGCCCACGAAGTTGACCACAGCCCCGATCGCCAGGTCGCCCTGGGTCAGGGCCAACTGCAAGGCACGCACATCGAAATCTTCCTGTTGAATGCTGACATCCTGGGTCGACACAGTCCTAGCCCCCGGTTACCGGTGGAAAGAAGGCCACTTCATCGCCATCTGCCACGGTTTGCTGATCCCCCGCCTGCTCCTGGTTAACCGCGCAAAGGATATTGTCAGCGCCGAGAATATCGTCCCAATCCTGCTGCTGCGATTGCAGGCTTTGTTTCAGGCCGCCCACAGTAGCCAGGCTCTCCTGCCACGGTAGCTCCAAATCACCGCAACCGAGTTGTTCTCGCAGGCGCGCAAAGAATAATATGTGGATCACTGGGATTCACTCCCGCGCTGCCACTGACCCGATTTGCCGCCCCGCTTTTCCTGTAACTGTAGCTGGGAAATGACCATACCCCGGTCTACCGCCTTGCACATATCGTAAATCGTCAACGCTGCCACCGATGCCGCCGTCAGGGCCTCCATTTCCACACCGGTTTGTCCCGTCAGTTTGCAACGAGCTGAAATATGGACGCAGCTGTTGTCAGCGTCGGCTTCCAATTGCACATCGATAGCCGTCAGCAGCAGGGGGTGGCACAGCGGTATCAATTCATGACAACGCTTGGCGGCCTGTATTCCCGCGATACGAGCGACCGAAAAAACGTCGCCCTTTTTATGCCCGCCGGACACGATCAACTCCAGCGTGGCCGGCAACATATTGACCACGGCCTGTGCCGTGGCCTCCCGTTCTGTGATTGCCTTTTCGGTCACATCGACCATGTGGGCGGCACCGGATTCATCCAGATGGGTCAGCTTTGTCATACCAGTTACGTATTCTCCTTGAGTGGGTCTGCATTATACTGCTAGCCACTCACAAATTGGGAACACAGATGTCTGAATTAAAGCTGGGGCTGCAACTGGGATACTGGGGAGCACTATACCCTGCCGCGCACGTGGATATGGCTGTCGAGGCGGAAAAGCTGGGTTATGACTCGGTGTGGACAGCAGAATCCTGGGGCAATGACTGTTTTACGCCACTGGCATGGATTGGCGCACAGACTTCAAAAATTCGGCTGGGTACCTCGGTGGCACAGTTGTCTGCCCGCACACCTACCTCCTGCGCCATGTCGGCGCTATCCATAGACCATATGTCTGGCGGCCGCATGATTCTCGGCCTGGGTGTGTCCGGTCCGCAGGTAGTTGAGGGCTGGTATGGCCAGCCTTACGCCAAGCCGGTTACACGTACCCGTGAATATGTTGATATCGTGCGCCAGGTATTGGCGCGCCAGGGCCCGGTTACCAGCGACAGCGAACACTATCCCCTGCCCTATCAAGGTGAAGGATCCTGGGGCATGGGTAAACCGCTCAAGTCCATTACCCATCCGCTGCGCGCCGACCTGCCGATATTTATCGGTGCCGAGGGCCCCAAGAATGTCACCCAAACCGCCGAGATCGCCGATGGTTGGCTACCCCTGTACTACTCGCCCTACCGGCAAGAAGTCTACGCAGACCAGTTAACTGCGGCCAAGCCGGGTTTCGAAATTGCCAGCACGGTGCTGGTCTGCATCAATGATGATCTTGAGCAAGCGTTGTACCCGGTAAAAGCCATGTTGGGTTTTTATATCGGTGGCATGGGTGCCGCCAAGCGAAATTTTCACAAGGAGCTGATGGCCCGCATGGGTTTCTCTGATGAAGCCCAGGAGATCCAGGACCTGTTCCTGGCCGACAAGAGAGACGAGGCTATCGCCGCAGTGCCAGACCAGTTCGCTGACGAAATCTCCCTGTGCGGCCCGGTGGATCGTATCCGGGAAAAGCTGGCAGATTGGCGCAATTCACCGGTTACCACCCTGCTGGTCAACGGCGATGTAGCGCTGCTGCGGACCATGGCAGAACTGGCACTGTAATTTTATTACAAATTCTCATTTCAATACTGCCGCGCAGACTTTGCGAAAATGGTCTACATTTACTGGTTCCAGCAGACGTTTTTTGAACAGGAGTAGCGCCAGATGGAAGTGCTCAAACAATCGGAGATATCGGCCTCGATACTGATCTCTGAAACTGAGGCCAAGCTGCTCTCCCTGGCCGTCGAATACTGGCAGGGAGCTATGGACACCGGCAGCCCGGTGGTCGCTGACTTGTCAGACCGGCTGCGAGAAATTTCGGAAGATTTTGATTCGCTGCTGGATGACAGGATCAAGAATTAGCCAAATACCACATGGGCCGCTATACCCACTATTGGCCGAATGAATTCGGCCCTACGGTGGTGGCCGGTAATCCAAGGGACGACATCGAAGATGGCGCGCCCGACAGGATTCGAACCTGTGACCGATGGCTTAGAAGGCCATTGCTCTATCCAGCTGAGCTACGGGCGCGTAACTCGGTCCTGCGGGCCGCAGGGAAGTAATGGGGTGGCTGACGGGTCTTGAACCCGCTACCTCCGGAGTCACAATCCGGTGCTCTACCTGGTGAGCTACAGCCACCACTACAAAAAAATGGTCGGGGTAGAGAGATTCGAACTCCCGACATCCTGCTCCCAAAGCAGGCGCGCTACCAGACTGCGCTATACCCCGACAACCCTGAAACGTATCGTTCTTGCGGACCCGATTTTCAGGAGCGCGAATAATACCCGCGCCCCTGTTGGTCGTCAATGCGAATATAGGGGCAATCGGCTGGCTTTTCCTTTCGCCCCGGCTTTCACCATAGCGGCCTGCATGCGATAATCCGCCGCTTTCTGCAAACCTCCTGGAGAGACAAAACTTATGTCAGCACTGGTTCTCGACGGCAAAGCCCTGGCCGCACAAACCGAAGCCGAATTATTGCAGCGCGTCGACGCTCTGAAAGCCAAATCTGGCGGCAAAACTCCTATCCTCGCCACCATCCTGGTGGGCGACGATCCGGCCTCTGCCACCTACGTTAAAATGAAGGGTAATGCCTGTCGCCGGGTGGGCATGGAGTCACTGGCAGTAGAAATGCCATCTTCGACCACTACTGAACAATTGCTGGCCAAAATTGAAGAGCTGAACAACGACCCGGACGTGCGCGGCATTTTGCTGCAGCACCCGGTACCGGAGCAGGTCGATGAGCGCGCCTGTTTTGACGCCATTGCACTGAGCAAAGACGTTGACGGTGTTACCTGTCTGGGTTTTGGCCGCATGGCTATGGGCGAACCGGCTTACGGTTGTGCCACGCCGCAGGGCATTATGCGCACGCTGGAACACTACGGTATTGAAATTGAGGGTAAACACGCGGTGGTTGTCGGACGCTCGCCGATACTCGGCAAGCCCATGGCGATGATGCTGCTGCAAAAGCATGCCACGGTAACCATCTGTCACTCCCGCACCAAAGACCTGGCGGGAATGGTGCGCCAGGGCGATATCGTGGTCGGTGCTGTGGGAGTGCCCGAGTTGATCAAGGGCGATTGGATCAAGGATGGTGCGGTCGTGATTGACGCTGGCTACCATCCCGGTGGAGTCGGTGACATAGAGCTTTCAGCCATTATCGACCGGGTCGCCGCTTATACGCCAGTACCCGGCGGTGTTGGCCCCATGACCATCAATACACTGATCTACCAGACGGTGGAATCCGCGGAAAAAAGCCTCAGCTAAGCTATGCTGGCAGGCATGGCGAAATTATTTCGAATCCTGTCTGCCACAAGCCTGCTACTGGTACTGGCTGCCTGTACCAGCGTTCCCTTTGATTATCCGCGTACCCCCTCCGAAGCCCACCCGGCCGTAGCCACAACTGAACTGGGCCGCATCCAACATGACTGGATTACTGAGCACGGCGACGACTCTGGCTTTATAGCTTTACACGGCGGACTTGAAGCGCTGGGCGCCCGCCTCGCCCTGATGGAAAGTTCACAAGCGTCCATTGACGCGCAATACTTTCTGATAAAGCCGGACCAGGCTGGCGAGCTGTTTCTCGGCAAATTATTGCGAGCTGCCAACCGTGGCGTGAGGGTCCGGTTATTGATCGATGACATCTTCACCCCGCGCATGGATTCAGTATTGGCGCTGCTCAACACCCACGACAATGTTGAAGTGCGGCTCTTCAATCCCCTTTCCAGGAACAGCCCGGTGGCCTGGAGCATGGTATTTGATTTCAAGCGCACCAACCGGCGCATGCACAACAAGTCCTTTGTAGTCGACGGCAGCCTGGCGATTATGGGAGGACGCAATATTGCCGAAGAGTATTTCGAGCTGACCGAACAAGCAGATTTCGATGATTTTGAATTACTGATGATAGGCGACATCGTGCCGCAAATCAGTCACAGCTTTGACGTGTTCTGGAACAGTGAGCTGGCGGTACCTATGGAGGCATTTGGCGTCGCTGGCAGCGAGCGCCGACTCCAGCTGTGGCTGGATATTATGGATGATGTGGCCAGCGGTAAGAGACCTTCCGCCTACGCCGAGGCCATCGACAGCCCCTTCTTGCAGGAAATACGCAGTGGCGCGCGTGCAGCGGTCGTTGCCCCTGCCACGCTGGTGTACGATCCGCCGGATAAATTAATCGCCGCCCGCCGCAGCCGCGAGCACCGCAGCCTGGCCGCGGAATTAAAGCGACGTTTTGATGCGGCGACTAAAGAAATTTTACTGGTCACGCCCTACTTCATTCCGCGCGATGAAGGTGTCGAATGGATCCGCAGTATTACTGAAAGAGGGGTTCGCCTGGTGGTGGTCACCAACTCGCTGGCATCCACCAATCACGTTGCTGTTCACTCTGGTTACGCACGTTATCGCAGAGATCTTCTGGCAGCCGGAGTGGAGCTCTACGAACTCAGGGTTGACGTGCAGCGTAAATCCGACCGCAAAGGATTCGAAGCCGAACGGCGAACCCTGCATTCCAAAGCGGTGGTTATCGATCGCAAGGAGGTATTTGCAGGCTCCTTAAACTTCGACCCTCGATCTATAGCCATTAATACAGAGGTAGGCCTGTTCATTGACAGTCCCGTCAAAGGCAAGCAATTGGCCGAGCGGATCGAGAATGGCATCAAGGACTACACCTACCAGGTAAAACTCAACCAGAAAGGCCAGCTGCGCTGGTATTTCCATGGCAAGGACGGCGTCGAGGAGTATAAGTCCGACCCCCAGTCCAGCGGCTGGCGCAAATTCAAGGCCTGGTTTTACGGCCTGCTGCCCATTGAAGATCAGTTGTAGGGTCGAATTCATTCGACCAAATATGTTTATATATTTATAATTATCAGTAACTTAGATACTATCAAAGCGCATTAATATACCCACAAAGTCTTTCCCTTTGGAGGTGTGAACTTCTAGAATAACTGTATGGATGTACAGCTTATTTAATGAAAAGGAGTTCGCCATGCAACCCGTATTTTCCCTCTCTAAACGTTCTATTGATCAGCTTGAAGCTGACCTTATTCATCAATCCACCGACATCAGTGCC
>SMVB01227782.1_pt1 | contig 23279 bp, 22 predicted proteins | sample 2456461 | NCBI WGS metagenome assembly SMVB01 (sample SAMN11095934, study PRJNA526329) | marine sediment metagenome | biome: Marine sediment; feature: Surficial sediment; material: Deep marine sediment; isolation source: Hadal surficial sediment | place: Pacific Ocean | collected 2014-05 | depth...
ACTCCCAGATCCCCAGTATCATCTTGACGTCTTCCGTCGCCATCGTCCGCGGGTCCCACGGGGGGCTCCAGATCAACTCGATATCCACGTTGTCGACGTCTTCGAGGTCCAGAAGACATCCGTGCACGGCGGCCATGATTTGCGGGCCGACCGGGCAGGCGGGGGAGGTGAGCGTCATCTTGACGTTCACTTGCTTTTCGGGCTCGTCGATCTCGACGTCGTACACCAGCCCCAGATCGACGATCGAGACATTGATCTCGGGGTCGGTGATCGGCCGGATGGCTTCGATTACTTCTTCTTTGTTCGGTAACGCCATCGGTATCTCCCTCAGGATTTCTTGGTCACGACTTCGATGTCGCGATCGATCTCGATCTCACCCACGAGGTCGCGGTCGTATTCTGCCAGCGCCTGCTCCAGTGTCATCCAGGCGAGCAGGGCGCACTTGATTCGCACTGGAAATTTCTTGACGCCCTCGAGCGCCTCAAGGTCGCCGGGGTCGAACCCTTCGGGCCACTCGGCGCCCTGCATGACCGACTGAAACGTCCTTTTCAGCTTCAGCGCGTCTTCTAGAGATGCGCCCTCGAGTTGTTGCGCCAGCATCGAGGCGGACGCGACCGAAATCGAACAGCCGCGCGGCTCGATGTGGAGGCCGCGGATGCGGCCGTCGGCGATGTCCAGATGCATGACGAGCTCGTCGCCGCACAGCGGGTTGTGCGCCTCCACCTCGACGTCGGGGTTCTCGATGGCCGCCTCGCCGTGTGGGGTGCGGTAGTGGTCGAGGATGACTTCGCGGTATAGCTCATCGAGTCCGGACACGGTCATAGTCTGAAGACCTTGCGGGCGGCGAGTAAGGCATCGATCAACGCGTCGACGTCGTCGCGGTCGTTGTAGATGTAGAACGAGGCCCGTGCTGTGGCGACGACGCCGAGCCGGTGCATGAGCGGCTTGGCGCAGTGGTGCCCGGAGCGGATGGCGACACCGTGCTGGTCGACGACTGTCCCGAGGTCATGGGGGTGGATGTCGGTGTCGATGAACGACACCAGGCCGCAACGATCGGCGGGATCCCGGGGGCCAAAGAGCCGAATGAACGGCAGCTCGGCGAGGCGCTCCATGGCGTAGGATACGATGTACTTCTCGTGCGCCCGGATGTTCTCCATACCGATGTCCGTCAGGTAGTCGGTGGCGGCGCCGAGCCCGACCGCATCGGCAACACTAGGGGTCCCGGCCTCGAACTTGTGCGGCACCCCTGCCCAGGTGCTCCGCTCCAGGGTGACGTTGCGGATCATCTCGCCGCCGGCGAGAAACGGATCCATCTCTTCGAGCAGGTCGCGGCGGGCCCACAGCACGCCGATGCCCATGGGGCCGAGCGCCTTGTGGGGCGAGTAGGCGTAGAAGTCGCAATCGAGGGTCTCGACGTTGACCGGCCCGTGGGGCGCTCCCTGGGCGCCGTCGACGAGCACCAGGGCGCCGACGGCGCGGGCGGCGCGGGCGATCGTGCGCACCGAATTGATCGTCCCCAGGGCGTTGGATACGTGGCCCATGCAGACGAGCTTCGTCTTGTCGGTGATGTATTCATCGAGACGATCGGTGCGCAGGTGCCCGTCGTCGTCGATGTCGATGAAGCGAAGCTTGCAGCCGGTGTCTTGGGCGAGCAGTTGCCAGGGCACCAGGTTGCTGTGGTGCTCCATCACCGTGAGGACGACTTCATCATCCTCTCCCAGGAACTTGCGACCCCAGGCGTGGGCAACGAGATTGATCGACTCCGTCGTGTTGCGGGTGAAGACAATACTGCTGGGATCATCACCGTGGATGAATCGGCAGACCTTGCGACGGACTTCTTCGTAGGCTTCGGTTGCTTCTTCCGCGAGGCAGTGGACGCCGCGGTGAACGTTGGCGTTGCTGTGGCTGTAGTGGTGGCTGATCGCATCGATAACCGACTGTGGTTTCTGGCTGGTGGCGGCGTTGTCGAGGTAGACGAGGCGCTTGCCGCGAACCTTGCGCCGCAGGATGGGAAAATCCTGTCGGATGCTCTCGACATCGAGCGGCGTCGTTTCGATCTGGGTGTCGACAGGGTTCATCGCCGCGGCCTCTACCAACTGTCGTCGGCGACGACGTCGTCGCCGTGGTCCTTGAGGGCTACGTGGATGCGACCGTCCTTCTCCATGACCGGGAAGGTCTCGATCGGCGCGGCCGCCGGCATGGCGAGAACCGCGCCGGTACGGATGTCGAACTTGGCGCCGTGGCGCGGGCACACGATGGCGTACTCCTCGAGGTCGCCGTCGCCGAGCGGGCCGTCGTCGTGCGAGCACAGGTCCTGCACGGCGTAGAGTTGGCCGTTGGCGCGCGCCACCGCGACCCGCTGGGCCTCGACCTGGAACGTCTTGACCTCCCCGTCGGCAATCCCGTCGGCGTTCGCGACGTCGATCCACTTCCTGGTTTCTGCTGTCATTTGGCTCATCTGTTCATCTCGTTTGCAGCTTGCCGCGGACGTAGTCCCACAACCGGGCGTGCATCGCCTTGTCGTCGATGCGGTCGAGCACCGGGGCGAAGAAGCCCTCGACGATGACGCGCTCGGCGTCGCGGAGCGACAATCCGCGGGTCATCAAGTAGAACACCTGCTCCTCGTCGATCGGTCCGACGGTGGCGCCGTGGGTGCAGCGCACGTTCTCGTTGAGGATCTCCAGCTCCGGGATCGACTCGGCGCGACATTCCTTGTCGAGCAGTAGGTTGCGGTTTTCCTGGTAGGCCTCGCTGTCGGGGGCGTCGGAATTGATGCGAATGAGGCCGGTGTAGGCCGACCGCGCCGAGTGCTCGAGGACCACTTTGAAGTCGAGGTCTGAATAGGTATGGCCGTGCACGTGGATATGCTCGGTGTGGTTGTCGAAGTGTTGCGAAGCATCCCCGAACAGAATGCCGATCATCTCGGAGTAGGCGTTGGCGCCCCGCAGTTCGGTGCGGACGTCGGTCTTGTTGTAGAGGCCGCCGAGGCCGATCCCGACGCTGACCGCCTTTGCGTCGCGGCCGAGGTAAATCTTCTGGGTGTAGTGCGAGCGCGTCCGGGTGCCCCAGTTCTGCACGTTGACGTACTGAAGCCGCGCGTTCTTGCCGACGCTCGCCTCGGTGACTGCGTGGGCGATGACACGGGGTGAGGCGCCGTTGGTGGAGGCGTCGGGCGCGCTGCCGTACTCATCGATCACCACCGCCGAAGCGCCTTCTTCGAGCACGATAAGGGTGCGTGGGAAGACGGCCGCCAGGTCCTGGCCGCTCTGATACAAGGTGTGCACCGGGGTGTTGATCTCGACGCCGGCCGGCACGTACAGAAAGACGCCGCCGGAAAACAATGCCGCGTTGAGCGCCGCGAACTTGCTTTCTTCGATCGGTACCTGCGCGCCGAGATGTTTCTCGATGATCTCCGGGTGTTGCCGCACGGCGGTTGAAAGGTCGCAAAGGATCACGCCGGCATCGCGCCACTCGTCCTCGAGGGCGAACGCCGGGGCTTGTGCGTCTTGCTGGATCAGCAGCCCGGCGAGGTTCTGGGTCGCCTCGGAAGAGAACTTGTCGGACAGCGCTATCACGGCGGCCGGGTCGACCGCTCGCCCTTCGGCGCCGTCCGGCAGCAGCGGAGTGACCTTGTCGATGAGGAACTTCTCGGGCTCGCTGTAGCGCCACAGGTGGACGACGCGGTCGGGTAGGGGGGCGCCTTCGTAACTGTCCCAGGCTTGCAGCCGCCAGCGCTCCAGCCAGTCGGGCTCCTTACCCGCCCGCGCGATCGCGCGGGCTGCATCGGCCCCAATCGTTGCCGTACTCATGTGTTCTCGTCTCGTGGGTTCGTGTCGTTTTCCGCCCCCGGAGGCCAGTGGCTCGGGGAGCGGCCGGTGCCCGGTCCGTGGGGCCGGACACCGGTTGCCTTGAGATATCGATGATCCTGATGATGTGGGCGGCCTAGCCGACCGAGCCTTCCATCTCCAGCTGGATCAGCCGGTTGAACTCGACGGCGTACTCCATCGGAAGCTCCTTGACGAACGGCTCGACGAAGCCGTTGATCACCATCACCAGGGATTCCTCCTCGGTCAGGCCGCGGCTCATCAAATAGAAGAGCTGCTCGTCGCCGACCTTGGATACGCGGGCCTCGTGCTCGACCTGCACCTGTTCCTCGGCGATTTCCATCGTCGGGTAGGTGTCGGAGCGCGAGTTCTCGCCCATCAGAAGGGCGTCACACTCGACGTGAACCTTGGATCCGACGGCGCCGGGATAGACCTTCACCATGCCGCGGTAGCTGGCGTGGCCACCGTCCTTCGAGACCGACTTCGAAGTGATGCGCGAGGTCGTGTTCGGCGCCACGTGGTAGATCTTGGCGCCGGCGTCCTGGTGCTGGCCCTCGGTGGCGAAGGCGATCGACAGGATCTCCGCGTGCGCCCTTTCCCCGACCAGGTACACGCAGGGGAACTTCATCGTCAGCTTCGAGCCGAGGTTGCCGTCGACCCACTCCACCGTCGCGTTCTTGTGCGCCACGGCACGCTTCGTCACCAGGTTGTAGACGTTCTTCGACCAGTTCTGGATCGTCGTATAGCGCAGGTGCGAGCCCGGCAGGGCGAACAGCTCGACCACCGCCGAGTGCAGCGAATCAGCCGCGTAGGTAGGTGCCGTGCAACCCTCGATGTAGTGCACACGGCAGCCCTCGTCGGCGATGATCAGGGTGCGCTCGAACTGCCCCATGTTCTCGGCGTTGATGCGGAAGTAAGCCTGCAGCGGAATGTCCACCACAACGCCCTTGGGGATGTAGACGAACGAGCCGCCCGACCACACCGCCGAATTGAGCGCCGCGAACTTGTTGTCGGTCGGTGGAATGGCCGTCGCCCAGTACTCCTTGACGATGTCCTCGTACTGGATGAGGCCCTCATCCATAGAGAGGAAGATCACGCCCTGCTTTACGAGCTCTTCCTGCAGGGAGTGGTAAACGACCTCTGAGTCGTATTGGGCCGAAACACCGGCGAGGAACTTGCGCTCGGCCTCGGGGATGCCGAGGCGGTCGAAGGTGTTCTTGATGTCCTCCGGCACGTCGTCCCAGGACGAGCTCTGCTCTTCGGCCGGCTTGAGGTAGTAGTAGATGTTGTCGAAATCGATCGCGTTGAGCAGGTCGACGTCGCCCCAGTTGGGCATCGGCTTCGAAAAGAAGACATCGAGCGCATCGTGGCGGAACACCCGCATCCAATCGGGCTCGTTCTTGATTGCAGAGATCTGCTCGACAACCTCGTGGTTGATCCCTTTCTCGGCCTTGAAGACGGGCTTTTCGGGATCGGAAAAGCCGTACTTGTAGTCGTCGCTGATGTTGAGCTCGGCGCGATTCACTTCGGTCTCGGGTGCCATTCGGTGCTCCTAGGCCTGGGCCGCTTCAGCGGCGGTGGCGGTGGCGTCGGCGGCAGCGGCCGCGGCGTCGGTGTCGTGAAACAGTTCCTGCTCGATCCACTCGTAGCCCTTTTCTTCGAGGGCCTCGGCGAGCTCGATACCGCCGGTGCGGACGATCCTGCCGTCCATCATCACGTGCACGACATCGGGCTTCACGTAGTTGAGCATGCGTTGGTAATGGGTGATCAACAGCATCGCGCGCTTCTCGGAGCGCAGCGCGTTAATGCCCTCGGCGACCGTCTTGAGGGCGTCGATATCGAGGCCGGAGTCGGTTTCGTCGAGGATGCACAAGGTGGGCTCGAGCATGAACATTTGCAGGATCTCGAGGCGCTTTTTCTCGCCTCCCGAGAAGCCGTCGTTGACGTAGCGGGAACCAAACGACGAGTCGACACCCAGCAGGTCCATGGCCTTGTTGAGGTTGACGCGGAACTCGCGAACCGGCAAGTCGGCGCCCTCCGCACGCGCCTTGAGCGCCGAGTGCAGGAACTTGGCGACGGTGACGCCGGGGATCGCCAGGGGGTACTGGAAGGCGAGAAACATGCCCATGCGGGCGCGCTCGTCGGTGTTGAGGTCGAGCACGTCCTCACCTTTGTACTTCACCGAGCCCTCGAGCACCTCGTAGGCGGGGTGCCCCATGACCACGTTCGCCATGGTGCTCTTACCGGAGCCGTTACGTCCCATGATCGCGTGGATCTCGCCTGCGTGGATGGTGAGGTCGACCCCACGCAGGATTTCGTTGCCGTCGATGGCAACCTTCAAGTTCTTGACCTCGAACAGAGGTTGGCCGTTGTCGCTCATCTTGCTTCGCTACTCCGGTTGCGCGTTGTCGCTGATATGAAAGAGCCGCTGGCCGAACGGGCCGGCGATGCCCAGCTGGATATCGAGTTCTCGTTGGATCTCGGATTCTTCGCACATGAGGTCCGTCAGACTTATGGATTCCAATGTCTCGGTGACCAGGCTGGAAAGCGTCGACCACACCGGCCGCAGCGTGCACGCCGTGGTGTGCACACATTCATCCTCGACACCGGGAAAGCGGTTGCAGTACTCGACGTCGAAAAGTTCGGGGGAGAACACCCGCAGAATGTTCGCCATGCTGATGTCCGCGGGAGGGTGCGCGAGCACGAAGCCGCCGTTGCGGCCGCGCACGCTCTTGACCAGTTCCGCCTGCCGCAACAGGTTGAGCAGCTTGCCGGCATACTCGTTCGAAAGGCCCTCGTTTTCGGCGACGAGCGCAACAGAAACCGGCCCGTCAGTTTGTGCGAGCGCCAGCTGCAGCATGCAGCGGAGCCCGTATTCTTCCATCGAAGTGACCTTCATGAAACGACTCGTGCGGGTTTGAAAATCGGTTTCAGCGTCGACGGCCGTCGGCCGCCATGATCAATGTCGATCGGCGTCGTCGCGGACGCCCTAATCAGGCGGCGACCGGAGTTGCTGCTGACGACGTCACAAGGAGAATGATAGGAAAACCTGAAAGATAAGTCAACTTTAACTGAAAGGACAAAATTACGGCGGAAGTGAACGGTCTGAGGCGTGGCGTTCAGCGCGAAGCCAGCGGTCGCGTGGGCCGGCGGCTAGCTCCTCAGTACTTCTTCGACCAGGGGTACTTGGCGCTCTTGCGCGTCTCGGGCTGGTAGTGCGACAGCGTTTTGATGTAGCCGAACTCCTTGGGGAACGAGAGCTCGTACGTCTCCGGGTTGACGTCGTCGTCGAGGCAGACCTTTTTTGCTTGCCAGCCGGCGCGGGTCATGAGAAGGCCGGCGATTTCGGGCTCATTCTCGGGCGCCCGGGTGCATACAAGCGGTCCTTTCAGAACGCCGGCGGGCTCCAGGTAGTACTGGAAGTCGGTGCCCTCGAACTCGCCGTCCAAGACCGCGTCCCAGAAGGCCGGCAGACCGATGGCGATCGCCTTGCACGAGTCGGGGTCGAAGACGGGTTCGGGTTCTGGCGCCTCGGCGGCTGGCTTGGCAGGAGCCTCGGAAGCCTCGGTGGCCGGCTCGGCCAGCGCTGCAGGAGCGTCGGAAGCCTCGGCCGGCGGCTCGGCGGGCTTGGCAGGAGCCTCAGCCTCGGCGGCCGGCGCTGCAGGAGCCTCGATCTCCGGCTCGGCGGGCGCTACGGGAGCGTCGGTGGTCTCGTTCTCGGTGGCAGCTTCGGGCGCAGCCGCCGGGGCTGCCTTCTTTGCCTCCGCGGCAGGGGTTTCCTCGATCTCGTGGGCGTTCTTGGGGGCGTCGTCAGCCGTCATGTCGGGGTCTCGCGGTATCTCGAAGAACGAAATCGGCCGCGGGCTGATTGTCCTTTCTAACCGGCGACTCGGAGAGGTAGCATAGCATTTGGACGCTGTGTCGAGACACACTTGCGCGGACGCTCGAAGGCGGTTCGGGAAGTCGCTTTGCCTTGTTGACACTGGGCTACCGAGACACCACCATCGGGCGGCGCGTGGGGACCTGATTGTTCTAAAATATTAAGATTGGCGCGTATGGGCGCGGCACACACTCGAGATCGCTCATGACTTCCGATGCGGACATCGTCTGGGACATCGACTACGGTTGCTATACCGACGTGGGCCGAGTCCGCCAGCGTAACGAGGACGCCGCCAAGGTAAGTCCCGACATCTTCTTGTACGCCGTCGCCGACGGTATGGGTGGCCACCGCGCCGGCGACAGGGCCAGCCGTATCGCGGTCCAGACGCTGCACGACTACCTGGCGAATGCCGATTCCGGTGATGAGTCGGCCGAAGACGCCGTGCGGGCCGCGTTTCAGAAGGCGAACCGCAGCATCATCGAGGACGCGTCCGGGCGCCCCGACCGCATGGGCATGGGCACCACGTTGACAGCCCTGATCGTCAACGACGGCGGATATCTCATCGGCCATGTCGGCGATTCCCGGGCGCTCCGCGTCCGCAACGGATCGATCGAGCAGTTGACCGAAGACCACTCGATCGTCGCCGCCCAAGTGCGTGAGGGCGGCATGACCGAGGAGGAGGCGCAGAACCACCCGATGCGGCACGTGCTGAGCCGCTGCATGGGCTGCGAGCCCGATCCCGAGGTCGATGTGCTGACCGGAGAGGTCCAGGACGGCGACGTGTTCCTTCTGGGATCCGACGGGTTGACGGGGGCTATCGGTCCCGACCTCATTGCCGAGACCATCGTGGCGGCGTCCGACGCCGCCACGGCCAGCAAGGAACTAGTCGAGCTGGCGCGCGAAAAGGACGGCAGCGACAACATCACAGCAGTGGTCGTTCGCTGCACGGCAAGTGCCGCGCCCGGCTAACGGGGTCCCCATCCCGTAGCCAGCACAGAGCTATGAGCCTCCCGAAGCAGTTCGGACGCTACCAAGTCGTGGACGTCCTCGGCCAAGGCGCGATGGGGCTCGTCTACAAAGCTGTCGACCCCGTTATCGAGCGGGGCGTCGCCATCAAGGTGATCCAGGCCAATCCCGGGCTCGGTGAGGCCGACCTCGCGCGCATGCAGGCGCGCTTCGAGCAGGAGTTTCGCTCCGCCGGCGCCCTGTCGCATGCCAACATCGTCACGATCTTCGATGTCGGCAAGGAAGGCGATCTCTACTACATCGCCATGGAGTACGTGGAGGGTCTCAGCCTCGACACGGTGCTCGGGCAGAAGGGTGTCCTGTCGTTCAAGGAGGTCAGCGATCTGGCCTGGGAGCTGTCGAGCGGCCTGGACTACGCCCATGCGCAGGGGGTCGTGCACCGTGACATCAAGCCGGCCAACGTTCTGATCACCAGCGAGGGGCGCTTCAAGATCACCGACTTCGGCCTCGCCAAGCTCGAGGCGACCACGCTGACTCGCACCGGCGCCCTGGTCGGTACGCCGGCCTACATGTCGCCGGAACAAGTCGGCGGACAGGCGATCACCGGCAAGACCGATCAGTTTTCTCTCGGCATCCTCTTGTATCAGGCGCTCACCGGCGAGCGTCCGTTCACCGGCGACAGCGCGTCGACGATCATGTACAAGATCATGCACGAGGAGCCGCTGCCGCCGGGGCAGGTCAACAGGTCGCTGCCCGAAGCCGCCGACGGCGTCTTGCTACGGGCGCTCGAGAAAAACGTCGACCGGCGCTACGGCTCGTGCGCCGAGTTGGCCGACGGGTTGCGCCGGGCTCTCGGGACCTCACCCAGTGCGACGCTGACCGCTCCGGGCCCGATGTCGGCGCCCGGCGGCGTGGCCACAGTGGTAGCGTCGCCGCCGGACGTCAATCCGGTGACCCGAACATCGCATCAGCCTGCGTCTCAGCCGCAGGCGCCGATGGCAGCGGCGCCGCCTTCCGGTATGGCTGCCGGCAGCGTGCCGTCGCCGGGTGCCCCGCCGCAGAGCTACGCACCGGTTCCGCCGACACCCGCGATGCCGCGTTGGCTGCTCACCCTGGGGATCTTGCTGCCGAGCGTCGTGTTGCTGGCGTTGGTGGCCTGGTTTGTCTCCCAGGGGGTCTTCGTCCCCGGGTCGCCCTCCGGCGAAGAGACGCTTGCCGCGGGAGCGCCGATCGCCGGCGCCGAAATCGGTGGCGGGGACTCCAACATCGGCGGTGACTCGGAGTCGGACAGCGGCAGCGAGCAAGCCGCAGCGCCGGTCGCCGCCACGCCTGAAGACCTGGAAGCCGTACGCGACGAGCTGTCAACCGAGATGCAGCGGCTCAGAGATGAGGTCGAGACCAACCAACAAGCTTCACGCGAGACTGTAAGCAACGATCCCGTTCGGCCGGCCGCGCCTCCGGCGCGCCCGGAGCGGATCTTCTACAGCATCTCGAGCGATCCCGAAGGTGCGCTGATCGTCGTCGACGGGCGCCGCAGCGGGATCACGACGCCGGCGGATATCGAGCTCGCCACCGACGTCGACCATCAGATCGAGATCATGGCTCGGGGCTACGAGCCCTATCTGTATGAGGTCCGCATGGCTGGTGTTGCGGCCGAAAACCTGCCGCCCGGCCTGCACGTGGCGCTGTCGCGCACCGCCGAGGTGGCGGCCGCCAACCCGAGCGACACGAGTCGTGGCCGCGGCAGCAATCGTGGGGCTCGTTCCGAAAGCCTCGACGATGTCCCGGAGGAACTGCGGCGCCTCATGGATGCGAGCGACGTGCCGACCGGACGGATCGTGATCGAGGCGCCGTATGCGGTCAGTGTCCGGGTCCGGTCGGGTCAACGGCAGGCGAATATGGCGCCGGCGGTGCGGCGGCGCTTCCAGAGTCTCCCCGACGCGGTGCGCCGTCGGATCATGGGCGGTTTTGTCCTCAACGCCAAGAATAGCCACGATATCGAGCTGCCCGCAGGCACCTGGCTCATCACCTTGATGGCCCCTCAGGTGATGTACCTCCACGAGGAGCAGGTCGTTCTACGTGGTGACCAGCGATTGAGTCTGAGCGAGCACATCCCGACGGAGTTCTTCAACGTCAGCATCACTTCCGACCCGCCGGGGGCGCGGGTCCGCGTCGATGGGCTTCCCAACATGTTCACGACGCCGCACAATGGTCCGATCGTACCGGGCTCGCATCGTTTCCAGTTCTTCTGGGGGGGTGCGACCAGGACGTCGGAAGCCGATATCGATCGCGATGGTATGACCATCGTCGGGAGACGCCAGCAATAGCAGCGCGTAGTGTCCTGGAGTGACGCCGTGAATTATTCATCCGCAGCGGCCCGCCTTCTGATCGTGTGTCTGATAACGGTCGTGGGATTCGCCGGTGGCTCGGCTGCCGACAGCGGCCTGTTGGCGCCACTGGGGCAGGGCGCCGAGGAGCGCTACGCCGCCGCCGAGGCGGCGCTCGCCAATGGCGACGTCGAGGGCGCGCTGCAGATCTTCACCGCGATCGTCGATGACTTTCCGAGGTCGCGGTACCCGTCACTTTCCTGGCGTGCCGCCGCCAACGTGCGGGCCGGCCAGATCGAGCTCGACCGGGGTCGCGTTGAGGCCGGCGCGGCGCGATTCGTCGCGGTGATCGACAGCGAGCCTCCCTCGGAGTGGACGGCAAGGGCACGGTTCGCTCTGGCAACGACGCTGCTGTGGAGCCGCGAGTGGCGGGCCGCCTCGAATCTGTTGCAAGCCGTCGTCGATGCTGCGGCAGGCGACGGCCCCGAGGCTGACCTCATGGCCGGTCGCGCCGCCGAGGCTCGGCTCACCCTTCTGCACCGCGTATGGTTGCGCGCCGCGGCCGGAGAGCAGCCCTGGCAGCGGGCCGGGCGTCTCTCGGTCGACGTCGCGTTCGATCGTCCCATTGGCATCGCCGCCGGGTTCGACAGCGTCCTGGTGACCGACGAGGGGGATGATGTGGCGATCCTCATCGATGCCTCGGGCACCACCGCGTCGTTCCGCGTCGCCGATCCACGACGACCGTGGTGGGGGCCGTCCGCCAACGCCTTTGTTGCGGCGCGATCGTCGGTGAGTGCTCCGGTAGGGGTCGAGTCGTTCCAGTTTGTCTATCCGGACGGATCGCGGCAGCGGCCGCTCGAAGACATTCGCGCCGGTGTGAGCACGCCGGACGGTGGCTGGTTTTTGCTTGACAACCGGCTCAAGCGCGTGATGCGGTTCGGGCCGGATGGCGGGTTCGAGCATGTCCTCGATATCGGCGCCAACGGCGAGCCTGTCGACCTGGCGCGCGGCCCGCGTGGCCGCATATTCGTCATCGAGAAGCGCCGCCGCGGCGTCGTCGTGTTCGACGCCGCCGGCGTGTTGTTAGGCGGGTTTGCCATCGCCGAATGGCGAGAGCCGTACGCGGTGGCGATCGATGCGATCGGGAACGTCTACGTGCTCGACCGTGGTCTCAAACGGATCGACGTGTTCGACCCGGACGGCGGCATCCTGTGGACCCTCGGTCCGGTGCTGCCGGGCGGCGTAGAGTTTGGTGACCCGCGCGACCTGGCGGTTGACGCTAGCGGCCGCATTCTGGTCGCGGATCGCCGTCTCAAAGCGGTGGTGGTGATCGAATGAGAGCCTTCGGCGTCGATGGACGGAGGTTGGCGAGCGCCGGCCGTTGGTTCGCCGGCGCGCTCGTCTTGGCGTGCGTTTGGGTCGCGGTGGCACCGGCGGAGGCGCAGCAGGTCGACGAGCGCATGCGCTCGACCTTTGCACGCGCCGAGACGCTTTTCCGGACCGCCGAGCCCGACCAGGCCATCGAGCCGCTCACGGTCGTCATCGAGGCGTTGCTCGCGCCTGCGACCAGCGGCGAGATCGACGGCGAAGCCCAGGCGTTGCTTGTCCGCAGCCTCGCCTATCGGGCCGACGCCCTGATGTTCGCCGGCGAGCGTGCCGACGCCGACGCCGACCTCGAGCAGTTGCTGACGCTGTATCCACGGGTCTCGATCGACGGATTTCGCCTTTCGGACGTCGGCGCGGGTCGATTTCAGCGTGCCAAGGCTCGGCTGGTCGGAACCCTGACGTTTTCGGCCGTGCCGTTGAACGCTCGCATCAGCGTCGACGGCGAGCCGCTGCCGGAGGGCACGACCACCTATGAGTTGCTTGCCGGTACCCACTTCGTCGAAGCGTCCCTCCCCGGCTTTACCCGTCAGGTCCACGAGTCGGAGGTTCGGGCCGACCGGGCGGTCGCGGTCGAGATCCTACTCGAGCGGATCTCGGCGGTGGTGAGGCTGATGACACGGCCCGCCGGCGCGACCGTCATGATCGACGGCGAGGTCGTCGGCCAAACGTCCGGGACCCCGCCGCGCGACTGGGTACCGACGGGTGACGCGGCGCGCTATCCGCGTGGGGAGTTTTCCGCGGTCATGGAGGTCGAGGGGCTCATGCCGGGTCGCCACGATGTGGAAGTCGTCCTCGACGGGTACCGGACCTTCAGCGCCCCGATTACCTTCTCCGATCTGGCCGACTACCAGGTCGGGAGCATCATTCTGACGGCCAATCTCGGACTCGTGCTATTGCGCGACCTCGGGCCCGAGGCCGAGGTCTGGGTCGACGGCCGCCGAACCCAGCCCGAGGCGCCCTCGCGCTCGGGTGGCGCAGGCGAGCCCGCTTCGAGTGCCTACCGCCTGTCATTGGAGCCCGGGGAATACCGCATCACCGTGAGCCAGGCGGATGCCGGCGTCTTCGAGGAAACGGTGACGGTTGCCGACCGGCGCAACATCACGCTGACCGTTCGCCTGCGCCCCGGCTTGACCTTCCTCGGCGTCGTCGGTTCCGATCGGCTGGGAGCGGAGACGCTCGCGGACTCGCTGCGTGTCGCCTTCGACGACTTCAACTTCTGGACTTTCCTCGACCGCAGCGCCGCCGCCGCGAGGATCCTGCAACGGACGGGCGCCACAGAGGATCGACTGCGGGCAGCGGCGCAGGAGGGTGCCGACAGCTCCCGCGCGCTCGATTGGCAGCGGCTTCAAACAACGGTCAGCCGTGAGCTTCCGGGGTCGATGTTCGTTCTCGGGGTCCTCGACGACGACCAACTGGCGGTGAGCGCCGACCTTTGGGTCTGGCCTGCGGCGCCGGGCCCCGCCGTTGCCGAGCGGGTGCGGGTCTCGCTCACCGATGTCGACGCGCTCGAGTCGATTGCCGCCAGCCTGTCGGAGGCGATGACGTTCCAACGATCTTGGACCGGTATGGATCTCATCGGCAGCGGTATCGCGCCGTCTCCTGTGGTGGCGACACTCGCACCCGATGGGCCCGCTGCCAGAGCCGGGGTACAGGTCGGCGAGCAACTGGTCACCGTTGCCGGGAACAACGTCGCAACGGTCGCCGGGGCGGCCGCCTGGTTCGCTACGTTCTCGCCGGGAACGATCGTGGCGCTCGGCATGAGCGGTGCGAACGGCGAGCGCACGGTCGAGCTACGGATGGGGTCGACGCCCATCGTAGTGGGTACGGCGGAAGCCGATCGCTTCTACTCCGTAGTCTGGGGGATGAGCGCCGCCGCCGTCGGTCGGCTCGACGCCGCGGTTCCTTCGTGGTTGGCGAAGCTCAACCAGGCGGCGGTGCTGCTGCACGCGCGCGACTGGGAGGCGGCCGCCCGCTTGCTGGGCGGGATTCAAGCACCCGGGGGCGCCGGCGTCGGGGAGGGGTTGGCGCAGTACTGGCTCGGTGTCGCGCTGAGCGAGACCGGTAATATCGACGGTGCCCGCGCCGCCTTCGAGCGCTCGCTGGATCAGCCCGGTGCCCGCTACTTGACCAACGACGGACCGTTCCTCGCGCCGATGGCACGGGCCCGCCTTTTTGCTCTCGGCAGTGGCTAGCAGGCCGCTGCCGTGACCACTTTCAACCCGGTTTGCTGATGGTTTCCCTGCGCTACCTCGATGCTCGGACCTTGCGGCGGGCGCTGCCGATGGAGGACGCCATCGACGCCATCGAGGCGGTGATGCGTGCCGCCGCTGCCGGCGGCGCCCGAGCGCCCGTCCGCACGGTGCAAACGATCAGGCGTCCCGGCAAGGAGGACTTTGTCCTCGTGGTCATGCCGGGCACCTGGGAGGAGCGCGGCGCCGCGGTGGTCAAGGTCGTCTCCAACGTCCCCGATAACCCCTCAGAGGGGCGCGCCACCGTGCAGGGCGTGGCGGTGATGCTCGACGTCGAAACCGGTTCGCCGCGCCTCATCGTCGACGCCTCGGCGCTGACCACGATTCGAACCGGGGCGGTAGTCGGGCTGGCGACCCGGCTGCTGGCGCGACCGTCGTGCGAGGTGCTCGGCGTCATCGGCACCGGCGGTGTCGCCGCCGACCTGGTCGCCGGCGTCGCCGCGGTGCGCGAGGTCGGCCGGCTGCTCGTCAACGACGTTCGCCGGGCGGCGGCCGCCGCCTTTGCCGAGCGAATTCCGTTCGACGCCGAGGTTGTCGCTGACACCGACGAGATCGCGGCGCGGTCGGACATCCTGATCACGGCGACCTCGGCGACCGATCCGATCATCTCGCCGGGAGCGGTGCGGCCCGGCACCCACATCAACGCGGTCGGCAACTTCTCGCCGACCGGTCGTGAGATCGACGGCGCAACCGTCGCCGCTTCGACCCGCTACGTGGACGACATCGACAACGCCATGGAAGAGGCCGGCGAGCTTCTCCTTGCAGCATCAGAGGGTCTGATTCCGGCGGGCGTCGAGGGCATCACCGGTGATCTCCAGGGGTTGGTTCTCGGCAACGTTCCGGCGCGCACCGACGACGACGAGATCACCTTGTTCAAAACCGTCGGCATGGCGCTGTCGGATGTTGCCGGAATGGCCGCGGCCGCCGCCGTTGCGGAGGCAGAGGATCTCGGCGTCGTGCTTGGCTGACCGGCGAGTAGGTGGTCTCCGGCCAAGCTATGGCGGGGACAGCACATTGCGGCCGACCTTGTCGCTGCGTCTCTCGAGCAACAGCACGTCGTGCCAGACGACGCCGCGTAGGTGGCCGAGTTTTTCCCGTGTGCCTACGGTACGGAAGCCGCAAGCATGGTGCAGGGCGATGCTGGCGGTGTTGTCGGCGAAGATACCTGCTTGCAGCGTCCAGTAGCCTGACTTCTCCGACTCGTCGGTGAGCGCGGTAAGCAGCGCCTTGCCGATTCCCTTGCCGCGTGCCGCCGCGGCGACGTAGACGCCGAGCTCGGCGACACCGCCGTACACGCAGCGATCGGAGACCGGTGTGAGCGCCGCCCATCCGAGTACCTCGTCGCCATCGCGGGCCACCGAGCGTGGCGGGAACGCGGCCGGCTCATGCGTCGGCGGCGACCTCGGGTGGGGCGCCCCGCATCATGTCGATGAAGCGATCGAAGAGCGGCGCCGCGTCGTGCGGGCCGGGGGCGCCCTCGGGGTGGTACTGGACCGCCAGAACCGGCCAGTCCGTATGCCGCATGCCCTCGAGGGTTCCGTCGTTGAGGTTAATCCGCGTGACCACGAAACCGCTCGCCTCGAGGCTGTCGGGATCGACGGCGAAGCCGTGGTTTTGCGAGGTGATCTCGACCGCGCCGGTGGCCAGGACACGGACCGGATGGTTGGCGCCGTGGTGGCCGAATTTGAGCTTGAACGTCGTACCGCCGGCCGCCTGACCGATGATCTGGTGTCCCAGACAGATCCCGAGCACCGGGAGCTTGCCGAATAGATGCTTGGCGGCGTCGACGCCGTAACCGACAGTCGCAGGATCACCCGGGCCGTTTGATAGCACGACGCCGTCCGGTTTGCGCTCGAGCACCTCTTCCGGCGGCGTGGTGGCCGGGACCGCGGTGACCTGGCAGCCGCGGGCGCGGAGCGAACGCAGGATGTTCCACTTGACGCCGTAGTCGTAGACCACGACCGAAAGGGCGTCACCGGGGGTATCTCCGTTGACCTCGGTGGCCGGTTGTGGCTGGAACGCAGCGGGATCCTCGTCGACGCCGGGCGTTCCGTTCCATTCGTACGGCGCCTCACAGGTCACCGACGGCACCAGGTCCCGGCCTTCCATCAAAGGACTCTGCCGTGCCAGCTCGACGGCGGCGATCAGGTCGGCCTCCCCGCCGACGATGACACCGCGCATGGCGCCGTGCTCGCGCAACCTGATGGTCAGATCGCGGGTGTCGACGCCCTCGATACCGGGCACGCCCGCCGCGGCCAGGTAGTCTTCGAGAGAAGCCTCGGATCGCCAGTTGCTCGGTCGCTTGGCGAGCTCGCGCACGACGAAGCCTTCGACGTGGACCCCGGCGCTTTCCGCGTCGGCCGCGTTGATGCCGTAATTGCCGATCTGCGGCGCCGTCATCGTGACGATCTGACCCCGGTACGAGGGGTCGGTGAGGATCTCCTGATACCCGGTCATCCCGGTGTGAAACACCACCTCACCGGTGGCCTGCTCGGTGGCGCCGAAACTGCGCCCAGGATAGGCAGTACCGTCTTCGAGAACCAACCAAGCTGGGCCGCGGACGATCATGGGGCGAGCCTAACATGCTGTTTGTGAGCCCCTGATCCGACCCTTTGAGCAGGATGCTGAAGAACTTCCGGGGCGCCATTCTGGGCGCATGAAAGCGTCCTCGCCGGGGCCCGACGACGAGATGGCTAGCCACGCGCGGGCATCATGAAGTACCCTTTGCGGTGTGGACGCGAGTCCACGCTTGTTTCGTACTCGAAGGAGTTGCTTCATGAGTTCCAGCGCCGAGACGCAGACGCAGACGCCCGACGCGGCGCCCCTGCCGCAGCTTTCCCCGACCCAGCTCATCATTTTCACCCCGGCTGCGGTGAAAAAGGTCATCAGCTTTTCGCAGACCAGCCCCGAGGCCGAGGGCAAGCAACTCCGCCTCTACGTGCAGGGCGGTGGGTGCTCGGGCTTCGAGTACGGCTTCAAGTTCGACGAGCGGAAGGAAGGCGACTACGTCCTGCCGCAGGGGCACGGCGACGAGAGCATCGAGGTTCTGGTCGATCCGTTCAGCCTGCCGTTCCTGCAGAGCTGCACCGTCGACTACTACGAGGACTTCGCCGGCAGCGGCTTCAAGGTGAGCAACCCGAACGCCACCGGTACTTGCGGCTGCGGGCACTCCTTCTCGACGTAGCCTGTGCTCCACCGGTGCCCGTAACGGCACCCGGGGAGTCCTTCAGCATTACCAAGGTTCGGGAGAACTCTGCAGCCACCCGGTCAGAGCTTTACCTGGATATCCTCGCCGTCGACGCGAACTTCGTAGGTATCGACGCTCTCCCCCGGCGCGCTCTTGCACTCTCCGGTGGCCATGTCGTACTGCCAGCCGTGCCACGGGCAGGTCACGGTGCCGTCGGCGCATACGCCGTCACCGAGCGGGCCACCGCGGTGAAGGCATGTGTTGTCGAGCGCGTGAAACGTACCGTCGACGTTGAACAGGGCGATGGCCACTTCACCCGCCTCGACCACCCGACCTTCGCCCGAAGGAACGTCGGTGAGCTTTGCAACGCTGATAAAATCGGACATTCACGGTTCCTTGTTCTCAGTGGGTAGGACAACGGGCGGATTCTGCCATGGGTGATTCGGTCGGTCAAAAACCAGCCCCGCCGGTGGCTCCCGACCGCGTAGCCGCCGGTGGCGGTTCGTTCAGTGGCGCCGTCCGCGCGATGTTCGATGCCCTGGCGCCTCGCTACGACAGCTTCAACCACTGGGCTTCGCTGGGGCTCGACTACGGATGGCGCCGGGCTACGGTGCGCTCGCTGAAGCTCACCGCGAGCACTGTGGTGCTCGATGTCGCCACCGGGACAGGGGACCTTGCGTTTGCCACCGCGAAAGTGGCGCGCCGCACGTTCGGCTGTGACTTCGCTACCGAGATGATTCGCCGAGCGCGTGCCAAGTCACGCCCCGGCGACCGCGCCCGGTTCCACGTGGCCCGCGCCGAGCGGCTGCCGTACGCCGACAAGCGGTTCCAGGGCGTCACCTCGGCGTTCGCCATGCGCAACGTCAAGCCGATGCTCGAGGAGGTGCTCGCCGAGGCCTTTCGGGTGCTCGAGGCGGGCGGCCGCGTCGCGATTCTGGAGTTCAGCCGGCCCCGCCTGGCCCCCATCCGCTGGGGGCACGGTCTCTACACCCGGGTGCTGATGCCTCGCGTGGGCCGCATCGTCACCGGTACGTCGGAGCCGTTCGAGTATCTGTACCGCAGCATCCAGGAGTGGTACTCGCCCGACGACTTCGCCGATCTGCTGCGCGCCGCCGGGTTCACGGATGTTCGCTATCGTATGATGGGTCTCGGCACAGTCGCGCTACACACGGGAACGAAACCGACGGCTTGACGGTGGTAGATTAGGGCAATGATTCGACCCATGAGCATGACCGCGATCGTGATCTTGGTGGCTGCGTCCTCCGCTTCGACCCTCGCCGTCGGCGACGAGGCCATCGCCGGGCAACTGTTGCGAGGCACCGATCGCGCCACGATCACCCATGCCGTCGCCGATCGCGAGCCGTTCGCGCTCGATCAGATGGTGCGGGTGGCGGTCGAGGTTCAAATGCTGCCGGGGATGCACGTCAACGCCAATCCGCCGGCCTTCGACTGGCTGATTCCAGTCGAGGTCTCGATCAAGGGGGCCGAGGGCGTCAGCCTCATCGAGGCGTTTTACCCGGAGCCGAGCCGCGTCAAGTTTCCCTACGACGATGAGCCCTACCTGGTGTACGAGGGCAGGTTCGTCCTCGGCCTGGTTCTGGTGATCGCCGCGGATATCCCGGCCGGTGGCCGCGAGCTCGAGGTCGTGCTCGACTATCAAGCCTGTGACGACGAAGCCTGCTACGCGCCGACCGACACCTCGATCAAGATCCCGATCATGATCGTTAGCGACGCGACCCAAAGCCTCGCCGTCTCCTCACCTCTGCTCGACCGCGCCCCTTTTCCCAGAAACTAGCGCGTCAACTTCATTCCGCTAGGGGCTCCCCGGCAAGCCTTGTCATGATTTCTCGTACAACATCGTCAAAGATCCGGTCCACATCCGTGACTTCCAGGCGACCATTCTCCATTTGTTCGGCATCGACCACGAGCGGTTCACACACAAGCATCGTGGACTGGAGGCCCGGTTGACGGGCGTCGAACCGGCGCGAGTGGTGCACGAGGTATCGGCATAGCCGCCGCGGATCACGAAGCGCTTGGGAAAGGTGACGTCGGGCGAACTGGAGGTGGTCGAAAAGGCCGTTCTGATTCAGCTCGGCTGCTGGCAGATGTCCTGATGAATAGGCCCCGGCTTCTTACCAGCGGGATCTTCCTCTCCCCACGTTGAGCGGTCGGAAGGGGACGTATCTCACCAGACGCTCGCGGTTGATTTCCCCGGCGTAGATGTTGCCGGCGAAGTCCACACCGAGGAACTCGAGCCCCGGTCCGATGTCCGCGTCGTGCTGCGGGACGAAGTGCACGACCCAGGCCTGTTCCTCTTTCAGGTCGCCGATCCGGATCCCCTTTTCCCACCCGAAGTTGCTTCGCCAGGGGTCGGGGGGGCCGGTGCGTGGCGTGCCCGAAAGGCCGTCGGCCGCGTACAGGATGTCGTCGCGGTCGATGAAGAGGCCGCTCGGCTTGCCGTATTGCGTCCAGATGTAGAGGAGGTCGCCGTCCGGGTCGAAGACCTGGATCCGGCTGTTGCCGCGGTCGGCGACGTAGACGCGCCCCCGGGAGTCGAGCTTGACGTCGTGCGGATCGCTGAACCGACCCGGCTCCCTGCTCTCCGAACCGACGCCACCACCCACTTCGAGAAGGAAGGTGCCGTCACTCGAGAACTTGACGAGGCGGTTGTTGCCGCCTCTGTGTCCATCGGTGACCCAGATGTCCCCGTTGCCGGCAACCGCGACGCCGGAGGGCCCGTTGAAGTGGTCCGGCCCGTCCCCCCAGACCCCGGCCTCGCCGAGCCGCATCAGCACCTCTCCCCGCCGGTTGAGCTTCAGCACCTGATGACCGAGCCCCAGGCTCTCACCCAGAGTCGCGCGCGGGTCCCCGTGTGATCCGCCCTCGGTCACCCAGAGAAAACCCTCTTGATCCAGGTAGAAGCCGTGAGGAAAGGCGAAGATTCCGGCACCGAAGCTCTCCACCAGGTTGCCGTCGAGATCGAACTTGAGGATCGGGTCCACGTCGGTCCCGGCGCACTGATTCCCGCCACACCGATCCAGCATCCACAGGTGGCGGCCATCGGGGTCCGGGAAGGCCCCGCTGACAATCCCCAGCGTTCTTCCTTCGGGGAGCTTCTCCCAACCGAGCGCGACCCGATACGGATTCGTCGTAGAGGTTTGCGCGTACAGCCACCCGCCCGATACCACCACCAACAAGCTGGAGACCGCCAACACCGTCACGCCTATCCGATACGCATACCGCATCCGATCCTCCTCGAGAATCCGTGATCCGAAAAACGGCCACGCCAGGCTATCGAAGAATGGGTGACAGGAGCAACAGCCTAACCCGTGCCCGAACAAGCGCAACGCCGTAGACGCGCGCTTCTCCGCACCCGCAGCAGGAGGGCGTTGAGATATGCGGGCTAGCGATCAGAGTGAGCTCAGAAACGCCAGCAGCGCCCGTCGACGCCCCTCGTCCAGGCGCCGAAATTCTTCACGGGCGAGCGCGGCCTCCTGGGCATGACGTTCGATGGCGTCCTCGATCGAGCCGGCAGAGCCGTCGTGCAGGAGGATTCGGCGAAAACGCAAGCCCCACAGCGCCGGCGTGCGAATCTCGTTCGGCGCCGCGTCGCCCTGGCCGATGCCATCGCCGGTTCCGACGTCATGCAGCAGGAGGTCGGAAAACAGCGGTACCGGCTTACGGTCGAAAAGCGGCTGCTCGGATGGCCCGGTGCGGAGCATCGGCACGTGGCAGGTGGCACAGCCGATTGCCGTGAACACCCCCTCGCCCTCTTGTGTCTCACCCGTCGTGGCGGCACGCGGCGGAGGAGCGAGGAACTTCATGAACGCCTCGAAGTTGTCAACGCCACTCAACCCGGTGCGCGGATCAGGCACGTCCTCAGGATCCGGGATCAGATCACAAAGGCGCATCTTCTCGGCCGAAATGCCTTGCGCCAGCTCCTGAGGCAGCACTTCATTCGTAATGCCCATCTCGTTCCGGTACGCATCGCCGGCGAACGCCCTGAGGGTTGCGTGCTGCGCCTTCCAACCGAATCGACCGACCCGCAGCTGGCCCGTCACCAGGTCTGAAACAAGGGCCGCGCGGCCGCTGATACCGTCAAAATTAAGGTCGTGAGGATCCGCCCGTGCCGCGATCGTGGAGTCGGGGATCGCGTCGACCAGACCGGACCCGAACAGCGGAATGGGAATGCGCCGGGCTACCACGTTCACTTCCGGCGGTGGGACGGGTTGGCAGGCGTGGCCGGGTATGGAAAACACCTGGAAGAGCGTGTCACCCTCCGTTCCGTCCGCGTTGAGAACCGGCCGGAACTCGCCGCTCGGAGACCGAATTCCGGCACGCACCTCGGACATGAGCCCGCTGCCGCCGATGGCAGGGATGCTGTGACACACCGCGCAGCTCGTGCCGTTGAAGGCGGGGCCGAGGCCGTCTTCCGAGGTTTCGACTTCGAGGAAATCCTCCAAACCGAGGCGAAACCTCTCGAATTCCGCCGGGGTGATGTCTGCGAATGGCCGGCCGGCGGGAACCGCCGTTAACTGACCGCTGGCCTGAAATGCGATCGCCATCAGCAAAACGACCGCGGTGCCGCCAAGAATCAGAGGCTTGTTCATCGGGACCCGCCGCTTGCTGCCCGCTCAGTTGAGGACGGCGTTACCCGAATCACCCCGTTCATGTAGTTGTGGCCGGCGCCGCAGACACGCGAACACTCGAACCGGTACTCACCGGGCTCGGTTGCCTCGAACGTCGCGATCGCTTCCCCCCGGCCACGCTTCGGAATGGCGACGTTGATATCACCTGGGCCCACGATGCGGAATCCGTGGTCGGTGTCCTCGCTGGTCAGCCTGATTTCGAGCGTCGTGCCGACTTCAACCGTGATCTGCGAGGGGGTGAAAAGAAATCGCTCGGCGATCACATGCACGACGCGGTCGGGCTCGGGGCGAGGAGTCGTCGTTTCCTGGACCGTCGCCGGCCGGACCGCGGCACAGGCGAGGGCGCCGCAGAGAATAACGGAACAAACTATGACTTTGAGCCGCATGATCAGAACCACCATCCTATTCCGAGGTTGAACGTTCGCGGCCCGGGAATGACCTGGCTCTGCGAGCCGACGTGCGAGTAATCCACCTTCAGCACCACGTCAGGGTCCAGCCAGTAGTTGGCGCCTACGACCCACGCATCGCGGTCGAATTCCAGCAGCTCCACGTTTCCGTCGTCCATTCGAAACTGCGTGTCGAAGTTCTCGTATCGGAGGAAGACGCCGAGATCGTGAAGGTGGTTCCGGGGCAGGAGGTGATATGCGCCCTCGAAATAGAAGCCCCTGATCTGGCGCGCGACGTTCGGGTCGACCCCCGTCAGGCGAAAAACCGCGCCGTTCAGCTCGGCGGCACCGTCGACGAACCCATGGGCGTACTCGGCCCGACCCTCGAAGCGCCCCCGGGTGAAGCGCGCGTCCGCCACGATCAT
>SMVB01127623.1_pt1 | contig 23270 bp, 17 predicted proteins | sample 2456461 | NCBI WGS metagenome assembly SMVB01 (sample SAMN11095934, study PRJNA526329) | marine sediment metagenome | biome: Marine sediment; feature: Surficial sediment; material: Deep marine sediment; isolation source: Hadal surficial sediment | place: Pacific Ocean | collected 2014-05 | depth...
ATGGTGGTAAAGGATGCCAGTCCGAACACGCTAAATCCCAATACAAGCACCATAGAACTGAAAACTACGGCACGACCAGATTCTTGCATAGCCGACGCAATAGCTTCCTTGGTCGAAGCACCGTCTTCCTTCGCAGTCAGATAACGATTCATCACATGAATCGAATCATCGACAGCAATACCCATGGTCATGGCCCCCACAAGCATTGTGGAAAGATCGAGAAAAACACCGGCGATTCCTGCGATTGCACCGGTTAAAATTATCGGTAATATGCTGGGAATAATGGAAAGTAGTCCGTATTTGAAAGACCTGAATAAACAGATAAAGAAAAATATAATAACTAGAAGAGCGATACCAAAGGCACGAGACATACCTTCGGCGGCATAAACATCTTGCGCCGTTTTCAGCACCATGCTGCCGGTAAGCAATGGATCTAATTCGCTGTAATTATTTTCCAGGTAGGAGCGAATTAATTGCAGCTCTTCCTCGGTTTCGGAGGCCCGCATATTGATAATCGGGGCAACAATTCTTACGTATCGATCGTCAAAGTCCTTTATATCTGACAGATCTTCATTGGCACCTGAACTATCATATAGAAGTAAAAACTGCGCTGTCATTTCTCTGCTGTCCGGCAACCTGTAATAAGTCGGGTCGTCTCGGTTTAATGCTTGATTTATTTGTTTAAGGTAATCCACCAATGAATTCACCGGCCCTATGGGATCTCTCATTTCTAACCAGGCCTGAAATTCTTCCACCTTTTGCAGGAATCGAGGATCCTTGATGCCATCTACTTCGCCGGAATCAAGAATTACATCAAGTGTCATTACACCTTTAAACTCCTCGTCCAGGTAAAGTATGTCCTGACGAGTTACACTGTTTTCCTTAAAAAAGTTGACATAATTTGTATCTATTTGAATTTTTGGTACGGCATATAAGGCAAATACCAGACATAATCCGCCACATGCCAGAATGAAATTTCTGTGTTCCAGGGTGAAATCAGGAAGCTTGTTGGTAACACGGGTGATAAATCCAGTGGATAAAACCATTCTTGTTTTATCTGGCAAGTAAGAAACAAAACTTAGCAGTGCCGGCAATAGCGTAAGAGCAAACAAGAACAGTACCATTGGTCCAATGGTACCCAGGATAGCAAAGTCCTTGATTGGGGCAATTTTTATTATAGACATTGCACAAAATCCTGCCGAGGTGGTAATTGCAGTGAACAATGCAGGTTTCCACAGATGCACTATGGTTTGTTCGGCAGCCGTTTTACCGTCATTGTATTTGCCCAAGAAGTGATAAAACTCCAACATTACATGTACGGTTATCCCGATACCGATAATAATCATGGTGGGCAACAAAGCCTGGTCCACTGTCGTATGTGGTGATCCGAGGTAACTTTGAATTTCGTTTACACTGAGAACGCCAATTCCAATAACAATGCCTGGTAAGACTACAGCCACTATTGAACGAAAACTGATATACAGCATCAATAGCATTAATACACCCATTACCGGGATTAAAATTGCCAGGTCTTCCTGGGCTAGAGTTTCAAATCGTTCGCTCAACAAAGGATAACCGGAGTAGTGAAGGATATAATTTTCCGAGACCATATTTTCATCGGACATGAACTGATAAAAATCCTGCGCCAGTTCCACCTTATGTGCGGCCGTGTCATTTCGGTACTCTACCCTTGCGGTAATCCTTGAGTGTTTGAAATCTTCCGTAATTAGAGTACCAATAGCCATTTCCTCGTCCGCAATAATGGCTTTTATAGTCGCTATGGCATTAGGGTTGTTTTCCAGTGAATTAATATCATCAACCAGATAATCCGTACTCAGATCATCACCATCTGCATGGGTATATTGATAGTTAGTAAGGGAACGAACTTGTGTAACATACTGGTGGGAGTCAAAAAATTCAGTTAACGCGGAAATTGCCCGCAGGGTTTCAACCTGAAAAATGTCGTTAGATTGTGGAATTGCTTCGACCCCAACAATGAGGTATTCATAGTCGCCAAACAGGTCGATAAGGTATTCGAAATCCACCAGAGTTGGATCCCCTTCGACAAAGTAACGTTCGGTAGTATTGTCAAATGGAATAGCCCTGCCGGTCAGCAACATTAAAGGAACTAACAATAAAGTAATAATTATTACGAAATACCGCCGAGCAACAACAAATTTCGCCCAGGACTCTATTAAAGCATTCATCCAGTTTCTCTTGGATAATTGTTTTTATGGACTCTTAGTCGGCCGCCCCTTCCTTGGCTCGAGTCTTAGACTGACCCGACCTTGGAATTTGCATAGAAGGGCCTATATAAGCATAGGAATAATCCTGATAAAAATCAAAAAAATCCATATATAAGATATTCTTATGGAGATTTCTTAATGTCAGTCGATAGTATCCCTGGCAGTCATAATTTAGTGATTAAACCTCGGAAGTTCAGGTATGACAAACGACCAGATGTGGCCATTTGAAGTGGACATAAGTGCCCTTGATACCGGCAGCATTACCAATATCATTAACGATATAGAGAACCATCTGCCGCTGATGGAAACAGAAGACGATGTTAGCGAACTCCTTAAAGTAAAGGAGTTGTTTGAAAAGGAATTGATGGTAGCCCATCGATTACACTAATAATAAGATGACCTATGTAAGCCTGACGGCCGCGTAGCCCAGCGGCCTTTTTTTGCCGTTGGTTTGATTCAGTAGACTCGACTCAAGTTCTTTTCAGCCTATTGAGTCGCCCTAACTACCACCAGTTACCTCCTTGCTGCGTTGAGGCGTCCAAGAACTGTGTACTCCTGATTCTGCTTGGTTTATTCTTGCCAGTCCATAGTGCATCCGCTCTGAATAAATCAGGTATAGACAATTCGTTGTATTTTTGCCTGATGGCCTACAAATTGAGCCCTTGCATAGGAATTTATGCTATTTGGTAGTTCAATAGTCAATTGACGAGAAATATTCTTTAAAAGGTATTCAATATGAAATCGATTCTCTCACTCCTTGCCATAACTTGTTTGTTTTGCAGTAACGCATCAGCATTGGATACTGCAGCTCTTGAGCGTGCGATGGCAAACCCTGATCGCCCTGCCGAAGATAAAGCAAGGGATGCCAGTCGAAACGCCCCTGCCGTTCTTGACTTTCTTGGCCTGGAAGCAGGCATGACAGTTCTGGATATTAATGCCTCGGCTGGCTGGTATACCGAAGTTTTGTCCTATGCGGTTGGCGACAATGGTGTTGTACTCATGCAGAACAGACCTGGCGGGCGTTCAGCCGAAGCGGCCGATGCTCGCGCCGCGCGCTTGTCAAATGTTGAACAAGTAGGTGATATTTCTGATGTACCGGCTAACTCTGTTGATTTCGCGATAACCGCATTGAATTTTCACGATTTTCATAACAGCAACCCGCAAGGGGCACAGGATATACTGGCACAGACCATGGCGACCTTGAAACCAGGTGGAATTCTTGGGGTTATTGATCACGAGGGCACACCTGGCGCCGACAATCAGACTCTGCACCGTATTGCATTTGATGAACTGGTAAAAGCATTGACTCAGTCTGGGTTTGCACTGGTTAGCGTCAGCGATATTCTGGATAATTCGGCTGATGATCACAGCGTCGGGCCGTTTGACCCAAGCCTTGGTAGAAACACGGACAGGATGGTGTTGAAATTAATTAAGATTTAGGCAGAGGTCAATCTGGTATCTTATTAAGTTAGCACGTTGACATAATATCCATCTGATTTTTCAATCAGATCCGTTCAGCAATCAGGGGGCTCGCTAAATTGGCCCCCTTTTTGTTTTTCTAGCTCTTTATCTGAACTACTGTTTATCACCGTATCAATTGGATCCACATTGCAGGAACTACCCCCCGTAAATCAACTTGCCAAGTTTTTCTCAGCGTTCAAGTACAGCAAGCTAGCACTGGATATTGTCTGGAAAACTAGCGCGTCGCTGACCATTATTCTGGCTTTTGCCACTTTAGTTACCGGCGTTATGCCGGCCGCCATCGCCTACGTAGGACAGTTCATTGTGGATGCTGTTGTAACGGCAATTCAGCAGCCTGGAGACATACGTGAGCAGGCCAGGGATGAAGTGCTGTTTTATGTACTACTGGAAGCGGGATTGGTGGTGATACTGACCGGGGCGCAACGTATTAATTCTGTTTGCCAGTCCATATTACGAGTGTTATTGGGCAATCGAATCAACGTAATGATCCTGGAGAAAGCCTTGACTCTAGAACTAGCTCATTTTGAAGACTCTGAGTTCTACGACAAACTGGTGCGCGCTCGCAGGGAAGCATCCAGCCGTCCTTTGAGCCTGGTTATAAAAACCTTCGATGTCATCAAGGATTTTATCTTACTGTTTACAGTCGGTGCACTTCTGTTTCAATTTTCACCGTATGCTGTAATGTTATTAGGAATAGCCGGTGTTCCTGCATTCGTTGCCGAAGCCAAGTTTTCCGGTGAAGCTTTCAGAATTTATCGACGTCGCTCTGCTGAGAGGCGAGTGCAGATATATCTGGAAATGGTATTGACCCGCGAAGACGGAGTAAAAGAAGTCAAGCTTCTTAATCTGGGTAAGCTGTTTCTGAAACGCTATGTAGATATATTCAAAAAAATATACCAAGAAGATAAAAGCCTTGTTTTGCGTCGTGGGCTTTGGGGTTATGTGCTTGGGCTGTTTACCAGTGCGGCGTTCTATTTTGCGTACGGTTGGGTGGCATTTGCGGCAATAGCTACTACCATTAGTATTGGTCAAATGACAATGTATATTGCTTTGTTCAGACAAGGCCAGTCTGCAGTGACTGCCAGCCTGACTTCAATAAATGGAATGTACGAAGACAATTTGTATCTATCCAATCTCACAGAGTACCTCTCTTATAAAGTGGGAGAACAAACTGGCAACAAAGTAGCCGGTCCGGATCCGGATGATGGCATTCGTTTCGAACACGTTAGTTTTTACTATCCCGGAAGTACCAAACCGGCCTTGGATGATGTAAACCTGCACATAAAGCCGGGGGAGAGTATGGCCATTGTTGGTGAAAACGGCAGCGGTAAAACCACTCTTATTAAAATTCTTACACGTTTGTATAACCCAACAGAAGGCAGAATATTATTTGAAGGCTTAGAGCTTAATGAGTGGGACCTGGATACATTAAGGGGGAAAATAGGTGTAATATTTCAGGATTTTGCGCGTTATCAGCTATTGGTTGGTGAAAATATCGGTATCGGTGATGTTAAAAATATTGACGATCAATCTCGAATATCAGAAGCAGCGAGAAAAGGGTTGGCATTAGATTTTATCGAAGATTTGCCCAAAGGATTTAATACTCAACTTGGCACCTGGTTCAAAGACGGTAACGAATTGTCGGGAGGTCAGTGGCAAAAAATAGCGCTTTCCCGGGCATTTATGCGCTCTGAGGCGGACGTTTTGATTCTAGATGAACCCACGGCAGCGCTAGACGCCAAAGCAGAGGCAGAAATCTTTGCTCACTTTCGTGAACTCACCAAGAACCGCATATCCATCATAATTTCACATCGTTTTTCTACAGTACGGATGGCGGATCATATAATTGTGTTGGAAAAGGGGAAAATTACCGAAGAAGGGAGTCATCAAAGCTTACTAAGCAGCGATGGTCAGTATGCGACACTGTTCAACCTGCAGGCAGCAGGATACAAGTAACAACTGTAACTGCGGGAAGCCTGTGCGACTGTTTCCTGGATCAACCTAACGATGGATATGAACCTGCTTAGCTATTTCCTGATCGGCACTGTAGTTTGTTTTGCAGGCACACTACCGTTTGGTTCCATCAATTTGGCTGTGGTAAAAATCACTGTAGACAAAAACTATTTGCGCGGTCTTGAAGTGGCTCTGGCAGCGTCAGTAGTAGAAGTCTTTCAGGCGCTGATAGCACTCTCGTTTGGTATGGTAGTCAGCACCTACCTGGAAACCAATACGATTTTGCGCTTATTGATTGCTTCAGCATTTATCATCTTGGGAATAGTGGTCTGGAAGCACAAACCGGGTGAAGCAAAAAAGGCAAGTGACGAGCCGGTTGGTGCGGAATTAAAAACCGGATTCCTGATTGCCGTCTTGAATCCACAGGCAATTCCCTTCTGGATTTTTGCATTGGCCGCAATTAGTCAATATACAACGTTTAATTATGCAGGAATTTACCTGGGAGGGTTCCTAACCGGTGTGTTTTTTGGCAAGCTATTGGCCTTGTCGGGATTTGTTTTGATCAGCCAATATCTAAAAACCCATTTACGGCAAAGTGGCCTGATAGTTAACCGATTACTGGCCGTGGCTCTATGTTTTATCGGCGCCTTTCAATTGGTCAGAACGCTTCTTGATTAACTACAGGCTTAGTAAGAAGTTCCTTCTACGGTTCATGTACTTAAGTATAGGATTTGGCTACTCTTATTAGGTAATCGATGGGGTAGTTTTAAAACAGCGAAAAACCAAAGAGGACACTTAGTGTCGACCAACGGTGAAAAAATTCCGGGGAACCCCGAAACTGTTACCCGTGACCGTAACAAGCAACAGATCCTACGCAAGGTTGGGCAGGCTAGAAGTCGTTTAATGGTCTGTTTTTACACCTTACCGCTTTATATGATCGCTCTGATAATGCTGTTAAATCAAGGTCGTAATATCTCACTGTTTATGTTTGTGTATATGGCGGTTTATGCGGTTTTTGCTATCGACATGGTAGTCAAGAAATGTCCAGGCTGTGATGGACAGTTTTATGTTAAAAGTTTTTTCTTAAATTTTGTTACCAGGAAATGCGTTCACTGCGGATTGTTCAGTCGCCCTATTCACGATGACGATACCCAACATGGAAGAAAGTTCTAAGTTCCCTAGCCATTTTTCCTCATTAGCCGGAGTAGTTCCAACAGCCTGGGGGGTTGGCCAGTACGCAAGACGCCCTGCCGAAAGACACGGCCCGACAGCCACAGAACAAAGACTATTGTTGCCACCAGTAGAATAGTTGTGCCGATGAGATCGATCATAGGTGGATTTGCCGCTGCACGGTTCATCATCAGAAATGGCGTGAACAACGGAAACCAGGACATTGCTCGAAATACCGTGTTATTAGGGTCCAGAACAACAAACGGCATTATGGTAATGGGCACAATTAATAAAAGTATGACCGGCATCATCAGGATCTGCGCTTCTTTCAGAGTGTTGCAAAGACTGCCTATCGCCAGGAAAATGCCTGAGTAGAGGGCGTAACCCGCCAGCGAGTAAAACACAAACCATGGAATTAATTCAGAACCAAGAACAACTTGCAGAATCCTGGTAATGGCTTCGGTCTCGGGCGTTTGATAAAAAAATAGAAATAGGATCAGGGACAATATCCACATGGTAATTGTCGTTAAACTACTGAGCCCTATCCCCAGCAGTTTTCCCATCATCAATTCATCTGGCGTAACTGAGGCCAATAAAACTTCAATAATTCGATTTGATTTTTCTTCGATCGTATTACTCAATAAATATTGCACGCTCTGCATCAACACAATGAACATAAAGTAAACAAAACCAATAGGTGCATATTGTTGATAGGTGTCAGCCATGCTGACGGCTTCTTCTCCCACGTTTGCCTGCGGATCCAGTCTACTGAGGGGGAGACGGGTGCGTTGAATATTTCTTACTAATTGGGTATTTAAACCGTTTCTGATAAATTCATTATTGCGGATTTCCCTGTTGATGCTCCGTTCAATCGCATCTGGTAGTCGAGTATCTGTCAGGTTTCTTGCCCAGTACTGTACGCCGACACGGGCATTGCCAGCTTGTATAGGCATCGTGTTCGGTCTGACTATGAAGTTGTCTACCTCTTCTGGCACCAGTATAAGAGCAAATAATTCCCCGGTTATTCCATTGACTGATACCTCTCGGTTTCCATTCAGATAAGGACGCAATTGTTCAATGATCTCTTCTGGCTTTCCATTAACGTTAATGTCTGGCGGAAGCGTTGCTTCAATAAACTGCCGTTCTGGACGCACGAACGACGGGGCGTCTTCCCGAAGATAGGGCGCCGCCATGGTTAAGGCAAAATCAAGCCCTCCGCTTTCAAACCATTCATTCAGCGCGTTGACCTCGTCATTTCCAACGTTATCCACAAGCTGATCGGCAGCCGAAGTGGCATTAGCCGCTGTGAGTTCCAGGTCAGCGTCCTTTCTGTAATCCAAAAGGTAGCCGACAAATTCCTGCAAAATACGCCGTTGATGTTCTAAGTCAATTGCAGCTTGTACTGCCTCCTGATAACGGCCAGTCTGGTCTATCAGTAGGTAATAGCGGGTCGGTGTTGCCTGAGACAGAGTGCTTTGAACAAAAAAGATACCGATAAACATAATCGGCATAATAAGTATGCCTATCCAGAAACCCTTGGTGCGTATATTTTCCATGTATTCGCGCCATGCAATTAGCCTGACAATTCTCATCTGAATTTTTGCTCCCTGGCTTCATCACCAACTAGATGAACAAAAACATCGTGCAAACTCGGTTCGGCATAATCAAAACGGCTGAGTGAAATCTGGTTATCGAAGCAGTGCTTCAGAATGTCCTGTGGGTGCACATCTTTCGGTATCTGCACTAGGTAAGTTGGATCGGTGCCAGGTTCGACGGCTACATTACTAATTTCTTTCAGATTCTCAAGTGAATGCAGACTGTCAATCTTGTCTCTTGTTTCCAATATAATGCGCCTCGGGATCAGCGCCTTTGCTTTGGCTACCGTACCATCAAAAATTTTCTGCCCTTTGGCAATGAGTAATATTTGATCACACAGTCTTTCGGCGTGCTGCATTACGTGGGTCGAAAAAATAACCGTCTTACCAGCGGCAGCCATATCACTAATCAGGGATTCAAGAACCTGTTGATTAACTGGGTCTAGCCCGGTGAAAGGCTCGTCAAGAATAACCAGCTCCGGATCATGAGCTACTGCTGACAAAACCTGAACTTTTTGCGCCATACCTTTGGACAATGACTCTACCTTAGATTGGGCAAAGTCTTTCAGTCCGTATTTTTCTAACAGTTCACTGGCTCGTTGTTGGGCCTTGCTTTTTGTCATGCCTTTTAGCATGGCAAAGTAGGAAATGACTGAATGAACCTTCATCTTTTTGTAAAGGCCCTTCTCTTCAGGCAGGTAGCCTAGTTTATGTCTCACATTTAGAGCTGAGGATTCACCAAGTATTGTTATCTTACCGGCGGTGGGTTTAATGATATCCAGGATCATCCTGATGGTAGTGGTTTTACCAGCACCATTGGGTCCGAGAAAGCCATAAATTGACCCTCTAGATATAGTCAGGTTGATGTTTTTGACTGCCGTGAACTCACCGTAAGTCTTACTGATATTTTCCAGTGTAAGTATTTGTTCTTCCATAGAGAGTTTGTCGGCTGAATTGTCAGTGCTGGAGAGAAAAAAACTGAGAAAAATGGGAAGGAGGGGTCTGACCCTATCCCCCAAAAATAGATCGCCAGTTCAGTAACATAGGGGATAGGCATGTCGTGCACATACAAGAGTTGGGATGCCCTTTCCTAGTACTTGCCCTCGCAGATGATCGCGGTGTCTTCGAACGGCACCGAGTGGCACCGTGGTTAGGCGGCAGACCGCGCCCCTCCAGGGTGCCCTCTCTGCGAAAAATGCCCTGGACAGCGGTCATTTTTCTGCGCTCGGCGCTTGTCTATCATTGCCGCTACACCACAGTCCCACCCGTTGCCTTGGATCATTGTTTAGATCGACTATATTCAACTTCGAACTAGGGTCGTCGCAGAGGCTTGTGCATCACCAGAAAATAGTGCCTTGGTTAGTTAACGGACAATAAAATCGTTTACGTCTTTAGAAAATAGTGCCTTAGTTCGTAAACAGACAATAACATGTTGGTTACACGAAGCTTGCTAGTCACTGCAAGCGCTGGATTAGGGGGTTCTGTTAACTCAGCAATGAAGCGCCGCACCGAATGAACGAGGGAGACCGCTTTTCAGGCTCCCGAGGGATTGAGGGAACCCCGGAGGGGTGCAAGTAGCTGAGATGAGAACCCCCTGAGTCAGAGCGTTCTCTCAGACGTTTCTGAACCCACGCACTCTGATTTACAACATCCATATAACGAACACTAAATTTTGTGGGAATATCTCAGACTCTAATCTCAACTATTAATCTGAACTATGCTTATACAGATGCACGTCCTGCTGAGGGAACGGGATAGACAGGCCCTCTGTATCAAATGTCTTGTACACGGCTTCATTCATAGCAGAGAACACATCCCAGTAGTCCGCCGCATCAACCCATACTTTTACTACAATATTTACCGAGCTATCGGCAAGTTCACTAACAGCCCTGAATGGCTCCGGATCTTTTAAGATTCGCTCATCGGCAGCGATCAGTCGATCGAGCACTTCGTAGGCTTTATCCAAATCATCTCCGTATCCGATACCAAAGGTGAAATCTACTCTTCGAGTTGACTGGGTAGAAAAATTGACTATGGTTCCTGTGGCAAGCGGACCGTTAGGAATCAATATGGTTTTACCGTCAGGGGTGGTCAATATCGTTACAAAGATTTGAATTTCCTTGACCGTTCCAAGATAGCCCTGGGCATCTATAAAGTTCCCAACTTTGTAGGGTTTAAATAATAAAATCATTACACCGCCGGCAAAATTCTGCAGTGTGCCGGACAACGCCAAACCTACAGCCAAGCCTGCCGCAGCTAATATGGCGATGAAAGAGGTCATTTCTATGCCGAGAACGCTCAGGGCAGTAATGTAAACCAGAACCTTAAAGAGGATAGCTATCATACTGCCAAGAAAACTTTGCAGTGACGGATCCATGTCGCCGCGCTCAAATGCTTTGTTGACTACTTTTAAGATTACGCTGACGATATACAGTCCTATTACTAGGGTAGCTACAGCCATGGCCAATTTAATGCCGTAGCTTACTGCCAGGTCCGTTAATGCATTGGTATCAATATTTTCCATTTGTTGACTCCTACAATTTTTATTTTTACCTAGTGTGAATCAATAGCGCCAAGTATTAGTTGTAAATCAATTCGACCATTCCTAATAAATGTAAAAAATGGGGATCAGAACATGAATTTGGGTAAAGTATCAATAAGCGGCACCTATTAGGTTGTGAGTCAAGACTTGTATGGCTTCGATTGCATAGTATAAGACCTGCCCTCATCATAGGATTATGCTTTAATTTTTGCACTGAACCCGCTATTTTTAAATAATAGTACCAATTACAGAATAACAACTTTACAAAAACTCCAGGTTCCAAAGTCGCTACCTAGCCGGCTAAGAAAAACCTCAGAGATGTTGCCATGCTTCACTACCAGTTTATCGATACAGCAAAGCGGTACCGCAAACGTATCGCTATTAATGACTGCAATCTGCGTCGTAGCATCAGTTACCAACAAGCGCTTATTGGTTCACTAATCCTTGCCAGACGGTTTAAAAAAATGGAACGGGGTCGAATTGGAATCCTGCTTCCAACCTCTTCTGCCGCCGCTTTATCCATTATTGGAGCATCCATGGGTGGAGTGGCGCCAGTAATGATCAATTACTCCACAGGTGCAGAAAAAAACTGCCTGTATGCACAAAGACAATGCGACTTTAAAACCATAGTTACAACCCAGGCTCTATTGGACAAAACCGGATGCCCCAGGTTACCTGATATGGTCCTGATAGAAGACATTATGGGTAACCTCAGTAAATATGAAAAGAGCCTGGCCTTTTTGAAATCCCGACTACCGGCAAAACTATTGTGCTGGTTATGCGGCAAAAATAACCCGGAAGCAAGTGCTGTAGTTCTTTTTACTAGTGGAAGCGAAAAAGATCCGAAGGCAGTTCAGCTCACTCACCGCAATATACAATCAAATATTCAAGCTTTCTCTGACATGATGCGGATTACTGACTTCAATAGCCTGCTGTCCGTGCTGCCCTACTTCCATGTGTTCGGACTAACTGTCAATCTATGGACGCCGCTCATCCAAGGCATGACATCCATAACCTATGCTAACCCGTTAGATTTTAAAACCATCACCAGAATTATCCGAGAACATAAACCAGAAATTATTGTGGGGACACCCTTTTTTCTCGAAGGCTACTTGAAACAATCGAAAGCAGGTGAATTTGCCAGTTTGCAGTTAGTAGTATCAGGTGCTGACAAGTGCCCCGAAAGTCTACGCCTGGGCTTTAAGGAAAAACACGGTATCGAAGTTATCGAAGGATACGGTACCACCGAAACTTCGCCAGTTATTTCAGCCAACCCCCGTGAAGCTATTAAACCAGGGAGTATCGGTAAACCTATACCAGGTACTGAAGTAAAGATAATTAATTACGAATCCGGCGAAGAATGCGGTGCCCGGGAAACCGGCAAAATTATGGTCAAGGGAGAAGGTGTCATGCATGGCTACCTGAATGACATGGAAGAAACATCCCTTCGCTTGAAATCAGGCTGGTACGATACAGGAGATTTGGGCTATCTGGACGAAGACGGTTACCTCTGGCACCAAGGTAGATTAAAACGCTTCGTTAAGATTGGTGGCGAAATGATTTCTCTGGTAAACGTGGAAGAATGGTTGAATGAAAAAACACCAGAAAATGTTGAATGTTGTGTTGTTGAATTACCTGATGCGAAACGTGGCTCGCGAATTGTCGCTGTAATTAGCGCCGAAATTAATGAGAATGAAACATTAAAACAGCTTTCGACGGAACTACCTAATCTAGCTCTACCCAAAAAATTCATCATTGTTCCGGAATTTCCCCGCATGGGAAGCGGTAAAACGGACTTCAGAACCCTGACTAAAATTGTTATTGAAAAAGAATTGGAATCAACAAACAAATAAAATTGCCTTAACTTGACTGTTAGATCCAGAATCAATGCGCCTTCTATCGCACCCAGTAAGTAAGTGAACACTGAGGCTGGCGATCAGGCTGAATAACTTTGTCGTCTGCAAACAAATAACTGAACTTGCCTATTTGTACAAGTGACAAGCGACGTCCTGCCCTGTGCTCTCTTTCAGCGGAATCAGCTCAGGAATGTTTACACTACACTCATCCATGACATGGGGGCAGCGTGGGTGAAATGTACAGCCAGATGGCGGATCTATAGGGGAAGGTACGTCACCGCTGAGTACTTGTCGACTTACCTTGTGGTGCGGGTCGGGAACCGGGATGGCCGAGATCAAGGACTGCGTATAAGGATGCTTGGCATTTTGATAGATGGTTTCACCCTCGCCATTTTCCACCAGTTTACCCAGGTACATTATGGCAATACGGTCCGAGATATGTTTTACCACAGCCAGGTCATGAGCGATAAACAGATAGGACAGATTAAATTCCCTTTGTAACTCAATCAACAGGTTGAGTATTTGACTTTGAATAGAGACATCCAGTGCGGATACTGGCTCATCACAAATTATCAATTTCGGATTTAATGCGATGGCTCGGGCTATCCCTATTCGTTGTCGCTGACCACCGGAAAACTCAAAGGGGTAGCGGGTGACTGAGCGAGACTGAAGGCCCACAATGTCTAACAGTTCAGCTACCCGTTTTTGTCGGGATGCCTTGTCGCCTATTTTGTGAATAATGAAGGGTTCCTGCAGAATATCGCCCACCGTGTGACGGGAATTCAATGACTCCATCGGGTCCTGGAATATCATTTGAATATCTTGCCGGTAAGGTTTTAATTCACGGCCCTTGATGTGGGTTATGTCATGGCCTTCAAACCGAATCTGCCCGGCGGTGGGGTTATAAAGGCGTGTAATGCAGCGACCCAGGGTTGATTTTCCGCATCCTGATTCGCCCACCAACCCCATGGTTTCACCAGGCTCGATTTTTAAGCTGACACCATCAACTGCTTTGTTGAATTTTCCGGTACGCATGAAAATACCTTCTTTCACCGGAAAGTGCATTTTCAGGTCACGTACTTCTAGTATGGGTGATTCGGACATAACTTATCCGGCCTGAGCCGATTCAATTTCACGCCAATGAAAACAACTAACAACATGGGAGTCGGAGATTGCTTCAATACCGGGTATGCTTGCGGAGCAGGAATCTTTTCGATAGGGACAACGATTTTCAAATCGGCAACCCTTGGGTAAATCTAGTAGACCTGGCACCATGCCTTCGATAGTCGGCAATACGGATTTCGGCACGGTTTCCAATCGAGGAATAGAAGCGAGAAGTCCTTTGGTATAAGGGTGGGTAGGTGCATCAAAAATTTCGTAAACTGTTCCCCGTTCGGCAATTCGCCCGGCGTACATTACCACCACTGAATCAGAAGTTTCGGCAATCACGCCAAGATCATGGGTAATGAGGATTACCGCCATGCCCATTTCATCCTGCAGCTCCTTGATTAATTCAAGTATCTGAGCCTGAATGGTGACATCAAGCGCTGTAGTAGGCTCATCGGCAATTAACAGATTGGGTTTACAGGCGAGGGCGATGGCAATAACAACTCGCTGTCGCATACCACCGGACAGCTGATGAGGGTATTCACCCATACGCAAGTCTGGTGATGGAATGCCAACCCGATCAAGCATTTCAATGGCCTGTCGGGTTGCATTGTCCTTGGAGATATCCTTGTGCAAGTAAAGCACTTCAGTCAGTTGCCTACCGATAGTGTGCACCGGATTCAACGCCGTCATCGGTTCCTGGAACACCATACTAACGATGTCACCACGAATTTTTTCCATTCGCTTCAATTCAACTTTGGTCAGGTCTTCCCCTTCCAGCAGGATTTCACCACCGACGATCTGCCCCATGGGCTGTGGCAGCAAACGCATTATCGAAAGTGCAGTAACACTCTTACCGCAACCTGACTCTCCGACTATGCCGAGGGTTTCGCCCTGGCTAATTGAAAAACTGACATCATCAACAGCACGTACACGCCCTTCATCGGTATCGAATTCGGAAATAAGATTATTTACCGCTAACAAAGGCTCAGGCATTAAAACTATTGCTCTTTAAACTGATCATAAACGCTGATTTGAGGTTCAAAGGAATCACCTGCCCGTCTGGCCGCCAGGGTTTCCTGCTTGGCCTCGGTATCGATCCAGTGCACCATAAGTTCGCCTGGTATCTTGGTGTATTTATAATTAAATTCTTCTGGCCATTTTACCCAGCGCCAATAACTGTGCCAGTAAAAGGGTTTAACAAAACCAGGAACCCAGGACGCATAGTCATAATGCATTTCCAGTAGTGTATGGGAAAGTTCCAGTAATTCCTGTTCATCGGCAGAATCGTCGAAGCGATCGATTAACTGGTCCATCTCAAAGCTGGCGACACTTTCAAGATTATTAGTCTGGGGTTTGATCTTGCGATCTGGATTTATGCTACCGTCTTGCAGAAAAGCATCATCGTAGGCATTGTCGGAATGAAAATAATCCCAGAATCTGGGCAATGGCTCCAGGGCCTGATTGAAGCTTACAAAGTATATATCATGCTGTTTTTCCTGGGCTTTTCTGAAGCCCGCGGCTGAGTCCATAATTTCAATGCGAATTTCGAGACCAGCCTTGATCGCCTCTTCTTTCAGTATAGTGAATATATCGGCATAACGGTCATAGTGTGTCGACAGGGTAAACGACAGTCGCTGACCCTGTTCATTCACTAAAATTCCGTCTGGACCAGTATGATCAAAACCTGCCTTGGCAAAGTACTCTAAAGCCAGATTGAAATCGAATGGCCTCGCTCTTAGTGTTGGGTGGGAAAACCTGCCATAACCGTCCCTGGGCGTGTGTAACCTGAAAAAATCTCCCCGAAAATAATTTTGAATTACCAGGTCCCAGTTAGAAGCGTATTGAATACCTAATCTGATATCCACATTGTCCAACAACGGACGAGAGGAATTAATCCACAGCCCCCAGTTGCTCCTTGGACCGCCGTTATAAAACTGGGTCTTATGAATATAACCTCCGGTCACATCAGGATCATCATCTGCCAGGAATTCATACCAATATTCTGCGGTTGCGATCTCAAACTGGTCCGAATCACCGGCACGAAATGACTCGAAACGCTTGGCTGGATCACGTACCACCGAAAGGTTTATCCGATCCGGATTAAATCTGTATTGCCAGAATTTCTTGTCCTTAGCCCACCAGTCCTCGATAGCTGTTAAGACTATATTAGAGCCCATGGTTATGTTTTCGTCTCTAACTTCATAGCGACCAGCGGTCGGGGCAAACCGCCACTGATAACGTTCAGCAAAATCAGGTCCCAGCTCATTAAAAAAATGTTCGGAAGCTGGGTAAATCTCCATAACCACACCTAGAGTGTCTATTCTTATTTCTGGAACACCATAGGCGAAAGTCAGATCGTCATACTTGGTAACGTGAGTAAATTCGTTCACCCAATAATTATTCTGCCAGGGATCATTTATGTGCTGGGATAAACCAAAAAACATGGTAAATACCATGTCATCTGCCGTAATAGGCTCACCATCGGTCCAGCGCGCCTCTGGATTAATTTTCATGTAAACCGTATTGTCCACTGCGGAAACCGCCCACGACTCCAGTATGCCGGGGTAGTAATCGAACTCATTGGGGTGCCGATGTGCCAGCATCATGCCGGTGTCATCGTAAATCCAACGGCGAAAAGCGCTGTTGGCATCCGGGCCATAGGTCCTCAGGGTTGGCGGAAAATCGTCTAGCAAGCTGTATTGAGTTCCACCTTTCACCGCATCGGGCGAGCCTATTTCGGTCAAGCTTTGACCATTTTCCCAAACCAGGTCAACCGGTAGTTCCTCCAAGGTTTTAAATCGAAATCGATCAGGATCAGCCGCGTAAAATGCTTCTTTCTCCTGGGTAATATCAATGGCGGTGGTCTCGCTGGATTGCTCGTCACTGCCACACCCGATCAGAAATGTAGCAATTAATGCATGCTGCGCTAGTCTGTAGATGTTCATAGCATTTAACCTCAGGAATCTGTTAACCAAACCTATTATCGGTATTGATCATAAATTTTTATGCTGGGCTCGAAAGATCGCCCTTCACGCTGGGCTACTTCAGTATCCTGTTTCATATCCACATCAATCCAATGCACAAACAATTCGTGTGGGTCAGTAGTGTACTTGTAGTTATAGCCCTCCGGCCAGCGAACCCAACGCCAATGCGCCGAACGATAATAAGGTTGTACCCAACCAGGAGAAAAAGACGCATAGTCATGGTGCATTTCCATTATTCGATGGGCCAGTTCAATCATTCTTTCCTTGTCGTCTGAATCCTGATACTCATCCACCATCGCATCCAATTCCAGGATTGCGATACTCTGCAGATTATTAGTCTGCGGCTTGGCTTTCCGTTCCGGATTGACACTTCCATCTTCCATAAAGGCCTGGTCATAGGCATTGGCTGAATGGAAGTATTCCCACATTCGGGGGTACATCTCCATTGCCGGTGAAAAGCTTACGAAGAATATTTCATGTTGCTTCTCCAGTGCCTTGCGAAATCCTGATGCTCCGTCCATCATTTCTATGCGCAACTCCAGTCCCGCCTTGATGGCCTCCTCTTTGAGAATAGTAAATACGTCGGTGAAACGATCATAAATTGTCGATAAGGTAAAGGCTAATCGCTGACCATCGGCGTTCACAAGAATGCTATCTGGCCCCCTATCAACAAATCCTGCCTTGGCAAAATGCTCAAGTGCCAGATCAATATCGAAGGGACGCGCCGTAAGGGTAGGATGGGAAAACTCCGGGTAACCGTCATTCTGGGTTTTCAATCGCTCAGGGTCACCACGAAAATAATTTGAGATCACCAGGTCCCAATTGGCCGCGTACTGAATTCCCAACCGTACATCTTGATTGTCCAGAAAAGGTCGCGACGAATTAATCCACAAGCCCCAGTTGCTTCTGGGACCCTGGTTATAGAATGTCTGCTTGTGGATATATCCCCCGGTAACATCAGGGTCGTCATTCGGTAAACTGTCGTACCAAATTTCAGCGGTAGCTATTCTCAGAATATCTGAATCGCCGCGTCGAAATGCCTCAAGGCGTTTCGCCTGATCACGCACCACATTCAACACAATACGATCTGTATTAAATCGGTATTGGTAGTATTTATTATCCTTCGCCCACCAATCCTCTAACCGTTCCAATACTATATTTACCCCCATGTTGATTTCATCTGCATTAATTGTATAAGCGCCAGCATGGGGCTCGTAACGCCACTGGTATCGCTCCGGATAATCTTCTCCAAGTTCTTTGTAGAAGTGCTGGGGTACTGGTGCCACTTGTAGAACCCTGGAGGCCATGTCCGGCTTGACCTTGGGCACTGACATGGAAAAAGTGTAGTCGTCATACTTGGTGACATTTGTGTATTCGGTTTTGTAATAATTGGTAGAAAACGGAGCTTGTATGTAGTCTGAGTAGTAGAAGAAGACGGCAAATAGAGCGTCATCTGCAGTTATGGGTTCGCCATCAGACCAGCGTGCTTCCGGGTTAATTTTCACAAAAACTGATTTTCTCCCAGGGTCTATTGCCCAGGATTCAGCGATACCTGGAATAAACTCATTGGTATCAGGATGGGGCATCGCATAGGTGAGGCCGTAGTAACCTTGAATCCATGAACGTGCTGAGCTGTTTGAATCGGGTCCAACGGTGCGCAAAGTAGGCGGAAAATCATCTAGCAATTCGTAGTAAGTTCCTCCTTTGGTGGCTTCGGGAGAACCAATTTCCGGTTGATTCAGACCCTCTTCCCAAACCAGATCATCCGGCAGGTCATCTATGGTGGCGAATGTAATCAATTCTGGATTTGCTGCATAAAAATCAAGGACTTCCTGGGTAATATCTATACCGCTGTCAGACACTGGCTGGTCCGACTCGCCGCCGCAAGCCACCAATACCAGGCCAACAATCATTATTGCCAGTAACCTGAGTTTATATTGTATATCCATTGCCGTGTCTCTCCTGAGAGTTGTGCTCAATATCCGTGTTAAATCAATTAGACCAATAAGTTTACTATTTATAAACAGTGAATTTCTTCGGGTCGAATGATTCTCTGATCGCTTCACCGATAAAAGTCACCAATGTCAGCAACACTACCAATGTTCCGAAGGCTGACATCACAATCCAGGGAGCCGTACGCAAAGTCTGGGTTCCCTGTTTTAACAATTCACCCAGACTGGGCGTGGGCGGCGGTAAGCCAAACCCCAGAAAGTCCAGAGCCGTGATCGCCGATATAGCTGACACTATGGTAAATGGCATAAACGTCACCAAGGTAGCCAATACATTCGGCAGGATATGCTTGAATACTATACGTACATTTGACGCGCCAATGATACGGGCAGCCGCAACGTAATCCCGTACTTTTTCCTTGTAGGTTTCAGTACGCATGTAATAGGTCATGGAGGTCCAGGAAAACAACACCATTACCGTCAGCAATATCAATATTCTCGTTGGTACAGTAAAGGTGTCGGGTATCACAGAAAAAACAATGATAACCATATAGAGAAATGGAATATTACTCCAGATCTCAACCAATCGTTGCGAAATGATATCGAACAAACCACCGAAATAACCCATGGCGCAACCGACCATTACACCAATGAGATAAACCGAAGCCATAAATCCCAGGGAAAATATCAGGGCTATACGAGTACCATAAAAAAGCCGTGCCAGTATATCGCGGCTGGTGGTATCGGTACCTAGGAAATGTCTGGTTCCCGCATTGGGTGCTTCCGGTCTGAAAATTCCGCTAGAGGCATCATTTTCGAAAGGGCTGTAGGGCACCAATGGCAACAGCACCCAGTTGCCAGACTCAGTGTCGGCAAAGTGTTGTTTCAGCTCTTTATAATTAGTTTCGTAGGGATAATCCAAGCCGAAATCAGTGCCCGGATGAAAAGCTGTATAGGTGGGGAAATGAAGCTCTCCTGCATAACTTACTATCAGAGCCTTGTTATTAATAAGCAGTTCGGCGAATAAACATAATAGTAGGAATACACATAGGATAATAAAACTGTAATAGCCACGCTTGATTTTCCGGAAGCGGCGCAATTTTTTTATCGTTTGTGGATTCAATCGAAGTTGCACGATGATTAATTAAACCTGATTCTGGGATCAACCAAAGCTACAAGGATGTCGGAAATAATATTTCCCACCAGCAACAACAGGCTGGCGAGAAAAATAACTCCCATCACTACCGGGTAATCGCGATCAATAATGGAAGTCAGTCCAAGCAAACCAAACCCATTGATGTCAAAAATGGTTTCGATAAGGAAAGAACCGGAAACCAGTAGTGTAATATTCTGGCCAAAAGTAGTGGCTATAGGTATCAAGGAATTACGCAAGGCATGGCCGGTTACTGCGCGTCGAAACGAAACACCCTTAGCTACCGCCGTGCGAATATAGTCCGAAGCCAAATTGTCCATGAGGTGATTTTTCAGTAGCATGGTAACCAGGGCGAAGCTTCCCACCAAGTAACAAGTCAACGGCAATATCGAATGTTGTAATAGATCCTTCACCTGTCCCCATAAACTTAATTCGTCAAACTGCAAACTGACGAATCCCCCCATGGGAAACCACTCCAGTCGCACCGAAAAATACAACAGCAACAGGGATCCCAGCGCATAGCCGGGCACGGCATAGCCAATAAAGATAAAAATAGAAGTGGCGTTGTCTACCAAAGTGCGGTGTTTTATTGCCTTCAATATCCCCAGTGGGATACAGACCATGTAGGTAATCACCAGTGTCACCAGGCCATAGTAAAGTGAAACCGGGAAGCGGCTGGCTATTACATCCCACACGGGTTGATTAAATCGATAGGAAGTACCAAGGTCACCGGTTACCACCTTGCCAACCCAATCCACATAGCTTTCAAATACCGGCTTATCAAATCCGTAATATTCACGTAGCCGTTCAAGCTGAGCCTCAGACAGAGCCATGTTCTGCCCGGCCACAGACCGAGCTGCCCCACCTCCCAGTTGTGCTTCCATAATGGCGCGTTCAATGGGTCCGCCAGGCACCATCCGGGTGATGATAAAAACGATAACGGTAATTCCGAGCAAGGTCGGGGGGATCAGCAGCAAACGCCTGATGAAATAGTCGCGCATAGGCAAATAGTTGACCTGACTAACTGTCTAATTAGTCAGAGAATTTTCCCCCTCTAATGAAATATGTTTACTACTAAAATCAATCTTTTCGACGTCTGTAGTTGTTTTAATTCCTTCGAGCTTCAATTTGCTGCCCGAAAGCCGCGCCGATGGGCTAAAAAAGTCTGCCCGGCGGGGAATATTGCCACATTTCACAGCTAGGTAAAATTCAATTAGGTTATTTTGTTTTACCGGGCCGTCGTAAGGGCGGGGTTAGAAATGTGAAGCGTCAGATTAAACCGCTACCTGGCCGTGACTGATAGTCAATCCATCGTTATTATGATTTTCCCCTTGTGTTCCGCCCTGACATAATAGTGGAGTGCTTCTACAAGATCATCGAACTTATAGGGGCCATCAATGGCCGATTTAAACTCACCAGCCTCAAACAACTGGTTGAAGTAATCGAGGCCGAAGTTAGGTTTCAGGGCGATGACCTTTAATTTCTTGCCAGTAAACCAAGATAATACAGGCCCCATGATACCAACGGTAAGGTAATGGGGCATGGATCCGCCAACCGTGGCATAGAGACCATTAGGCTTCAATGCACGGGTGTAGGCAAACGGACCACGGTTGGTCTTGGTATCGAGGATCAGGTCGTATTGCTTACCACTCCTGGTGAAATCTTCTTTCTTGTAATCAATAACCTGATCAAAGCCCACAGAACGCATCGAATCCAGTTTCTCGGCACTGTCCACTCCGGTCACTTCAATGTCTTTTTGCTTGGCCAGTTGCACACCGTAGGTCCCCACTCCCCCGCCAGCACCATTAATTAGAATCTGCTGACCGTCCTGCAACGGACCATTTACGGTCAGACCTTGCCAAGCTAGCACTGCAGCCTGGGGTATCCCGGCCGCCTCGATATAACTCATAGACGCGGGCTTTTGCGCTACCTGATTTTCCTTGCAGCAGACATATTCGGCAAAGCCGCCAAAACGTCCTCCACTTAAATCACCGTACACCCCATCTCCGGTCTGCCATTGAGTAATGTCTTTACCGACAGCCTCAACCTGGCCGGCGATATCACACCCGCTTATCTGAATTTTGGGTTTGAATAATCCTAAAAAGATCCTGATGAAGTAAGGCTTGCCGCTGATTATCCCCCAGTCAAAATCATTGATGGACGCTGCATGGACTTTGATCAGAATTTCATCATCCTTCGGGCAAGGTTTTTCAACCTGTTTTACTTCAACCACGTCCGGTGATCCATAGCGGGTGTGAACAGCAGCTTTCACGGGCATTCCTCTAAGATGACTTATTACTGTTTACAAATTAAGGAACCTCTGATCAATTCAATACCTGTTTGTCATTAGACGAACAAACCGACTCGTTTGTTACGAATCCAACCAAACTACTGTACTTTTAACCTACCCCTAACTGAGTGTCTAATTATTCAGCCCAGCTCGATTGCAAAATAATTTTCTCTCAAGTGCACAAATTCTGCTCCCAAATGACTCTACAAGGCCAAAGAGGCAATAAAGTGTCATCACAATCATTGTTTGAACAATTGGTTTGTCTGTTTGAATCCCACAAACGCCAGCTCTATGTTGCGGCACTGGCTATAACGCGGGAACGTAGTTCTGCGGAAGATGCAGTTCAAGATGCTGTACTTGCGATTTCGGAATTGAAAACGAATCCGCTTGATTTAAAAGCCTACCTGTTTCGCACCGTCAGAAACAAAGCCTTACATTGTATAAAGCAGTCACAACGATTTAAAGCAGGTACTGATGCGTCCAGCTTCATTGACACGGGCAATTGGGCAACACAACGGCAGGTCTTTGCAGGACAAAGGACAAACACTTAATTATGTGCAGAGTTTGATTCGCTTTTTCAGTGAGCTGGGTATATCAGCAGGTGAATTTCTAGCGTCTTATAATTCGGACGCTACCTTGAACAAATTGGAACTCGCAGAGCTAGCCAATCAGGATTATCAGATTCAAGCTACTCTAACGCTTTATGTGGCCGGCAGGTTTGGCATTACGGCTACAACCGCAGGCGGATTTCAAGAAATGCTCAAGGTAGCTGACTATTTGATTGATACGCCTTAGCAGAGCTTGCAAAATTTTTAGAACGCTTAAGGATGGCGCTTCAACGAGCCTTTCTACCCAGGCAATCCAAAAATGTTTTTTGTATCACTTGGTATAACTCGTGATTCGGCTTGTGTTTAAGTGTACTTGTAACGATTTTCAAAGC
>SMVB01104411.1_pt1 | contig 23267 bp, 21 predicted proteins | sample 2456461 | NCBI WGS metagenome assembly SMVB01 (sample SAMN11095934, study PRJNA526329) | marine sediment metagenome | biome: Marine sediment; feature: Surficial sediment; material: Deep marine sediment; isolation source: Hadal surficial sediment | place: Pacific Ocean | collected 2014-05 | depth...
CCGTGCCTTTCGAGCTACGCGGGCGGGCGGGCGTGGCAGTACTGCACGGCGACGGGCTCTACGTCTTCGACGTCGAGACGGGTGATGAGCTGGCGAACCATCCCTGGGTGCCACCCGGAGACGGCGTCAACGTGTGTACACCGGTCGTGGTGGGGGAGCAGATATTCCTCAGCACCGGCTACGCGAAGGGTTGCACGCTCGTGTCCTTCGCCGAGGCCACTGGTCCGAAGGTCCAGTGGGAGAACAAGGTCCTTCGCAACCACGTCAGCGGTTGCACGCTCTACGAGGGGCACCTGTACGGATTCGATGAATCCGTCCTGAAGTGCATCGGCTTGGACGGCAAGGAGCGGTGGCGGGTGCGAGGGCTTGGCAAGGGCTCGGTCGCCGTCGCGGGCGGGCGGCTGATCGTGCTCTCTTCCAAAGGCGAGCTGGTCGTCGCGGACGCTGACCCCGCGGAGTTTCGTGAGCTATCGCGCAAGAAGGTGCTCGACGGCGGCGAGTACTGGACCACGCCCGTACTGGTCGGCGGCCGGATCTATTGCAGGAACAGCCTGGGCGACCTGGTGTGCCTCGACCATCGCCCTATTCGCGCCGGCGGCGAGGGCGAGGACTGACTACGTACCAGAGCAGGTGGAGCTTCCGCCCCGCGGAGCGCTCCGATAGGGTCTCTGCTTCGAACCGCCTTCACGCCTGACCCCGGAGTACCCCGTGAAATTCCTGCCGCCCCTCGCTCTGTGGCTCGCCGTCCTCTCCTGCAACTCGCCCGAACGCATCGAGTGGGTCGACTACGGCGCGGACCCGATGCAGAACCCGCAGTACATGACCGACATGACGGCGGCCGGGGCTCCGGGTCCCCAGCACGAGGTGCTCGCGGGTCGCGCCGGTTCCTGGAAGGTCGATGGCAAGATGTGGATGGCGCCCGGCGCCGACCCGATGCCGATGCAGGCGACGGCCAAGACGGAGGTGCTGCTCGGCGGTCGCTACACCGTCGAGGAGTTCAAGAGTGACTTCATGGGCATGCCCTTCGAGGGTCGCCTCGTTCAGGGCTACGACAACCTCACCCAGCAGTACTGGAGCCTGTGGACCGACAGCATGAGCACGGGCTACTGGATCTCCCACGGCACCGAAACCTCCCCCGGCAAGATCGAGTTCGAAGGCACCGCGACCGACATCCTCACGCCGAACGGCCGCCCGACGCGCATGACGACGACCACCAACGGCGACGGCACCTACACCATGAAGATGTTCGACACGCGCGAGGACGGCGGCGAGTTCCAGTCGATGGAGCTGCACTACACCCGCGGCTGAGGTCCTAGTCCTCCCCGAGCAGCCGCCCCGCCTCCGCGCGAAACCACTGCATATCCCCGTCACTCGCGTTCGTCGCCATCCACGACATCGCGTGCGCGTACCACCTCCGGGCCGCGTCCTCGTCGCCCAGCTCATGATGGGACATGGCCAGGGTGAACCAGGTCATCGGGCCGGCTGAGCCGCCCAGCTCGATCTCCTTCGTCAGCGCGTCGACGGCGCCCTCGAAATCGTCCACGAAGTAGCGCGCGACGCCCAGGGTGTTCCAGAGGTTGGAGTCCCGTGAATTGAGCTCCACCGCGCGCTCCGCCAGCTCGGTGGCTAGCGCCAGGAGCAGCTCCGCTCCCGCCCGAGCGAGGCCATCGAGAACCTGGCCCGAGCCGAGGCCCTCGACGCTCTCGACGAGACGCCACGCCAGCAAGTTGTGGCCCGCGGCGCTGCGGCTGAACCGCTCCTCGAAGAGCTCCCGAGCTTCGAGCATCGTGTCCTCCTCGCCGGTGACTCCGGTTATGTGGAAGAGCGGCATGAGCATGATTCCCCGTGCGAACCAGCTGGACGATGCCTCCGAGTTCCAGGCCTGCCGCGCCAGCTCGGCGGCTGCGCCGTGCTCTCCCCGCCAGAATGCCAGGCGGCCCAGCCCGGCTAGCGACCATCCCCGCACCCAATTCGGGTCGTCCAGCGTCACGGTCTGTTCGTAGTTCGCCCGGCTCTCCGCGAGGAGCCTGAGGTCCCGCTGGATCCCCGCGAGGCGGAACCGGAACCGCCCGAAGTCCGGGTCCATGTCGACGGCCTTCTGGTACTGCGCGAGCGAGCGCTCCGGTTCATCGAGCTTGTCGTGGATCCGGCCGAGATAGAAGCGGATCCAGGGGTTGTCCGGATGGAGCGAGAGCGCCGCTCGATAGCACAGCACCGCCTCGCGCAGCTCGTCGGGCGGGCCCGGGTTGTCCGCGTCGGGGGTGAGCATGCGAGCGAGTCGGTAGAGGAGCTCGAAGTCGTCGGGGTGCCGCTCGGCTCCGGCGCGGTACACGGAGAGCGCTGCCTCCCGATCCTCCAGCCGATCCAGCGACGTGGCCAGCAGCGCGATCGTGCCGGCCGGCTGCTCTTCGAGTCCCGAGCTGGCGAGGTACCTCAGCTCATCGAGGTCCCGGTTCGCCAGCGCCTCGCGCAGGTTCGCGCGCTCCGGATCGGGATCGACCAGGTGCGCCAACTCGAGCAGGCGCAGGGCGCCCGTCTCGTTTCCGTCCACGCGCCGCGCCTCGGCCCAGGCGTCCAGCGCAAGGGCGATCTCCGAGCCGAGCCCGCGCCGCGTCAGTGACTCGGCGGCGGCTTCGAGCTCGCCCGCGTCGAGATCGAGCCCGTGGGCCAGGAGGGTCGCCCGGAACGCCTCCGCCTTCTGCGTGTCTTCGTCCATCTCGCCAGGCTGGGCCACCTCGCGCAATTCGGAGAGCAGGCGCTGCGTGTCGAGCCGCAGCTCCTCGCGCTCGCGGGCCTCGTCCATCGCGCCGTTCACGTCGACGAGGACCGAGCTCACCGAGGCGAGCAGCTCCTCGCTGGCACCTCCGCCTTCGGCCAGCGCGCGCGCGCGTTCCGCGGCCAGGACGGCCTCGTCCCAGCGCTGGGCACCTTGGAGCGTCGCGGCGGTGTTCAGCGCCGCGTTGACGTCGGAGCTCAGCTCCTGGTCGCGGACGACGGCGAGTCGGAGACGTTCGGCTTCCGCCTGGCGCTGCGTCGCGCGCTCGTTCTGCACCCAGAGCCAGCCGCCCCCGCCAACGAGGACGATCGACACCACCGCCGCGCCGAGCGCCAGGGTGAGCTTGCGCGCCTTGCGCTCTTCCTGGGCGCGCACGACGGCCTCGGCCGCCTCGACCTCGGCCCGGTGCGCGCGCTCCTCGATGGAGACGACGTAGTCGTGAACTCGCTCGGCCAACACGCCGGCGTTCGCCGGTCGCGCCGCCGGTGCCGCCGTGAGGCACTGTCTGGCCACCTTGACCAGCGCCGCGTCGGCCTGGCAGGCGTCGAGCCGCTCGAAGGCCTCGTCGAGCTCGGCCTGCGCGGCCGCGCTGATGACCGCGTCGCGCTCGCCGTGGTAGGGCGGCAGGCCGGTCAGGATCTCGCACAGGATGGCACCCAGCGCGAACACGTCCGCGCGCTCGTTCAGACGATCGACGCGCCCGCTGGCCTGCTCCGGCGGCATGTAGGCCGGCGTGCCCAGCACGGAGCCGACCACCGAGTCCGTGCCGGTGCTCGATCCGTCGCTGCGGACGGTCTCGAGGATCGTCATCTGCGAGTGGGCTTCGCGCGCGCGTCGCTCGTCGGCGGTGCCCCCGCGCAGGAGCACCTTGGCCAGCCCCCAGTCGACGACCTGCACCTCGCCGAAGGCGCCGACCATGATGTTGGCCGGCTTCAGGTCGCGGTGGATCACGCCGCGCGAGTGGGCGTAGGCCATCGTCTGGCAGACCGACTCGAAGATGTCGATCAGCCGGCCGAGGTTCGAGCCCGGCCCCTCGCGTTCGTCTAGCAGGGCCGCGAGCGTGCGACCCTTGACCAGCTTCATCGTGAAGTACGGCCGCTCGTCCTCCATGAGCCCGAGGTCGTAGACGGGCACGATGCCCGGATGCTGCAGCTGTCCGCCGATCTGCGCCTCTTCGACGAAGCGCCGCACCACGTCCATGCGGTCGCACAGCCGCTTGTCGAGCACCTTGACCGCGACGTCGCGACCGAGGTCACTGTCGTGCCCCTTCAGGATCACGGCCATCCCGCCGCGCGCGATCTCGCCCATGAACTGGTAGTTTCTGCGGCCCTGCGGCACCGAGAACTTCTCCTGCGAGCTGGGATCGATGACGGGGGCGGCGACGCTCGCCGAATCCTCCTCGCGCAGGGTCACGCGCGGCGCGGCGCCGGTCTTTCGCTCGAGGAACTGGATGACGGAGTTCTCCGGCCTCCGCGCGGCTTTCTCGTCGTCACCCACGTCGCGCTGCTCGTCCCCGGGGACCTCACTCATCGCTGTGTCCTTCTCATCCTGGCTTGGCTTGTCCGAAGCATCGGACGGTCGTCCCACGAAGACTACACGACGACCCCGAATGGAGACAGGCACGCGCGCGCTCGGTGGCGCTTCGCGCCCGCTATCGGGCGAGCCAGCCCTGCTCGTCGTTGCCGCAGAGGTGCAGGTGACCGAGGCCGCTGGCCAGCATCAGTCCGGCGATCGCGTTGGCGACGTGCGCCGGGCCGAGGTAGCTGTCGCCGCCGTTGTTGCGCTTGCCACCGATGTACTCGGCCGAGCCGTCGGGCTGTCGCATCAGGGTCAGGTACCAGCGCCAGGTGTCCATGTGCCGGTTCCATCCCGCGGGGTTGACGCGACGCAGCGCGGCGGTGCCGAAGATCATCCCGATCGAACCCATCGCATGCGCCTCGCGCATGCGACCGCGGTGCTCTTCGAGGTAGCCGCCCATGCGCTCGCGCAGCGCCGGTTGCCGGTCGGTGAGCGACAGCGCGAGCGCCATCTGCCCGGTGCGCGCGCAGGAGTCCCAGTAGCCGGTCTGCAGCGTCCAGTACCGCACGCCGCCGTTCTCCCCCGTCGACTTCTCGATCTCGCGGAACGACCGCTGCCAGGCCGCCTCGTCGATCGTGCAGCCGGCGCGGGCGGCGAGCGCCCAGAGCAGGTGGGCGTGGGTGTTGATGATGTTGAAGCCCTTGCCGCCATAGCCGACCGAGATCCCGTGGCCGTAGCGGCCTTCCTCGGTCTGGCGCGCGGCGAGGCAGTCGCAGAGGTGCTGGATCGTCGGCAGCCACTGCTCATCGCCGGTCGCCAGCACGTGCTCGGCGAGATAGATCCCGGACATCGTGATGAACCAGTTCGACAATCCAGCCGGCTCCGTCAGATCTTCGCTGACGTAGCCGCGGCGCTGGGGCCCCGCGAGGAACGTCGCAATCATGTCGAGCTCCGGCCGGTGGCGGGCATCGCCCCGCCCGAGCAGAGCGAGTCCGCAGAGCGCTGTGACGTAGCGCGTTGCGTCCTCACCGGTGTTCGATTTCCACGCACCGTCCTCGCGTCGCGTGCGCAAGAGGTCGCGACAGATGCCGTCGTAGAACTCGAGCGCCTTGTCGTCCTGCAGGGGATCGTGCAGGTCGATCGCGCCGAGCGCCGGGAGCTGCACGGTCAGCGTCAAGTCCTCCTCGGCGCGACGCACTCGTAGCGCGAGCCGGCCATCGTCGGCTTCGGCCGCCTCGATCGCGTCGCCGAGCGCCGTCATCGGCCCATGGGCAGTGTCGATGTCGCGCGTGTGCTCCGGGAACGCAGAGCGACCGGCGCCGGTGATGAGGTCACCGATGCGCAGGCCCGCGTGTAGTCCGGGCCCCGCCTCGCTCAGCGCGAGCACGTGGATCCGCGTGTCGCCCGCGAGCACCTCCCCGCGACCGCCGATAGGCCCGAGGGGGAAGCGCGCGAAGTCGCCTGCCTTGGCGTTGCGAGGCGGAGGCTCGGGCGGCTCTTCTTGCGCGACGGTGGGCGGAGCGAGCCAACCGGTCGCGGCGAGGAGCAGGGGCAGGGGAATCGGCGTGCGGTTCGTCGCGATGCCTTTCATCCTTGCATCCTACGGCCAACCGCGGCTGGGTTGGCGATCGGCTACGGCGAGGGCTCGAGCGTGAACTCGCCCAGGCGCTCGTTGTCCACGAGGAGCGAGTCGCCTGCTCTTCGAAACGACTCGGAGAAGGGGGTGCCGGCTACCGAGACCTGGTGCAAGTCGCGTGTGCCGTATGGCAGGCGCATGGGCAGGTGACCGTTATGCAGCTAGTGGTGTGATGCAGAGATGAGCAGCTTTATGTCGCTACGCTTCAGGTCTTGGCTGTCTTGCAAAGCATCGGCGCGGCGGAGCAGTGCTCCGTGACTCGCTCGGGGGGCGCTCAAAATCTGGCGTTGGAGCCCCTACTCTCCCATCTGTATCATACCCAGCACTAGTGCCACACCAAGACAGAACGCCTGCAGCCACAGCAGTGCCCGACCACCTGCGAGCAGAGCTGCGCTACTGCCAGGAACGGACAGTAGAAGAGGCACAATCACAAGCGACAGGATCATGCTGATCATCATCGCAATCGCGATTGGCACGGCTTCAAAGCCTGCTCCTACCGAAACCATGATCGTCATCCCCCAAGCAGCAAAGGCGGTCAAGAAGACACTGCCCCAAACGAGGTGAAGTTTTTCTCGGTTCTTGTTGTTCTCCATTCCGCGGATTCTCATTCCACCCCGACAAGGAAGCAATAATAAACCACTTCGCCCACATGGAGGACGCCTTGGCTCCGCCGCGAGCGATGGCGAGGAGCGACCGACACACGGAGGCGAGCGCAGAGGCCGCACAAGCGAAGATGGATAAGCCGGCAACAGTGTGCATCACACCACTAGCGATCGGGGCCGAGAGGCAGATGGCTACCTACCAGGTCAGTTTCATGGTTCCTCCGTGCGCGCCCGGACGGCGGCGAGCGCCCGCACTACAGTTCAGGCGCTCGGGAGGTACGCAACCGCCGCTCCTACAACTCGACGCGCCGACCTTCTTCCGCCGACAGATAGGCCGCGTACACCACGCGTGTGACCGCGAGCCCCAGCTCGCCGTCGGAGAGCGCGGGCCGTCCGGTCGCTACGGCCGTCACGAAGTCCTCGCACATGGCCAGGTGGCCTGACGACCAGTCCTCGGAAGGTATGGGCGTGTTCCAGCCGGCATTCGTGCTGGCCTTCTCCATCATGGTCTCGCCCTCGAACACGCTCTCGTCGGGCGCGTACGAGCGCAGGAGATCGTTGGGCGAGAGGTTGCACTTCAGGTTGAAGTTGGAGCCCGACAGCTCGAGCTTACTCTCCATCCCGCCCAGCTGGTTGTCGGAGCCGAGCGCCACTCCGCGTGTTCCATCCGAGAAGGCGATCACGCACGAGCCCCAGTTCTCGACGTCCTTCCAGCCCGTGGCTATGTGCGTCGATGAGCCGCGCGCGGCCGCGAGGGAGAGGTCCGCGACCTCGCAGGTGACGGCGACGGGCATGACCGGTTCGCCGTCGAGCGCCAGGCCCTCGACGTGTTTGAGGTGCAGCATCGCTCCGATGGGATGCGCGGCCAAGCGGATCAGCGCGCCGCCGCCCGTGTAGCGCCAGAGCTTCGAGTAGGGCGAGTGCGAGCCGTTGTGACTCTCCCAGCCTCGCAGCTCGAGCGCGACGCCGCCGGAGGCGAGCAGGAGCTCCCGCGCCCGGCGGATCGAGGGCGCGTACACCCAGTTCTCGCCGTACATGAGCTGCACGCCGTTTTCCTTGGCCGTGTCGACCATCGCCTGCGCGTCGGCCACGGCCAACTCGAGCATCTTCGCCCGCGGCGTGGCGGAGACGGCCTCGTCGGGGGCGTCCGCCGGCAGGTCCTGACCCACGTAGGCCGTCAAGGGCTTCGTGCACACGACGTGCTTGCCGGCGCGCGCGGCGGCCTCGGCGAACGGCCGGTGCAGGTGATTGGGAACGCACAGGTCGACGAGCTGGACCTCGGGGAGAGCGAGGAGCTCGTCCAGGTTCGCGCAGACGTTCGCGACGTCGTGGCGCTCGCCGAACGCGGCGGCGCTCTCGCGCGTGCGCGAAGCTACGGCCACGATGCGCCCGCGCACGCCGGAGGTCCGCGGGTAGCAGCGAGCCCGGGTCTCGGCCAGGAAACCGGCGCCCACAACGCCCACGCCCACGCTCGTCTGTTCGCTCATTTCGATCCCCCATGGGTCTCGGCGCCGAACGCTGTGCGCGCGCGCTCCAGGGTCGCGAGGTCCCCGATGTCGTGCCAGCCACCGTCGATCCGCGAGGCGGTGAGGGGCTCGCGTTCGTGCAACCAGGCGAGGAAGTGCCCGGGTGCGTCGTGCTCGGATTGGCTCGCGAGGTACTCGGCCAGCCGCGACCTGACGAATGCGGGCAGGAAGTACAGGCAGATGGCGGAGAGGTTCGAGCGCACCTCCGCCGGTTTCTCGCGGCAGGTCACGACGCGCGTTCCGTCGAGCGTGACCTCGCTGTAGCGGCGCGGCGGTACGACGCCTTCGATCTCGCGCACGAGACACATCGGCCGGCCGAGCTCCGCGAACCGGTCCGCGTGCGGCTGCAGGTCGAAGTCGATCAGGTTGTCGCCGGCCACGACCAGGAGGTCCGCATCGACATCGTCGATGGCCTCGAGAGCGAAAGCGAGGTCCGCGATCGCGCCGCGCTTCTCCTCGTCACTCATGGTGCCGTCATCGAGCACGCGCACGGGCACGCGCGCCGCGTAGTCCTCCCGCCAGAGCTCGAACTGCTCGAAGAAGCGGTGATTCGTGACCACGAAGACCTCGTCCACGACGCCAAGGGCGAGGACGCGATCGAGCAGGCGCGAGAGCACCGGCTTGCCGGCCACGTCGAGCAACGGCTTGGCGCGGTCCCTGGTGAGTGGATACATGCGGGTCGCAAAACCCGCGGCGAGGACGATGGCTTTCATGGGAGGACCCCGGCGCCGGCGCCGCGGGGCGAAGAGCATATCCGCCGCTGGCCGGCAGCGCGTCAGGGAACACGCAGCGCCGGGAAGCCGGCTTCGGAGAAGGCGGCCTCCACGCGCGCGAGCTCGTCCGGCTCCTCGACCACGCACAGAACGGCGCCGCCCGATCCACAGAACTTGGTGCCGGCTCCCGCGGCGCGGCCCAGCTCGACCAGGCGCCGATGGCGCGCATCGATGGGAAAGATGCGAGCGCGCAGGTCGAAGTTCGCGTCGACCAGCTCGCGCAGGCGGCGATGGTCGCCGGAGCGCAGGCACTCGAGCCCTTCGGCCACGAGCACGCCGAGCTCCGCCATCACCCCGCGCACCTCGGCGTCGCCCGCCTCCCAGCGCGCGCGCACGTCGTTGTGCACAGCGCCGGAGTCGCGCCCTGGACTCGGATCCCAGGCCACGAGCGCCGGCGGCAGGAGCGCCGGGTCGAGCTCGGTGACGCGCCAGGGCGTCTCGTGAAACTCCATGTGCACGAGGCCCTCGAACGCCTGCGCCACACGGTCCTGGGGGCCCGCGACGATACCGAGCTCCTCGGTCTCGGCGGCGAGCGCCAGCTCGGCGAGCTCGAGCGGCGCGAGCTCGCGACCCTGCCAGGCGGCGAGCGCGCGCAGGCTGGCGACGATCACCGCGCTCGATCCCGCGAGCCCGACCTGGCGCGGGATGTCGGTGGCGGCGTGGAGACGAATCCGCTCGCCCGCCTCCGGCCTCGCACCCGGGAAGCGCGCCGCGAGCCGCCGCAGGGCCGCTGCCGCGAGTCGCGGGAGCCCTTCCAGGGTGAATGGATCGAGCGCGGCCGCCGCGGGCCAGTCCACGGCCAGACTCTGCGCATCGCCCGCTCCCGCCGCCCGCGCGAGCCGGACCCGGGCGCGAAAACCGTCGAAGGTGAACGCGATGACCGCCCCACCGTAGAGGTCGGACGGATTGCCGAGCAGGCCCACGCGCGGCAGGGCGCGAGCTTCCAGGGGCAGGGGGCGAGGATTCACGCGGGGATGCTACACGGCCTTCGTACGTACGGAGCCGCTGCAATTCGCTACCTCTTCCTCTCCAAGTGACCTCGCGGCTGGGTCCGCGACGAACAGGCCCATCGCCTGCTCGAGTAGGTAGTGAATTGCCGCGGCTCCATACGTACGTTCATGCGATGAATGATCGAGTCCGGTTCTTCTGCTGCGCGGCATTCGTCGCGGCTTGCACGCAGAATCTCGTGGGGTGTAGCTCGGAGGGTGCGGAGTACAGCGAGGAGGAATGTGAAGAGCTCTACGAGGCTCTGTCCGAGGATCATCAGCAGGCCGTCCGAGAATGGGGCGCTCGAATCGAGGCGGCCAAGGGGACCGAGCAACTTGAGGCACTCGGCGCCCAGGGGCGAGAGCTCACGCTCCACTTCCTGCCCCGGTTCCAGGAGGTGGCGGATAGGGGCTGTGGCCTGGCCAAGCTCGAGGTGCTCGATCTTCTCGGCCACATCGAACCGTTCGAGGAAAGCCAGTTCGACTACGCGATCGGACTCCTCGAGGACATCGTGCGCGAGAACACGGACGCCTGGTGGATCTCGAACCTCGGGGACAATGACGTCGTTCGCTACTTCCTCATCAGTTCCAGGCGGGATCGAGCCATCGAGCTCCTCGAAGGGTTCATCGAGCGAACGTCCGATGAGGAAGCACGCCGAGGTGTTCTCTTCGAGCTGGGTCTTGGGCGGCTTCTGAATCCCAATGGAGCCGAAGACAGGCGAGCGGCCTTGCGCATGCTCGACCGGGTGGTCGAAGAGTGGCCTGAATCCCAGGACGCCGAGCAGGCTCGAGGCCGGCTCTTGTTCGAGCGGAAGCTCCGGGTCGGCGAGGTCATGCCGCCGCTCCGAGGGCACGACGTCGACGGACGCGAGACGAGCCTGGCGGACCACCAGGGCAAGGTGGTCGTCGTGGACTTCTTCGGATTCTGGTGCGCCCCCTGCGTCCAAGGCCTCCCCGCCCTGAAAGACCTCCTCGCACAGTATTCCCGGGAGGATCTCGCGGTACTCGGAGTCGATGCCCATGACGATGAAGAGACTTTCCGACGAGGACGGAAGCGGCATGGCGTGGACTGGCCCTGCATCTTCGACGGCCCCGAAGGCCCCCTCTCCAGGTCCCTCGGCATCACCTCCTTCCCGGCCGTATTCCTCCTGGACCGGGACGGGGTCATCCGCGCCAAGAACCCCACCGAGGCCGAGTTCGAGGAAGCCGTCCGAGCCCTGATCCGAGGCGAGTAGCCGGCGCTACTTACGTACTACGTCAGGAAGGCCCGAAACGATGCGTCGTTGTAGACGTCGCGCCTTCCCATGGCGCCCCCACGCCATCGATCCCGAGGTCAACGACTCGAGCGAGCCGAGCACGCTCGTGGAGTTCCACCTCGAGGCGGGCACAGGCGGCTCGCGGCTGACCGTGACCGAGTCCGGGTTCGACGCGCTCCCAGAGGATTGCCGCGCCGATGCCTTTGCGCGGAACGAGGGCGGCTGGACCCTCCAGATGGAGAGCATCCAGCGCCACGTCGAGGGTTAGGGCCCGTCCGGGAATAAAGGTCACATTTCGGCGAGGCCTCGGCGTTCGTGGCAAGGCGCGACTGGGGCTCGTCGCGCGGCTCTCCGCGCGCGGCCCCGAGTCGATCGCCGGCCTCGCTGGGAGCGTCGACGTCTCGCGCCAGGCCGTCACGAAGCACCTGCACGTGCTCTCCGATGCGGGCCCGGTGCGCGGCTTCCGCCGCGGTCGCCAGCACATCTGGGAGCTCGAGCCCGGCCGGCTCGCCAAGGCGCGCGACTACCTCGAACGCATCGACGCGCAGTGGGATGTGGCGCTCGAGCGCCTCGAGCAGTTCCTGCCGGACGAGTGACACACGGCGGAGCCGAGCGCGGCACAGTACTTATCTCGTTCGAGATGGCGGAGAGCTCCGCTACCCTACCCCGCCCATGGCCGGCCGACCGATCCGCGAGGACAAGCTCCTCGAGCGCTACGACCGCATCGCCGACCAATTGCAGTCGCTCTTCGCGCCGGTGCCCGATCCCCTCGCGCGCATGGCGACGGCCGCCGCGGTGCTCGACGCGAAGATGAGTCACTTCTACTGGACGGGCTTCTACCGGCTCGTGGACGGCGAGCTCATCGTCGGCCCGTACCAGGGCTCGCTGGCCTGCATGCGGCTCGAGCGCGGCTAGGGCGTGTGCTGGGCCGCCGTGAACCGTGGCGAACCCGTGCTCGTCCCGGACGTCCGCACGTTCGAAGGGCACATCGCCTGCGACTCGCGCTCTCGAAGCGAAGTGGCCGTCCCGCTGCGCGACGCGGCCGGGACGATCGTCGGCGTCCTCGACGTCGACAGCGAGCGGCCGGAAGCGTTCCGGGACGCGGACGTTCGCGGGCTCGAGCGCGTCGCTGCGCTGATGTACGCCGTCGGCTGATCAGCGCCGGACGAGCGCCGCGATCACGGGGTAGTGATCCGAGGGATACCGTCCACCGTCGTGATCACGCACGATCTCCGCGCAGAGCACCCTCCAGCCGTCGTCCACGAGCACGTAGTCGATCTTGGCCCCGTTCGACTCGCCGCGGAACCCATTGAAAGTGCCGACCGTCGCAGCGTCGGGCGCCACGTCGCGGAACGTGTCGCGCAGGCCGCCGGCGCGGAGCTCCGAGAGTGGCGGCGAGTCCTCACCCGCGTTGAGGTCGCCCGTGAGTACGACGGGCAACTCGGCATGGCGCGCGCGCTGGCCGAGGATCACGCGCGCGGACTCGCGCCGCGCCTCGCGCCCGCGATGGTCGAAGTGTGTATTCATGGCGAGGAACGAGTCGCCGCTCGTCCTATCCCGCAGCACCGCCCAGGTGCACATGCGCGGGAGGGCGGCATCCCACCCGCGCGAGCCGACCTCATCGGGAGTGGGGCTGAGCCAGAAGTCGCCGCTCTCCACGACCGCAAGGCGCTCGCGCTTGACCATCAGCGCGGAGAACTCGCCCCGTCGGCCGCCCTCGCGGCCTTGACCGATGAACTGGTAGCCCGGGAATGCCGCGCGCAGCTCGTCCATCTGCGATGGAAGCGCTTCCTGTAGGCCCACGATGTCGGGAGCGTGGCGCCGGATCACCCCGAACACGAGCTCCGTACGGTTCTCCCAGACATCGTCGCCGTCGCCCGGGTTCGCGTACCGGACGTTGAACGTCATCACCGAGAGGGGTGCGGGCGGGCTCGCGCAGCCGCCGGCGAATGGCAGGGCCGCGACCAGTGCGGCGATCGAGGCGGCGAGGCGCGAGCAGCACATCATGGCGCCAGTATGCTCGTCCGGATGCGACGCGCCGCATTCGCTCTTGCGCTGGCCCTCGCGCCCGGCTGCGGCGGCTCGACGACGAGCGCTGTCACCGACACGCCGATCGAGCTGGAGCGCCCGACCGTGATCCCCCTGCGAGAGGGCGTGCTGCCCATCATCGAGGTCACGCTCGACGGCCGGAGCGCGCAGCCCTTCCTCGTCGACTCCGGCGCCAGCTTGACGGTGATCGACCTGCCCCAGGCCGAGGCGCTCGGCCTGTTCATCGGTCCCTACAGCCACGGGTCGACGACGAACGGATCGGGCGGAGGCGCGGTGGCGTACGACAGCTACGCGGCCGCCGGGCTCCTGGAAGCCGGTGACGTGCGGCTCACGGGAGCTCGCATCCCGGCCATCGACATGGAGATGCTCCGTGACTTGGGGCCGGTGGGAATCCTGGGCCAGGACCTGCTCGCGCGGCTCGTGGTCGTGTTCGACATGCCGCGGCGCGAGCTGCACATGCTCCCTGCCGGCACGGACAGTGACGGGATCGCCGCGTACCTGAGGGACGCAGAGATCGGAGACGGGACGTGGGCGCAGATGCCGATCGACTTCCGGCCGTGCCCGTTCGTGTCCCTCGACATCGAAGGCTCGGCGGAGGTCGCCGCGGAGATGGAGCTCGACACCGGTGCGGAATCCGCGAGCCTCCCGGCCGTCGCCATCGAGGCGCTCGGGCTCGAGGCGACCGGGACGGCGACCGCGCGCGGCCTCGACGGCACATACGAAGAGGCGACCTACCACCTCGAGAAGTTCGGTCTCTACGGCTTCCCCGTAACGGGCCAGTTCAAACGCAGCCCGCTGGACTACGGGCTGCTCGGCATGGACGTCCTGGGAGAGTTCGTCTTCATCCTGGACGGGCCGGGCGAGACCGTGTGGTTGCACCACCGCAAGGTCGAACTGTTCCCGAGCGAGTCCAACGACTAGCGCGCATCACGAGCGCTCGACGAGAAGCTCGGAGAGCGCGCTTGCCCCCCCTGCACCTAGCCGTGCGACCGATCCGAGGCCGTTTGTGGGTCGCCTCGCAAGATCTGTCGAGCGGAATCGTCGCGGTCCGGATATCTATGTGCAGCTATGAAGCTACTCCCGTTGCTACTCATCGTCCTCGGCCTCGCCTCGTGGAGAGCCGCGAGCCCCGCCGATCCCACGCAAGAACCCGCAACCGACAAGAGACCGGACATGGAGCTCGGTGCCTTCTCGGTCAGCCTGGCCGTCAAGGACCTCGCCGCGTCGCGCGCCTTCTACGAGAAGCTCGGATTCGAGGAAAAGGGCGGCAACGCGGCTCAGAACTGGCTGATCCTCCGCAACGGAACGACCACGATCGGTCTCTTCCAAGGGATGTTCGAGGAGAACATCATGACCTTCAATCCCGGCTGGAACTCGGACGCGAAGAAGCTCGAGAAGTTCACCGACGTACGCGAGCTCCAACGCCGCTTGAAAGCGGCCGGCCTCGAGTTGACGTCCGAGGCGGACGAGTCGACTACGGGTCCCGCCAGCCTGACGCTGGCCGACCCGGACGGCAATGTGATCTTGCTCGACCAGCACGTCGACTGACCGGACGCCGCGGGGATCGAGCCCGGAGGTCCGGCTCACCCCGCGTGCGGTACGGCAGCTCGACTACAACTCGTCGCGCGACCACGCCGTCGACAGGCTGTCGGCGTACTCGTTCCAGCGATTGCCGGCGTGCGCCGCGATCCACTCGAGCTCGCAGCCGGGGTGCGCGCGGTAGAGCGCCAGGAGCTCCTGCACGAGTTCGAGGTTCTTGATCTCGCCGCCCTTCTTCTTCCAACCCTTCCGCTCCCAGTTGGGCGCCCACTTGGTGATCGTGTCGACACACAGGCGACTGTCGGTGCGGATCACTTCCGCGGCATCGTCCGGAAGCAGCTTGTAGGCCTCGATGAGCGCGGTGAGCTCCATGCGATTGTTCGTCGTGTACTCCTCATGCCCGTGCCGCTGCGCGCGCACCTCGCCGCCTTCGACCCAGACGACGCCCCAGCCGCCCCGGCCGGGATTCGGGACCGCGCTGCCGTCCGTGAAGACCCCCGTCGCCGGCCCCTTCGAGTAGGTCTCCAGCACGGCCGCCAGGGTCAGGTTCTCCTCGCGCTGCCCGAACTTCCGCTTCGTCGAGCTTCGCTTCGAACTGCGGTGCGCGTTGCAGTGCTTCGGCGTCCACCCGGCGTAGCGGTCCAACGACTTCTGGGGCACCTGGAAGGACGTGTGACAGACCTGGCACTCGAAGCTCGGCATCGCCCGAAGGTATCAGGTACGGAGCCCGTCTCGATGCGCGAGATCGCGCGACTCGCGCGCCCAGGCCCACCCATTCGGCCCGAAGGTGCCGCGCCGAGCCGAGTGTCCGGGCGTGTGCCCTCCGCCCCTACCCGGTGTCCTATGAGGCCGTACGCGCCCGTAGCTCAGCTGGATAGAGCACGGCATTCCTAAACTGGGGGCATGCCGCCTTGCGTGCACAGGAGGTGCATTCCTGCCCCCAACGTGAGAGATGTCGACGTCAGCGCCTGGCATGCCCCCTCTCCGGGCGTCAACAGCGCAGGGCTAGAGAGCGACCTTATTTGAGCTGCGAGAATCCAGGGCTCGGCACCGAGTGTCGCCAGGCACGGAACGCACGAGCCCTTCCCGGTCATGAGGAAGCTGTCCGGCTGCGCCACCCCGCTCGAGCTGTCATGTGGCGTCGGTGGTCTGAGCGTTTGAGGCACCATTCCTGTCGTTCGCTCGCCGCGGATTGACGCATGGTCAGCCCGTACGTCTGAATCGCGTTCCTCCGGATCCTGATAATGGATCAGGGCTGGTAATTGATGACGAAGGTCGACCGTAGCCCGTCCTCGACGCCGGAGCCTCTACCTCCGGTGACGATCTTGAGGTGGATCCGTTGGCTGGCGGCATCGTACAACCACTCGTTCCCGGGCCCCAGGTAGAGGGCTCCCGCGTCGGGCGCCATCGGCGCCGGCGCGCCGTTGACGACGACCTTCGCGGCCGGGGGCTCAGCCGCGAGCGGGATCGTCACGTAGACCCAGCGGCCTGGCGCAGTGAACTGCAGGGAAATGGAGATCTGCTCGGGCCAGTCGGACGCGGTCAGCGCCGGATCGTAGTGGTACGCGTAGAGGTCGTCCGTGAGGACGTTGCTCACGATTCGTGGAATGGGCCGCTCGGAAGTCGCACTGCAGATGTCGAGCACGGGCCCAGCCTTGACGAACCACACATCGCGCGTGACGGCGTGCAGGGCGGCGGCCGCGAGCAGGGGCTTGCCGTCCCAGGTAGTCGTCGACGTCACGGTCATGCTGTAGAGCTGGGCGAAGTCGAGCTGCGCGTACGGCGTCGCAGGGGGACCGCCCGTCACCATGGCATTCCAGTCGGGGTCGAAGGTCGCGCCCGAGGTGGGGTCCAGGAAGGGATTGGGCGGATAGACGCTGCTGCCCGGCTGTGTGCCGAGGCAGCCGTCTTTGTCCTGCAACACGAGGTTGGCCAGGCCACCGTCGTCGAGCTGGTAGGTGCTCGTGCACGACGACGGGGGATGGACCCCTTGCGGGGTCCGATAATAGACCGGCCGGGTGTCCGTTGACCCGTCGTTGACGAAGCTGAGACCCCTGACGTAGTTGCGCGGATCGACGGACCAGGGGTTGTAGTAGAACACCTGATGCAGGGCGCCGGCCTTGCGGTCGAAGGAGCAGCTCGCATTCGCGAGGGACTTGTCGCGGAACTCCGCGAAGGTGCAGTCCTCGATCCCGATGAAACCGTCGTAGACCTCGACACCGGTCAAGGCGGTCCAATCGGGCAACAGGGGGTCGCCAACCGCGAACTTCTGCGGCAGGCTGCGCCCCGCGAGCAGTTCCTCGCAACTCAGCGGCAGGCCCAGGTTCGTGGTTTCGCCGACGACCAGAGAATCGAGCAGCCAGGCCTTCGAAATTCCAGTGGCACTCGCCATACCGCCGTAGACGTGCTGGAACAGGTCGAACTGGAAGCCCTCCGAAGCGAAGTAGATGCCGCAACGGTTGTCGGCGAACTGGCTGTCGATGACGATCGCCTCGCCATAGGTGCGCAGCCAGAGACCGAAGCGGCGATTCTTGTAGGAAGTCAGGTTCCGATAGACCGATGCGGGCTGAGGCGCGGGCCGCCTTTCGTCCTGCATGAAACCGCTGTCCGCGTTCGAATGAGCAACGTTTCCGGAGAAAGACGTCCACGGGTTCGGATCGCCGTGTTCGGTCTCGAACCAGAAACCGACGCCCTCCGAACCAGCCGCCGCGTTGTCATCGACCTCGTTCAAGGGGTTGTGAACCCAGAATGTTGCGGGTCGCTCATCGGAAGGCAGTGTCTGGCCGACCCTGGTCGAGAGCCCGAGGTTGCCCCGCATGGCGCAGCCCGTGACGCTGTTGTCTTCGAAGTAGAAGGCATGACCCAGGCAGTCGTAGGAGACATTGCCCGTGACCTCGATGTTCTGCGACGCGTGCAGCGTGATCGCGCGGTTGTAGCTCTCGTGGATACTGCAGTTGCGCACGAAGGAGCCGGTCGCGTCGCCCACGTGGTGGAAGTGCACCGGGTACCTGCCGAGCTGGCCCCGATTGCCGAGGTATCGGAATTCGACCGACTCCAACTCGCCGCGCGGCGTCGCTCCTGCCTCGGGATTCAAGAAGAGTGTGTGGCCCGCGGAGGAGCCGCCGCCCTGCACCCCCTCGACGACGATGTTGCGATCGAGTAGCGCGACCTCGGCGCGCTCCTCGATTCCGCTCCCGTCGAAAGACTGCCCCTCGGTCGCTCCCCAGTGCGTGTGGTCGAGATTCTCGGTGAGCGTGACGGCGGTCCCCGCAGTGCTCCCGATGACGCGCTCCTCCGCCTGACTCATGTCGAAGTCAGTCGAGGCGATCACGATCCGCTGCCCCGCTCGCCAGCCTGGCGGTTGCGAGAGCAGCAAGCTGTCCTGGTCCTTCAGCGCCGTCCTCATCAGTCGCGTCCACGACGCCCCCATGTCAGCGCCGATCAAGCGCAACACTCCAGGACCCTCGACGCCCAATACGGGCGGGTCGAGAATCGTGGCCGGTGGGGGCATGTGCGCAACGATCGGAGACTGGCAGTCCCAGTCGTCGGTGAGGGTGATCTTCGCGGCGTCGTGGAAGCGATGGCCGTAGGTTCCGATCTGCAGGAGCCCCTTAACCTGAATCCAGTCCGCGGTGATCGTGTAGTCGCCGCACAACATAATCAGGTCACCCTGGATGCTCAACCCGCCCAGCGACTCCGTCGACGTGTCGAGGAACATGGTCGTACCGACGGGAATGGTCGCGCAGTCGCCGGCGCCGGGGACGCTCCCGCCGGGCCACGACATGGGATCAGACCAACGCGCGGCCCCCGGCGGGGGCACGAAGCAGAGGCTCAGGGCGTCCTGCTGCGGAACGCTGACTTGCGAGGGCGGCAGCGCGAGGGAGGCGCTCGCAAGGGAGCAGGCGAGGAAGAGGCGAAGGAGCATATGCTCCATGATACAGACCAGTCCACTCCATCGCGGCGAGAGAAGCGCTGATAGCCTTCCCCCTCGAAATGTAGGCCACCCTAAAGACGCAGCTCTCGGGTCAGGTTGGGCAGCCATGACCGAGAAGCACGACCTTTCAAACGTTCAGCGTTGGACCACGAAGCGCCGCTCAGCGCTGGTGCTCGGAGCCTGGGGTTGTGGCGCGTTCGAGAACAACCCAGCGCGCACTGCCGGGGGCTTCTGGCGGGCGCTGGAAGGAGAGTTTGGGGCGCTTTCTCCGACGTGGTGTTCGCGATCACTCGTACGACGTACTCGCGCCGGGTGCTGCGTGGCGTGACGAAGTGGTGCCGAAGGTCGCTCGGTCCCGTTCCGGCCATGGAGATGCTGCGCCCCCTGAGCGAGAGCTGTACCAGTCCCTCGCTACTTGCTCGGTTCGTGGGGCTTGAACGGTTCGAAGCTCGCGCCCTCGAAGGTGTAGATTCCTTGCTCGACCGTACCGACCCAGAGCTTCCCTTCATGGTCGCGGTAGATGGAGATCGCGTACGCTCCGCCGCCGATGGTGTAGCGTGTGACGTCTTTACCATCGAACTTCCAGACACCATCATTTCCGCACGCCATCCAGAGTGCCCCCGCGTCGTCTTCGGTCATGGAGAGGTAATAGTTGAAGTTCTTGTCCGTGTCCGACTGGGCGCCAGGCAAGCCTTCCTTCTTCTCGTACTTGATGAGGCTGTGCCCATCCTCGAGTAGGACCTCGGGCGAGATCTCGAATCGCTGCCGCGTATTGCAGACCCAGAAATCCCCCGCTCGGTCTTCATAGACGGAGCGAATGCCGAAGGCTCCCCCGCTGGGCGTCGTGGTCAACCGCTCCTCGTACATCCAACTCAGAGTCTGGCCGTCGTAGCGGCAAAGCCCCACGCTAGCGGTGCCAAACCACAAGTGACCCCTCCGGTCCTTGTATATGCTGTAAACGCTGGAGGGAGAGAAATTGATATCGGGATACTTGGCGCGGTACGCGTCTTCGGCCGGGCTCTTTGAGAGCTTTAGGTGGTAGAGCTTCTCGCCGTCGTAGCGGTAAGGCCCGTGGTTGCCCGGATAGGAGACGATCCATACGTCGTCGGGGTTGAGTTCCCATCCATCCTTGGTCGGAGATGCCTCGACGAGTTCCAGGGCGGCGAACCGCTTGCCGTCGAACTTGGAAACTCCGCCGGTCGTCGAAATGAAGACGTTGCCCATGGCGTCTTCCTCGATATCACGCACCTGATGGCCGCTCAGGCCGTCAGCCTTGGTGTAGTGGGTGATCCGCTGGCCATCGTACCGGTAGGCGCCGTTCCCGTTGCTTCCGAACCAGTAGTCGCCGTTGCGGCCTTGGTGAATGACCCAAATGCGCGGGTCGATCTCGGCGACCACCTGGCCGGGTGGGGACGCGGTGATCGGTGGTGCTTCGTTGGAGGACGGACCTTGGGCCAAAGTGCAGGCGGACAGTGCCGCCATCAGGGACGAGGTGAGGATGCCGTGATGGAGGTGCATGGTTCGATGGACCATCGAGATACGCGGCCAAGCCGACGTTGTTGGCGTGGGGACTTCCTGGTTGGAGACGGTCTTCGCGCGCCCTCGGCGGCGAGCAAGGCCCACCGTGCGCAGCCGACGAGTCTCCGTGCTCCTCCTACCGATCTCGGCGGGGATTCCGCTTGCCGTGTCTTCGGGCCGACCAACCCACTATCATGTGCACCTTGCACGCGCCCGTAGCTCAGCTGGATAGAGCACGGCATTCCTAATGCCGGGGTCGTGGGTTCGAATCCCGCCGGGCGTACCAACTGGCTATTCCATAGGCGGGTGATATGGAATGCCTGCCGCGACCGCGTCTCCGTCGCGGGAACCCCTCGACTGCGTCAGACCCCCATGCTGCACACGGGCACCCTCCTCACCTACTGCCTGATCCTCGCCGCCGCGGGCAACGCGCACGCCCAGGTGAAGTCCGCCGACTGGCCGCACTGGCGCGGGCCCGATCGCACCGGCGTCTCGCCCGAGACCGGGTGGGAGAGCGAGGGCGCCGAGGCGCCGCTTTGGGTCGCCGAGGTCGGGCGCGGTTACTCGGCGTCCTCGATCGCGGACGGGAGACTGTTCACGCGAGGCTTCTTCGAGCGGGAGGACAAACGGGGCGACGACATCACCATCTGCCTCGACGCGGCAACCGGGGAGGAGCTCTGGAGCCACGCGTCGCCCGCCGAGTTGGGGGACGAGATGCACGGCGGCGGCACGCTGACGACGCCGGTCGTGGACGGCGACACCGTCTACGTGCTGAGCCGTACGGGGCCGCTGTGGGCGTTCGCTGCCGCCGACGGTGAGCGGCGTTGGGAGACGGACCTGACCCTCGAGCTCGAGATCGAGACGGGGATCTTCGGCCTGTCGTCGTCGCCGCTCGTGCTCGGTGACGCGGTGATCGTGAACGTCGGGAAGACCGCCGCGTACGACAAGCGCACGGGTAAGCTGCGTTGGGCGACCAGGGACTACGGCTACTCGTACGGCACGCCGGCACCGTTCGAGTGGCAGGGCGAGAAGCTGCTCGCCGTCTTCAACGCCGCCGGCTTGACGATCCTCGAGGAGGCCACGGGCGCCGAGATCGCGGTTCACGGGTGGACGAGCGAGTTCAACGTCAACTGTTCGACGCCGATCGTCATCGGCAATCGAATCTTCATCTCGACCGGCTACAACGAGAAGGGCTGCGCGCTGCTCGAGCTCACGGACGAGGGCCTCGCCCTGGTGTGGAAGAGTCGCGCGATGAACAGCCTCATGAACGGCTGCGTGCTCGTCGACGGCCTGCTCTACGGCTTCGACAAGACGAAGCTCAAGTGCCTCGACCTCGACGGTGAGCAGCTCTGGGAGCGACGCGGCCTCGGCCGCGGGGCGGTCATCGGGTCGGACGGCCGGCTCATCGTGCTCAGCGAGGAAGGCGAGCTGCTCGTCGGTCCGGCGAACAGCGAAGGCTTCGAGGCGACGTACGAGGCAAAGGTGCTGAACGAGGGACCGTGCTGGACGACGCCTATTCTCGCCGGCGGGCGCATCTACTGCCGCAGCGCGCCCGGCCAGCTCGTCTGTCGCGATCACCGGGCGCAGGACTGAGCCTCCGTCTACTCCAGCGTCATGCGGAACTCCTCGACGCCATCGGCGCCGATGCCGGCCTCCGCGTCGTCCCCGCCTGAGCACCGGAACCCGCACTTCTCGAGCACCCGGATCGAGCCGACGTTGTGCCGCGCGACGTAGGCGTCGAGCGGGCGCGCCTTTGCCTGCACGAGCAACGTGGAGAGCGCACGGGTGGCGATGCCCTGCCTCCAGAAGTGCCGCCCCAGCCAGTAACCGACGAGCCGTCTCCCGGACTGTTCGAAACACACGATGTGCCCGGCCACCTGATCGTCGAAGAGAATGGTCTGCTTGACGACCGCGTGGTCGCCGAGGACTTTCTTCTTCCAGTGCGCCATGAACGCTTCCCTGTCCCTGGCAGGGAAGGCCGCCATGCGGGCAGCCTCCGGGTCGAGTTGGTGCTCGTAGAAGACGGGGAGGTCACTCTCGGTCACGTCCCGCAGGAGCACCACCAAGGCCGGGGAGTCGGGAGCGCCGTGTTCCATTCATCGGGACGGGCGACGGGACGAGGAGCAGCGCTCGAGCATTGCAAGCCTTCGTGCCTGGTTCCGCGTGCGCCAGGCCTGGTCGTCAGGAGTCTACTCTGCCTTCTTCCCCTGCGCGGGTTCTTCCAGCCCGGTGTGCGGGACTCGACCGGGTGACTATCCTCACGCCATGGAATCCGTGCGCATCGTCTGCCTCAGCGACACGCACAACCTGCACGCGGAGCTCGATGTGCCCGACGGGGACGTACTGCTGCACGCCGGAGACTTCACGGGCCACGGGAGCGAGGCGGAGGTCGCCGCGTTCGGCGAGTTTCTCGCCGACCTGCCCCACGCCGAAAAGGTGATCGTCGCCGGAAATCACGACTTCCTGTTCGAGTCGGACGGCGCACGGGCGAAGGAGTTGCTCGGCGACGTCACCTACTTGCAGGACGCGAGCGCGAGCGTCTGTGGGCTCACTATCTGGGGCTCACCCTGGCAGCCGTGGTTCCACGATTGGGCCTTCAACCTGCCGCGCGGGGCGGCGCTGGCGGAGAAATGGCGGCTCGTGCCCGAGTCGATCGACATCCTCGTGACCCACGGCCCGCCCGAAGGGATCCTCGACCAGACGGACCACGGGCCGCGCGTGGGGTGCGAGGCGCTGCGCGAGGCGCTCGCGCGGATCCGGCCCAGGCTCCACCTCTTCGGCCACATCCACGAGGACTACGGAAGCGCGCAGGGGGACTCGACGCTCTCGGTCAATGCGTGCAACTGCGACCGCCGGTATCGACTCGTGAATCTGCCCGTGGTCATCGACTGGGACGGGGCCGGGCCGCGGCTGCTCGACCGGCCTTGATGCGCTCGGCTCCCAGATGCCCCCAAGTAGGACGGAGGCTTCTCGACCGTACCGAACCGCACGACTTCTACCCGCGTTCCCCTGGAAACCGCGTAGCCGTCGTACGGTTCGGTATGAACGCTATCCTCGGGCCATGAAGAATCCCTCCCTCGCCCTGCTCGGCCTCCTGCTCCTCGGAGTCGCGGGCTGCCGCAGTGACGCCTCGCAGCAGTCGAAGACCGAGATC